>Ga0247727_10004907_pt1 | contig 27793 bp, 19 predicted proteins | sample WisWelCaveWW1625_FD_202498 | JGI IMG/M metagenome (GOLD analysis project Ga0247727, IMG submission 202498) | Biofilm microbial communities from Wishing Well Cave, Virginia, United States - WW16-25 | ecosystem: Environmental > Aquatic > Deep subsurface > Groundwater > Cave microbial mat | place...
TAAGTCGCGGACGAACAGCTATTGGCCGAACAACTGTTGCTTTGATTCGCCCAGCTTCCATTATTACAATCGGCCGTGGCTGTACCTGAACATCCCGATGGACAACTCACGCTCGGTGAATCCCCGTGGTTCGAGCCAGGCAGCGTCACATTCCCGCAGGTCCCCGTGTTATACGTAGTGGCCGAACACCCTCCCGGAGGCGCGCAACTATCGCTTTGATTAATCCAACTTCCAAAATCACAATCCGCCGTAACCGTCCCTGAGCAGCTTCCAGGACAACCCACGCTGGCCGACTGCCCATGATTCTTCGCCGGAAGAGTCGCGTCCCCGCAGGCCCCTGTATTATAAGTCGCGGACGAACAGCTATTGGCCGAACAACTGTTGCTTTGATTCGCCCAGCTTCCATTATTACAATCGGCCGTGGCTGTACCCGAACATCCCGATGGACAACTCACGCTCGGTGAATCCCCGTGGTTCGAGCCAGGCAGCGTCACATTCCCGCAGGTCCCCGTGTTATACGTAGTGGCCGAACACCCTCCCGGAGGTGTGCAACTGTTATTTTTATTCACCCAACTGCCATTATCACATTCCGCGGTTACCGCGCCCAAACATCCTCCAGGACAACCTGAATTCACTGTATCACCATGGCTTGATGCCGGCAATGTCACATCCCCGCACCCGCCGGTGTTATACGTCTCCTCCAAACAATCCGCCGGACCGCATCCTCCGCAGTCCTGACAACAATTGGCCGCGTTTTCCCCATCCGCGGCGCAACAAAACGTATCCCCGCAAAAACCGCAATCTTCACAACAGTTGTTCGCGTCCTCTCCTGTACTGCACAACCCATCCCCGCAGACCGCGCAGTCCTGCCCGCAACTATTAGCGTCCTCCCCGCAATTGCATGCCCCATCCCCGCAGGAAGAGCCGCAATCCTGACAGCAGCTCACCGATGTTTCACTTGCCGTACAAGCGCTGTCCCCGCAAACAGGCGTAGCCGGACAAAAAGGAACAACTGGATCAGGCGTTGATGTCCCCTGACAACAAGGGTTCCCACCCCCGTTAACTGATGGCGATGGTTCAGGCTCATCGCAGGTCCAAACGCAACAATAATTTGTCGCGCATTGATTGCATTGAGGATTAGTGAAACATTGACTGGGATCACAACAAGTCTGAAGAGTGACCCCTGCTATTTTGTGATCATCTCCGGCGTTAAGAAACTTTATCCATTCATTGGCCGATGCCGTTGGAATAAAAAGAGTATTGGCGGAATTATTACTTATAAAACGACATTGGCTCCAGGCGTTGATCTCCCCGGATGATCCAGGCGAGACCTTATAGCCCGATTCGTCATTCCCGGGAAATGCCGTATTATTACCATTCGTAGAATAAGAATAGGCTATGGAAATTTTCAAAAAAAGAAGCATGACTAACAAAACAAGGATCCAGTTCCTATTTAATACCGTGTTAAATAAGACCGCTAGACCCCTGCCCTGTGATCTCGCGCCATATATACTCTTTTCTCTATAATTGACCATCAATTTGATCTCTCAAATTTTTAATTTCTTCTTTAAGCGCGTCAATCTGCTCTTGTTGCTCTTTTATGGCTTCAATGAGCGGCGCGATAATGTTCCCATACTTAACAGACTTTTTATGTGTGCCGGGGTTAGTCACGACAAGCTCGGGAAGCACCTTTTCAACATTCTGCGCGGAAAGCCCTATATCCGCCGTTCCATCGGATTTCCAGTTAAAACTTATCCCTTGTAACTGAAGAACGCTCTCCAACCCAGGTGCCGGTTTGATGTTCTCCTTTAAGCGCTCATCTGAATTATAAAAAAACGCGTCAGCCCAGACATCGCCACTGGTGACATTGACATCGCCGTTATTTGTCACATCCAGATTGCCGGTGTATCTGCCCTTACCAGCCACATCAAGCATATAAGTAGACGCCGTCGCTGTCCCCACAGTCACATTCAGGTTTCCACCGGCCGCGGCATTTGGATAAATAGCCAACCGCATATTTGTATCTAGAGAATGGTCAAATGATTGTATCCAACCATAATCAGACCCTGAATTATACCCTATTTCAACCATTCTTTCCGGATCTGTTGCCGTTGACGCTCCAAAGGTCTGGGTCAAAACATTTCCGTCAACATGAAGGGAATAATTGCTGTCGGGAGTGTTCGTCCCTATAGCCACGGTCCCCCCTCCTGAATTAATAATAAGGTCTTCCCAGGAAGAAGCGCTGTAATTATACGGAGCAATAAATCCAGCCCCTATGGCTGTGTCAAACCCTACACTCAACCTTCTGTTTTCTGTCCCCGCTTCATATAATTCTAAATTTTGCGTTCGAGCGCTGCCCAAAACATCCAGCTGATATGCCGTATCAACTGTTCCCGTTCCAAGACCTACCGTGCCGCCATTTTCATTTAATCGTAACGTCTTTCCTGATGATGTGCCGCTGTCATAAGCATTCACGAAAGCTTGTCCAGTACCATCACTAAACCCCATATAAAGCGACTGGAGAGCGTTCGAAGAGTTAACAGATCGTATATCATGAGACCTGACCAACCCCACCACATCCATCGCGTATCCAGAGTCAGGAACATCCGTTCGAATACCCACATGAACATTAGGGTTGGCGAAATCCTTTAAATAAACATCATCCTCCACCTGTGTCCACACACCGGCTTCCTCATAAAGATCAGCTCCATTGCAAATATAAAGACGTCCATCCGTACTACTAACATATAAAGTTCCGGCCTCGCACGGGCTTGGCCCATTGGCTGTCGGCACTAAACGTAAAGTACTATAAACACCAAAAGGGGAAGGATAATAGGAGGTCAATGAAAGTGTCTCAGCTTTTACTTGAACAGGTATAAGAACACAAGAAACAAATAATACGATAAAAAGAAATAATATTTTTTTCATAACATCCCATCCTTTTTAAAGTTACAAATCTTGTATCCTTTGGTTTCAGTATCCTTTGTCTATGATCTTATGTCAAGAAGATCCAAATAAAAAAACCTATTCCCCAAGCAAGCTTTTGATGAGCTTCTAAAGAATAGGTCATTTACGTTTGATTGTCCGCAACTGGCTGCCCTGACCTATTCTGGTCGAGAGCCCTCCTCCCTAACTTTTTTTGTTAAGAAGGCCGATTTCCTATATATTCCAGGAAATCGAAGGTAGCTTTGTCTGTGGATCAACATGCCTCCACAGCCACGCGCTATTACAATACGCGTGGGCCCCATCCTTTCGGACGATCCCAAATGATCCATTTGGGAAAGCGCCAATTTAAACAAGTAATTGGCGTGGTTTACCTTTGACAATCTTTTTCTCTGGTTAAAGTATTTACCCGCTTTCCATCTTTGTCAAGGGATGAATACGCATACTCCAGCCCCAGGACAATCCAAATCACTACAACAACATGAGCCATCACTCGTACTAGCAGCGCATACCCCTACATCGCAACAACAATCTTGTGGACAGCCTGAAGTATTTTCCCCTCCCGCGCAGCAGCCATCCCCACAAGAAGTTATTGGACAATCCACTAAACAAGTACAAGTATTTTCTCCTTTGGCGGGACAACACACTTTATCACCGCAAGAACCACAATCACGACAACAAGTGGTTCTATTTTCTGCATCAGAACCGCAACAGAAACCATCCCCGCAATTACCACAGTCATCACAACAATTATTCAAATTTTCTCCGGGGGAAACACATGTATTATCTCCACAAGGGCTCACACAATCTGGTGTACAGCTCAAATTGTTTTCTCCTTTACTTGCGCAACAGGTTCCATCTCCACAACCTGTCCCGCAGTCCCCGCAACAACTCGCTATGGATTCCCCAATAGCCGCGCAACAATTTCCATCTCCACAAGAACCGCAGTCAAGACAGCACGTGGCTGCCGTTTCCACAGGGGGACAGCACGCGAAATCCCCGCAACCGGTTCCGCAATCTTCACAACACGTAACCAAATCTTCTGGGCCATTACAGGCGCCATCTCCACAGGCCGACCCGCAATCCGCTGGACAGGTCGCCGTTGTTTCATTTGTCTGAGCGCAACATGTTCCATCCCCACAGCCAGCTCCACAATCCAGACAGCACGTCAGAACACTTTCACCGCCATTGCATACCGTGTCACCGCACAGCGTTCCGCAATCATCCGAACAAGAAATCGTTGTCTCTCCAATAGCGCCACAGCAAACACCATCTCCACAACCGGAACCACATTCTTGACAACAGTTATTAATATCTTCTGGCGGTGAATCTTGAGGACAACACTTCCCATCCCCGCACGATCCACAATCCTGACAACAACTATTAAAAGTTTCTCCTGTACAACAAGTTCCATCCCCGCATGATCCACAATCCTGACAACAGCTATTAATATCTTCTGGTGGTGAATCTAGAGAACAACAACGCCCATCCCCACAAGAACCACAATCCTCACAACAAGTGATGGCCGTTTCACGGCCCGTGCAGTTTCCATCTCCACAAATAGAACAATCTTGAGGACATGTGCTAAGATCTTCCAATGTTGCCGGACAACAGATGCTGTCTCCGCAGCCAGTCCCGCAATCAGCACAGCAATTATTAATATTTTCCGGAGTTGATGCCTGAGGACAACACTTTCCATCCCCACAGCCAGTCCCGCAATCCCGACAACAGCTTGAAATATTCTCCCCTAATTGCGGGCAACAAACTCCATCACTACACACCGTGCTGCAATCTTCACAGCAGAATGTCCACGGGGTTCTTTCTCCGGCCGCGTCACAACAAAAAAGATCTCCGCATCCACCGCCGCAATCCTTACAACAAGTGGCCGCATCTTCCCCTGTATCTGGACAACATACCGTATCACCGCAATTGCCGCAATCCTCACAACAATATGTGCCTGGATTTCTTTCCCCGCCGCTACAAGCGCCATCCCCGCAAGAAGTACAATCTTGGGGACAATTTGTCGCTGTTTCTCCTTTCGGAGCGCAACAAACCCCATCAGGACATGCTGATGGAAAATCCGCGCAACAGTCTGCTGGATTCTCATTACTGCAAGGAATCCCGTCCCCGCAAGAGCCACAATCCTGACAGCAGCTTGTACTCAATTCACCCGCTCCCGTGCAACATTTGCCATCCCCGCAGCTGCTCCCGCAATCTTCACAACAAGTTTCGATAGTTTCAGTCGGCCTAGTACAGACACCATCACCGCATGATAAAGTGGATGGGATGGAGTCTCCGATGATAACGTCTGCCGTTTCATTAAAATAAAGTTCAGAGGCCATGTGCGTACGCGGCAAATATTTCTGGAAACCAACCAGAACAATGGCCACGACAACCGCGAGTAAAATCATGTACTCCACGCTGGTCTGCGCTTTGGAGGAATTTTTATTGAAAATTTTATGATTCATAAATTTCAAAAATGACAAGAAAATCGGAGAAAATTTATATGACGTTCAAATTATTGGCTTCTGTAAACAACTAGAATATAACACTTCATATATTGTTATTCAATATCACAAACAATAATATATCAAACCGGAACTGAAGGAATGCTTTTTAGGCGCTTGACCATCTTCTTGGGCTCCTGAGATCCGAAAAAATAACTGGCGGTGGCTAGAATATTGGCTCCGGCTCTAACGGCATCCAGCGATGTCTTTTCATTCACCCCGCCATCAATAGATATATCACCGCTAAAAATCTTGCGAAGCTCTTCGATCTTTGGAAGAGCGACAGGATTGAATTTTTGCCTGGCAAAACCGGGGTTGACAGACATGATCAAAACACCATCCAAATCTTGAATAAGTTTTCCAAAACAAAGGGGTGTCCCTGGATTAAGCGCCATAAAGGCTTTTTTCCCATTTTGCTTAATTTTTGAAATATCTTTTCTGGCCTTTTCAAAATCGATTGAATCAACTTCCTTGGGGTATTGTCCGACTTGCCGGCAGCCTTCCCTGCGCTGGCCGTAACACTCCGCGTGGATCGATATAATATCCGCCCCCAAGTTACAAAAATCGTCGATATACGCCCATGGGCGCTCGATCATAAGATGGGTTTCAATCGGGAGATCTGTGATTGACCGGACGGTTTCGACAATGACATGGCCTATACTGATATTAGGGACAAAATTTCCATCCATCACATCAATATGGATCAAATCGACGCCGGAATCTTCACACTTCCTGATCTCATCACCTAACTTTGTAAAATCAGCGCAAAGGATACTGGCCGCGACTTTGATTGGTTTGGTCATATTTGAATGACTTAACTTCTTAATTTCAATTTCCCTCAATTTTGCCTCTGATTTATTCTCGAACTCTTCAAAATACCTTAATAGCACAGGCCTCCTAGCCTTTGTATAGACGGCCCCTCCACCTTCATTATGTCGTTTAACCCTCTTTTTAACATCACTCGCAATTCCTACATAATAGGATTCATCACAACATTGCAAAATGTAAACATACCACATATTCTGTCTTGTCCCTCGCGGCCTAAATATTGAATCACAGCCGCTCGGGATCACCCTTTGCTTCGCAAAGGGTGGTGCGCGGGAGAGGATTTGAACCTCCACGGCCTTTCGGCCACTACCCCCTCAAAGTAGCGTGTCTACCATTTCACCACCCGCGCGAAATTACCTTAAAAATATACTCAAACACAAACGGGTTTTCAAAATTATAATCATGCCACCGACGCTATTAGATTCATTCACCAAACAACGACACTGGCCTCGTAGCCATAACCTTAATACGTAGCCAGAAATTTATCCAACTCGAAGCCGCCTACCCATTTACCCCGCGCTATTCAATGCCGCCGCGATAAAATTTTTAAATAACGGATGGGCCCGGTCAGGTTTAGACTTGAATTCCGGATGAAACTGACAGGCCACAAACCAGGGATGATCTTTGATTTCAATAATCTCAACCAACTCTTGCTGAACATTTATCCCTGAAAAAACCATTCCATTTTTACTAAATAACTCTTTATACTTATTGTTAAATTCATACCTGTGCCTGTGCCGCTCACTAATATTGTCTTTCTTATAGGCCTCGTAACTCAAAGAACTTTTTAACAATTTACATCCATACGCCCCCAAACGCATCGTTGCCCCCATATCCTTAACATCTTTTTGCTCTTCGATCAACGAAATGACAGGCTCTTGTGTCTCCCGGTCAAACTCGGTTGAATCCGCGTTCTTCAGCCTGCAAACGTTACGCGCGAACTCAATAGTCGCAAGCTGCATACCCAAACAAATTCCGAAAAACGGGATCTTCTTTTCACGAGCATATTCAATGGCCATGATCTTTCCCTCTATGCCACGATCTCCAAAACCTCCCGGAACCAATATCCCCTGGGCCCCGTTGATGCGTTTTTGAATATCTTTTTTGGTCACTTTTTCAGCGTCAACTTTAATAATGTCAACCCTGGTATTATTGGCAATCCCTCCATGGACAAGCGCCTCATAAATCGATTTATACGCGTCAGGCAGAACGATATATTTTCCCACCACACAAATCTTCACTTCCTTCTGGGGACTGCGCAGTCTTTGAACAACAAAATTCTTCCACTCTTTCAAATCTTTATCTTCACATTTCAAATTGAGTTTTCTTAAAATTAGGTCATCCAGCCCTTCTTTCTTTAAAACAAGGGGCACTTCATAAATATGCCGCACATCAATCGCTTCAATAACAGCTTCATTTTCAACATTACAGAAAAGAGCGATTTTATCTCTTTGTTCTTTTGTGATCTTCCGTTCTGTACGGCACATCAAAATATCCGGGACTAGACCGATTTCACGTAAACGCCCAACGCTATGCTGGGTCGGTTTCGTTTTTTGTTCACCGGCGGACTTAATATAAGGAAGAAGGGTTACATGGATATTGATCCCATAACTTTCCCCTAACTCCCACCGCAACTGACGGATCGCCTCCAAAAACGGGAGACTTTCGATATCTCCCACCGTCCCCCCTATCTCTACGATAGTAATATCAACTTCTTTTTCTTTGGAGACCTTCTTAATGCTTCTTTTAATCTCATCCGTAATATGCGGGATGATCTGGACCGTTTTTCCTAAATAGTCCCCTTTCCGTTCTTTTGTTATCACCGAATAATAAATCTTTCCTGTAGTGATATTGCTGTCCCTGCTGATATGAGCGTTGGTGAACCGTTCATAATGGCCGAGATCCAAATCCGTTTCGGCGCCATCATCCGTCACATAGACTTCCCCGTGCTGGTAGGGGTTCATCGTGCCGGGATCGACATTAAGATAGGGATCGCATTTAATGATCGCTGTTTTTAATCCCCGCGCTTCCAAAAGCTTGCCAATGGAAGCCGCGGCGATGCCTTTGCCCAAACTCGAAACAACCCCGCCGGTTATAAAAATAAATTTACTCATAACCAAAAATTAATGCCCTGTGGATTCTTAAAAAGATTTTGAGTTTATTCTTCACTTCTCAAGCAAATACTTGCTCTTATTTTTTGGAACCTCTACCGGATACTTTCCCGTAAAACACGCGTGACAAAAATTATGGGAGTCTTTCACGGCAGACATCATGCCCTCCAGACTCAAATATTTTAACGAATCAACCTTAATGAACTCCGCGATTTCTTCAACGCTCTTCTTCGAGGCTATCAGTTCCTTTCTGCTTGGAAAATCAATTCCGTAAAAACACGGCGCTTTAATCGGCGGGCAGCTGATCCTCATATGGATTTCTTTCGCTCCGGCCCGGCGCAGCTCATCGACACGGCCTCTGGAAGTCGTTCCGCGGACAATAGAATCTTCGACAACAACAATTTTTTTCCCTTCCAAAACGTTCCTGATCGGATTTAACTTGATCCTGACCCTCAGATCACGCAACATCTGTGTGGGCTGGATAAACGTACGGCCTATGTAATGATTACGGATAAATCCCACTTCATAAGGCAGGTTCATCTGTTCGGCAAAACCCAGAGCGGCATAGTTGCCGGAATCCGGAATCGACATGACAAAATCAGCGTTTTTGACGGGATGTTCTATGGCCAATTGGATTCCCAAACGTTTTCTGACCTGATAAACATTGTCCGAAAAAATATTGCTGTCTGGCCTGGCAAAATAGATATTTTCGAATATGCATGAAGATCTCTTTGCCTCTTTGGCCCCCGGCAGAAAGACTTTCTCTATTTTCTCGCCTTGGATAAGAACTATTTCTCCTGGTTCGATTTCCCTGATAAACTTTGCTCCGATCAAATCCAGCGCGCAGCTTTCGCTGGCAAGAATATAACTGCCTTCAAATTTCCCCAGACATAACGGACGAAAGCCTTGCGGGTCGCGCGCTCCGATAATAGTGTCTCCCACCAAAAAAACTAGAGAGAAAGCGCCCTTTAATTGAGACAGAACATTGATAAACCACTGTTTAAGGTCGCCGTTCTTTGTTTTGGCCAGCAAGTGGACGATGATTTCCGAGTCCATTGTGGTTTGAAAAATAGACCCTCCTTCTTCCAAAAATTTATACAACTCTTGCGTATTGGTCAGATTACCGTTATGCGCCACGGCAATGGGGCTCCCTTTATGCCTGACAATAAACGGCTGCATATTTTGGGCGTTGCTTGACCCCGTTGTCGAATAACGGCAATGGCCGATCGCCGTATCCCCTTTGAGCTTTAAAAGAGATTCTTCATTAAACGCGTCGGCTACAAGCCCCGGATTTTTCACCACATAAATATTATGACTATCATAAGAGGCGATCCCGGCCGACTCTTCTCCCCTGTGCTGCAACGCGTAAAGCCCCATATACGCGATTTTAGCCGCTTCTTTATGTTTTGAAATTCCTATGATACCGCACACGTAATGTTTTCCTTTGTTTGATATTCCTGAAGAGATTTAACCGTATAATTATTATCCTGACACGATTCCATACCGTTCACAGCCGCCCAGGCCCCCTGCAATGTCGTGATGCATGGGACATTATGCAAAATGGCGGCGGCCCGGATGGAACGCAGATCATATTGGCTGTCTTCGCCCGATGGGGTATTAATAATCAGATGGATTTCATTCTTTTTAATCAGCGTCATTAAATTCACCATATCCCCTTTTCCCTGAGAAAAATGTCCTATGACTTCCGACTCCACGCCGTTTTCGTTCAAAACCTTGGCTGTCCCCGGGGTAGAAACAATATGGAAACCCAAATCCGATAATTTCTTGGCGATCAACGCGGCGCCCCGTTTATCTTTATCTTTAATACTAATGAAAACTTTTCCTTCTCTGGGCAAGGCGGCGTTAGCGCTGATCTGGGACTTGGCAAACGCTTCTCCATATTTCATGGCTATGCCCATGACCTCACCGGTGGATTTCATCTCCGGACCCAGGACAATATCCACCCCGGAAAATTTCGAAAAAGGCAAGACCGATTCCTTGACAGCAAAGTGTTTCATCTCCTTCATCGGTTCCTTAGGTAAATTAAACTGACTTAGCCTTTTTCCTGCCATGACTTGGGCCGCGACCTTAGCCAGCGGGAGCCCGGTGGCTTTACTCACAAACGGGACGGTTCTTGAGGCCCGGGGATTGACTTCCAGAACATATATCTTTCGGCCTTGAATGGCAAACTGGATATTGATAAGCCCAACCACTTTCAAAGCCAAGGCGATCCTGGACGTCTGTTCTTTGATTTTACTCACCAAATCTTCGCTGATCGTCGTTGGCGGTAATGTGCACGCGGAATCTCCCGAATGGATGCCCGCGTTTTCAATATGCTCCATAATCCCGGCAATAAAGGTGGCCTGCCCATCACAAATGGCATCCACATCCACTTCAATGGCGTCGTCGACAAATTTATCAACAAGAATCGGATGCCCCTGAGAAACGTCTTTGGCTTCCTCAATAAACGACAAAAGAGATTCCTGATCATAAACAATTTTCATGGCCCTGCCGCCAAGCACGTAAGAAGGTCTGGCCAAAACAGGATATCCTATACGTTCAGCAATGGACACCGCCTCTTCAGCGGACTTGGCCGAACCGTTGTCCGGCTGCATAATACCTAACTTCTCCATGAGTTGGGAAAACTTTTCCCGATTTTCAGCCAAATCAATCGACTCAACAGAGGTCCCGATAATCGGGACACCCGAATCATGCAGCCTGTTTGCCAGGTTTAACGGCGTCTGCCCTCCAAATTGGACGATCACTCCGTCCGGTTTCTCTACATCGACAATATTCATGACATCTTCATATGTCAACGGCTCAAAATAGAGACGGTCGGAAATATCATAATCAGTCGAAACTGTTTCAGGGTTCGAATTGACCATAATGGTCTCAACTCCCATTTCCTTAAGAGCAAAGGAAGCATGCACACAACAATAATCAAACTCAATGCCTTGTCCGATCCTGTTAGGCCCCCCCCCTAAAATCATAATCTTCTTCTTGGGGCCACCGGCCTGATCCCGCATTTTCTTAATCTGGAGCATCGCCTCATCTTCTGTTTCATAAGTCGAATAAAAATACGGAGTGTAGGCCTCAAATTCAGCGGCGCATGTATCGACCAGTTTATATGTGGCTGTAATCCCCTTTTCTTTTCTCATCCTCCGAACTTCCCCCTCACCAGTATCAAGCAGCGCGGCCAATTGAACATCGCTGAACCCGTATTCCTTGGCTTTCCTTAAAAGCCCATCCGGCAAAATTTTGTTTTCTTGAACAACCCGTTTAATCTCGTTTTCCAAATCAAGAATCTGTGATATTTGGGTAATAAACCATGGATCGATCTTACTGATTTGAACTATCTTCTCCACGCTCCATCCCTTTTGAAGGGCGTACTTGACATAGAATATTCTTGAAGCGTTAGGTTCTTCCAACCGCCAATGTATCTTTTCATCGGGGATAGTGGCATAGTTCCATTTATTGTCCAAACCCGTATGCCCGATCTCAAGGCCGCGCAACGCTTTCTGGAGCGCTTCTTTAAAAGTGCGGCCTATCGCCATTGTTTCCCCCACAGATTTCATCTGAACACCCAAAATGTCTTTGGCCTCCGGAAACTTTTCGAAAGTAAATCGGGGGGCTTTGACAACGCAATAATCAATCGCCGGTTCAAACGAAGCCGGTGTTTCTTTGGTGATATCATTTTTTATTTCATCAAGGGAATAACCGACAGCCAGCTTGGCGGCGAATTTCGCGATCGGGAATCCGGTGGCCTTACTGGCCAAAGCGGAACTGCGGGAAACGCGCGGGTTCATTTCGATGACAAGCATCCGGCCATCATCAGGATTAACGGCAAACTGGATGTTGGACCCCCCTGTTTCAACACCGATCTCACGGATAATGTCAATGGCGGCATTACGCATCGCTTGATACTCGCGGTCTGTCAATGTTTGGGCTGGAGCAACGGTAATGCTGTCTCCCGTATGCACCCCCATCGGATCCAGATTTTCAATCGAACAAACAATCACAACATTATCTTTATTATCCCGCATCACCTCCAGCTCATATTCCTTCCAGCCGATGATCGATTCTTCGATGATGATTTCGTTGATCATGCTGCTTTCAATTCCCAACGCCGCCACGCGTTCAAATTCTTCCATATCATAGGCAAATCCGCCTCCGGTCCCCCCTAATGTATAACTTGGCCGGATAATAACTGGAAATCCGATCTTGCCGACGACTTTTTTTGCCTCTTCAAGATCATAGGCAAAAACACTTCGGGGGACTTCATGTCCGGCTTTGATGACAGCCTTCTTAAAAAGTTCCCGGTCTTCCGCTTTTCTGATAACCTCATAATAGGCGCCCAGCATTTTCACATCAAACTCTTTGAGAGTGCCGTTTTCATACAGCTTCATGGCGATATTTAAAGCGGTCTGTCCTCCAAGCGTTGGCAAAAGAGCGTCCGGCCTTTCTTTTTCGATAATATAACGGACAAATTGCGGGGTCAGAGGTTCAACGTAGGTATGATGGGCGAATTCCGGGTCCGTCATGATCGTGGCCGGATTGGAATTGACCAGCACAATCTCAAAACCATCTTCTTTCAGGGCCTTGCACGCCTGCGTTCCTGAATAGTCAAACTCACAGGCCTGCCCAATAACAATCGGACCGGAGCCTAATAAAAGAATTTTTTTAATATCCACGCGTTTGGGCATTTTCTATGACAAATTTAACTTTTTATTATGCTCCATCATCTCAATAAAAGGATTAAACAAATGCTGGGCGTCATGGGGGCCAGGAGCCGCTTCAGGATGATATTGAATAGAATAAACCTTGTATATTTTATGAAATATTCCTTCAACCGTTTGATCGTTCAAATTCACTGTAAACAGTTCAATATTTTTATCATCAAAACTGTTAATATCCACACAGAACCCGTGATTTTGTGAGGTGATGTCAATTTTGCCATCAAAGAGATCTTTTACCGGGTGATTGACTCCATGATGGCCGAACTTCAACTTAAAAGTTTTACCTCCCAAAGCCAGACCCAGAATCTGATGCCCCAAACATATGCCAAATATAGGAATCTTGCCAATAGCCTGTTTAACCGTTTCAATCACATATTTAATGACCGCTGGATCTCCTGGGCCGTTAGAAAGAAAAAGACCATCCGGCTTAATCGATTGTATTTCCTGGAAAGACGATCCTGCCGGAAAAACATGCACCTCACATCCAAGGCTTGTCAATATCCTCAAAATATTGTACTTAATCCCGCAATCAATCGCGGCGACAACATATTTGGATTTTGGAGATCCCTTTTGCTTCCAGATGTATTTCTTTTTGGTCGTTACCTTCTCAACCCAATCACTCCCTTCCATATTGGGAACATCCCGCATTTTCTTGGCCAAACTCTTTTGATCAAGGTCTTGGCTTGAAATAATCGCTTTCATCGCCCCCTTCTGCCGGATATGGCGGGTTAACGCGCGGGTATCAATACCTTCAATGGCCATAATTTTGTTTTCTGAAAGGTAATCGATAAGACTTTTTGTGGCCCTGTGGTTGGAATATCTTCGACAAAATTCTTTAACAATAAACCCATTTAAATGAATCCCTGATGACTCGCCATCTTCGTCATTGATCCCATAATTGCCGATCAACGGATACGTCATGCAAACGATCTGACCCGCGTAGGAAGGGTCCGTTAAGACCTCCTGGTAACCGGTCATAGCCGTATTAAAAACAACCTCTCCATGGCTTTCGGCTTGGGAAGATAACGATTCGCCAAAAAACGAAGCGCCGTCTTCCAAATATAAAATCGCTTTAGACATCTATTTAAATATTAATATTATACTCAAACGCACCAGGTTTGCGAAATCACAATAATATAATCCAGAGCGTTTGGGTATTATACTGCCTTCCTCTTATTCGCAATTCTAAGGAGAGGCGGTATAGAAGATATTGAAGGAAGGACTATCACAAAAAAATGCGCATCAACCTTGTGTAGCCTGGAGCAATATATCTCACCGGCTGACGTTTTGTCAAGAAAAATACCTCTAACTACTTGTCATAAGTAATCAATTTGGCTATCTACACTGCCTCTACTCAGGATGGAAATCTCAACTCAACTGACTATTTTTTATCCGCCCGCGAGCCATAATACGTTGTTAAGACATATTTAAATTCTTTATTCCCCCTTGAATCCAACATCAGCTCGAACTTAACGGTGTCCGCGTCAACTTTTTCAAATAAAACCCTATCTCCCTCATGCCGGAGGTCCCATTTTGTCGCGCCGAAATTCCGTTTAATCTCAATCTTTACCGGGATATCGCGGGTATTCTTGACAACAATCTTAAACTCACGCTCTTCATCCCAGCCGCTGATATTTTGCTCCTTGTCAAAAGTGTAATTCTTAGTTTTAAAAGCCATCATGGTTGGCTCCACGATAACGGTGTTGACAGACCCCAGGTTCAATTCCACATCTTCATCCACAGGGATATACTTAAAATTTGAACCCCCTTCATAACTTAAATGATTTTCCTTATCTGATACTCTGAAAACCTTGATCTCCCCTCCAGGGATCGGCGTTTCTCCAAGTTGATGTTCTTTGTCATTTTTGAAACTTAGAAAACGCACCACGGAACTTCCATACCGTTCCTCTTCATATTTATAGAGATTAATGACAGGAATTTCAGCCGCCTCCAGGCTGGGCAACCTCTTGGACCACCCGTTTGGAATCGTCTCGGTTCCCTCGATCGTATACAAGAAGTATTCGCTTAATCCTTCTTTAATAATCTCCTTTTCACGATACTCCCCTGGAAAATCTTCAAACGATTCTGAAACAGTAGGCAACATCACATTCTTTGGGGTAATTTTATCTATTTTTTGAAAAGTTTCCTTTAGATCCTGATCATATCTAACCTCCATTGCCGGCCGGCCGTAAGCATATTCCCGTCTGGCCAATTCGGCAATTTGATCGATCAAATGAACCTGGCCGACAATCAACCGCACCTGCGCGTTTTCATAATCCTCTCCGCTATTATTCATAACGCGCACGTACCCTTCCAGCCGCATCTTGCTTTCATCTGGACTTAGCGTCCCCAAATAAAACGCGCGCCAGGACAGTCCGCTGGTTAAATAATTGATCTCAACAGGGACCTCCGAACTCAACCCGCTTTCAACGCGCCATACCCCCAAATTCTTTGTCCGCGGAGGATAGATGAGATTATTGATGCTGATTTTATCAAAATGCTGTTTTGGTATCATTTCAAGGCTGGTGGGGTCAATCAATGTGTTCACCCATGAAAATTGCAGTTGGTTGTTCCCTTTCCTAAGCACAAGCCTTCGGCTCTCTCTGGCCAGGGTCAGATCCGCGGAGTTGTATATTGTCAACTGGACGCTGTCTCTCTCTGGTAAAGTGACCAGGTCTACTTTGGCCTGGACAAATGCCGGACTCATCAATAAAACTGCCACCATCAAAAGTAGCCGTCTCACCCATGCCTCCTTAACGTATATTTTTTCTCAGATAGTGTAACTTAAATTCCTGGGTCCCGCGCGGGGGAAGCTCAATTGTATATTCCAACGTGTTGGCGTTTTTCAACTCATATTTAGAATTCGTCTCTTTGATTTCCCATTCCCCCGGTATGTGTTGCACAAGTTTCAAGATAGCCTTATCCTCCTTAAAATTCTCGATCTTGGCCACGACCAATTCTTCCTGATCATGCATCACTTCCTGATTGTAGATATTGCGTCGAACATTAACCGCTTTGTCTATCATCTTTCGCTGCGTGACAACGATATCCCGGCTGTCCCCAATATAAACTTCCATCTCTTCACCCACCGGTGTCAACTTAGCCACATCTTCACCCAGCAAAATCGTGCTGCCGTGACCGTCTTCCTGAAACACCCTGACCTTGCCGTCCCAAAGAGCATTCTTCCCTAAACTGCTTTTCACATCATTCTTAACCTTGTATGTCACCGGAATACCAACATTCTGATTAACCGTTTCCGGATCCCAGGTTTGTTTTTCCGAATCCCAAGTCCAAACTTTTTCAATGGGAATATTGTCCTGCTTCACAAACAAAAGCTGCTTGGTCTCTTCATGGTCTATCCCCTGCTCAAACGCTTCGCCGTAATTAAGGAGGACCCTCGCGTTGTCAAAATCTTCCCCTGAAAAATTCCGCAATACCAAGTGACTTTTAAGACCAATCTGTTTTTCTTTTTGATCTGTCAACGCTTTATAGGTTATCAATCGATCAATATTGGATAACAAATAACTCACCCGCACTTTCTCTTCAACCGCCTGGAGGCTTGAAATCTCCCAGACAAGGGCGTTTTCATTGGGAGGATAACTCACATTTAACAATTTCACCTGCTCCGGGTGATTTAATATCTCAAGCCGGATGGAATCAGGGTCAATACTTACCCCGTTCCAGGCAAAATCCACCTTATTGTTCCCGCGCTGTAAAGTCAGGACACGCTCTTCTTCTATAAGAGTCGAAGAAGGGTTATCCAGCCTGATGACGGTCGCGGACCTTTCCGGAAGAGCGACGAGTTTAATCCGCGCCTGCGCCTGGGTTGTGCAACCAAAAAAAACAATTAAAATTAATATTGGATTGAAACGTTTCATGGCCTGATCCTCCCTCATTGTTTTTTATCTTCTATCCGCCCTGGTCCCGTGATAGGTGGTCAAAACATATCGGAACTCTTTCCTGGATTGCGGATTAAGTTCAAGTGTGTACTTCACTGTATCGGCATCGACCTCTTCAAATTTCCCGTGGTCCCCTTGATTCTTGATCTTCCATTTCTTTTCATTAAAATTACGCTTCACCTCCACTTTGACCGGGACAGGACGCGTATTTTTGACAATCACCTTAACCTCACGCTCCTCTTCCCACCCCGTGATATTTTTATACTGATCAAAGGCGTAATCCTTGGTCTTAAATCCCATCAGGGTCGACTCAACAACCACATCTCTAACCACTCCCAGGTTCAACTCCACATCTTCCTCCACCGGGATATATTTGAAATCAGATTGCCCCTCATAACTCAAATGCCGGTCCTTGTCTACCATCCGGAACACTTTAATCACGCCTCCGGGAATAGGTGTCTCCCCCAGTTTATGCTGCTTGTCGTTTTTAAAACTTAAAAACCGAACGACCGCCAGGCCGTATCGCTCTTCCTCAAATTTATACAGATTAATCACGGGGACTTCCTGGGCTTCGAAGCTCGGCAACCTTTTAGACCAACCGTCAGGAATGGTTTCGGACCCTTCAATCGTATATAAAAAATACTCGCTTAAACCTTCTTTAATGATCTGTTTTGGTCCTTCAGGCATGGGCGCATCGTACGCCATTTCATAAGCCACGGTTTGCATCTGCCGCATCAATCCTTTTCCTCTTATCATTTCATCATCAGCCCCTGATGCCACAACATCCCCATATCCAGGACGGCCAAATGGATGTTCCCTTTGGGCCAGTTGAACAATCTCATCAATCAGATGCACCTGGCCGACAATTAACCGCACCTGCGCGTTTTCATAATCTTCTCCGCTGTTATTGGTAACACGGACGTACCCCTTTAACAGCATCTTTTTCTCATCCGGAGTCAACGTCCCCAGATAAAACGCGCGCCAGGACAGGCCGCTTGTCAGATAATTGATTTCAACCGGGACCTGTCCGCTTAGACCGCTTTGGATATGCCACAAGCCTAAATTCTTCACGCGAGCTGGAAACGTCAAATCAAAAACGTCAATCAGATCAGCCTTTTCTTTGGGGATCATCTCTAAACTAGTTGGGTCGATCAAAGTATTCGCCCACGAAAACTGCATCTCATTGAGACCTTCCTTTAAAGTCAAATACCGGTTTTCTCTGGCCAGGGTCAGATCCGCCGAATTATAAATCGTCAACTGGACGCTTTCCCTTTTCGGCAACGTGACAAGGTCCACTTTCGCCTGGGCCAACTGCCCAACAAAAAGAAAAACTAGTAAAACTATTCCGAACCGCAGGGCATTAACCCTGCGGACGGCAACGGGGCTGCGCCCCTTTGGATTCCCGCAAGTGGTAACCCTGCGCCAGGAGCGCAGGATATTGACCCCGATGCCCTTCGGGCACGGGGTTAATTCCGGCAGTGGTTTACGTTCACTTCGTTCCGTAAACCACGCCGTCATTAATAATAACCATCCTATTTTTTTCACGGCATCCCCCTTTGTTTCTCTCATTTCTTGTCTATTTACTAAATTTAACGCCCCAACAACTAAAAAGTTACAAAATTTTCTTATCCAGCCATATAATCTTTTATTTTCCGCATGTAATTTTTTGGATCCGTATCTTCGTAAATTAACCCCAGCCGCCTTTCAATCACATCCTCAACCGTGCGCGCCATCTCCACATCTTTCGCGTAAACGATCTGGGCGTCAATGCGTTTCGATCCCGGATAAAGGCGTCTTTTAAACTTTTTATCTTCCGCGGCTAATTTAAGCACATCTTTATACCGGACACCATACATATCTAAAAGTTCTGTGATGATATCCGAATCCAGATGATGCTCTTGAGCTATTTCCTCTGGCCTTTCCAGAATCTTTCCTGAACCATAAAGACAATACCCTTGTTTTGTCTCGACCAATTCTTTCTTTGTGACCAGTCGAAGAACATCCTCAGCTATCTTGCGATAGGTCGTATATTTTCCGCCGATGGCATAGATCACTCCGGAATAAAACTCCTTTATGGCATGTCTGCGGGATACCTTTGATGGAGCGCCCGCCTTGAAAGAAAGCGGCCTTAGACCCGCAAACGCGGTGATGATATGTTCTTTGGAAAAATTTTCCTCCGGGAAAAAACGCCTGGCTTCCCGGAACAAATATTCAACGTCCGCTTCCCCCACCTGAACACTATCAGCAGACCCATCGTAGTCCGTATCGGTCGTTCCTATTAATGAATGCCCCCGCCAAGGAATAATAAAAATGACGCGCCCGTCATTCTGAGCGGGAATCAACAACGCGTGATCGCAAAAAACTTTCCGATAAACGATATGAACTCCCTTTGTCGTCCGCACTTGTTGCGGCGCTTCGCTCCTTTCCTTCGCTATAAAAATATCTGTCCAGGGACCAACGGCGCACACTATTTTCTGCGCGTGAACTTCGAAAGTCTTGTCCGCTAACCGATCGTAAGCCATGACCCCAACGGCCTTACCATTTTTTTTAATAAACGCCTTCGCCTCAACATAATTAGCGACATGGGCCCCTTTCTCGCTGGCGCTCAACACATTTTCTAAAACAAGCCGCGCGTCATCCATTTGGGCGTCATAATACATCACCCCGCCGACAAGATTATCTTTTTTAATATCAGGTGAAAAATGAAAAATCTCCTGTTTTGTCAGCAACCGCCTTTTGTTAATACGGCGCTTCCCGCTTAAAAGGTCATATAAAAATACGCCGAACCGCATTAGCCAGAAAGGCCGTTTGTCGCCTTTATAAACAGGGATAATAAACCCAAGGGGTTTGACAAGGTGGGGGGCGCTTTCAAGCTGCCGATGACGTTCACTCAACGCCTCGCGAACAAGGCCGAACTCAAAATTTTCAAGATACCTCAATCCCCCATGAACAATTTTTGTGGACTTACTGGAGGTCCCGCTGGCAAAATCATCTTTTTCCAATAAGGCCACTTTCAGACCGTTAAGAGCCGCCATGTGAGCGATAGCCGCCCCGTTAATTCCGCCGCCGATGACCAGGACATCATAAAACCCCTGTTTGAATCTCTCAATATCACGTTTCATGGCCAGATTCCCAAATAAAAATCACAACTCATCCGGTTAAAGCGTCAATGATCCGCAGAAATCTTTTATTCATTGCGTACACATTATAAAAAAAAGAGCCGATAAATAACAAAGGAAGAAACCATCGATACATCTCATTTAAATCTATATCCATGTTCTTAAAATGCACTATCAAACGCGCGGCAACAATCATAATGACCATAAGAAACGCCAGGACAACCATAATAAAATTCAACTTTTGTAACTTTCTTATTGATCTGATCCAATCCGTATCTTTACTGGTTAATTTCTCTATAGCCATAAATACAACCTCCTCATTTAAACTCTCGCCCGTTTCACGGCAGCCTGCCACCCTGAATATAACTGCTGGCGTTGCTGGCCGGACATTTTGGGTTTAAAAATTCTGTTCGCTTCGCGTAACCCCGCTAAATCTTTTTTCCCTCGCCACAGACCTGTGGTGACCCCCGCCAGATGAGCCGCGCCCTGCACCGTTGATTCTATGACTTTGGGTCTCAAAATCCGGCAATTAAGGATGTCCGCCTGAAATTGCATAAGAAAATCATTCTCGCACGCCCCGCCATCCACTCTCAATTCCCTTATATTTCTTCCCGAATCTTTTTTCATGATATCAAAAACATCTTTGGTCTGATAAGCGATGGATTCAAGCGCGGCACGGATCATGTGTTTCCGATTAGCCCCCCTGGTCAAACCGCATATAAGACCCCTGGCTTCACTGTCCCAATAAGGAGCCCCCAACCCCGTGAACGCCGGGACAAAATAAACCCCGTTGGTGTCTGTGAGTCCATGAATCGCCTTCTCGGTATCGGAGGACTTTTGAATCAATTGAAGTTCATCCCTCAGCCACTGCACCACGGCCCCGGCTATAAAAACAGCCCCCTCCAGAGCATAAACAGGTCTGCCTTGATCATCAGCGGCCACCGTGGACAGCAAACCTTGTTTTGAATAAACGAGGTTCTTGCCCGTATTAAGCATCATAAAACATCCCGTGCCGTATGTATTTTTAACCGTGCCTGGCTCAAAACAACCCTGGCCATAAAGCGCGGCCTGTTGATCTCCCAGAACAGAAGAAATGGGAATTCCTTCAGGCAACGCCGTCGCCCCTTTTATTGTATACCCAAAAATGGATCCGGAATGTTGAACCTTGGGAAGTAATCCGGAGGGTATCTCCAAAATCTTTAGAAGCTCTTCATCCCACTTAAGACGGCGAATATTAAATATCAATGTCCTTGAAGCATTGGTGACATCCGTGGCATGAGACTGTCCCCCCGTCAATTTCCAGACCAGCCAACTATCAATGGTTCCGAAACATATTTCTCCTTTTTGAGCGCGTTGACGCAATCCTTTTACATGATCCAGAAACCATCTGATTTTAGTTCCGGAGAAATAGGGATCCAGTACCAAACCCGTCTTTTGACGAAACTCGGGGGCGTGACTCGCCATACTCCTGCAGATATCCGATGTCCTGCGGCATTGCCAGACAATCGCCCGGGCCACGGGCTTTGAGGACCCGCGATCCCACAAAACAGTGGTTTCCCGCTGATTGGTGATCCCTATCGCGCGAACCTGGCCGCCGTTGATCTTCGCTTTGTTCAACGCCGCGCGAATCACCTCCTGACACGACCGCCATATTTCATCAACATCGTGCTCCACCCATCCAGGCCTGGGATAATACTGTTTGAATTCCTTATAATGACCGGAAACAATTCTGCCTTTCCCGTCAAAAATAAAAGCCCTCGATCCGGTTGTTCCCTGATCAAGAGCTACGATATATTGACTTTTCATTGACTGTTTCCCTCCGAATTAGGAAAGGATATGTCTTTTTTTAAAAAAGCGGTATTATTTGTCTCTTCTTCAAAAGCCTCTTTATCTCTTAAAACATAATTCTTGAGAAACTCTTGAAGTTGAGAGGTATCCCCACTGAGAATAATGTCATCCGATGAATATTTTCCCTCTCCTTTAATGACTGTATGTTCCAATGGAATCCCTTCCTTAACTTTCTCAATAAGCCAGGTAGAGTCAAGCATCACTATGTGAAGACCTGCTTCTTGCATGGTCAGCTTAAATAAAGTATGCATAGGCAGAAGGTCAAAGCGGTGAGATTCACCGTCACTTAATTTGGGATAAAAGTCAAGAAGTCGAACCTGATCCCATTCAAAAAGATTGGCCTCAAAAAGCATCTCCTCCTTGCCTTCCTTATAGATAACTTCATAGCCCAGATCTTCGCCTTTCTTAAAGGTCAATTCCACTACAGAACCATTTTCCTCGTCAATAACCCATCGTCCGAGCAGGGCTTCATCAAAAATGACGTTATCCTCAAGATAATAAGGATGGATGGATAAAGGCGGCAAACATCCTGAAAAGAGCAGCACTGACAAGAAAGCTGGAATTATTCTAGAAGCAATCACGGCATTTTTTCTTATCGATGTTATAAACTTTAACTCCGCAATTTTTTAATATCATCACATAAAATCTCAAAGAGTTCATTGGCTCCATCAAGCAAAGGAACCATTTTATCCACATAAAGTTCAAACGCGTAAGAATGCAAGAAAAAATGCCGAAACGCCAAATATTTCTTCAACCTAATACTTGTTGTCGATGATATAAAACCTTTGGAAACGGCTAATTCAACAAGGTCACGATGCCATGTTTCTCCTTTGAGGATGTTATACCCCTTATGCTGCACTATTTGTTTTAAAATATTTTCGATACCATTATAAAAGTTATGAAGAAAAGCAGCGACCCCAGCTAATTCGAGATTGGATAGATTAGATAAAGATGCGCTTGCAGGTAATTGAGTGAGAGTTTTCTGAATATTTTCTAACTCGGCGTCAATTTTTTCCATGAAATCAGCCATAAATGGAAACCCCTTCTCGAAGAATAAGACTATTGAATTTGCTTTTCGAAGACAAGTCTATCAAATCTACAGATTTTTTTAAGCTGAATAGCAACTCTCCATAAAACTCAAAAAAATCTTTTGCCTGAATACCTTCAACAGCTATATCTATATCTTCTCCTTCCCTCTGGGATTCCATAGCGTTTGACCCGAACAAGAGGACACGTTTCACGTTATATCGTTTTGCTATGGAAGCAATCACTTGTTTATCTTTATCTGAAATCATAAACCCAACCTCTTTTTATTCGCTTCATACCCACTACCCAAAACCTGCTTTGCCATGGCATCTTTGTTCTGGCCGTTATCAAAGTCATATTCAATAATGGCAATGATCTTGATAATATCGACAAACGGATTTTTCAGCATATTCGGACTTTGGTAGGCCATGGAATCGATCATTTCTATATAATGCACCGCTGACTTTCGAATGTGAATCCCTTGAGCTTCGTATTGGTCAATGACCCTTTGCACCGTTAAAATTTTTGGCTCCAGATCAATCATAAGCGCCCACGATTCACTTGATAGTTCCATCTTTTCCCAAATCTGTGAAATATCAACGACCTCTTCTACAGGCGGTTCATAAAACAAGTCTCCGTAATGCATCGGCTGAACGGTTTGATAAAGGGCGTTTTGTGCCCCTTGATAAACCTGTTGTTGCTCAATGGCTTGTTGCGCGGCTTGATTGTATCCGCTTTGCAACACACCGGATGGCTGGACAGAAGACTGGACAGCTTGTTGGGCCGCTTGCTGATAAGCTTGTCGCTGCTGATGGATATTCCGGCTCTGTTGTTGTGCCGCCTGGTTATAGGCTTTCTGCTGAAGCGCCTGCTGGTAGGCCTGCTGTTGCTGTTGAATAATTTGAGCCTGCTGCTTACGGAGGGCTTCTTCTCGCTGACCCGCAGCGCGTTGCCTTTGCTCAACTGCGCCACTGGCAAAGGCATGGTGGGGTTGAGTGAAGATAAGATGAATCAAGAAAAAAATAATGATAAAAATATTCACAATACTTTTTTCTTACTGCGCGGACCCGCTTTCGGAAAGACTTCTAAGCAAAACAACCGCCTTCTTAAATCTTTCCGCGTCCTTATGCTTCATATAAATCTCAACGCTTTTCTGCGCGGCGTCAACGGCCTCTTTCCTGAAGAACTCCGCTTTTTCTCCTTCGCTCTGCCTTTGCATAACGGCATTGGCGGCGGCAAGGAGATAATAGGCTTCTCCATTATCAGGGTCGACTTTTGTGGAAGCGCGAAAAGTATCCGCGGCTCTTACATAATCTTTTAGCCTTAAATAAACTTCACCCAAAATTATATAATTCACTGAATTATTTGGGTCTTCTTTGATCGCGAGATCAAAGCTTCGGATAGCCTTGGTGATATCCTGCTGCTTTAGATAATTCATCCCCTTCTCAACATAATTGGAAGGCTTCTTGGCCACTGTCGTCTTTTCTTCAGAGGGCTTTTCCGTTGTTTGCGAGCCACAGCCCATAACAAAAATTGCTAACAATAAAACCAGCATTCTTTTTCTCATCACCGCTCTCCTTAAATTTAACAATCTTATTGTTTTACACTTTCCGCTGTTAAATATCTGTGAACGCCTTCCGCCGCCTCTCTCCCCTCATGGATGGCCCAGACAACGAGAGACTGCCCCCGGGTCATATCACCGGCTGTAAAGACGCCTGGTACGCTGGTCATTTTATTTTTATCAGCCTTAACATTGCCCCGCTCATCCAATTCCACGCCCAACTCTTGAAGCATGCCGTTTTTGACCGGCCCTAAGAACCCCATGGCCAAAAGGAGCAAATCGACGTCTTCTTCAAATTCAGAACCTGGAACTTCTTCGATAGAACTTCGGCCAGTGACAGGGTCTTTTTTTCCAAACTTTATACGAACCGCGTGCAACTTTTTAAGCCTGCCGTTTTCTCCGCTTAATCGTTTAGTCATAATGGCGTAATCACGTTGCGCGCCCTCTTCATGAGAGGTCGATGTCCTTTCAATAAAAGCCCAGTTAGGCCATGGATTGTCTGGCGCCCGTTGTTTAGGAGGCTGGGGCAACAACTCAAAATTATTAACACTGATCGCTCCCTGTCGATTCGCTGTCCCAATACAATCCGATCCCGTGTCCCCTCCGCCAAGAACGATCACCCTCTTACCTTGCGCCGTAATCATTCTATCCATTTCTATTTTTTGTCCCAGGCAAACCCGGTTCTGCTGGGTCAAAAATTCCATAGCAAAATAAACCCCTCGCAAATCGCGCCCTTGAACAGTAAGATCTCTTGGCTGTTCAGCCCCGCCACATAAAACAACGGCATCATTTTTCTCAACCAGTTCTTTGGCCTGTATATCCACGCCCACATGCGCTCCGGTCTTAAACTTGACCCCCTCTTTTTCCATCCGCTTCAGCCGCCGCTCCACCACCCATTTTTCCATCTTGAATTCCGGAATACCTAAGGTTAACAAACCTCCCAGCACTTCATTTTTTTCATAGACCGTTACGGCATAACCCGCTTTATTCAACTGGTCCGCGCAGGCGAGCCCGGATGGTCCGGAACCGATAATCGCCACCGTTTTTCCAGAACGATGCTTAGGAGAGACGGGCTTGATCCATCCCTCTTTATAAGCGCGTTCCACAATGGAAACTTCGATATTTTTAATTGTCACCGCGGGTTCGTTGATCGTTAAAACACACGCGTTCTCGCATGGCGCCGGGCAAACACGTCCGGTGAATTCAGGAAAATTATTGGTCTTATGGAGACGCTCAATCGCGTCTTTCCAATTATCCCGGTAGACCAAATCGTTCCAATCGGGAATGATATTGCCTATGGGGCATCCTGATTGGCAAAAAGGGACTCCGCAATCCATGCAACGCGCGCCTTGCGAACGGAGATCTTCCTCCGCCATGTCTTTATAAAACTCTTTCCAATGCTTGACGCGTTCCCGGGCAGGTTCCTTTTTGAAATCCTGCCGGCCGTATTTCATAAATCCTGTAATATCACCCATAACTTTAATCTTTTCTCAAATCTTTATCTTTTTCCGGAAACGTCTTCCACAAATTCGTCTTTCTTAATTTCTCCCGCCTCTTCGATGACCTTTCGAAAATCCGTTGGATAAACTTTAATAAAACGCGGCAGTTCAATATTCCAATTGTCCAAAATTTTTTTGGCAACAGCGCTTTCCGTATACTTTAAATGCTTTTCAAGCATCGATCGAAGCTCCGCGATATCTTCTTTTTTCTCAACAGGAAATAAATCGACCATCCCTTTATTGCACTTGGCATCAAAGTCGCCATTAACATCCCAAACATAAGCGATGCCTCCGCTCATCCCCGCGGCAAAATTTCGCCCCACAGACCCAAGGACAACGACCCTCCCCCCTGTCATGTATTCGCATCCATGATCCCCGATTCCTTCTATAACAGCCGAAGCGCCGCTATTACGGACACAAAAACGTTCCCCGGCAACGCCTCTAAAATAAGCTTCTCCCAACACGGCTCCATATAAAACCACATTACCTATCAAAATATTTTGTTCGGGAACAAAGGTGGCTTGTTTGGGAGGATAAATAATAATTCTTCCCCCGGATAACCCTTTTCCGACATAATCATTCGCGTCCCCTTCCAAAGTAAACGTCACTCCATTGGCAAGAAACGCCCCAAAGCTCTGTCCAGCGGATCCCGTAAACTTTAAATCAATCGTATTATCAGGCAACCCCGCCAACCCATAACGCCTGGCGATCTCGCTGCTGAGCATTGTCCCAACCGTCCGGTTTGTATTTTTGATATCACAATCGAACGTCGTGTAAAGTTTCCTTTCCAACGCCTGTTTGCAGCTTTCGATTAAACGGTTATCCAACGCTTTGTCAAGACCATGATCCTGTCCGCTCACATGATGAATCGCGACATGTTCGGGGACGTCCGGTTTATGCAGAACATTCGTCAAATCAAGCCCGCTGGCTTTCCAATGATCTATGACATCCTGCGTCTCAAGCATATCCACCCGGCCTACCATATCCTCAAATTTTCTAAAACCAAGCTGGGCCATGATCTCACGCGCCTCTTCGGCGACAAACATAAAAAAGTTCACCACATGTTCGGGGCTTCCGGCAAATTTTTTACGAAGGTCCTTGTCCTGAGTCGCGATCCCCACTGAACATGTGTTTAAATGACATTTCCTTAATAAAATACATCCCATCGTCACAAGGGCAACGGTGGAAAACCCAAATTCGTCCGCCCCCAGCATCGCGGCCATAGCCACGTCACGCCCTGTTTTCAGCTGCCCATCCGTTTGCACGCGAATACGCCCGCGCAAATCATTCATGACCAACACCTGCTGCGTCTCGGCAATACCAAGCTCCATGGGCAAACCGGCGTGTTTGATCGAAGTCTGCGGTGAAGCGCCCGTTCCTCCTTCAAAACCGCTGATGAGAACATGGTCTGATTTCCCTTTGGCAACGCCGGCGGCGACAGTTCCAACGCCAATTTCTGAAACCAGTTTAACGCTGACCTGAGCTTTTGGATTGGCGTTTTTCAAATCATGGATTAACTGCGCCAAATCTTCGATAGAATAGATATCATGATGGGGCGGCGGTGAAATCAACTGGACTCCTGGAGTGGTATAACGCGTTTTGGCGATCTCTTTGCTCACCTTATGACCTGGAAGCTGTCCCCCTTCTCCCGGTTTTGCTCCCTGGGCCATCTTGATCTGCATTTGATCTGAATTAACCAAGTATTCGATGGTCACT
>Ga0247727_10004908_pt1 | contig 27790 bp, 15 predicted proteins | sample WisWelCaveWW1625_FD_202498 | JGI IMG/M metagenome (GOLD analysis project Ga0247727, IMG submission 202498) | Biofilm microbial communities from Wishing Well Cave, Virginia, United States - WW16-25 | ecosystem: Environmental > Aquatic > Deep subsurface > Groundwater > Cave microbial mat | place...
ACAAAACTCTCCAGGGAAAGCTGATAAAACAGCGCACGTTGCGGATTCGATTCCCCCATCATCGGCAGATCCTCCTGCCGAGTATCCTACGCGATTCTAGACTGATTTTGTCAGCAGCCTGCTAGCTGAACCATTTGCCTGCTGCACTCGTCGCGCTGTTCGCTACAAGCTTGAATCTCGACCGCATGAGTTCCCAGGTGGTTCCGATTGGGACGCCAGCGAAATTGCGCTGAACCTGTCGTTTCGAACGCTCCCGCGTTTAGGGAGTAATTCACGCTTGGGGGCGCAATCACGCTCAGGGATAAATCACTCGGCACATTGGGTTCAACACCAGCGGTTTTGAAATCGCGTAGCTGCACGGGGAAAGAAATCTCCATACCCGGAGGCGCCACAGGATCCTCAACGTGGACAAGCGAAAGCGGCGCCGGACCCTTCGTAAGGTCAAAGTAAAAAGTAACACCGCCCTTCCCTTGAGCCACCTCAATGATCTTGGGTTGCACACCCGGCGTAATCAACGGAAGCTTCAAGCGGCGGAACTTTTCGCGCACGAGCAAATAGACGGTATCAACCGCCATTGCAACATAATCATCAAGGGCCGGCTGAGGCGTTTCAGAGTCGGCCGCGTACAGGGTCGCCTTCTCGAAGAGCGAGCGAGTGATTGCAAGCGGCTGCCCAGTAACAGAGTTGATGCCTAGGTTCACCGCAGCGGTCAGGTCTACTCCCGCCTTCAAAATCACCTTGGTTCTAGGATGTTCTTTCGTGCATTTCTCATCACGGTCCTGAAAAACCGTCTCAAAAACTTCGACCTCGTAATTTGGCAAATTCGCACAAAGAGCTGCAGTTTTTGCTGGGCTAGCCGGAGAAAGAATACTAGCGGGGCACGCCGGAGTAGCAGCATCCGGCATAGTGACTACCGGTGCCACCGAAGGCTTGAGCGCGATACACCTGCTGCTACCAACTCGAACATGCTGCTCCAAAAGCCCGGCTTCCTTAGCAGCGTGAAAGTATTCGTTCATTGCACCTACCTGCAAATCCGCTTCTACCATGTAGGCACTGCCAGCGGGAGTCCTCTGCTGCAGAGCTGCCCTGCGCCTCTTGAGATCCTCTCGCGCAAGCGGTTGGTGAGCATTGGGATAGTAAATTCTCGCGAGATCGGGGATCGGCGGCTCGTCAGGAATAGGCACGATGCGCGTCTTAAGCCCAGCATCCACGCCCTCGGCTAAAGCGGTAAACCATACAAAGCGATCCTTCAATTGGATCAACGGCGGGGGCGGGTCTGCGCTGGGATCGCAAGGAGCCCCTTCTTCTGCTTCCATTTCCGTTTGCCGCGCAAGGGTGATGGTAAACAACCGCCTGAGCCCACTCTTCAATCCGTCTCCGAGCCGGTGGCGGCTAAGGCCACGCGCTCCACACGACCTCCCGTCCGTGGTGCGGTAATCGAGGCTCTTATAAATACCTTCCTGGACCAATTTGGGAATATTGACGAGCTGGAGAATCCCTGTATCGAGATTATCAAACGAAAGAACGTTGAATGTTTGTAACAAGTAATTCAACGGATCGAGATAATTGGCCCAGGAGCCACAGAACAAACCATCAAGCACGTTCTCACAGACGCCCCCATCACAGTTAAGACCCGTCCCACTGAAAGCAGCTGTTGGACCAAACGCAATGCAACCAGGGCCCACGTCATTGAGAAGAAGCGTCGCATCGATTTCTTCCGCGCTCTTATCCAAAAAGAGATCAAAAGCACCCCCTTCTTGCAACTCGAGCGACTTCCAAGTGATTGTACCGTCCGAGGATAAACCAGAGGTCATAAACTCTGCGCCCAGATCTTTTACCTGGGCTGCAAACTCAAAAAAAGCCGTGGTTTCAGGGTCAATCGGCAACCACCGCCCCTGAGCGGGCGGCTTCTCGGAAAAGGGAGTGAGCTTAGCACTGACCTCAACCGGGCCATTCCCCAAGCTGGCGGCTCTCACTTTGACTTTGCACTCTGTCCCCGGACAAACTCCTCCGCCAAAAGGATTCAAGAAAGCGAGCACATTATCAATGATTAAGCCCGTAGCGCTGGAACAAAATTCAAACTCGAATTCGAATGGGTCCGTCAGCAATTGCAACGGATCGCCGCAGCTATTTTTGAGCTCGAGGGGAGGCAGCGCGTCAAACGCCTCACGCTTGACCCAGAGCGCCGCGTTCTGCGTGAGCGGATCTCCCTGGCGAACAAAGTTTTTGACAACCTGTCCATCGAGGGGAGTTACAACCGTCGCCCGCTCCCGGGCTACTCGACTACTGCTTTTTAGCTTGATCTCAGCCAGAACCATCTGCGAGGGCTCACAGACCGTAACACCAACTACGCGCGAAAAGGGTGTAGCCTCCTGTTTTACAGCGACGTCCTTGCCTCCCTCTCGACTCGGGCAAAGCGGGATGCGCACAAGATGTTCAAATCGAAATTCAGAACCATTCTGAAGAATCCGGTCGAGGGGAATTGCCTCACCGGCGACCGGACACGCTGCCTCTGCCCCACTGGTCATCGTTGGCAGACACCGAAGCATGTCACCGGAGAGAGGATCGCGCCGGTATTGCGTGGTGACAATCGCAAGACTCTGAATGTCGCTACGGTTCGTGACACCCAGGATGCGGCCGTGGATTCGAAAACCAGGCCCATCGCAATAAGGCGACGGCGGGTAAGCCCAATCCCACTTGTTTGGCGTGCAACCTGGAGCGGCGATTTTTAAGAGATCCAATTCATTGACGGCCGCAAACACACCGTTGGCGGGACGCCGTTCGACCACCGTACGCCCGGAGGGGTCCTCGTACTGCACGTCCATTTCTAAAAAGATCTGCGGATCACTGGAAGAAACATCGCACGCCGAGGCCGCAAATAAGCAAAAGAGGAGAAAACACAAAAGAGCGACGAGATACCGCCAATCTATCACGCCCCACCCCTCACCAAAAAAGCCTTTTATCGGACGGATCGGCATGGATGCGATTGCCGGCAAGAACGCTTTGAAAGCACCTTCTGCTGCTCCTCACAGGCCTTCTCTTCATAACCCGCGCCACCTTCCAACGCCTCGCTCGACTTTATATACTGCTCTACACCGCAATGCAACAACGGAACAAAAAAATTAGAAAGAAACCGCTAGCCCTAGCCGGTTGAATCCTTGCTTGAATTTCAAGACATTGTGGGTTCCGAGAGACAGAGCAACCGGCCGAGGACCAAGATTAAAGGTACCCTCGAGTCGCAGTCCCAAGCTGCTACTGGGTGCTTCCCCCGGCTCAAGCCGAAGGCTAGGTCCGACCAAAATGCCGACCTGCAATCCGGGCAGGCTGGGATAAAGGTTCTTTGTGCCTTGCAAGGGCTTGGGCTTTCCCGTGAGAGTCGTCACGAGCTGGAGAGAGAGAGTCGCTGCTAGGGTCTGCTCGAGTTTGCCTGCACCCCCTTCTTTAAAAACGAATTGAACAGGATTAAAGCCCTCAGGCAGTTCGGGAGCGAACATTCTTTGTACAGACATCAATTCGAACTCCCCTTGAATGCCGTTAAAAAATGACCCGAAAGAACCTTGCTCTCTTTCCTCCTTTCGGATGCTCCTGCGATCTAAGGTCAATAGATAATCTTTAATCTCTGGCACCGACCGGAGCGCAACGGCGAAGTATGGGCTCATCACAAGACCGGAGTGAGGAGAGTCTTTGGGGAGAAGCTCTAGTAAGAGTGGCGAAATACGCGGTTGGAACGTTTGAACACCACCCCCTAGCAAGAGCCTCCAATTGTTGAGATTTAAAAAAGAACTTGAAATGCCGTAACCAATTCGCATGACGTCCTTGGGAGGAGACTTCCGCTTATCGTCCGGCCAATCCCACCGCTTCCCATCCGGGTCGACGCGATTGATCAGATTGCCTCCGACATACATATAGGCGCTGCGTCCGGCGAGCTGATCGTCGTCGATGGGATCGGTGCCGGCAAAGCGGCAGAGCTTTGCGCTGAAGTGCCTCGCTCCAAAGTCGAGAGATTCCAGGGCGCGATCGGTTTCATGACCGAAGGCGGTGTAATTAACGCTCCCTGCAACCGGGCCCGTTTCGTAGAGCGTATCTCCGCAGGGAGTGTGCACCGCTTGATAGACGCGCTGACCTGCGCTGCTTCCATTCTCGTTTTCAGTGGTGCACGTGAGGCAGATCAGGGCAAAGACAATGCTAACCACTGCACTTGTGCTGCGAGAAAATACCTGCACCGAAGGAACATCCTCTGCTGCAAATTCTGTTTTTCGACCACTTCTTTTAACCTGGATTATTCATGAAGCGCCGTAGCGAAACCGCGGAGATGCTCGGAATGGCGAACGATTCCAGCGTTCGGCACCGGAGGCTGACTTTCCAGTACGTCGAGGAGACGAACGCTGAAATCATTCGCCAAGCCGTGCAGATACGTGGTTGCAGTAGGTGCTTCATGAATAATCCAGGTTAAAGGTGCCTCCCCGACAGATCGGGGTCAACGACTCAGCATACACCCGAACTCGTCTTGGCTTTCCGCTGGGAGAGCACTTCTTTCACGGCTTCACTTCCCCTCGAAGAACTGCGGCGAGTCAATTCGTTTATAGGTTGCACAAGTGCGCCGGCCTACCATACTCCTCGAGTGAGGCTCGTGTCAATTCAAAGTCTAAGGCGTGACTGAAATGGAGATGGCTTCCTCCGCGAGTTTCTTCAGCCCCACGCCGGCGACAAAACGAATGGGCCAGGTTTTCACTTGATCCTGCCCAGGAGTCCAAGAAAAGGTCGCTACCCACTTGTCCTCTTTGAGGGTTGCCTCGGTCAATGTCGCTCCTTTGGGCAAGCTGCCTTCTGGTTCTTCGCGGATTTGGATTCTTACTCCTGTGTTGCCCATGGCGCGAAGCTCAAACGTCAGGAGTTGGTTTACTTTCGCGCTGCGATTTCCAATCGGCTCAAGCGCGGCGAAGCAGGCTTCTCCCGGTTTTAGCACAAAGATATCGATGATCTCCTCGTCGAGGAAGCGGGTCCACGTGGCTGGTTGCACCGTGAGCTGTACGTCACCTTGAACCGAGGCAGAAAAATCCATCCCGTACTTAGCGGCTTCTTCTTGCTCACCCGCCTGTTCCTTGGTGGGTGTCCAACGAAAGAGAGCTGTGCCTGCCTCCGCTCCAGAAAAGACGGCTCCCTTGGGCAACCGGCTGTGGGAAAGAGCAATCTGCCGCCCCTCGCGTTGCTTGGCGGAGAGCGCGATTTCCAGCTTTTGCTCGGCCGCCAGGCACTGGTCTCCGATCGGCGCCAGTTCCGGTGGGAATCCCAGCTCGAAATTCCCGAGCAAGTGGCTCCAATTCTCTTCTTGTCCTCCTCCCTTCACTTCCGAGGTGGCGAGCTCGACGAGTGCGAGCCCGACTTTCTCGAACGAGGGCAGCAGAATGGGGTTAAAGAAGAAAAAATTGTCGATGAAAGTTCCGGCCAGTTCGGCCAGAGCCTCCAGCGTCCCTTGCGAGGTGGCTGTGCCCTCGAATTTGGCTTTGTCGACACCGATGGGGTTCAACAACAAGCGCACTTGGATGCGAGCGTAGTCCTCGGGGGTGAGCTCTCGATCAACTCGCTTTGCGGGGAAGGCGACAACGAAAGGTTCGAGCTTTCCCGTGTGGTGTAAGTCGAGGCGCAAGCCGACCAGCGCGTCCATGGCCCATTGCAGAAGAGGGGATGCCTGAGTCGGAGCACCTCGGCGGTGGATCTCAAAGTAGAGGTCGGTGAAAGCGAGCACCAGAATCGGACGTTCATGGGGAAAGAGGTTGCTAAAACGGGCGACCAAATCGCGCCGGATGTTCGGCGCGGTGACCGTCGGGTACATCCGAAGCTCGAGGAGGGTATCCTTATTACCTCCTACCCCTCGAACCAGCTCGTTGTGGATGTTGAGGATCGTGCCCAGGTTGCCAGCAGTGGCATCCAAGATAGAGAAAAGGTTCTGGGAATTGGTGAGGTCGGGAACCCTGGTGAAGGTGAGGTTCATGGCGCCCTGTTGAATCGCTGCGCACAGCATTTGGTTCATGGCGTTGGTAGAGATCGCCGCGGCAAAGCCATAAGGTTTATTTCCGCGCTGCGTATGCGTATGCCCGACACCAGTTTGAGGGTCGACAAAGCCGGGGAATGTTCCAGGATTCACCAAGCAGCCTTGCAGCCGGGGGGCCCCAGGCGCCTGTTGTGCCGAGAAGCCTGCATCGATGGTATAGGCGACACCCTCTTCGACCTCTTGAATCTTCTGGATTGTGTAATCCAGATCAATCTTAAGCGGCTTCCCGAGATCCTTCCCCAATTTCGTGATCAGCGAGCTGAAAGGCTTCCGCAGGTCGAGTTTGTCGAGCTGATCTTCGATCGCTCCCGCGACGGGGGCATCCCAGTCGCGAGGGTCAGACTCCGGCTGTTTGTCGGGTGGCCCGCCGTTGTCGTCGACGGTCCCATCGGGCTCGGCGAGGGCTTTCGCCAGCGCTTCTTCGAGCTTGGAAGGAGTTCCGGCGGGTTTTCCTTCTGGATCTTGTGTGAGGTCTTGGATCACGGGCTCTAAGATGATCTGCCGAACGATATCGGCTGCGCCGGCCTGGCAGAAAAGTCCGCCGCCTTTATCGTCCGGGACATTCTGATCGAAGCGATAGGGAATAAAGCAGATGGGATTGTTGCTGTTACTGGGGCAGCTCTCGGGCCTGTCACCCAGAAGATCAATGGTGACGGGATCCATTTGGTCCACATCAATATCGGCGCGAAGGGGAGGGACGGGATCCTGGCGGAAGCTCCCTGAGGTCGAGCTGCTGCCGATGTGAAGATCTCCTTTGCACGCGCGGCAGACCCCGCCCCATAAGCGGAGCAGCTCCGTCGCCTCCTCGTCGCTACCGTCACAGGGCCAAAAAGGGCGCTCCCCTTCGGGCAAGGGATCGACTTCAATTGCCTCCAGAGAAGCGCCAATTGCACCTAGATCGACATCCGCGGCGGTTTTATCTCGCTGGATGTCCACATCGATTCCCGCTGCCAGAGGCGATGCCTTATCTACCCACAGCTCAAAGACGCGGCAATAGTCGATTTCGTTTTGTTTTACGTCGCCGTCATCGTCCGTCTGATCGCAGGCCTCTTTGTCAGCTGTCGGGTGCTCTTCGTCGATTTCGTCTTGCACTTCATTGAGATAAGCCCATTCGAAAGTAAAGTGCGGACACTTTTGGGGGTCGGTTTCCGTACAGCCTTCATCGGGCCCCTCTCGAGGCAAGACCTTGGCGGCGTCGACTTTGTCGCGCACCACGTCTTCCACCCGCGTTTCGAGTTTGCCAAGGCCGATCTCCGTATCGACGAGTTGCAGCGCGAAGGCCTCGGGCACGGGGTTTGCTCCCAGTGCTCGGCTCTGCATCACCGTGATTTTTTCTTCGTCGAGCACCGTGCTTCCATCGCCGGCAATAGCTTTGACGCGAATCGGATGAAAGGGATGGAGCAGATCATCGGAGCGCAGCGATACGCTGACGCTGAATTCTCCTCCAGAGGGCTGGGTTTCTCCTCCGCTGATATGGGTTGATCCTATCTGGATGAAGCCGTCTTTCGGCAGCCCCGACACCGTTCCCACCACGCGGACTTCCGCATTTTGGGTGAAAGAGCCGTGTGCAGGGGAAGCAATCGTGATCTCGGTCTTTTGTTCCTGACAGGAAAAGCCCATTGCGGTGAGCGCGAGGAGGCCATAGCCGTATCGGAGGCGAGATTGAGCTTTCATTAGCTGTTCTCTCGGTTAGAGTGAAGACCAGAGTTTCTCCGTAGTGACACGTGCACTCTCCCTTCTCCTCAGCGTTCGGGACCGCCGGACTCGGTCCCGCTCATCACCGTGATCGCGATGCTTTCTTCATCCCTTGTGAGGCGTCCGCTTTCCGCGATGAAGCGCACGCGGTGCACGCCACGCTGCGCGTCGGAAGGCGTCCATGCAAATGTCGCCGTGCCGTTCTTGTGGTCCAACACTTGGGCACCTTTGGGCAAGCCCACTTGGCCAACCTCCTTAGGTGGCTTCGCGGGGTCAGCTTTCAATTGGATCGAGACTCCTTTCGACCCAATTTCGAAACCCTCAGGTCCGCGGGCGCTGAGCCCAAAGCGAAGCTCTTGGCGCGCGGCGGCCGTTTTGTTCCCGACGGGGCTGAGTTCGACGGTGCAGCGCGCTCCCGGTTGGCAGACGATGAATTTGACGTTCTCGCGGGCGCGAAAGCCGGCCCTGCGATCGTCGGAGCTCAGGCTCACCGCGCTAAACTGAATAGTGTAGATTCCGGTTTGGTCGACCGCCAAATCTGGATCTGGGTCAGGGATCAGCAGAGGCGTCCATTCGAACCTTCCCACCCTTTCTGCGCCAGGAACGGGGTTGTCAATCGGCCCTCGAAAGTAGGCACCGAGCGGGAAATCCGCGGCAGCCGGGAAGGTTTCCAGGTCCACGGCGATGTCGGATTCGGGATGGATGGCGCGTACATCGAAAGCCACTGTGGGATTGTTCGGGCTGGCGGAGGAGCTTGCATTGATGAATTGGTCGCCGATCGGTTTTCGGTCGCCGGAAGGCTGCGCCACGCTGCCGTACAGTTCGGGAGTAATGCCGAAGGCAAAGAAACCCGACACGTAATTTTTCAAAGAAGCGAGGGCCAAGCGCTCGTCCACCGATTTGAGCCCTACGTCCTCAATCGAGGGGAGCGGCAGGGGATTGCGGGTGAGAAGCTGCCGAACGATGAAAGCGCCGAGGCTCGCGTTGGCGAGCATTTTTCCTTTCAGGCGAGGTTCGAGTTCGGTATCGAGAAGAACACCATCGGACTTGCGGATCAGGCGACTCTCGGAGACGCGGACGACAACGCGCTTACACGGCAAATCGGGTGGAGTTTTCCCGCATTCCACGTCTTGCTCAAGGGGGGTTAGCAAAACGCGGGGAAGAAAAGTGCCGTCAAGGCGACGGGGATCGACGTCAAAACCCGCCAACAAATCAATATCAAGCGAGAGGATCAAGCTCTGCGTGCTTCGCTTGAGGATGTCGACCTTGAGACCGGACACTCCTACGACACCGAGCAAGCTAGAGAGTTCATTGGGTAAAAATAGATTCCGGGTGGGAAGCAGAAAGAGAGGATCGACCACGGGGGGGGCAGCACTGGGCCGCACCCGGAGCCTTAAATCTTCGAAGGGGCCAACAGCACCTTGCACCCCCGCGATGTCCGTCAACTCCTCGATGCCGAACAACCGCCGCACGCGATCTCCTGTGGCATTCACGAGCCCTGTTCCCTCCGGAACTTTGTCGAGGTCTAGATTGATGAAACCCTTATCCTGAGCCGCACAGATGGTCTGATTGAAAGCGGTATCGGAGACAGCGACCGTGATGCCGTACTCGTTGTGTTCTGCCGAGCGCGTCTGCGTTCTCAAGTTGGGTGGGTTAGGTGGATTTTCGATTTGCAAACAACCGCGTAGGGTCGGCGCGCTGGTCGCGCGCACGCCGGCATTGAGCGTGTAAAGAATGGCGTCTTTGATTTCTGTGATCTCGGAAAATTCGGCATTGAGCGCCAAGTCGATCGACTCGCCGATGAGGCCAGCAATGTCAAATCCCGCGAGCGCTTTCTGGGCCACCTTGGCGAGCAGACCATCTTCATCTTTCGGGTCGTCGGGACCGTTTTTGTCGTCCAAAACCTCAGCTAAAACTTTTTTCTGAATGGCAGCCGAGAGAGGGGAGCTGCAATTCAGAAGATCGACGAGCAGGGGATTGTCGCAGGTATTGTTCGGGGTGGGGCGGAAGTTGCACTGAAGATTCAGCTCGAGAGGAGAGATCTGATCGATGTCGATCTGGCTCCGCTTGACCGCGGCGGGCTCTTGCTGAAACGTCCCGTGCAGGGATGCCACTTGGTTGCCTCGAATTTCGAAGGCCGCTTGACACAGGACGCAGGGTTGACCGATAGGAAGACCTTGACAATGCGGCGGCGGCGGCACGGTGACATCGAGCACGCGGAATCCAATCGAGAGGTCGCGGATCGTTCCCTCCGCCAGCATGGCGTTGTCCCCGAGATCGAGTTCGATATCGGCGGTGAGCGGTGCTTCGGGATCAATCATGTCAGTGTTAGGAATAAAATGCGCCACGTGATCCAGGTGTACTTCGATGTCGTTATCTACACCGGGGACGAACTCGCGAAACTTCTCCGCCGACAAGGTAGGATTTTTGGAGATAAGATTATCGAAGATCTCCCGAGACTCTTGCGTAAAAAGCAGTTCTGCTCGGCGCTCGACCACGTCGAGGCCGACCGGATTGTCGTTGGTGCGGAACAGGAGGTTTTTCTCCGCCATGGCGGTTCCTTGGGAGGGAACACTTTGTGCCGAAACAAGCGTGAATTGCTTGTGGAGAACGATCTCGCTTCCTTGCTCTGGCCCAACAAAGGAGAAGGAAACACGTTGTCCACTGCTATCGAGGATTTCAAAATCGACGGTGTGAAGGGGATGGAAAGGATGAAGCGGATTTTGCGGAACCCCTTCCAAGATCCGCGCGAAACAAAAATCACCGGGGTTCGGCGCGCTGCACTCGTTGTTTTGCGACCCTCGCCACTCAAAGAAAACGGCGTTTCGGTCTTTGGTGGCACGAAAACGCCCACCCAGAGGCAAACCGGTGATATTGCCCTTGAATGTGAAGTTAAAAATTCCCGGTTGCAGAAAATCGCCGTCTTGTGGGGTATCGATTCTCACGACCGGGGGAGGGTTGCAACTCGCTCCGATGCTGGCAGCGAGCAATATGCAAGAGCAATACAAGAATAACTGCTGGATGGGAGAAAAAGACATGCTTACTCCCGGGATCGGAGTGAGTTTGTTTTACCAGCCAACATCTCTGCTTGAACGGTTTTTCCGCTGTCGAGAAATAATTTCGTTCTAACACTATGGCAATTTAGGGGCTTCTGCATTTTTCTTCTTATGAGTGGAGGAACAGTTTCAAAAACAGACTCTCCCTGTGTCTTATTGCACAACCTGGATGGTGAGCGGGTAGTCCTCGTAAAGCTGTTCTTGGAATGTTCGATTGCTTTCTTGGACGCGGAGTATGGCTTGGAAGGTACCAAGCGCGGAAGCGATCCAGGAGAAAGAAGCAGAACCATTGCGGTGGTCTAAGAGAGCGCTTCGAAGAGAGGGATGAGAGGGGGAAACCAAGGCGATCCAGAGGGGATCGTCATTAAAATCAACGGCTTTGACGGAGAATTCGAGTCGCTCTCCGAGGTGGATGCGGATTGGTTCAATCGCTCTTCCAGTCAAAAAGTTTCGAGAATCGGGCACTTGGTAGAAGTGGGGTGCTGTGTTAGTGCAAAGGAGGCGGTCTTCTGTGCCAACTTCGCGACAAATGGCAAAGAGTTCAGCGATACAATGTTGACTGTCATTCGGATTCAGTTGGATACAGAGGTCTTCGATGGCTTGGGGGCCACGTCCGCAGAAGGTCTTTTCCATAGCATTATTGCAGACGGCGATGGAGACGGTTTCCTTCTCGCAGCGCCCTCCGGTTTTGCAGGCGGTGAACTGAACGGGGTGAACGCCGACTTGCTCGTCTCCGGGGGTCCAACGGAAGGTGGCGGTGCCCGTGTGCTGAAATCGAGCCTGGTCGAACTGGTACTCAACGCCGGCCGGGGTGGTGATGCCGAGGAAAGTTTGTTCGGGGCCCGCGGCGACGGTAACGGGAAAAGAGATTTCATCTTCGGGGCCAACGAGGATGTGCTCAGGAACTTGGAGCTCCGGGGTAGGAGCGGCCTGGATCTCGATGAAGACAGTAAGGCGATCTTCTTCTTGGGTGACTTCGACGACCCTGGCGGGCACGAGGCCTTCGGCGATGGCAGGGAGTTTCAGTTGACTGATTTTTCGCTCTACCACGCGGTAGATGGTACTGAACAATGTGCGGCTGTAGTCGCTGAGAGCGCTTTCGGTGGTGTTCGGATCGGCGAAGTAACGGCTAATGAAAGGGAGCGTGGCTTCGCGGAGAGAAGCTTTGAGACCGCCGGTGCTTGGATCGGCGGAAAGCGTAGCTTTGGTGATGACATCGACTGCTGCTCTTAGGATGTCCTTGACTCTTGCAGGAGGGTTCCCTTGCTGGTCTTTGCAGCTTGCGGCGTTGGTTTCGAAGACTTCGAAAATAAAGTTGGCGAGGTGCAAGCAGAATTCAACACTTCCTGGTGTTAAATTGCCTAAGGTTGCTTTGCAGATGCCGGATTCTTGCGCTGGGGTGGTGAGGACAGGAGCGACAGTAGGAGCAAAGGTTCCACAAAGACGACCTTGGGAAGCAGTGGGGCCTAAGAGTTGAATAGAGTCACTCAATTGGTTGGTTTTCTTTAAAGCGTGGGTCACCTGATTCAGCAAGCCGATGTCCAGCTTAAGGGCCGCCTGATATTCCGCTCCCTGGGGCGTGCGATCGCCCCAGGCAGGCCGGGCGAAGTCCTCATCTGCGCCAGCATAGTAAATACGGTCGTGGTGAATGTTGGGCCGCGGTGTGCTGCGGAGACGGACACCCGCATCCATGCCAGAGTCGCTGATGTCCAGCCAATCCCATTTGAAGAGTCCTATCTGATATGGATCGGATGGCTTTGAGCCAAGAGCAGAGCCCAGCAGTTGACCGATGGCGCTTTCCATCGCCCCCCCCAAAGCATTCGTGTAATGCCATTCGTACTCCAAGGGTGCCACCTGGATAGCTCGGTATTGCCTCATCGCTCTGGGGATCCCACTCTCGACGGCGCCCCTCAGAAGATTCAGCTCGTTGACCAGGAGAGATGCCAGTAGGTCCAGGCCACAAAAGACTCCGGAAACTGGAATCGTCCAGAGCTGCGCGTCGCTCTGCGGACAACCAAGGTCTCCAAGCCCGTGGCTGAAGAAACGCTCGCAAATCCCTCCACCGCAATAGACTTGGGTGCCGCTAAAACTTGCGTTGGGTTGCGTCGTGGCGCTGGGGAGGACGGCGAAAATTTTCGGGAAGCTCAGCGGGCGGCTGGACGTGAAGAGTTTGAAAGGCGAGTCGAGATGAATTTCCCTGATTCGGACCGTTCCTTTGGCCGGAAGGTTCCCCGTCGACTTGAAGTCGGCTTCCAAATTGAAAGCGTCGAGATTCACGTCGACTTGATTGGCGTTGTTGGGATCAAGCGTCACCAACAGAGGCCCGTTCTTAGCGTTTGAAACTTCGACCTCGGTCGATTGGAGCCGCGTGCCGGGAAGGCCGATGCCCAGAGCCGTACCGAGGCGTCCGATGAACCCTACGTCTTGGGTTTGGACGCTGAAAGTCAACTTTTCTTGGAGGGCTTGGACATAGTTGCCTTCGCTGTCTTTGAGGTGGAGCGGCTGGAAGGGAGGCAGCAAGAACACGCCGCTCTTGATCCATGCAGCCGCATTGGTTCTCAGGGGAGAGTCGTCTTGAAAAACGATGTCGCCACCGAGCGGTGTAACGACCGTGGCCCGAGCGTTCACCGGTCGAGGGTTGCCGATTTGCTTTAGTTCGAAGCGAGCCATTTGGAAAGGTTCGCAGAGAGCAACTCCGTAAATTTCCCCCCCGTCGTATCGGACGGTGACATCCAGCCCGTTCTGTCGGATTGGGCACACGGGAATGTAGAGAAGGCGGCGGAAACGCACTACCTCCGAGCCGGAGGGAGTGGAAACGACTTCAAGCGTGTCTTTCGGAATGTCTTCTGTGATGAGTTTGCATTTTTTCTCGCGGTCTGCGCCTGTGGGCTCCTCCTTTTCGGTGCAGCGGATCATGTCTCCACTGGAGTTGCGCCGATACTGGATGCTGCTAACCGAGAGCGATTCGATTTGATCGAGGGTAAGGTTCCGGATTTCTCCGTAGAGGCGGACGTTCGGCCCCTCGCAATACGGTTGCGGAAAGCCTCCGGGAGAGCGAAAGGCGAAATCCCAGTTTTTACCTTGGCAATAATCAGTGTGGTAGTTGAAAAGACTAAAACCGGTCGGTTGAAAAACCCCATCGGCAGGACCGCGCTGCCACTGCCCGGTATTGTGGTCGTAGATGGCGTTGTCGGCTTCGAGCGCAATCTCTGGCTCGGGTAGAGTCGCTTCGACGCAACCTCCCAACCATAGCAGAGGAAAAAACAACGACGCAGCAGCAGCCACGCGGTAGCGCACCCCGATCTCCTTGCGCCTCTTTTTCGGCAAAAGCAGCACCCGAATCATCATTATGGCTTTTATCACACGCGCTGTCGTAGAAGCAAGCGCGAAATTGGTCAAGGAAGCGGGCTATTCCTCCACCTCGAAGCGTTCGAGCCACACGGCGAAACACAGCAGGCTCCAGATCAGGAGCCGCCGGTTCACCCGGCCGCTCACGTGCTCAGCGAGAACCGCCGCAACGAAGTCGCGGCTCAAGAAGCGATAGAGCGGCGAATCACCGGCCAAGAGGACGTCCCGCAGGTAGGCCTCGCTGCGGCCGCGGAACCAAGATTCGTCCGGCGCACTGAAGCCCTGTTTGGGTGCTTCCAAAAATTCGCGCGGCAGAATCTTGCTCATGGCACTGCGGGGCACGCGCTTGCCGAGGGGCGCGCGGCTGCCGTAGACGCGTTTGCGCCGCAGCAGGTTCTCGTCGATGGGTGCGAGCCGTTCGATGCCCTCTAAATTGAGCTCGATGGGGATACGCAGGGCAAAGTCGACGAGCTCGTTGTCGAGCAGCGGAACGCGCGCTTCGAGCGAATGCGCCATGCTGAGCTTATCCTCCACGACCAAGAGCCCGTGCAAAAAAGTCTTGCACTCGAAGTAGAGCGCGTTGCGCACCTGGGCCGCCGGTGAACCGGCTTCACGATGGTTCCCGAGCGTGCGCTTGAAAACCGAGAGCGTGTGGTTCACGAAGGGCACAGCGTCCCCATCGCGCAGCTCACCAAGGCGCGCGCGCGTCTCGGCGTTATAGAGCTTCTGCTTCTGGGTGTTGGAAACCAGGCGCTGCCAGTAGCGGTAGTAGTTCTCGACGTAATCGGCAGCCGAAGGCGCCAGCGCCGCCGCGTAGCGCCAGGGGTAGCCCGCGAAGAGTTCGTCTCCTCCGGCACCCGTCAGCACGACTTTCACGAATTTGCTGGCCAAGCGCGCGACGTAATAGTTCGGATAACTCTGCCCCAAGCGCAGGTCCTCGAGGGCCCACACCAACTCGTCGAGGCAAGCCTCCATGTCTCCAGAGTGCAGCACGCACTCGTAGTGTTCCGTCTGAAAAGTGTTGGCGAGCAGTTCCGCGCGCGCCCGTTCGTCGAAGTGGAGCTCGTGCTCAGCCGCTTCGGAGAGATCGAAGCCAACCGTGAAGGTAAAGATACGGCCCAACTGCCGCGCCGCGAAACAAGACACGGAACCGGAATCCATCCCGCCGCTCAAGTAACTCCCGACGGGCACGTCGCTCACGCACTGGCGACGCACGGCGGCCTCCAGGTGCTCGGCGAAGCCCGCCTCGGCGGCCTCGCGCGAAAGCGCGGTGTCTTCGCGAAATTCGAGATCCCAGTAGCCCCGCCGCTCGCTGCGGCCATTTTCTACATCAATCTCCATCACCGTCCCCGGCGGCAACATGCGGACGTCCGCGAAGAGCGTGCGGTCCGAGAGGATGTTTTGGAAGGAGAAGTATTCGTTGAGCGCCAGCAGATCGAGCTTTTGGCGCTCGTTCCGCCACGCGAGCAGCGCCTTCACCTCCGAGGCGAAGGCCAACTGGTCCGGGGCGGCGCACAGATAGAGCGGCTTGATGCCGAAACGATCGCGTGCCAAGAATAAGCTGCGCCGCGTGTCGTCCCACAGCGCAAAGGCGAACATGCCGTTCAAGCGCTCGACGCACTCGATCCCCCACTCCTCGTAGGCATAGAGGATCACCTCGGTGTCCGTCGCGCTCTGGAAGTGGTAGCCGCGCTTTTCGAGCTGCGAGCGCAGCTCACGGAAGTTGTAGACCTCGCCGTTGTAGGCGAGCCAGCGCCGGCCACTGCGGTCGGACATGGGCTGGTGGCCGCGCGGCGAGAGATCGAGGATCGCCAGACGGCGGTGGCCGAGAAACAGATCCCAGTTCGCACTCGCCAGGCGCTCGCGCCCCTCCGGCGCATCGAGGGCCGGGAGCAACGGAAACTGCTGCTTGAATTCCCGGTCTGTAAAGGCGCAGCCAAAACCTTCGCCGCGGGGCTCACTGCGCCCGCTGTTCCATACGAAGTAACCCGCGTCGTCGGGCCCGCGGTGCGCCAGCGCATCCACCATCGGCTTCAGGCGGGAGGTCGCGAGCGGGCGACCGCGCAGGCTGATGACTCCGGCGATGCCGCACATGCTTAGGATCTCGTCCCTGGGTGAGGGGCGGGGCGGCGAGGCGCCGCGCGCCGCTCAAACACTTGCCCGAGCAAACCAAAAGCACCCGCCGCCGCGGTGAATGCCGCTGCAGCAGGCAGCGGGGAAAAGTCCAGAAGAACGCCGAGCGGTAACAAAGACGCCGCAGCCACCACACAACCCACCGCAAGCGGTAGGACCGCGCGGCGCGGGCGGAAAAGCGTGGTGATGCGAAACGCGATGCTGACGAAGAGGAGGCCGTCGCGCAGCAGGTGCGTGTGGGTGCGACTGCCGCGCGGCCGCGGCGTGCAGGCAACGGATTCAAAGCGCACGTCGCAACCCGCGTGCAAAAAAGCCAGGGTCGAAGTCGTCGGCGTCGAAAACCCATCCGGCAGCAAAGGAATGAAGGGCCGCATGCGCTCCATGCGAAAGGCGCGCAGGCCGCTGGTCAGATCGGGGATGCGGCGCTCGGCCATGTAGGAGGCGAGGCGCGCCAAGAAACGGTTTCCGAGCCCGCGCAAAAAACCCGAGCTGCGGTAATCCGGCCGGCAGGCCACAACCAAGTCCGCGCCTTCGAGGAGACCTTTTACGAGGAGCGGAATGGCGGCGGGATCGTGCTGGCCATCGGCGTCGAGGATCACGGCGAATTCGCCGCGCGCCGCCGCGAGGCCGCTCTTAATCGCTGCGCCGTTACCGCGGGCAGTGGCGTGAGAAAGCACGCGCGCCCCAGACAACCGGGCGAGGGCGGCAGTGGCGTCCGTCGAACCATCGTCGATGACCAAGAGCTCGAGCGGAAGATCGAGGACCAGCGTGCGCCGACACAGCAGCGCGATCGTTGCCGCTTCATTGCGCGCCGGACAAAGGACAGAGACGCGCGGTTTGCCTAGGAGTCTGACCCAAGATGGGGTGCGGTAGTCCAGGCGCGCAGACGCGCCGCTCGCAAGGCGCGCGAGCGAAGGCGTAGCAGCGCTACGCCGAGTGGAGCGCAACGCAGCGAGCGGCGATGGAATGCGCGCCTGAATGCTGGACTCCATCTTGGGTCAGACTCCTAGTCCGCGCTTCTCGCCAGGGAGCCATGCGAAGCCGCGCAGATTCCCCAACCGCATCGCCCTCCGTTACCCTCGCCATACCATGGGCAGTCCCTCCGAGTTACCCCTGCCGTTGGGAGCGCTCTGCCCCTCTCCCACCTCCCGCGAAGCAACCGGGGGCTGCGTCAAAATAGCCCTGCCCGTTCCGGTCGACCGCCTCTTCGATTACGCAGCTTACGGAACCTTGCTCGACGGCGCCGCGCCCGGCTGTCGCGCCGTCGTACCCTTTGGGAAGCGCAAACTCACCGGCGTAATCGTCGAGCGAGATTGGGCAGTAGACAGCGCGGCGCTGGTGAACCTGCGTCCCCTCGAACGCATCCTCGATGACGAACCGGTCCTCAACGCCGCTCTCCTGCACGTACTGAAACAAGCCGCAGAAGCCGCACTCTGCCCGCTCGGCATCGCCTTGGCCTGCGCTCTGCCCGGCGACACCGCCGCTCGCCCTACTCGGTATTACCAGCTTTCGCCGCGCGGCCGCGCGGCGCTCGAGAATGAAATCACCCCTGCCCCCCTTCAGAAACTTCTGACTTGGCTCGCTGCCACGCCGCGCAGCGAAGCCACACTCAAGCGGCATGCAGAGCGCGCGGCGTTTTCCTTGCCGGCGCTCCTCCAGGATGGCTTGCTCTGCTCCACCGCGGAAGGCACGACAACGCGCGCGCGCCGCGCTTCCCGCGCAACCAACGCAGCGACTTCTGCCGCGCTATCCACAGAGAGCGCACCCGCTATCGGCACCACCAAACTCGAAACCCCCTTTGATTTGAACCCCGAGCAAACAGCGGCACTCGCCCCCATCACTGAGGCTATTCGCGCGCGGCGCGCGGAAAGTTTTTTGCTCCATGGCGTCACCGGAAGCGGAAAGACGGAGATCTACCTGCGGGCCGTAGCCGAGACCTTGGCGCAGAAGCGCCAGGCTCTGGTGCTGGTGCCCGAAATTACGCTTACGCACCAGATCGTGGCGCGACTGTTAGCGCGCTTCGGCGACCGCCTCGCCGTACTGCACAGCGGCCTGCGCCGCAGCGAACGCCTCGCGCAGTGGCGGCGGCTGCGCCGCGGCGAGACGCCGATCGCCGTCGGCGCGCGCTCGGCTCTGTTCGCGCCGCTCGAAAATCCGGGTCTGATCGTCATCGACGAAGAACACGACGGCGCCTACAAAAACGAGGAAGGTTTTCGCTACCACGCCCGCAGCCTGGCCGAGCTGCGCAGCCGTGCCGCCGGTTGCCCACTCGTGCTGGGTTCGGCGACGCCGTCGCTCGAAACACGTCACGCCGCCGATTGCGGCGCACTGCGGCGCCTCACGTTGCCGCGCCGCATCGCCGGGCGCCCTCTGCCCGCCGTGGAAATCGTCGATCTCCAACAGGAACGAGCCACGGCGCCGCGCTGGCGCAAGCTCATCCTCTCGCGACCGCTGCGCAAAGCCGTCGCCGCCACACTCGAGGGCGGTGGTCAAAGCATTTTGTTTCTGAACCGGCGCGGTTTCTCGACGCAGGTTTTTTGTTTCGATTGCGGGCACGCCGAACGCTGCCGACACTGCGATATCTCCCTCGTCTACCACGCGCGCGCGCAAAAACTGCGCTGCCACTACTGCGATTTCACGGCGGCACCGCCCGAGCGCTGCTCCCACTGCGGCGCCGACGGCGCGGCGCTGCTCGGCATCGGGACCGAGCGCGTTGAGGAGGAAGTGCGCAGCCTGTTTCCGGCGGCGCGCATCGCGCGTATGGACCGCGATACCACGAGCCGACGCGGAGCCGCCGAGGCCATCTTGCGCGCGCTGCGCCAAAACGAACTCGATATCGTCGTGGGCACTCAGATCGTCGCCAAGGGCCACGATCTGCCCGGCGTGCAGCTCGTCGGTGTGATCGCAGCGGATTTGGGTCTGCACGTCCCTGATTTCCGCGCGGCGGAGCGCACTTTCCAGCTCCTCACCCAGGTCGCAGGCCGCGCCGGGCGCGCTGCCTTACCCGGACGCGTCATCATTCAAACGTTTGTCCCGGATCACTACGCCATCCGCCACGTGCGCACTCACGCCTACGAGGCTTTTTACGCCGAAGAACTCGCGCACCGCGCGGAGTTTCACTACCCGCCGCTCGGACAGCTGGCCTTGATCTCACTTTCGGCGCCGCGCGAAGCAGAGGTAACACGAGCGGCGGAGGAGATCAGCGCGCTCGCCCGCGCGGCGGCGCACACCACTCCCGGCTGCGAAGTGCTCGGCCCTGCGCCGGCACCCATTCCGCGTCTGCGGGATCGCTACCGCTTTCAAATCTTGCTCAAGACAACCGACAGCAAGGCGCTTCACGCCGTCGCCTGTACCGCGGCGCAGCACTGCGCCGCACTCCCGCGTCCACTGCGCGCCCACGTCGACGTGGCCCCCACGAATCTGCTCTAAAAACAGCCACGCATCTGCTGTGCAAACCTCCGCAAGAAGTTTGACCTAAGCTGGGGTCAGGCTCCTTGTCTGTTCTAAGAAAAGCGGGCTGCTATTCTGGATCCGTCATGGCGCTGCGCGAAGTTTTGCAATTTCCCGACCCCCGCTTGAAGCAAAAAGCCCAACCGCTCGAGGGCGTCAGTGATGAGATTCGCCGACTCGCCCGCGACATGTGCGACGTGATGTACGACGAGCCCGGCATCGGCCTGGCCGCGCCCCAGGTCGGGGAAGCCGTGCGGCTCATCGTCGTCGACACCGGATGGAGTGAGGAAAACGCGGACAAAAACCCGCTCATCCTCATCAACCCGGAGATCGTGGAACGCGAGGGCAAAATCATGTGGACGGAAGGTTGCCTCTCCGTGCCCGATTTTCAGGCCGAAGTTGAGCGCGCCGCGAAGGTGACGCTCGTTGCGCGCGATCTCGACTGGAACGAAGTCAAGATCACCGCCGAAGAACTCAAAGCCGTGTGCTTTCAACACGAGATCGATCATTTGGACGGCATCCTCTTCATCGACCGCATCAGCAAACTGAAGCGCAGCCTCTACGTAAAAAAGCGCAAGAAGGCGCTGCGACGCGAACAGGAGGAGGCCACGCGGGCCTCCGTCACCCGCTTCTGACCGGGATGCTGCGTGAAGCATCCGAGCCAACCCGCATCGCCCAGCCCTGGCCTCTCCTTTCGAAGAGCCCACCTGCTGCGACCGCGCAGATTGGCAGGCTAAAGGTGCCCGCTTGAGGATCGCCTTTTTCGGAACTCCGCACTTCGCGGTGCCGACCCTGCTGTCCCTCAGCGCGAGCCGCCACGCAGTCGTCCTCGCCGTGAGCCAACCCGACCGGCCGCGCGGCCGCGGCCGAACGCTTACACCTTCGCCCGTCTCGGAAGCGGCGCTGCACGCGGGCATTCCGCTGCTGCGGCCGGAGCACGTCGCCGAAGCAGCCTGCGAACATGCGTTGAGAGCCGCAGCGCCCGATCTCGGCGTAGTCGTTGCCTACGGCCAGTTTCTGTCCAAGCGCATCCGGGAATGTCCCGCTCTCGGTTACACGATCAACGCCCACGCCAGCCTGCTTCCCAAGTACCGCGGCGCGGAGCCTATCGCGCGCGCCATCCTCTCGGGCGAACAAAAGACGGGGATCTCCGTCATGCGCGTCGAGCGCGAGATGGATGCCGGACCCGTCGCCCTGGTGCGCGATCTCGAAATCGGCGCTGAAGAAACCCGCGGCGAATTGGAGGAACGCCTGGCCCACTTGGCCGCACAGGCCATCGGCGAAGCGATTGATGCCATCGCTGAAGGCCGTGCGAGCTGGCATGAACAGGATCACGCAGCCGCCAGCGATGCCCCCAAGTTCGAGCCCCGCGAAAGCGAGCTGGATTTTCACGAGGACGCCGTTTCCCTGGTGCGGCGCGTGCGCGCCCGCGCCCCGCGCCCCGGCGCACATGCACGGTTAAACGGAGCAACCCTGCGCATCCTGGCCGCGCGCGCCGAACCCGGACCGTGCCGCGTTGCGCCCGGCACGCTGCAGCGCGGCGCGGACGGCCTGGTGCGCATCGCCACGGGAAACGGCTGGCTCCTGCCTTTGCAATTGCAGCGCTCGGGTCGCAAACCCCTGCCCTCCGACGCTTTCTGGCGCGGTTTCTCACTGCCCGAGGGCAGCCGCGTGCAGGTTCCGGTGAAACATTATCAGCGGATGGAGCAAAAAGACGGAACTTAACCGCGACTTTTGCTCCCTCGGCAACTTTTCACTCTTCCGCTTACGAAATTCTTACCAACCGTTCGAGAAGGATGTCTTCGAGATCGCGCCGGCCATCAAACACCGCCAGCACCACCACGTTGTCTGCTTCGATGCGATACACCAGACGATAGGGTCGCACGAGAATCTCCCGCCATGCCCGCATTCCGAACTCCGCCAATTCGGGCACTACCCGCCCTCGTGCCGGCGTCGTTTCGAGTGCCGCTGCCCGCTCTCGAAGGCGCTTCCATAACCGCCTCGCATCGGACTCTGAATCGACAGTGATGAAGATGACAATTTCCTCGAGATCGCGAATTGCCGCATCGCTCCATAAAACCTGAAAATGGCGTTTAGGCATCGTGCGCGCTTTTTTCAATAACTTTCTCGACCCGACGGAATACGTCAACCTGTTTTGAGGTTTTGCCTTTCTGGACATCGGATTCTCCGCACGCGATGAGCTTGAGCAACGCCATTGCAGAGCGCCAACGGTCGTAAGTACGCACGTCCATCAACACGACCTTGGCCTCACCGTTCTGAGTGATCGTCACGGAGCGACCTTTCTCGCTCACCTCTCGGACCAAGTCGGCCGCGTTGTTCTTGAGATAGGTGATGGGCTGAACGTCACTCTTCCGGCTCATGAATCTTCACCTCCACCTCTTATGGGTCAGAATCAGGATCTGAATTCTGACCTATAACAGCGCGCGCTGCTAGAGGGCACTCATGCCCCTAAAGTGCAACACCCAACCGCAAACCTCTGCCCACCGACGCCTTCTGGTGCGGCACCGCCTTTAGACAACCGCGTGCACACCCTAACCAGAACCGGTGTCCCCCGCGAAATAAGGCCCCTAACCCGGATTATTCATGAAACCGCTGTTACCGACGGAGAGCCCAAAACACACTGTCATGCAGCCTCCGTCGGAGTGGCCGTTTCATGAATAATCCGGGCTAACCCCTTGTAGAGAATCAGCGAACGGGGGATCATACGCGCCCGACGGTGATGCGCTCCAATTCGCTCCTATACCCCCTACCGCACCCAGTGTGCGCGAAGGAGTCGTGCATGACGAAAAAAATCCAATGTGCAGTCATGTTGTTTCTATTTTGGGGCGGACTAAATCCCGCCCAAGCCGTCGAACAGTGCCAGGAAACGGATCCAAATATCATCACCAGTTTGATTTGGAGCGGTGCCAAGGACGGCGACGGTGCGGCTACTCTCAACGGTTCGGTAGGGACACCCGGGCATCTGGCCGGACGCCAGCGGGTTTGCTTCGACAGCCTGGAAGGCGGGCAGTTCACCGTCACGCCGCTGCTTCCAGTCGCCGGCGACAACGCCTTTTTCCGCTTTGTGCTCAATCCTCCCAACAGCGTCCAGCTCGGGGGACCGCCCTTCGGACGCGCCGAATTCTCCATGGGCGACGTCGTCTACACCGGAAGTCTCACGGCAGACGAAATCCTCATCGACAACCGGACGCAGGTCTATCCAGGATCCGACGTCGTCACCAAACAGCTCTTCAACGGCGCCGACCTCGGGGCGGATAACATTCTGATCACCTCCACGGATAATGACTTCGAAGACTTTCCCGTTTCCAACACCGATTTTCTGTTGACCTTCACCGGCGGCGGCGTGACAGCGCTCGAAAACTTGACCGTGCTCTCTTTCGGCAACTTGGACATGACCCTCGACGGTGCGTCCTTAAACGCGAACACCATGGAGCTCCACTCGGGCCTGCCCAGCCGCAGCTCGCTCGATCTGACCTTCAAAGGCGGGAGCACGAGCACCGTCCAGGGCGAGACGCGCGTCGGATTGGAGACGGACTCGATCACGAATCTGACCATCGAGGGCGGCGGAACCAACGTCGAGTGGAGCAAAAATTCCGGTATCACGGGGCTCGGGGTTTTCGGCAACGTGGACGTCGCGGTCAAAGACGGAGCCCTCTTCAAGAGCCACGGCACCTTTCTGGCCTTCGCTCCGGAAACCAACGTCACCATCGACATCGACGGCGGCAAGTGGGAAACCGATTTCCTCGCTGCCGGCGGCCACGGCCAACTGAACATCACGGCGACGGGCGACGCGGAACTAAAAAGTACGGACGTTTCGCTGGGGCACTTCACAAATTACGAGTTCGGCCACCTCGCACAAGCCACCCTCGAAGACAACGCGAAGTGGGACATCAGCGGCTTCCTGAACGTCGGCGCCACGGGCGACGCCCAGCTCTCGCTCAAGGACCAGAGCACCGTGAACGTCGGCGGTCTCATGGTCGTCGGAGATTTCGAGAACGCGCAGGGGACGGTGGATGTACGGAGCGGCGACACGCTTAAAGTTGCGCAGACCCTGGAAGTCGGCCGCAACGGCGATGGCCTCCTGAGAGTTGAAGATGGCGGCGTGGTGGAGAGCACCGGCGACGCCTTCGTCGGGACTTTCCAGACGGGCAACGGCGAGATTCAAATCCGCGGCGAAGGCTCCCGCTTTGAAACCAAGGGCAACCTCAACATCGGCAACGGTAGTCCGAGCGGCCCGAGCGGCGGCGTGAACGGCATAGGCTCGGTGCTCGTGGAAGACGGCGGCGAGCTGAAATTCGGAGAACTCGGCGAGATCCGGATCGGCCGCCGGGAGGGCAGCGAAGGCGAGCTCACGCTCAAAGGCGCCGCCAGCAAGCTGACGGCGGCGGGGCAAGAGCTGCGCGCCGTGAAGGTCGGCGTCGACGGAAAAGGCACGCTCAATCTCGAAGACGGTTTTCAGATGGATGTCGTGGATGTGGACGGGGGCGGCGATGCTTTTGTTCTCGGGAGCGGCGCGACCGGTGAAGGCCGTTTGAACGTGAAAGGCGAAGGAACCCAGTTCAAAGCCGGGCATTTAACGGTGGGCGAGTTGGGCAAGGGCGAGGTCCTGATCGACCAGCGCGGCAGTGCCAACTTGCAGAATCTGACGATCGGTTCGGAAGCCACCGACCACGAAAACACCGTGACGGTCCAAGGTGAGGGCTCCGTGCTCTTTGTAGAAGAGAACACGGTCATCGGCGACGGCGGAATCGGCGTCCTCAAAGTGAAAGACAAAGCCGAGCTCCAGGCCGGCGAGAAGAACATCACCCTCGGCAAACAGCAGAACAGCCGCGGAACCCTGTCCTTCGAGGGCAGCCAGACCTCCTTCACTTCGCTGGGGAGCATGACGATCGGCGGCGAAGGCGAAGGTACGCTCGAGGTGCTGGACGGCGCGATTGTGAATTTCACGGGCAATCAACCGATCGTTCTCGCGGGCGATCATGAAAGTTCGAAGAGTAACTTCCTCATCAAGAGCAACACCGAGGGCGTCAATTCAACCGTGAGCTACGCCGGCGATTTGACGGTGGGCGCCGAGGGGCAAGGCAAGATCGAAATCGATCAAGGCGGCGTGCTGCGCGGCGAGGGAGGCACGGATTCCAACGTAATCGTGGGTGGACCGACAGGAATTATCTTTTCGGGCGGGAGCAAGTCCTCCGCTCGCGGCGAGGTCAGCGTCAAAAACGGCGGCCTGTGGGAAGTCGGCGGCGATCTACGGGTGGGAAAGAACGCCGACGGCTTCGTGCGAGTGGAAAACGGCGGCATCGTTGACGTCAAAGGCGACCTGTCCTTCGGAACCACGACCCTCGGCGAAGGCACGCTACACATCCTGGGTTCTTCCGACGCCGGCGCTTCGCCCACGGTTCTAAGTTACGAAGGCGCGGCGATCTTCGGTGAAAGAGGCAAAGCCCACGTGACGATCGAGAACGGCGGCCAGCTCATCGGTTCCGGTGAGAATCAGAAATCCGTCGTCGGTGGCTCCGGCGAAGACGGCGCCGGCGTGGAAGCGGACGTCCTAATCAAAGGTCAGGGCTCGGAATGGAGAAACAAAGGGGAAATCGCGTTCGCCCTGGGGCACAACCAGAAAATCAACGTGACGGTCCAGGACGGCGGAGAGCTCGCCTCGGAAACAGGCGCGGTCCGCATCGGCGAAGGACTTACGTCGGAAACCAAACTGACGGTGAAAGGAAGCTCGAACGGCACGGCTTCGGCGCTAAAAGTGGGTAATCAGCTCGTGGTGGGAAGTTTCGGCACGGGAGAACTCTTGATCGAAGACGGCGCCAAGGTCGTTTCCTATCAGGAAAATACCGCCTACGAAGCTTCGCTTGGTTTCGATTCGCAAACCTCCGGAGGCCTGCTCGGAGGTGACGGCAAAATCACCGTCAAGGGAAAAGATTCCCTCTTGGACACCGGCCGGGGAGATTTCTGGGTCGGCGATCTTTCGCACGGCAACGGCCACTTGGAAATTTTGGACGGGGGACGCGTCGAGTCCGGTAACACCCATATAGCGGGCAAGGAACAGACCACCGTCGTCATCCAGGGCACGAGTGATACGAAATCGGAATGGGAAGCCGGCATCGGAGCACTGGCGAGGGTCGTCATCGAAGACGGCACGCGCATCGACATCCTGGAACACGGGAGCTTGAGCATCAACGCAAACAATGACGTCCCCGGGCTCCCCGCCTTGGTCGTCAGCAGTTTCGATCCGTTGGACAGACAATCCATCATCAACATTTCCGGAGCGGGTGCTGAACTGTCTCTGGGGAGCTTCAAAACCATGGAGGTCCGGGATTCCGCCAAGGTCACGGTGGCAAACGGCGGCAAGCTCGATCTCGGCGAAGTGAGTTCGCATCTGAAGATCCTCGGCTCGAGTTCGGGCGCCAGCACGGCGTTGGTTGAAGTGAAAGACGGCGGAGTGCTCTCCAATCCGGAGACCGTCGAGATCAGCGCGGGTAGCTTGCGCGCTGCTTCAGGCGGCAGTGTCTCTCTCTCGGATCTCATCATCGGCCACAACGCGGAAGCTGTTTTCGACGCCGCCACCCTCAGCTCGACGCGAGACGTCGTGGTATCCAGCAGCAGCCGATCGGACCTGCGTTTGACCGGCGGCGCAACGGCGGCCATCGGCCGCGAGTTGAAAGTCAGTGGACAGGGCGTGGTGGATACGCTGGGGGGCGCCGTCACCGTCGGCAATCAGGACACCAAAGCCGCGCTGGGAAGCGTGCTCGTCAATTACAACGGAACCGTCTCCGGAACCGGCACAATCAAGGGAACTCTGATCGCCAACGGCGGCGGCGAGATCGATCCATTCACGGGGAGGGCCACCGGCGGGATCATCAAACCCGGCGAATCACCGGGCATGCTGACGATCGACGGCGACTTCATCCTGGAACCGGGGGCAACGCTTGAAATCCAAGCTGCCGGAACCGATCCGGGACTTTTCGATCAACTCTTCGTGACGGGGTTGGCAGAATTCAAACAAGGCAGCTTCATCGAACTCGATTTTCTGGACGGCTACCTGCCGCAAACGGGAGATCTGTTCGCGTTCATCGACGCTGAGCTAGGCATCAGCGGTCTCACCTCTGAGTTGTTTTTGTTTCCGGATCTGGCACCGGGCTTCGCCTTCGATGCCGGCGTCGTCGATGGGAAGTTTACTCTGGCCGCTCTCAACAACGCCCAGGCCGCGACTCCGGAGCCCCGCAGCCTTCTGCTGATGGGGATCGGTCTTTTGGCGTTCGCCTGTTTTTGGAAGCGCGACACAGAGCGGATATGTGCCTAAATTCATATTTCGAGCGCGGCGAGATAAACGGACCACCGGAGGCGTACAACGATCGATTGCCTCGATAGCTATGATGGCTTTGTCAGATTGCAATCTCTAGTTTTTATTCAGTGGCTCAGCCAAAACCTCGATCAGCTGTTTTCTAATTTTTCGGGGTAATCCCTTGAAAGTAAAATATGTATCTTTGTGGCGAACCATTAGAGGTTGGAGATTATTGACCACGTTCAATGGTTCAATGTTTGAGGCTGCGAAGTCGATCTCTCCTATGACCTGTATGGAATCACCGGAATTGATTCTTTCCCAAAATTGGCAATTCAAGCCTTGGAAACTAACGTGGATAGGTATATCTCGGTCGCCAGCGGTTTTGCTATAAAGAATGCGGTAACAATTACCAAGAACATCAGTAAACGAATCGAACGCTTCTTCGATACTGAGTTTCCAATTCACAATCGTTCCATCGTATTTTTCTTCCAGCCAATCAACAAATAAGAGACCTGTCATAGTATCCGCGGGTTCGACCGTAGAAATATTAAGTTGAGACATCTTTCCGTACCTGTAGGAGACGCTCGCATTCTCCTCGTACACGACCTTTGTTCGTAAGTGTCCTCTCCTGCCCATTCTTTTCGTGAAGGTACGTTTCGCGGTATTCGTGTGAGGCTATGAAGCGGGCGTGGTTTCGCGGAGTTGTTTCCAGCGGCGGGGCGTGAGGTCAGCGATGCGTTG
>Ga0247727_10004909_pt1 | contig 27789 bp, 24 predicted proteins | sample WisWelCaveWW1625_FD_202498 | JGI IMG/M metagenome (GOLD analysis project Ga0247727, IMG submission 202498) | Biofilm microbial communities from Wishing Well Cave, Virginia, United States - WW16-25 | ecosystem: Environmental > Aquatic > Deep subsurface > Groundwater > Cave microbial mat | place...
GCAGCCCGTCAATGAGGTTGGAAATTTCACTGGGATTTTGTTACCACGAACGGCGTCCGCCGCCGCTACTGCCGCGTTTGTCCCGGTCGCCGTGGCCTCCACCCCCACGCCGATCTCGGCCCCCGTCGCGACCGCCGCCGCGAAAACCACCTCGGTCGCCGCCGCCAATTCGCGGTTCTTTGGGCCGGGCTTCGTTGACGGTGAGGGTGCGGCCTTTCCAGTCCTTGCCATGCAGGCCGGTAATGGCGGCCTGGGCTTCGGTGTCGCTGGGCATTTCGACAAAGGCAAAGCCGCGCGACTCGCCAGTGAACTTGTCTTTGATCACGGCCACAGAGGCGACTTGTCCGAAAGCGGTGAAAGCTTCCCGGAGTTCTTCTTCGGTGGCCTGGCGCGGAATGTTTCCGACGTAGAGTTTCATGTTTCTCGTTTCCTTTATTTTGAGATAAGCACCAATTTGACAGATCGCACGAACTGCCAACAATACGATGGGGATGGATGCGTCCGGGACGCTTTGATCAGTTCATGCGCTGCCCTCTATTTCAAAACTCCATCGAAAAAATTGATCGCGCGTTCTTTGAAAAGCTGATCGCCTTCACCGCGAAAGGTGTGCGGCTGGTCGGGATAGGTGAAACATTCGACAGGTTTGCCAAGCGCTTGCAGGCGCTCACACAGGTCCGTAGACCATTCCAGGGGCACGCCATCGTCGGCCTCACCGTGATGAATGCTGACGGCGGCGGTGACGCGATCCAAAAAGAAAATGGGCGAGATGCGCGGCAATACTTCGGCAGGCACGCTCAGTTCCTCGATGCCGCGTGTGCCATTGGAAAAGATACGGAAGATACGGTCAAAGTTTTTTTGATCGTCGCCGCTCATCGAACCATAGAGCACGACGGCTCTCACATCGGGGCTGAGGGCCATTACACGAATGGAAATGCCGCCGCCCATGCTGTGCCCCCACAGCCCAAGCGTTTCTGGATTGGCGGTTTGCAATACTCCCGGCTGGCCGCCCTGCTGGCGCACCAACGCTACCAAGTTTAGCACATCCGCGGCGAAGCCGACGCGAAAAAGATTTGGCTCGCCAGAGGGCGCGCTGTCGCTGGGGGCATAGCCGCGCAGGTTGGGGTGGAGGACGAGATAACCGGCGGCGGCCAGTGAGTCGGCGTAATGGGTGGTGTAATCGAGGGTGTTGTAGAGGTTGGGGTCAATGTAGCCGTGCAGGGCAATGATGACCGGAAACCGCCCCTCGCCCTTTGGGACGTTCATAAAACCATAAATGGTCAGGCCATCACTGGGGTAACTGATCAGTTCACGGGTAAATGTCTCAGTGACGGCCAATGTCTCCACAATTTTCAATTCGCCGCCGCCGTAAGTGCGGGCTGCCAGATGTTCAATAGTGAACTGGGCATAAGGGTCGGGGGTGGGAGTTGCTTCGCTTACGAGAGATGGGGTTAAAGTTAGAGTTGGGAGTGGGGAAACAGTCGGCGCCGGGGCGGAGGTTTGCGGTAACACCGCTGTCCGGGACATCGCCCCCAGGGTGATGGCCGCCGATGGCAGTGGGGGCGGAGACGGTGTCGGCGTCCCTGTGGCGCAGGCGGCGAAAACGAGCGAGACCAGGATTACGAACCGGTGACTCATCCAAAAATTTCTTGTCGGATCGTATTCTTGCCGCCGCGTTTGGCGGAATACATCAAATCGTCGGCCAACTTGACCATGAGGTCGGCATTCTCCGGTGGGCGGTCGAAGGTGGCCAGGCCGATGCTGAAGGTCACCGGCCAGCCCCGTTTCAGCATGGCTTCCAGCAAACTATTTTGAAAACGGCCCACTGCCAGACGGGCCTGTTTGGCGTTGATCTCCGGCAGGAGAATGGCGAACTCGTCACCGCTCAGGCGGGCCACGGTGTCCACGACGCGAATGTCTTTCTTGATGGTTTCGGCCACGACGCGCAGCAGGGCATCACCAATGCGATGGCCGAAGCGGTCGTTGACGGCCTTGAAGTTGTCGAGATCAAGGAAGGCCATGGAGAAGACGTGGTTGTAGCGTCAGGCGCGGTGCAGTTCGATGTCGGCGACTTCAAAAAAGGCGCGGCGGTTGGGGGCGCCGGTGATGTCGTCGGTGCGGGCCAATTGCTTTTCACGCTCCATCTGAATTCGCAACGTGGAGAGCAGGCGGGCTGTGACCGGATAGATCAGAATGGCAGTGATGTTTTTCCAATACAGGGCAGAAATATTCGGATAGGATTCTATGAGCAGGAAGTCAATGATTAAGTTGATGGCGCAACTGGCAATGGCAAACGCCATCCCGATTGCGCCACCACCAAACCAGGTGGCGGTTACAATCGGCAACAGAAAGAGCACCAGAAACGGCGCCTGTTGCGCGGTCAGCGTATAATCAATCAGCGCCACGATGGCAAGAAGAACCAGGCTGATAAAGAGGCTGGTTGACCGGGATTGCCGAGCCAGAAAGTTATGAATCCGTTGGGCGATCATCAAGGCGTTAGAGATCCGGCGGCGGGATGTAGCGTCCATCGTTTGGCTGGCGGGCACAGTATAGAGGATGAAGTCGGAATGAGCAAATAGGAAATGATGGAGGCATCCGCCATTCATCCATCCGCGTTTCTCTTCGCCGCCATCCCCACCCACTCCCCGATATGTCGCTGTTCAACGATTGTCAAACTCGCCTGGCGCAGTGCGGCGATCATTGAGCCTGTTTGCTCTTCAAGGATGCCAGAGACAATCAGGACGCCGTTCGGCGCAAGCGTTTGCGCCAGGCCTTCGCCAAGCAGACGGATGATGGCGGGGGCGATGATGTTGGCGACAGTTAGCTGATAACTGGAGATTGAAGACTGAAGAGCGGCCAGCGAGCCAAGACGAGAGTCGATTTTGTCGGCGACACCGTTGACTTGAGCGTTTTCCATCGTCGCCCGGACGGACTCTTCTTCAATGTCAATGCCGAGAACGGCGCGCGCGCCAAGTTTGGCGGCGGCTACGGAGAGGATGCCGGAGCCGCACCCTACATCCAATACGGTGTCACCGGGCTTGAGATGGGATTCAATCAGGGCCAGGCACAATTGTGTCGTGGGATGCGTTCCGGTGCCAAAGGCCATGCCGGGATCCATGATGAGTCGAATAGTTGGGTAGTCGAGTGGTTGGCTGGTTAGGTAGTTAGGTGGTTGGGTGGTTGGGTGGTTGGGGTACGAGTCGGCGAGCCAGGAGGGGATGAGCAGGAGGCGCTGGCCGATGCGGATGGGTTGGTAGTTCGCTTTCCACAGTTCGGCCCAGTCCGCATCCTGCACCGAGGCATAAGTGGGCGCGGGGATGGGGCGAATCATGTTGAGGTAAAACAGCCCCTCTTCAATTTTTTGTTTGGCGGCTTCGAGCGCCGCTGGATCGTCGGCGGGCAGAAAGGCACACACTCGCATCGGGCCGATGGGGTCGCCGCCTTCGTCTTCGGCATTGGCGGTGACGGCGGTGGATTCGATGGCAACGCCTTGATGGGCGTGGGGGGCCAACACATCGGCGACGGCCTCAGCCAATTCGCCGTCGAGGGTGAGGGAGATTTCGAGCCAGTTCACGGGGAGTTATTGGGGATTAGTAATTACTAATCCCCAAAGAAGTCGGCCAGAGTATCGAGAAAACTCTTCTTTTGATTCTCATTAGCCGCGCCGCCCGACAGGGTGTGGCTAAGTTCCTGGAACAGCTTCTTCTGATCTTTGGTGAGTGCGGTGGGGATATTGACGGTGACGACGACAAACTGATCGCCACGCCCGTTGCGTTGCAAGTGCTGCACACCCTTGTTCCGCATTGGGAAGATTGTGCCGGGCTGAGTGCCGGCCGGGACTTTTAATTTCTCTTCGCTATCAATCGTGGGCACCATGACTTCTGCGCCCAGTGTCGCATCCGCAATGTTGATGCCGAATTCGAGCCAGACGTCGTCGCCGCGCCGCCGGAAGACCGAATGAGGCAGGACGTTGACGACGACGTACAGGTTGCCGTTGGGGCCGCCACTGCTCCCCGGCTCGCCTTCACTCGACAACCGAATCTGCGTGCCCGAGTCCACGCCGGGCGGGATGTTGACTTCGAGTTTGCGTTTGTTGCGTACTTGGCCCCGACCCTTGCAGGTATGGCAGGGCGTGGAGATTGTCTCGCCTGTGCCCCGGCAGGTGGGGCAGGTGGTGACATTGACCATCGCGCCGAGGAAGGTCTGGCGCGTTTGTCGGACTTCGCCGGCGCCGCGACAGGTGGTGCATCGCACGGGCGTCGTGCCCGGCTCTGCGCCATTGCCATGGCAAGTGGTGCAGGTTTCAGCGCGTGAGATTTCGATCTCTTTCTTCACGCCGTGCACGGCTTCGTCAAACGTGATATTGAGGTCGTAGCGCAAATCGGCGCCGCGCTTCGGCCCGCGCCGCTGACTGGTGCGCGTCCCGCCAAAGCCGCTGAAGAACTGCTCGAAGATGTCGTCTACCGAGAAACCGGTGAAGTCCGAAGCCCCGGCCCCCCCCTGGAAAGCGGCATGGCCGAAGCGGTTGTAAGCGGCGCGCTTTTCATCATCCGATAGCACGCCATAGGCTTCGTTAACCTCTTTGAACTTTTCCTCAGCGCCCGTTTCCTTATTCACGTCCGGATGATATTGCTTTGCCAGCTTGCGGTACGCTGATTTGATCTCGTCCTTCGAGGCACTGCGCCCGATGCCGAGGATGTCGTAATAATCGCGTTTACTTGCCACAGAGAAAGGAGGAAGGATGAATTCAGAAGGGTGAATGTGCGCCGAAATTCATCCTTCCTCCTTCATCCTTCTAAATTCGATTTACGCTTCCTTATACTCGCCATCCACTACACCATCGTCGGAGGGGCCGCCGCCGGGTTGGCCGCCCATGCCGCCATCCATGCCTGGGCCGCCCTGCCCGTACGCCGCCGCCCCCAACTTCTGCACCGCGTTGTGGAGTTCGGTGGTTGCGTTTCGCAACGCCTCATAGTCAGTGCCGTTCATCAAATTGCGCACGGTCTCGATCCGGTTTTGCACTTCGGCTTTGGCGCCGGGGTCGGCTTTATCGCCGAGGTCTTTGATGGCGCGCTCGGCCACATACACCGCCGAGTCGGCGGCGTTGCGGGACTCAATCTCCTCGCGCCGTTCCTTGTCCTGCGCGGCATGTTGCTCGGCCTCATGCCGCATCTTTTCAATCTCGTCCTTGCTCAAGCCGGAGGAGGCATGAATGGTGATGTGTTGACTGCGCCCGGTCGCCTTGTCCGAGGCGCTCACTTTGAGAATGCCATCGGCGTCAATGTCGAACGTCACCTCAATCTGCGGCACGCCGCGCGGGGCAGGCGGGATGCCGTCGAGGATGAACTTGCCGAGGGATTTGTTATCGGTCGCCATCGGGCGCTCGCCCTGCACCACGTGAATCTCCACCGAAGTCTGCATATCCGAGGCGGTGGAGAAGATTTGACTCTTCTTGGTGGGGATGGTGGTGTTGCGCTCGATGAGGGAGGTGGCCACGCCGCCCAGTGTTTCGATGCTGAGGGTGAGCGGCGTTACGTCGAGGAGCAGAACATCCTTGACGTCGCCGCCCAACACCCCGGCCTGAATGGCCGCGCCGACAGCGACCACTTCGTCGGGGTTCACGCCCTTGTGCGGCTCTTTGCCAAATGTCTTGCGCACAATGTCCTGCACGGCCGGCATGCGGGTCATGCCGCCGACCATCACTACCTCGTGAATGTCCGCTGATTTGAGTTTAGCGTCGTTGATGGCGTTCTGCATGGGGGTGATGGATTTCTCAACCAGATCGCGCGTCAACTGTTCCAGCTTGGCGCGAGAGAGGGAGAGGGTGAGGTGCTTGGGGCCGCTGGCGTCGGCGGTGATGAAGGGCAGATTAAGTTCACTTTGCATCACCGTCGAGAGTTCGATCTTGGCTTTCTCGGCGGATTCCTTCAGCCGTTGCAGGGCCTGGCGGTCGGTGCGCAGGTCAATGCCCTGATCTTTCTTGAATTCGTCGGCGGCCCAGTCAATGATCCGTTGATCGAAATCGTCGCCGCCCAGGAAGGTGTCGCCGTTGGTGGAGCGGACTTCAAAGACGCCATCGCCGACCTGAAGAATGGAAACGTCAAAGGTGCCGCCGCCGAGGTCATAGACGGCGATGGTCTCGTCCTTCTTCCGATCCAGGCCATAGGCCAGCGAGGAGGCGGTGGGTTCATTGATGATGCGCAGGACTTCAAGGCCGGCGATGCGGCCCGAATCTTTCGTCGCCTGCCGTTGCGAGTCATTGAAATAGGCTGGCACGGTGATGACGGCCTGAGTGACCGGCTCGCCGAGATAGGCTTCGGCATCCTGCTTCAGCTTTGCCAAAATCATGGCGCTGATTTCAGGCGGCGAGTATTCTTTGCCGCCCATGTGCACCCGCACGTCGCCATTGGCGGCGGCGGTGACTTTATAAGGCACGAGCTTGAGGGTGTGTTGCACTTCGGGGTCGCTGAACTTGCGGCCCATGAAGCGCTTGATGGAGAAGATGGTGTTCTCCGGGTTGGTGATGGCTTGCCGCCGGGCCACTTGCCCTACGAGGCGTTCGCCGCTTTTGGGGTTGATGGCGACGACTGAGGGCACGAGCCGCGCGCCTTCGGAGGAGGGGATGACAACGGGTTCGCCGCCTTCCATGATGGCGACAACGGAGTTGGTGGTGCCGAGATCAATGCCGATGATTTTGGCCATAATGTTATTTCCTCATTAATTATTTGTTGGGCGTAGGGCGAAGCATTTGGAGGAGAGTCTTGAAGTTCTCCAGCTTGCCTGCCCGGAATGCTTCGCCCCTACTTGGATACCTTGACAAGGGCCGGGCGCAAGACCCGGTCGCCGAGTTTGTAGCCCTGCCGCAGGACGGCAACGACGTGTCCTTCGGGATGATCCGCCGATTCTTCGTGAACGACAGCTTCGTGCAGGTTGGGGTCGAAGGGTTGGCTTTCGGCTTCAATGCGGACGATGCCTTCTCTTTCGAGGATGGCGGCGAGTTTGCGATAGACCAGGGTGACGCCCTCGGCCCACTTGGCTCCATCCCCGTCTGTGGGGGCGTTTTTGAGGGCGAGTTCGAAATCATCCAACGCCGGAAGGACTCGGGTGAGGACTTCGGCGGAGATGGTACCCCGGGCGTCGGCCTGTTCGCGCTCGATGCGTTTTTTGTAGTTGGCGAAGTCGGCGCGGGCGCGTTGCCAGCCGTCCAGATATTCAGTGGCTTTGGCGTTGGCGGCGTCCAGTTCAGATTTCAGTTGGGCCGGATCGGGGAGGGGGGCGGAGTCTGCAACCGCCTCTGAGGCGGCAGACCCGTTGTTGGTGATTTCGTCAATTGGGTTCGGAGTTTCCATAGGCATCTTGCACCATATCGGTCATCAGTTCAGCCACGTAGCGCACGGTGGAAATGGCGCGGCCATAGGCCATGCGGGTCGGGCCAAAAACGCCCAGTGCGCCGGTGGCGATGTTGCTCACGCCGTAACGGGCGAGGACCATTGAGCAGTCTTTAAGTTCTTCCCAGTCACCTTCGCCGCCGATGACGACTTGGACACTGCCGACGGTGGGGTTGAGGGCTTTGGATAAAAATTCCTGCAGGAAAGATTGTTCTTCGAAAACGCGCCGGGCGTGGTTGGCGGCGGTTTTGTTGTCGGCAAATTCGGGTTCGGCCAGCACACGACTGATGCCGTCACGGTAGATTTCGCCATGGACGACGGCGGTGTCTTTGCCTAGCAGGTCGGCGATGAGACGGGCGAGGTCGCTTTCGAGGGCATTGAGGCGAGAGGTAAAAGGGCGGATGCCGTCGGCGTTGAGGCCATTGCACAAAGCGTTGAGGTGTCCGGCGGCCTCACTGAGTTTTTCCTGCGTGATGGGTTCGGCGAGGGTGAGCATTTGCTGGCGCACTTCGCCGCCGGTGAGGACGAGGACGAGCAATACTTGCCGCCCCTGAGTTGAGATCAGCTCGATATGTTTGAATAGAGTAGATTGGCTGTGAGGGGTGGTGATGAGGGCGGCGCCACGAGCGTGCTGTGAAAGCACCGAGGTAGCGAGCCGCATCCACTGGTTGATGTCACCCTGAGCCTGATGAAATTGGTGGCTGATGGTGTTTTGTTCGACGATGGGTAGTTCAACTTCGCCCAGAAGTTGCTGGACGAAGTAACGATAGCCCTCCTCCGTTGGCACGCGCCCCGCCGAGGTGTGGGGTTGGCGGATCAAGCCTCGCTCGGCGAGCACTGCCATATCATTACGGATGGTGGCCGAGCTATAAGAAAGGCCGTATTTTTCGCGCAAGCCATTGGAGCTAATTGGAGTGGTGGAATCCACATATTCGCGGATAATGAGAGCGAGTAGGGTTTCCTGGCGGCTGGAGAGTTCCATAGTTTTCTGTCAATCACTTAGCACTCCCAATAAGGGAGTGCTAAAACACGCAGATAAAGATAATAACACGGTGGTGAAATCAGTGTCAAGCAAAAATTGTATTAGAAACGTAAGGGCGACGCGGTAGAATGATCCACACACTCAACAGGAGCAATCTTTATGCCGGAAGTTTCAACTCTCTCAGATGCAACGTTCAAAGCCGAAGTGCTGGAGGCGCCCCAGCCGGTGCTGGTGGATTTTACTGCCGAGTGGTGCGGGCCGTGTCGTCAGCTCGCACCGATTGTGGATCAGATAGCCGGGGAATACGCCCTGCAACTTCGGGTGGGGCGGTTGGACATTGACGAAAACTTGGAGACAACGATGAAGTTTGGGGTGATGTCCATTCCCACCCTAATCCTGTTCAAAGATGGTCAGGTTGTGGAGCGATTAGCCGGATTTCAGCCGAAGCCCAAAATCTTGGAGAAGTTAAAGAAGCATTTGACTGAATGAAATGACAAACGTCAAACGACAAAGTGAATGACATTTGCCGGTGATACCGCCCTCGTAGTGGCAAGCCTCAACTACGCTTCACCCTTTGCCAGGGGCACCGTGAAATGGAAGGTGCTCCCCTTGCCCAACTCGCTCTCAAACCACACCTTGCCCCCGCCCAGTTCCACCATTTGCTTCACAATGTTCAACCCCAGGCCCGTCCCCGGCGCTTCGCTGAGGTTATTGTCAGCGCGGAAGAATTTGGCAAATAACTTCCTCTGGTCTGCAGGCGAAATACCGTGCCCCGCATCCTGCACGGAAACGTGCAACACTTCTGGCGCGCCTTTTGGCTCCCAATGGTTGAGGGAGGGTTCGACGCGCAGAGTCACAATGCTCTTTGACGGTGAATACTTGTGGGCGTTGCTCACCAGATTGGTGAGCACTTGCGCCAACCGCCCCTGATCACCCATCACCAGCGGCAGGTTGGGCTCCACTTCCAGCGCCAGCACTTGCTCTTTCGCATCGTAGGCCCCTTGCAATGACCGCACCACGTCGGCGATCACGTTCTGGAATTGCATCGGCTTAGGCGTCAACTGCAAGCGCCCCGACTCAATTCGGGCAATGTCGGTCAGGTCAGAGACGATGGTGATCATCCGCTCAACGTTGGATAGCACCGTTTTGAGAAATTGCTGTTGACCCTCGTTGACCGGCCCGGCGGTGCCGGTCAGCATCAGTTGGGTGAAGCCTTTAATGGACGCCATCGGATTCTTGAGCTCGTGCGACACCATAGATACAAACTCACTCTTGGCCTGATTGGCGGCGGTGACTTCGTTGAACAGCACCGAGTTGGCAACGGGGAAGGCGGCGCGGTTGGCGAGGCGGGTGACGAACGCAATGCGGTCGGGGGTGAAAATGTCGGCCTCCCCGGACTCTAAAACGATGATGCCGATGGTTTCATCTTCACGCCGGATCGGGAGCAGGAGTTGTGAGGCAACATTGGGCAGGATAGCAAGGCGATCTTCCTCCTTATCCACCTCCACAATATCCCTGACGAAGATGGCCTCCTCGCTTTGCATCAATTGCTGGATCAGTCCGCGATCCGTTGGAAGCGGTATGTCGAGATAAGGCCGGATGGCGTCGCCGCTATAGCCCTGATGGGCGATGATGAAGGCCTGGCCTTCGACGATGACGCCGGCGAACCCGGCATCGGCATCGGCGCTAAAGAGGGCGCGGGTGAGCACCACCGTCATGGCCCGTTTGAGGTCCAGCGCGGCATTGAGGTCGCGGTCAATGCGTTGCATGACCGACAACTCTTCCACGCGATCCGAGAGGGCTTTATCTGTCAAACTGAACAACCGGGCATTCTCGATGGCGACGGCGGCCTGACCTCCGAAGGCGTTGAGCAAACCTATGTCTTCGTCGCCAAAGGGGGAGCCGTCACTTTTATTAATAACCTCAATCACGCCGATAAGCCGATCCTTGAACTGCAATGGTGCGGCCATCACGGCCCGGGTGAGGAAGCCCGTCTTTTTGTCCACCGGCTGGAACCATCGCGGGTCAGCGGCGGTGTCGTTGACAATCACCGTTTTGGCATTGGCCATCGCATCGCCAACGATGCCGCGCCCGGACGGCACGCGCAGGCCGATCAGGTCTTTCCCCACCGGGCCGACGGCGGTTCTGAGAATGGCGTCGTTGCTGTCGTCGTCAATCAGGAACAGGCTTCCGGCTTCGCACAACAAAATGTCCACGGCGCTCTGCAAGACTCGCTCAAGCAATTCGTCCAGATCGAGGGTGGAGGTGATGGCGCGCGCGACCTGATTGAGAGTGTCTAGTTGTTTGGTGCGCTTCTGAGATTGCTCGAAGAGGCGGGCCTTGTCAATGGCGGTGGCCGCCTGATCGGCAATGGCGGCAAAAATTTTCAATTGCTCATCAGTAAAGGAGCGACCGCTTTCCATGGAAGCGATCGTCATCACGCCCAGGGTGTTCGATCCGGCGCTAAGAGGCACGCCCAGCCAGGCGCGATAGGGGCGATCCAGCGGCTGAACGCGGCGGCGACGACACTCTTCGATATATTCCTCGGTGTTGATGGCTTGCCCGGTGCGAATGACTTCACTCGCCAACCCTTGCCCGTAGGGCCAGGATGTCTTTTCGCGGGTTGTATCCCGATCGTTGTTTTCGACGAAGAATGCGTAAGAGAGTGAATTCGTCCGCGGTTCGTGCAGGATGATGGTGAAATTGCGCACGTCCAATATGCGCCCGGCCTGGGCATAGATCAATTCCAGCAGGTCGTCGAACGAAATTGAGAAGTTGATGGCCTGCGAGACCCGGCTCAACACGTTGAGTTCGTTCACCCGCTTTTCCAACATTGAGACGGCCTGGGCGCGTTCAATCGCCAGCGCGCTCTGGTCGGCAATGACTTCTAGGAATTCCAGGTCCTGGGGGGTGTACGGCTCACCCGATAGCCTTTCGCCCAATGTGAGCCAGCCGATCAAATTGTTTTTGCTGTTTAACGGGACATACAGCGGCGCGGCCAGCACGGCCAGCCTGGCCCGGTCGCGCTGAAGTGAGACGGGCAATTGAGTGTCCGGCGCCACATAGAGCAGGCGTTGACTGGCCAACGTTCGAGCCAGAGCGCCCTCGACGCTGAAACGGATGTCGGTTTCCGGGCGGCCATTGGGATTATAGGCGGCATACTCGGCTCGCACGCTCTCGCGAAGGAAGATGTAGGTTTGGTTGGGCCGGAGGGTGCTTTCAATCTGTCCTCGGAGTTCACTGATGATGTATGGCAATTCCACGGCGCCGGTCAGCGTGCGACTGTAGGCCTGCAGTTGTTCGCGGTAGGTCCGACTGCCCCGGAAGAATAATGTGTCCAGCCATTTTTGCATCCACGCTCGAAGCGGGTTGAAGGCCAGCACCAGAACGAAGACCAGCCCGGCCACCAGGAGCGGCGAGTTGGCGGGAATGGCCGCGCCCACGATAAGGCTGAGGCCGTAAATCACCAGCCAATAACCGATAGTGGTGAAAATGCCCAACAGGGCATAGACCACACTCCGGCTGAGCGTGAATTCGACGTTGAACATCCGATAGCGCATAATGGCGATGGTGATGCCCACCGGAAAGATCACCATTGGAATGAAAAGCGCGGTGTTGAATTTGACGTCGAGATTGAGATTGAAATATGTGGTCAGGGCCGAGATGATGACCCAGGCCACGGCCCACACGAAAGCGGCGGCGGCGGCGGTCAGGGTGATCCGGCTTTGTTCACGGGTGACGGGCGACCCGGCGCGCATCCAGCGATATAGCGTATTGACAATGAAAAAGATTGCGCCAGCGGCCATGAAGATGAAACACCACAGCCAGGCCGTCGCGTAATCGCGCGGGTGGGCGAGATCATTGACTTTCCAGATGCCGATGGCGACTAAAACCAGCGCTGGCAGAAAAGCCGCCCAGCGCACGATGGGTCGTTTGGCAACGTAACTGGCTTCCTGTGGGAAGACCAGCCCCATCGTAAAAATACTGCCACCCACGACCGCCAGAGACGCCGTCCACAATGAGGCAAACAGCTTGGACGTATACAAGTCAAAGATCAAGCCAATGACGATCGCCATTGAACCGCAGAAAAAGGCAAACGCCCGTCCGGCCATATCATCATGGCGCAGATAAAACACCCACAGCCCGGTGGCCAGGAATGCCAGCCCGACCAGATAGGGAATGATGAAAAAGTTGATGAAGTCGCCAGCAGGGAATTCGATCAGCGTGACGCTGATGGATTGTTCGCCAGGAGACTCGCCCGGTAGCATTCCCGAAGCTTTTTCGTATGTAACGTCTACGACCTCGCCAACTGAGCGCCGGGCCAGGGCGGCGTACAATTCCCCGGGCGTGTTGATGGGCTGGTTGTCAATGGCCAGCAACCGATCAGGATAATTCAATCCGCTGTTGAGCAAGACCCAGTCCGGGTTTTCTTTCGGGCCAACTCCGTTAAATACAAGCGTCGGTTCGACGAACGCGCCGAAGAAGGGCGCTTGCCGCCAGCGATAAGCTGAGATCGGGGCAATGGCGTAAACACCGACCACCGCCAACAATGCGCAAAACACGATCAGCGTCGCCAGCCGCTCCAGCGTTAGCCGGAACTCAAGGTCCTGGTCTCTAGTTGTCGCGACCTGATCTTTGGTTGTCGTTGTCGTTTGAGGGGAAGCCATCTCAATGAATGATTGTACTCATTGCCTCCTCCCACCGCAAGCAGGGGTGAGTTGCAGATGCGTTTCAGTTTTGGGCCAAACTCTTGCGGTATAATCATTTTGACTATGGATGCCTCTCCCATTCGGGTGCTTGTCGCCAAACCCGGCCTGGACGGACACGACCGCGGCGCAAAAGTCATCGCCCGCGCCCTGCGCGATGCTGGCATGGAAGTCGTCTACACTGGCCTGCGCCAAACCCCGGAAATGATCGCCGAAGCCGCCCTGCAGGAAGACGTGGATGTGGTCGGGCTGTCCATCCTCTCCGGCGCGCACAACGCCCTCGTCCCCCGCATCATGGAATTGCTCCAGGCCAAAGGGCTGAATGAGGTCAAGGTCTTTCTCGGCGGCATTGTGCCGGATGAAGATATTTCAGGCCTCACCGCTCAAGGCGTGGCCGGCGTGTTCGGCCCCGGGGCCAGCACCGAAACCATCGTCACCGCCATCCGCGCCGCCGTAGGCAAATGACGCCGATCGACTCCATCCTCTCCGGCGACCGCCGCGCGCTGGCCCGACTAATCACTCAAATCGAAAACAACCGACCCGAAGCCCGTCCCTCGCTGGCCGCCCTCTATCGCCATTCGGGTCGGGCCGCCCTTGTCGGCGTCACCGGCCCGCCCGGCGCCGGCAAGTCCACCCTTGTCAACGAAATCGCCAAAGCCTATCGCCGCGCCAATCAAACCGTTGCCATCATCGCCGTGGATCCCACCAGTCCCTTCACCGGCGGCGCGATCCTCGGCGACCGGATTCGGATGCGCGACCTCTCCGGCGACCCCGGCGTCTTCATTCGCAGTATGGCAACGCGCGGCAGTTTGGGCGGCCTTGCCTTGGCAACCGCCGACGTGTCCATCGCCCTCGACGCCGCCGGCTTCGATAACGTCCTCATCGAAACCGTCGGCGCGGGCCAGGCTGAAGTGGACATCGCCCAACTGGCCCACACGACCCTCGTCGTCGAAGCGCCCGGCATGGGCGACGACGTGCAGGCCATCAAAGCCGGAATTTTAGAAATCGCCGACGTGCTGGTGGTGAACAAAGCCGATCAACCCGGCGCGGAAGCCGCCGTGCGCGCCTTGCGCGGGATGCTGACTTTGGCGCATCCCAGTGGCTGGGAGCCGCCCATTTGTGAGACGGTGGCCCCGGAGGGCAAAGGCCTGCCCGAGGTGGTCGCCGCCATTGCTCGTCATCGCCAGCACCTATTGGCCACCGGCGAGTTACACCTCCGCAAACGCGCCCGCCTCGAACGCCAACTCGACTCGCTCTTGCGTGAAGGACTCTATGCTCGATTTGTCGCTAACCACGGCGTGCGTGAAAAGCTGGCAACGGCAGTGGAGTCGATCCTCAATCAGACGAGCGATCCTTATTCGGTGATCGAGGCCTTGTTAAGATGATTTACGGCGACACTGTTCGATTGCGCCCCATGGAGCGAACCGACCTGCCGCGCTATGTGGAGTGGTTTGCCGACCCCGAAGTGCGCGACGGGCTGGGCACGCATTTGGGATTCAGCTTGGCGCAAGAGGAACAGTGGTTTGAGTCGGTCCTCAAGCGTGAACCGAATGAACAACCCTTTGCCCTCGATGCCAAAACGCCGGACGGTTGGACGCTGATCGGCAGCATGGGTTTCCATGAAATTGACTGGCGCAATCGCAACGCCGAGTTCGGCATCGTCATTGGCGATAAGAATTTTTGGAGCAAGGGTTATGGCGCTGAGGCAGTGAAGACTCTGGCGCGTTTTGGCTTTGCTGAGTTAAACTTGGAGCGCATCTGGTTACGTGTGTTCGATAACAATCCGCGCGCCATCCGTTGTTATGAAAAAGCCGGATTCAAATTGGAAGGGCGGTTGCGCCGAAGCCGCTTTCACAATGGCAGTTACAACGACACGCTGATCATGGCCCTGTTGCGAGGGGAATGGGAGGAGAGCAAAAAATGACCGGACGGCTTCACCGCGATGTGGCCATGTATGGCGGCATCCGCCTCATCGGCGGCACCTCCGCGCCGGAACTGGCCCAGGAGATCAGCGACTATCTCTATGCCCCACTCAGTGGCCGCGACATCATCGAGTTCCCCAACGAGAACATCTTTGTCCGCTTGCACTCCAGCATGCGCGGCCAGGATGTTTACGTCATCCAGACCACCTGCGCGCCCGTCAACTACAACCTGATGGAACTGCTCATCATGTTGCAGACCCTGCGGCTGGACTCGGCGGCTCGCATCACTGCCGTCATCCCCTATCTGTGCTACTCGCGCTCGGACAAAAAGGATCAGCCCCGGGTGCCGATCACGGCGCGGCTGGTGGCCGATATGATCGAAGTGGCCGGGGCCGATCGCTATATCACCATAGACTTGCACGCCGGGCAGATTCAGGGCTTCTTCTCCATCCCCGGCGACGTGCTCACCGCCTTTCACATGTTGAGCGATTACTTCCTCACCAAGCGGGATCAAATGAAAGATCCCGTCATCGTCACCGCCGATCTGGGCTTCGCCAAAAAAGGCCGCAACTTCGCCGCCAAAATTAACGCCTCGATGGCCTTCGTCGAGAAGCGCCGCACCGGCAATGATGCCAAAGCCGAAGCCATGACCGTCATCGGCGAGGTGGAGGATCGAGATGTCATCATCGTGGATGACGAGGTGGATACCGCGGGGTCGGTGTCGCAGGCGGTGCAGATCGTGCGCGAGCACGGCGCGCGCGATATCTATCTCTCGTTTGTTCACCCCGTCCTCTCCGGCCCGGCGGTGGAACGCCTCAGGAAACTCAATTTCAAAGAGATCGTTACCACCAACACCATCCCCCTCCCGCCGCACAAGAAACTGCCCAACATGACCATCCTCTCCGTCGCCCCGTTACTTGGCGAAGTCATCCGCCGCGCCCACGAGGGGCGAAGCGTGGGGGAGATGTTCAACGAATAAAGCTTAGCGCAAAAACGCGCTGAAAATATTGATTGGACAGCAAGCGTCAGTTCGACGCCTGCTGCCCGGTAAATTTATGTTCCTCATTTTTGTTCGGATACTGCTTGCTTGATTTGATTGAGGAGGTCATCGAGAGTCTGAGGTAGTTCTGTGGCTCTAACTTCTCCGGCCTCAGCGTATGCAGTAAAGTTAATCAATGCTCCATTTTTTATCTCATAACGACCAGCTGGGTTGACGATACGATACAATCTGCGCCCTGTACTATGAACTCCATCATTTGTGATGTCCACAAGAAACAGGACATGTTCACTTCCTTCAACAAACATGGGATCGCCTGCCATGACAAGATTGATGCTGGGATCACCATCTGTTGCTGGTAACGAGCCACCGGTCTGCATGACAGTGATGCTCTCATATGATGGGCCTTTGTAAGTTTCCAAAACTTGCAAGTCCGAGTCAGTGAAAGGCATAATGTCTGTGCCTTCACCAACAAGCTTGTCATCTTCATATATCGGTGCTGACTGCTTGAGTTTTCGGGGCTCGTTTACCTTACTCACTCTTACTCGCACGATTAGGTCGGCCCTGGTAGCCTGCTCTGCGACCGTGAATGCTGCATCGGCCCAATTAGCGTAAGCTACTACTGACTCAGAGTTGGCAAATCCAGAGTCGAGTAACGCAGAACTAATGAACTTGGTGATATGTGGTTCTGCGGTAAAACCAATTAATAGACTGGCTACGCACACCCCAAGGATTACGAATAGTTTTGTGCGACTCATTTGAAGTCTCCTTTTAGTGTTAGTATCGGTTGTTGACATCTGTAATGTCATCTGAGTCAGGGTTGATAATACTTAATTGGCCTTGTTGCATGACGCTTGTCGAGCGAGTGGAATGAGCAAGGGACCAACAATGGCCTAATTCATGAGTAGCATTGTATTGGCGCTGAGTGTTAGTCCAACTGCTCAGAAAATAGGTATTGCTTCGAGCACTGCAATATATGTATTCATAGTTTAAGTAGCTTGGGCCACAACCTCCCGTAGTACAAGGATAGGCCTGCCCAAACCAGCCACTGTTACCATAGTCCATTGCAATGGTCGAAACGTTATTATTCGTGCAAGAAGCATAGATATCGAGATCGGTTGTAGCGCTCCACTTTGCCGACGCATTTTGGTTTTGAGTGGCATAACGGAATGTGTCAAGGGGTTTTGGACACCGGTGGCGAAAGTTTAGTGTCGTTCGATAAGCATTCTCCTGGGAGTTCCAAGGTCTTGGGGGCGTTGATCCCGACCTGAGCGGGCCAACGCGACGGGAGGGGCTGACCCCGGCTGAAACGTTCAGGATGCGCTTGGTAAGCGGCTTGGAGCACTGCCTGCCGCTTCAGCCAGAGTGACTCAGCAGTGCCGAAGTGGACGGCAGCCGGGGTCATCAAGCCGAGGGCCGTGTGATGATGCTCCCAACAATACCAGTGCTCAAAATCCCGCATCCAAGTTTGGGCATGCCGGAAGTTGTCAAAGCGGTCGGGGTAGGTTGGGTGATACTTGAGGGTCCTTCGACTTTGCTCAGGATGCATCTTGAAGCCGGCTTCGGCCTGTGGGTTGTCATTCGAGACGTGGGGGCGTGATAAACTTTGCTGAACGCCCAACTCACTGAACAGCCAGGCCAGCGGCTTGGCCGTCATCGGCCCGCCGTTGTCGGAATGCACGGTCAGGTGCTCCGGCGCGAGTTGAAAACGCTGGAAGCTGGCGGCCAGCAGTTGCTCAGCGTAGTCGCCACTTTGCTTCTCGGCAATCAGCCAGCCGATGATGAAGCGACTGAACAGGTCTAACACCAAGTACAGGTAGAAGCACTGGTATTTGACCCTGCTGAGCAAGAGTGTGATGTCCCACACCCAGACCTGATTCGGTCGGTGAGCCACTACCTGCGGCGCGGGCCGGGCCGGATGGCGGAGTTGATCCCGCCGGTCGCGCACGGCCTGATTTTCGGCCAGAACCCGGTACATGCTGCGCAGCGAACACAGATAGCGGCCTTCATCCAGCAGTTGCGGGTAGACTTCGTAAGGCGTCTGATCGGCAAAGCGGTCACTATTGAGTTCGGCTAAGACGACTGTTTTTTCCAGCGCGGTCAGCGCATTCGGCGGCGGGAGCGCCGGGCGCGGCGTCGTTTCCGATTTAGGGCGGCGCACGGCATAGACGCTACTGCGCGGCACGGCCAGCGCCTCACAGGCGGCCTGCACGCCAACCTCCGCCGCCAGCGTCTCAACGCTTTGCATCAGCGACGCTCGCTCGTCCCGGGCAGTTCCGGTTCCGGCAGACCGAGCACTTGTAACAATTTTTTTTGGGCGTCGATAATCAACTCGGCCTTGCCGAGTTGGGCCTGCAAGCGGGCATTCTCGCGCTCTAACTGGGCCAACCGCTGGGCCTGCTCGTCAACTTTCGGGCCGCGCTTGCGTGGAGTCAAACCCACCAGTTGGCTCCGGTCACGTTCACGACGCCAGGTGGTCAGGTGGCTGGAATAAATTCCTTCCCGGCGCAGCAAGGCACCCAGCTCGCCTTGCGGACACCGTTCGGCCTCTCGCAGAATGCGCAGTTTTTCGGCGGCGCTGAAGGTGCGGCGTTTGGCGCGCACCTCGCCCGAGGCCCCCGCGGGGGCCTCGGGCGAGGTGGTGGGGGTGGTGTTATCGGTCATGGTTATCTCCGGTCGCCCTACACTGAATTATAGGCGGGAGTGTCCAGCCCTATCCTGGCACAGAGGGTAAGACCCCACATGACACCGGTAAATCTGGTTAGTGTGAAAGTAACCTGATCCCAAATAGCCTGCAAGGGCAACTCCAACGAAAAAGAAACTTGCAATCACAGTGGCAAACGTCGCCCCCAGCTTAATGGTTGTTCGCAATTTCATAAGTGTCTCCTTGCTTGATGGTTTTTTGGTATGACTGTAATTACAGTACTCTTGTCTTTTTTCTCAAACAAGGGACAAATGTCCCGACTTTGCCTTGTAGTTTTCTTATCAACCCCTAACCCAACTCATGCTCGCGCGCCCAAATAGCGGCTTGAGTGCGATTGTTCAGGCCCAGCTTGCCTAAAATTTCGCTGACACGATTTCTAATCGTCCTCTCGCTCAATTGAAGTTGCTCAGCGATTTCTTTGTTGCTTGCTCCAATCGCCAGCGACTTCAAAATCTCACGCTCGCCCTGAGTGAGAAGCGCAACTTTGGCTTCACTCGGCGATGTGCTTGACTCAACTACCTTGTTGCTTTGTGATTGTTCTTCCATGATACGTCACCTCTTGTTTGGAATTATCATAAGGGCGCGATCAATCATCACAAACCAGCATATCACCGTCTCCTATTGTCTTGTCAACCAACGCTTGCCCTGCTTTTACTATCTGCTTTTGTTTCAGGTCCGTTTCTGAAGCGGGAACCAAACTAATTACCTTTGCGTCTCTTCCTTGCTCACGCATCGTTCGACGAATTTGATACGTCTAACGAGCATCATTTAAAAGAAGGAATTTCTGTTTATGTTTCGTAAACTCATTGCACTTTCATTTTTAATGCTTGCCGGTCTGGCCTGTAATTTGACTGGCGCAACCATTGCCACACCCGATCCGGGTATTTTGCAAACGGCGGTGGCGGGCACGTTGACGGCCTCGGCCCCGGCGACGGCAGTTCCCACTGTGGAGGCGGCCACACCGGTTCCGCCGACGGCGACCCCTGAGCCGCCCGCCACCGACGCGCCGTCTCCTGCTCCCGTCGCTTCTGTCTGTAACATTGCCTACGTGGACGGCAGCCAATTGTTCTGCCTCAATGAGAGTGGCGTGCCTGTCTTGCTGGCCGAGATGGGTGTAGAGGTGTCATTGAGCAGTCCGGCGATTTCATCAGATGGCGCGCTGGTGGCGTATTCCATCGACTCCATTGAGGGCATGTCGCAACTCATAGTCGTGGATGCCGATGGCGCGAACCCGCGCCTGGTGGATGTGGCCGGGCAGGTGCTGACCGGCGGGCCGGACGCGGTGAACTCAGCCGCCACTTTCCAATGGCAGGCCGGGACGCACACGATCTTTTTCAATACCCGCTACACGCCGAAGGGCGGCCCGGTTGGGCCGGGCGAATACATTAACGCCGATCTGTGGAAGGTGAACGTGGACACGGGCGAAATTTTGAACGTGCTATCGCGCCAAAGCGCCGGCTTGTTTGCGCTCTCGCCCGATGGTCAATATGTGGCGCTGTCGTCGCCGCAGTCGGTGGGCGTGATGCGGGCCGACGGCTCGGCCATCAACCTGGCGGTGATCACTTTCCCGCCGGTGATCACCTATAGCGAATACCAGTTGAAGCCGCCGGTGGTGTGGAACCCCGATAGCACGTTCTTCAGTCTCGTCCTGCCCTCGGCCGACCCGCTCGCGCCCGATGCCAGCGCCATTTTTTATCGCATCACGTCAGGCGGGGCGGCGCAGGCCCTGGCGACTCTGCCCGGCAACTTTTTATTTGGCGGTCCGGTGGCAGGGGACTTCTCGCCCGACGGCCAGTTTGTGGCCTATGGCCGTAGCGAGACGGATGGCTCGGCGGCCACGCTCTTTTTTGTCAGCGCCGATGGGGCGAAGACGCAGTCGTTGTTTAAGACCCTGCCATTCTTTGGGCTGGGCTGGTCGCCCGATTCGCAGCGCTATGCGCTTTCAGTGGAGGGCGCGAACGTGGTCGTGGGCGTGGACGGCGGGAGCCTGCCATTTGCGCCGGGCGCGGTTGGCCTCACCGAAATGCGCTGGCTCGATAATGAGGTGGTGGTCTTCGCCGCCGAGGTGGACGGCCAGCGGGGGATTTATCAACAACGCCTGGGCCAGGAAGTGCAGTTGCTGGCCGGCGGGGTGAGAGGGAATGTGAGTTTGGCGGTGAGGAAATAACAACGGATTGGTGGGATTGAACAGATCGTGATCCGTTGAAACTGGAACGGATTCAACCGCGGAGCCAATGGTGAGAAGGAGAATAAGGGCACAGCACGGATTTTCGGAATGAGCAGATCTGGTCCGCCCATTCTGTAATCCGTGCTTTTGTTTTGCCCTGCTCGACGACTTCGGCGGCGGCACAGTCGCCGGCGGCTTCACGATGGACAGCGACACCCGCGCGCAGAGTGCGCCGATAACGTTAGCGAGTTTCAAATCTCGCCTTCCCTCGCGCCCGGTCTCCGACTTCGCCTTTGCCCCGCCGCAAAGCACAACGACGACGACGATCACCTACAGCTACGACCCCCTCTACCGCCTGACCGCCGCCAGCTACAGCGATGGCCGCAACTTCCAATACAGCTACGACGCGACGGGCAACCGACTGGCACAAACCGTGTGTGCGGGCGCAGGCTGTACGCCCCTCGTCACCAACTACGTCTACGACAACGCCAACCGCCTCACCTCAGTGAACGGTGTCGCCCAAACCTGGGACAACAACGGCAACCTCCTCAGCGATGGCGCAAGCACGTATAGCTACGACGCGGCGAACCGGCTGAAGACGGTGACGCAGGGGGCGAACGCGTACTCGTATGTCTACAACGGGTTGGGGGATAGACTCTCGCAAACCGTCAACGGGGTGACGACGCAATACACACTTGACCTCAACGCCGGACTGACTCAAGTTCTCACCGACGGCACAAACACCTATCTCTACGGCCCGACCCGCATCGGCGAGAAGCAGGCGGGCAACTTCGTCTATCACTTGCCTGACGCCCTCGGCTCAGTGCGCCAACTGGCCGATGCGGGCGCAAACGTCACGCTGACCCGAAGCTACGAGCCATTTGGCGACACGCTGACGACAACTGGCACAGGTAACACCACCTTTGGCTTTGCGGGCGAACAACGCGACGCCAGCGGCACAACAGCGAATTGAAGGAAAGAACGAATGGATGAGCGGCGAAATTCGTTGTATTCCCAATTCGTTGTTGTGTTTTGCCGCCATCCTTCACGGCGTTTTGAATGTTCCAGTCATTGACCAATCGCTGAATAATAACTGGCCGAATGGCGATGGACCGCCGAAGGCCCGGACGCGCCAGAAATACGTCGTGGCCGCCGCCAACTGCACTTCGGGCGTGTATTGCGATTGGGCCGTCGGCCCGCCCTGTCCCCGGCCCAATACATTCACAAAGGCGCTATCGGTCGCAATCTGCACTTCGTAACGTTCGGGCGTTGGCAGAGAGTCCGTCCAATCGAGAGTCGGCGCGCGGTTGGCCGTGGTGATTCCGCCGTTCGGCGTCAGCAACGTCGGCGCATTCGGCGGGTTGGGGCTGTCGAAGGATTTGACCGCCGACCAGTTGCCCGACCCGTTGGGATGGTTGGCCCGCACGCGCCAATACAGCGTCGTGCCGCGCGGCAGGTCGCTGGTTGGGATGTAAGCATCGGGCGAGAGGTTGAGGTTGAGGATGGGCGCGGTAAAGTTGCGGTCAGTCGAAACTTGCAGGGTGTATGTTGCGCTGGGGACGTTGTCCCAGTCGAAAAAGGGCCGCAAGCCCTGCGGCTGATTAACCATGTCGGGGAAGTTGGGCGTTGGGGGCGGCAACTGCGTCGCCGTCGCCGTAGTAGTTGCGGTGGGTGTGCGCGTGGCCGTGGGTGTCGGTGTCCGAGTAGCTGTGGCGGTGGCTGTTGGTGTGCGCGTGGCTGTTGCCGTCAGGGTTGCAGTCGCAGTGGTGGTTGAGGTGCGGGTAGCAGTCGCTGTCGCAGTTGCGGTAGCTGTTCTTGTTGCCGTTCCCGTGGCCGTCCGCGTGGCCGTAACCGTCGCCGTCCCCGTCGGGGTATTGGTAATCGCTGGCGTGTTCGTTCGGGTGGGCGTGTTCGACGGCGTGTTGGTTGGGCCGCTGGAAGTGAGTCTTCCGTAATAGAGAGTCGGGCTGTTGTAGTCGCCGCCGAAGAAGACGAACTCAATGGTCTCTGGCCGGTTGAAGCCGACGGCCGACCACTTGACCGAGACGCTGGTATCTGATCCAGGCAACGACAAAAATAATTGCGGCGCGGCCCAGGAGCCGTTAGAGTTTTTCTTGAGGGTGCATATCTCGTAAAGATTTTGGCAGGAAGGGTTGAGCGGGTAGCCGTGGCCCAAAATATACATCTCGCCACTGCTGTTGAGAGCCAACGAGGGCGCGTGGCTGTAATAGGCCAAAGTCTGATCCGTCCAGCCAGCGCCGGAGTTGGTAGCGTAGTGGATGCGACCATAGTTGTTGGTGGCATCCCAGTTTTCCATGTAGCTTAGGTGGCCCGCGCCGCCGCTATCCACAATCAAGCTCGGCCCCTGATCAATGTTGACCCCGGCATTGCGGCTGATCCAAACCGGCGAGGTGCTGACGTTTTCGACACTCCCCCACGACCCGCCGCCTGAACGGGTTCGGGCCAGAATCTTGGCCGGATTGGCCGCCTCTGACACCCAGGCCACTGTCACTGCATTGTTCAACGGCGAAACGGCTAACGCCGGGTGGTTGGCGCTGCCGCTGCTGTCCACTTGAGTCGGCCCTTCGATGAGCGTCAGCGAATTGGCCCCGGCATTGTAAGTGTAAACGCGATGGGTAATGTGGTCGCTTGCCGACCAGTGGGCGATGTGGAATTTGCCCGTTGTGTCCACGCCGCCGCTGATGCCGCTGCTGCCAATGTAGTAGCCGCTGACCGTCGGCAGGCCGCTGGCAATGGTGATTGACGACTTAAAGCTGTTGGAGATTGTATCGAATGGGTAATCTTTGAGAACCCCGGCGTTGTTGTACGAAAGAACGTGGACAATGTTGCCGCCGTCGTATACGGCCTCAAGAGCCATGATCTCCGCCGAGTCGCTCACCTGAGCCTGTCCGCCAAAATCACTGCCGCTGTTCGGCAGGCCCGCCGCCGTCGTCCAGTAAGCGCGGATGATGGCGGTGAACTGCGCCTGAATCACGAAGGCGTAAACGCGATCATTTCCGGCCCGGACGAGTTGATGGGGGATAACGTCGTTGAGGCCGGGGCCAATGGAGAAAGACGTGCCCGCCAAATTCGGGCGAAGGACGGATGAACTTTGCCCGGCGCCGTAAACCGGAGTCAGCACAATGAAGGCCATGATTTGCGCGGCGAGCAAAACGCTAATGAGCAACAAAATTGTTCGGCTAACATTCTTTTGCATGGCGACCATCGTATTCGAGTTTTTTTCAAGATGACAAGATATGAAGTCGTCCTGTTTGTTTGGATTGTAAAACTCCGTCTTAACCAGTTTACGGCGTTTTGAACGATCCGGTCATTGACCAATCGCCGAACAACAGTCGTCCGTTGGGCGATGCGCCGCCGAAGGCGCGGACGCGCCAGAAATACGTCGTGGCCGCCGTCAACGGGACTTCGGGCGTGTACTGCGATTGGGCCGTCGGCCCGCCCTGTCCCCGGCCCAGCACGTTGACGAAATTGACATCCGTCGCAATCTGCACTTCGTAGCTTTCGGGTGTCGGGAGTGAGTCTGTCCAATCCAATGTTGGCCTTAAGTTTGAGACAGTGAGGCCGCCATTCGGGATGAGCAACATCGGCGTAGTCGGCGGGTTAGGACTGTCGAACGATCTGACTGCCGACCAGTTGCCCGGCACACTGTGGTTATTGGCCCGCACCCGCCAATACAGAGTCGCACCATGCGGCAGATCGCTCGACGGGATATAAGCATCAGGCGAGAGATTGAGGTTGATCACCATCATTGCGAAGTTGCGATCAGCCGAAACCTGCAAAGTGTACGTTGCGCCGGGGACATTGTTCCAGTCGAAGAAGGGGCGCAGACTTTGCGGCGGGTGGGCGGTGTCGGGAAAGTTGAGAGTGGGCGGGGGCAGGATGGTTGACGGGGTCAGAAAATTATTACGATAGAAGTGGGTGAGGGGAACACCATTTGTGTCTTGCCCGCTGAGCGCCAGATCAAGATCGCCGTCGTTATCAACGTCGCCCCAAGCTGCCGCATTCGCGCCGACACTATAGACATACGCGACGGGGATGAAATTGCTGTTGCCGATGTTGCGATAGATGATGGCGGAGCGTGATCCATCTACGTAGTTCCATCCACCCACAACAAGATCGAGCTTGCCGTCAGCATCAAAGTCGCCCCAGGCCGCCGCCGAGTCGTCGAAGCCGGTAAGCGCCGCGCCGCTGTCAACGAAAGTGTCTGCGCCATCGTTCCGGTACAGCTTGATAGCAGAGCTGGTGATCAGGATATCGAGGTCGCCATCGTTGTCGTAGTCGCCCCAGATGCCTTTTCCCGTATAGGTAGGGATCAAGCCGGCGTTGATGTCGGTGAACGCGCCTCCTCCGTCATTGCGATAGACTTTGGAATTGGTAATGCCGCCGCCGGTAACGAGAATATCAAGGTCGCCATCGTTGTCGTAGTCGCCCCAGGCCGCTGAGCCATAATTGGTGCCTGCGAGGGAAGCGTTGATATTTGTGAAAGCGCCATTGTCGTTGCGATAAATCCGGGTGATCCGCCCCGAAACAGGCTCGCCATTGATCAATATGTCGAGGTCACTGTCATTGTCGTAATCTCCCCAGTCAATCGTTCCATAAGCAGTTCCAGGGAGCGCGGCGTTGATGTCGGTGAAACTGCCGTTATCGTTGCGATAAACTTTGGCAAAGTACCCTTCGGGCGTGCTGCCGTTAAAGCCCATCACGGCAACGTCCGGATCGCCATCGTCGTCGTAATCGCCCCAATCTGCTGCACCGCCTTCGACGCCGATGAAAGGCGCATTGACATCGGTGAGCAAGCCGTCGTCATTGCGATAGAGTTTGGCGACGTATCCGGGACTGCCGCGGCCGGTCTGCAACAGATCGACATCGCCGTCATTGTCGTAATCGCCCCAGGCCAGCGAACCGTGGTTGGCGTTGGCTAGCAGAACGTTTACTTTGCTGAAATACGCCTCAAGTTCAAACGCGCCAATATCACAGGCCGCCCCTTGACGGCGGATCAAACTGCGCTGATCTAGGTTGTTCACCAGGCCGGCGGCGCAAATAGCGTTGCTCCCGGCATTGATTGCCGGACTGCCGGCGAGCAAGGCGTGAGTTTTGGCGAGGCCGCCGTTGCTTTGTAATGGGCCGAGGTTGGCGCCGAGGCTAGTGAGGTTGTGCGCCGTCGTTCCGCCAATGGTGCAGTTCGCCGTGCTTTGAATCAGGTTGTAGTCCTGCGAGTTGAGGGTTCCCGAACAGTCGGGGGCCTGCCCGCCGGTGTCGGTGTTCCCGGCGAGGAGGGTGTTGGCGAAATTCGTCGTATTGATCACACTCGCGAGTCCACCGCCGTCGCCCGATCCGTTACTATCACTATCGGCAGTGTTATTGGCGATTGTCAAATTGATCAAGTCGGTTGAAGTGACCAGATTGTTGATGAAGAGGCCGCCGCCGCTATCCTGGCTGAGGTTGCCGCTGATCGTGGAATTGCTCATCGTCAGCGACCCTTCCTCGTGGTGGAGGCCGCCGCCGTGGTGGGTCGCCGTGTTGCCGCTCACCGTCGTCCCGCTCACGGTCAGACTGCCTTTGTTGGCGATGCCCCCACCGTAATAGGCGGCGGTGTTGCCGCTCACGGTCGTGTCCGTCACCGTCATCGTGGCAAAGTTGCGCAGGCCGCCGCCATCGTCGCCGGACACGTTGTTGCTAATGGTGCTGTCGGTGATCGTCGCCGTGCCGTTGTTGGCAATCCCGCCGCCGTCGCTGGTATTGCCGAGGGCGCTATTGCCGGTGACGACGCTTGTGTTGACGTTGAGTGTAGCGTTGTTGGCGATGCCGCCGCCCACGCCGGTCGTGGCCGTGTTATTGCCGATGTAGCTGTCCTTCAGCGTCAACACATTGTTGTTGGCGAGTCCTCCACCGCTGAAGCTGGCGGTATTGTAAGTCACTACCACGTTTGTCAGAGTCAGTATGCCAAAGTTGGAAATGCCGCCTCCACTGTCTAAAACCCCAGACACGTTGCCGTCCGTGATCGTCATATCAGAGATGGCGACAGTGAAAGCGCCAATAATATGAAACACTCGATCCAGATTACCACCATTGATACGAGTCGAGCCCGCGCCGGCGAGGGAGAGGTCCTTGCCGATGTCGAGGTCGCCGCTGAGGTTAGCGTCGTCGCCCGCCGCCCCGGTCAGGGTGATGGTGCAGGCCGGGAGGTTGATGGTGTCGCCGTTGGCGGCCGAGTTGATGAGCGTACGCAGTTGACCCGCCGCGCCGCTGTCGCCGCAATCGGTCACGGTGTGCGTTGCGGCGCGGGCGGGGAGGACGGTGAGGGTGATGAGACCGAGGAGGATGATGGCGGCGAAGGGACGTTGCATTCGGCAAGAGGCAACCATGCGCTCAATATACCCCGTTCGATGTGAACTTTGGTAATAATCTGGTCAAAAAACAAAGGGTCTGTTAATCCCCCATGCTATAATCCCCTCCGCAATGTTCAAAACCCTCATCAAAGCCATCGGCGGCGACCCGAATAAACGGGATGTCCGCAAATACACTGAAGTCGTAGACCGCATCAATAGCATGGCCAAGCAATACGAAGCCATGAGCGATGGGGCCCTGCGCGCCAAAAGCGACGACCTGCGAAACAAAGTTCGGGTTGAACTCCAAAACGTCGAACCGGAAGAGCGCAAAAAGACTACCCTGACCGTCCTCGACTCCATCCTGCCCGACGCCTTTGCCCTGGTGCGCGAGGCCTCTTCCCGCACCATCGGCCTCCGCCACTACGACGTGCAACTCATTGGCGGCATGGCCCTGCACGCCGGGCGCATTGCCGAAATGCAGACCGGCGAAGGCAAGACCCTCGTCGCCACCCTGCCGCTCTACCTCAACGCCCTCACCGGGCGCGGCGTCCACCTCGTCACCGTCAACGACTACCA
>Ga0247727_10004910_pt1 | contig 27786 bp, 25 predicted proteins | sample WisWelCaveWW1625_FD_202498 | JGI IMG/M metagenome (GOLD analysis project Ga0247727, IMG submission 202498) | Biofilm microbial communities from Wishing Well Cave, Virginia, United States - WW16-25 | ecosystem: Environmental > Aquatic > Deep subsurface > Groundwater > Cave microbial mat | place...
GTGGCGCACGCTTCAGCGTGCCGGCGTGGGCTTCAGCCCACGCTGCGTGGTTTCACCCGCACCCTTCGGCGAGCTGAAGCTCGCCGCTGCACGCTGAAGCGTGCGCCACGACCGCTTCCCCCAAAACGGTTAAGCACCCCCAGCCCGGCGACCGCTTCACCGGCAACAACAACTATGCCCGCAGCGGCTCCGCGGCGCTCCATACCAACAACTACGACTTCCGGGTCGACCGGCAGATCTCGGCGGCCCAGCGGGGCTTCGCGCGGTACTCCCAGCGCAAGCTGAGGGATGTTCCCGCGGTCCTGTTTCCCTCCGAGCTGACCATAGCCGAAGGACGTATCATCAACGAGGACCGGGCCAAGAACGTGGTCGCCGAGCACAGCTACGCCCTTTCGCCCACCACCGTCTGGACCACTCGCCTGGCCTTCTCCCGCACCTTCTTCCCGTTCCTGAACCAGGGCATCGGCTTCACCCCCTCGACCCTTGGTTTGCCACGGATCATTGACACGGCCGTGGATCAGGCGATGTTCCCGACCTTCGAGGCCACCGGCTACCTCAGCCTGGGACACCGCGATCACCGGCTGAACGCCGGCAATACCTATACGTTGTCCTCCAGCCTGGCCCAGACCCGCGGCGCTCACACCCTGAAGTTCGGGTTTGAAGGGCGTATGTTCCGCAGCAACACCACGGAGTTGCGGGCGCCCTCCGGCGAGTTCCGCTTCAACGAAGCCTTCACCCAGGGCCCCGACCCGCTGCGCGCCAGCGCCACTGCCGGCAACAGCATCGCCTCGCTGCTGCTCGGGACCGGCCGCACCGGCGACCGCCTGTTCACCAAGTACAAGGAGGAAGCCGCGCAGAGCTTCTACCTGGCCGGCTACCTTCAGGATGACTGGCGCGTCACCTCGAAGCTGACCCTCAACCTGGGCCTGCGCTATGATCTCGATACGCCGCGCACGGAGCGCTTCGACCGCCTCAACTACTTCGATCCCAACGTGCCGTCGCCGCTGGCCGGCCGCGTGCCCGGGCTCCCCGACCTGCGCGGCGGCCTGATCTACGTGGGCGTCGACGGTCACGGACGCCACCAGTACCAGTGGGATGCTCTGAACTTTTCTCCCCGCCTGGGAGCGGCCTACCGTCTCTCCGGACGTAGCGTGATTCGCGCGGCTTACGCGCACATCTACGCGGCTTCCTTCAAGGCTGCCTCGGGTACCGACACGCCGTACGGGTTCCGCGGCGAGACCCCGTGGATCTCCACGCTCGACGGCATCACCCCGCTGAACCGCCTCAGCAATCCGTATCCCAGCGGATTCACCGCGCCTCGCGGGGCGGCGGATGGTCTGTTGTCCGCGGTCGGGGAGGGCTTCCGGCCCAAGTTCGCCGACGACCAGGTGCCGTGGACCCGGCAGTGGCACATCACCGTGCAGCGAGAATTGCCCGCGCAGGCGCTCTTCGAGATCGGATACGTCGGTACGCGCGGCAGAGAGCTGGCGCTCGAACGGTACCCCAACCAGCTCGACCCCCGGCACATGGCGCTGGGCAGCCGGCTCAACCAGCTCGTCGACAACCCGTTCTACACGGTCCTCCCGCGCGGCATCCTGGCTGGGACCCGGGTCCGGCAGGCGCAGCTCCTCCGCCCCTTCCCGCAGTTCGAAGAACTGGTCGGCGCCCGCGACACCGGCGGCTCCTCCTGGTACAACGGCTTGCTGGTGAGCGGTCGAAAGCGGATGTCCCACGGAATCGAGTTCGAAGGTTCCTACACCTTCTCGAAGACTCTGGACTTCGGCGAGGACACCGTTCAGAACGAGTACGACAAGCCGGCCAGCCGCGCCGTGGCCGCCACCGACATCACCCATCGGACCGTCATGAGCTTCATCTATGAACTACCCTTTGGCAAGGGCCGGTACTGGGGCAGCGATGCTCCCCGGGCCATCGAGTCGCTGGTGGGCGGCTGGCAGATCAATGGAATTGTCAGTATCCAGTCGGGCACGCCGCTGGCCATCGGCGCCAGCAATACCGCCGGCATCTTCAACCCCCGCACCAGCGCCAACAACAACGGAGGCAGTGGCAAGCGCACCGGTCCTGCCCAGCAGCGCCTGGACCGCTGGTTCACCACCAGCGTATTCTCGCAACCTGAGCCGTTTACCTTCGGCGCCGCCGGCACCCGCATCGCCAACCTGCGAGCGGACGGCATTCGAAACTTCGACCTGTCGTTGTTTAAGGAGTTCCGGCCGCTGGAGAGGATGCAAATCCAGTTCCGGCTGGAGGCTCTCAACGCCTTCAACACCCCGCAGTTTTCCGGCCCGAATACGAGCGTTACTTCCACGGCGTTCGGCCAGGTCAGCGCCCAGGCCAACGCGCCGCGCCAGCTCCAGTTCGGGCTGAAGTTTCTCTGGTAGAGGAGCTGAGGAATACCTTCTTCCAGCGGGGCTCTCCGGGTACCAGCATAGTCTACCACCGGACTACCGGAGGGCTGGGCTTCGGACGTGCTACGATGATTGCAGGACGGCCATGGCGACCACGATCCCCAGTCATCTTGCTCCCCCAATGCCCGAAATCCTCGCCCTGGTGGAGGGCCGGCTGCGGGAGATTTACGGAGATCGGTTCCGAGCGCTGTACCTGTATGGCTCCTATGCGCGCGGGGATTTCCGGCCGGGACTCTCTGACCTGGACTTGGCGGTCGTGCTGGACCATTTTGAGAGGCCGTTTCCGGAGATCGAGCGCATGGGCGACATCGCGGTAGAAATCTCCCTGGACTACGGGATTACGGCATCCCTTCAGCCGCTTACCGAAGCGGACCTTCGCTCCGACCTGAGGCGTCTCAGCCGGATCATCCAGCGGGAGGGCATCCGCGTTACATGAACCCAAAGGTCTGGTCCCTGTTAGGAAGGGCTCATGAAGACCTGGCCGTCGCCGGTGAGCTCTTGCAGGGATCCCATCCCGAACACGCCGCGTCGGCCGCGTATTACGGTATGTTTCACGCCGCGGAGGCGCTGTTGCTCTCCATCGGCATCGAGGTTTCGTCCCACGGGGCCACTCACGCTGCCTTCGGTCTTCATTTCGCCAAGACTCGTAAGCTGAGCCCCGACCTGCACCGGAACCTGATCCAGGCTTTCAACAAGCGGGTAGCCGCAGACTACGACGTCTCGGTCAAGCTCACCCCCGAGGAAGCGCGAACGTTGCTCGAGCAGGCCCAGGAAGTCGTGGCCGCTGCCGAAGACTACTTGAACACCGCCGCGTCCGGCCCCTGAGGGGGCGCCCTCATCCTCATAGATTTCTAGCGAGGCTGCTCAGACCGGCAAGATGTATAAGCCGCCAATGAACGCGGCCCCTTCTTGCAGGTTGCTATATATACTTCCGGGGCGCCGCGGTGGCAGAATGGGAACTGGCGGTTAGAAATCTGCTTCGACTGGTGGGAGGTCAAGTTATGTCATGGGCAGGTCAGAGGTTGATGCTGTTTGCACTATCCTTAGCGGCCGGCAGTGGCGTCGCCTGGTCCCAGGCGCGCCTCACCGGCACCGTCACCGACAGCTCCGGCGCGGTAGTGCTGGGGGCCCAGGTGGTCGCCCGCAATGTCGCCACGGGCCAGACCACTCTGGCTCAGACCAACACCCGCGGCGTCTATTCGATTTCGTTCCTCAACTTCGGACAGTACGAGCTAAGTTGCGAGCTGGCCGGCTTCAAGAGATTCGTTCGCTCCGGCATCGTGCTGGAAACAGGCACTACCACGACAGTGAATATCGCCCTGGAGCTCGGCGCCGTCAGCGAGGTGGTGAGCGTCTCGGCCTCCACCCCACTGCTGGAGTCGGAGAGCGGAGCCATCGGGCAGTTGATCGAGAACAAGGTCATCCTCAACCTGCCCATCCAGAGCCGGCGTGGCGCGGCCCTGATCCGGCTGATGGGGAACATCGCCTTCACCTCGGAAGAGGGCGGCCAGTCGATCCCGCGCTTCGCCCTGGCCGGCGGACGCTCCTATAACCAGATGTGGTACCTGGATGGGGGCGCGGCCCAAAACCAGACCAACGGCAGCCCCCAGCTTTCCATCAATCCCCCCAACGAGGCCTTGCAGGAATTCAAGGTCCTGGCCAACAACTATCCGGCCGAGTACGGCCGCAGCGGCAGTGGGCTGATCGTCATGACCACCAGAGCCGGTACTAACGAGCTCCACGGCTCGGCGTACGAATGGCTGCGCAACGACAAGCTGAACGCGCGCACCTTCTTTGACCCGGGCAAGGCGCCGCTGCGGTACAACATCTTCGGCGCCTCCCTCGGCGGACCTGTCAAGAAGAACAAGACCTTCTTCTTCTTCAACTACGAGGGGGGGCGCCGGCGCACCGGCGTCACCGTCACCCGCAATGTGCCGCATCCCGCGGAGGTCAACGGCGACTTCTCGGCGCGCACCGATATCCGGGTGCTCGATCCGGCCACCCGCGTGGGGACCACCGCCGCCCAGCCGTTTGCCGGCAACCTGATCCCGCCCAGTCGCATCGATCCGCTGGGGAAAGCCTTCGCGGGCTTCTACCCGGCCCCCAACGTTGCCGGCAACAACCCGGCCCGCCCGCCGTCGAACAACTACCGCGCCAACGCCTCCGACAAGCTGACCCAGGACTTCTACACCGCCCGCCTCGACCACCAGTTCGGCGACCGCGACCGCGTCTTCGGGCGCACCACTATCATCCATGCGCCGGAATACGTGTCCGCCGTCTTTCCCACGGCCACTGCCGACGAGCGGGCCGGGCCCCGCGAGAACGAGAACCGCAATTTCCTGGGGAACTGGCAACGTACCCTGACCCCGTCGCTGATCAACGAAGCACGGTACATGTACTACAAGCGGAAGTTCATTAACCGCGGGGCGGGGACCGGCTCCGGGCTCAACGGCCAACTGAAGCTGGGCGGGGTCGACCCCAAGGCCCTGGCCCGGGTCACCCTCACGGGTCACGCTTCCATCGGCCAGAGCACTCACGAACGTCTCCAATACCCGATCCTGACTCACCAGTTCAGCGACTCTTTGCTCTGGATGAAGGGCAACCACTCCCTCAAGGCGGGGCTCGAGTACCGTTACTCCTCCAACGTCGAAGATCAGAACTCCTCCACCGGGGGGCAGTTCGGCTTCAGCGATCGGGCCACCAACAGCGGCGTCGCTTCCTTGCTGCTGGGATGGACCAACACCGGGCGGCTGCTGGATTCCGACATCATCAACTCGCGGTCGGGTTACTATGGCGTCTACCTTCAGGACGACTGGAAGGTCAACTCCAAGCTGACCTTCAACCTCGGCGTGCGGTGGGAGCTGGACTACCCGCGCTGGGACAGCGAGAACCGCCAAAGCGGATTCGACCCCTATGCCATCAATCCGGTTTCCGGAACGCCCGGAATCATCACCTTTGCAGGCCGAAATGGCGTCGGCAAGTACGCCCACGATTTCGACGCCAACAATTGGGGACCGCGTTTTGGCTTCGCCTACCGTCCAGCCACTGGCCTGGTGGTTCGCGGAGGCTATGGAATCTTCTACAACGGCCAGTACCAGGTCTCGGTGAATAATTCGCTGATCCAGGGTTTCTCGCTGAATGGATCCTTCCAGTCGCCGGACGGCGGTTTCACCCCGGCGTTCCTGTTCCGCAACGGCATGCCTGTGGCGCCCCGAGATGCCTTGGAACCCAGGTTTGGCGCCGTGCGGGTGGGCCAGGCGGTGACCACCGCCCCGGACTTCATCGCCCGCGATCATGCCAGCGGCTACTCCCAGCAGTGGAACCTGACCATCCAAAGGGAGCTGCCCGGGAACACGCTCCTCGAAGCCGCCTATACCGCCAACGTCGGGCACCGGCTCAGCGGGCAGAATGTCAACGTCAACCAGATCCCCCTGGTCAACGGCCGCGGACCCGCCGCACAGGCGCAGACCGCCCGCCCCTTCCCGCAGTTTGCAGACGTCCTGCGGGTCGCCCCAGCGTGGGGGAACTCCACCTACCACGCGCTGAACGTGAAGTTCGAGAAGCGCTACTCGGGCGGCCTGAACTTCCTGGGCAATTACACCTGGGCCAAGTTCATCGACGACGTGGAGGGCAGCTCCGAGCTGGGCGGCGGCGCCGGCGACGGCTACCAGCACCTCGAGGCCAGGCGCCTGGACAAAGCTCGGGCCGGGGCCGATCTGAGGCAGCGGCTGGCCTGGAGTACGCTCTACGATCTGCCAATCGGCAAAGGTCGTCGCTGGGCCATCGACAACGCGGTGCTCAACCACATCGCGGGCGGCTGGACTCTCGGCGGCATTCTGGAAGCCCGCACCGGCGCCCCCTATGGCGTCGTCGAGAGCACCAACCGGTTGAATACCTTCTCACCGTCTCAGCGGCCAAACCTGCTTCGGGATCCCCAGTTGCCCTCCGACCGCCCGCGCTCCGAGAAGATCCAGCAGTTCTTCGATACCACGGCCTTTCAGGCGCCAGGCGCCGGTGTCCTCGGCACGGCGGGCCGGACCAACGGGTCCGGCCCAGGCTTCTTCGGCCTGGACCTGACCGTACAGAAGCTGTTTCAGCTCTCCGAGCGCTTCGACCTGACCTTCCGCACCGACATAGTGAACTTCCCGAACGTCCCCGCTTTCGCCGCCCCCAACCAGTCCCGGGGCGACGGCAACTTCGGCAGGATCGGCGGCGTGTTGACGGGATCTACGGGCCGGGAGATCCAGATCAGCCTGCGGCTGGCATGGTGAGGCCAGGGGGCGACGGAGAGTCTCGGGAAACGCCAGACTCCGTCACGACGGCACTGCTGAACCAGAGGCACCTCGACAGGCTGGCTGCGGAGTTGGGGCCGGATGATGCCCTGCTTGTCTACTGCACCAGGCGGGCGCTAGGGTTAAGGATACCAGACGGCATAGAAGTGAAGAAGATCCCGAGGGACCTGCTGGCCAAGTGCACGTTTGAGGAAGGAAAATAGAGATATGTCTCGGGCAGTGGTCGACGAAGCAGTTTTGGCGGAGATCGTCCGGCGGCTGGTGGAGGCGGTCGATCCGGACCGGATCATTCTGTTCGGCAGCCGGGCGCGGGGAGAGGAGCGGCCCGATAGTGACGTCGACCTGATGATCGTGAAGGCCTCCGATGATTCGTCGCACCGGCGGGCGATTCCGGCTTACCAGGCGCTGGGTGGGCTGGGCATTTCGAAGGACGTAGTGTGGTACACGCCGGAAGAGGTCGACGATTGGGCCGGGGTGCGGAATCACATCGTATCGAGAGCGCTGCGAGAGGGCCGGGTGCTTTATGAAAAGCGGCCTTGATCACGCGCGGGAACTGCTTCTCAAGGCGGAACATGATGTCCGGATCGCCGAGATCGGACTGGAGCACGACGGTCCTCTGGATACTGTGTGCTTTCACCTGCAGCAGGCAGCGGAGAAGGTGCTCAAGGCTGCGCTGACCTGTCGGGACATCGTGTATCCCTTGACCCATGATCTGATCAATCTGCTGGACCTGGCCGAACCGGAGTTTCCGGCCCTGGGCGAGTTCCGGCAGGCGTTGCCCGGCTTCTTCCCTTATGCTGTACGAATGCGCTATGACGGCGCGCTGTATCCGAGCCGCGAGGAAACGGTGGCAGCCCTGGAAATCGTGCGAAGGCTGCAGGAGGGTGTCTATGAACTGCTGCCGCCGGAGGCGCGTCCATGAGCCTGGCGGAGCAGATCGGACGGTGGATGTCGCTGCGGGCGCCGCAGCGCGAGTCGCTGGCGCGGCTGCACGCCATTGTGGAAGCCGTGGACTTCAAGACGGCGACACTCAAAACCGTGGCCGAGACGGCTGTTGCCCGGTGTGGAGTCGAGAAGATCGAGTTTGACACGGAATTTGCGTCGTTCTGTTTTGCGCTGGCGACCGGGGTGGGCAAGACGCGGCTGATGGGGGCATGCATTTACGATCTCTGGAAGACGCGCGGTTACCGAAATTTCTTCGTCCTGGCCCCCGGGAGCACGATCTACGAAAAGCTGCGCGCGGAGCTGCACCCGTCGCATCCGAAGTACCTCTTCACGGCCTCTCCGGCTTTCCGGAGCCCGCGGTGTGGGACGGAGACAACTATTTACGTTTCCGGCCGGAGCCGACCCTTTACGATTACGAGCGGCAGGCCAACGTGTTCGTGTTCAACATAGGGAAGATCTTCAGCGCCCAGGAGACCGACGAGGCCGGGCGAACCCAGTTCAAGTTCCATCGCTTCCACGAGACGCTGGGAGATAGTTTTGCGGCGATCCTGCAGCAGATGGACGACCTGGTGGTGCTGATGGACGAGAGCCACCGGTACCGGGCGCCGGCATCGCTGCGGGCCATCCACAACCTGAAGCCGGTGATGGGGCTGGAGTTCACCGCCACGCCGAAGTTCAAAGGGAATGTTCTCTACTCTTTCAGCCTGGGGGAGGCGGTGGGGCGCTTTGTGAAGTCTCCTCGGGTGGTAACCCGCACGAACCTGACCGCCTCGGATCAGAGGATCATCGACCAGTTGAAGCTGAAGGACGGGATCTACCTGCATGAGGAGAAGAAAGCGCGGCTGGCGGAATTTTGCGAGGCGAACGGGCACCCGCGGGTGAAGCCTTTTGTGCTGGTCTCGACACGGGATACGACTCACGCGAAGGAGGTCCGGGAGTACCTGGAATCGCCCGATTTCGAGGGAGGGGCGTATCGAGGCAAGATTCTGGAGATCCATTCGAAGCCCACCAGCAAGGAAGAGAGTGACGAGAACGTGGCCCGGCTGCTGGAGGTGGAAAGCCCGACCTGTAACGTGGAGGTAGTTGTCCATGTGACCATGCTCAAGGAGGGGTGGGATGTGAGCAACCTCTATACGATTGTGCCTCTGCGGGCGACAGTGTCGGAGATCCTGGCCGAGCAGACGATCGGGCGCGGACTGCGCCTCCCCTTGCCTCTGACGGAAGGGCAAGTGGCCGAGTTGATTCGAACGGATCCGGAGATCCTGCGGCTGAATATCGTTTCGCATGACCGTTACGAGCAGATCCTGGCGGAAAAGAAATTACGGGCGGACCTTTTTCGGGACCCCATCCGGGACCTGGACCAGGAAGAAGCAGAGCCATTGACGAAGGTGGATGTACCGACCCTGTTTTCCGAGGACACCACCGCGGTGCTGGAGGTTCTCTCGAAAACAGGCGAGGTGGGTTCGAGCCAGGAGTTGCTGACGGCAGAGCGGAGGGAAAAGCTGATCGAAGAGATTCTGGCCCGGTCGAAGGGATCCGAAGTCGCTGTTGCTCCGGCGAGTCCGGCTGCCCTTCAGGCGGTGCTGTTCCCGAGCGCGGAGGAGCGGGCCGTTCCGGTGGACGCCGAGAAGATTGCCCGAGAGCTGCGCGAGAGGATCGAAAGGGAAGTGGACGCCCTATCGCTACAGATCGACGTGCCGGACTCATTGAGGTGAAAGCGCGCAACGAGATCGAAGGTGCGGGGGTGAGAGAGAAGGCGCGGGCAGCGGTGGCATGGTGCCGCGCGGCGACCGCGAAGCAGGGTGGTAAGCCGTGGTCATACTGGGTGATACCCGACGATGCGGTGTCTCAGACGAGCACGCTGAGTCATATGCTGGCGCAGGCAATCCGAGATCTTTCCGGCGGGTGAGTAACGACGTGGTCCAGACTGACAACAGCTAGCCCGGCTGCCGGCCGCGCTCGAAGTACAGCTCATCGATCTTGGCCGCCAGGATGAAGTCGTTCTCGGTGAGGCCGTCGATCTTGTGGGTGTAGGTCTTGGCGTCGACCCGTCCCCAGGCCAGGCACAGGTCCGGATGGTGGCCCTCCTGCTCGGCCACCTCGCCGACGCGGTTCACGAACTCCAGGGCGGCGCGGAAATCGCGGAACAGAAAGGTCTTGGTAATATGATGCTCCTCCACAACCTTCCAGCCGGAGACCTGCTCGGCCAGCCGCCGCAGCGGCTCGCCCTCCAGCGGCGGCGTCCCGCCGCGGCAGGGGGCGCAACGCTTGCGGGCCAGCTCGCTCATCCCAGGTCCACCCAGACGTCGCCGTCCTCGACCCGCACCGCATAGGTCGCGAGCGGCCCCACCTGCTGCTGGGCAAGCGGCACGTCGGGGGGAAAAACGTTCTTCGGGAAGTGGTTCTGGCCGGTTCGCACGTCGTACATGAAATGATGCCAGGGACAGTCCAGCAGATGGTCCCACAGCACGGCGCCCTCCAGCGGGTTGTGCTGGTGCGGGCAGATCCCGTGCAAGGCGTAGATCCGCCCCTCCCAGTTGGCCAGAATTACAGGGGCCTCGCCGGCGCAAACGAACTTGGTCTTGCCGGGCGGAATTTCGTCGGCCCGGCCAAGCTTCTGAAATGGCATCCGGTCCGGCGGTCAGCCGATGTCGGCCGACATGAAGCGCCGCACGTAGGGGGAGGTGCCGGGCGATCCCCGCCGGAAGTGGCCGGAGGGCCCTTCCGACAGGTACTCGCTGAACCAGGCCTCGTGCTCCACCTCCTCGTGCAGGATGGCCAGCGCCAGGTCGTAGGTGCGATGGTCCTTGCCGAAGGTCAGGTTGCAGATCTCGGTATAGGTCCGCACGGCGCAGCGCTCGGCCTCCACCAGCACGTTGAGCATGGCGCTCATGTCCCGCGGGTTGGCCGGCAGGTAGGCGTCCGGGCAGCCGGCCACGTCGGCGAGCTGCCGGATGTCGCGCGGCAGCGCGCCCCCCAGCTCGTAGATGCGAGGCGTCAGGGCCTCAAAATGGTTGCGGTCTTCGATGCGGGCGTCCTCGATGATCTCCTTGAGGCCCTCGCCGTCGAAGCCGATGGCGTTCACGCGAAGGATGGTGTAATAGTAGAAGGTGGTGAACTCGGCGCCGGCTGCCCGCACCAGCTTGTCGAGCAGCACATCGACGTTCACTCCCGCCTGTTCAACGACCTGTCTGGCGACTTTTCCCATAGTGCTTTCTCCTTTTTGTTTCTCCGATGCTTCGCTTCGCCCGGCAACGGGGGCACAGTCCCAGGGCTTCCACCTGGTATCGAAGAATGCGGAAATCTTTGGGGTTGGGCGCGGTGGCCCGAACCCGGTCCAGCTGCGGATCGTAAAGATCCACCACTGCTTTGCAGCCCAGGCACACCAGGTGATGGTGGCGATCGAGGTTGGCGTCCAGCCGGTAAGAGCCGGCCTCCGAGCCGACCTCCTCGAGCAATCCCAGCCCCACGAAGGTCTTGATGTTGCGATAGACGGTGGCGAGCGAAATCGATGGTATCCGCCTCCGGACCCGCCGGTAGACCGTCTCCGGGGTGGGGTGCTGATCGCTCTCGGCCAGCGCCCGGTAGATGAGCCGGCGCTGGTGGGTGGCGGCCAAACCCAGCCGGGCGCAGCGGCTCTCAAAGAGGTCCATCCGGCGATCCACGATTCGAGACGACATGGCTGGCAAAAAAGTATTAAACGATAAAGATTCTCAAGTTGTCAAGGGAAGTCTTGGCCGGCGGGTGGCCAGGGGTCTGGTGCTTCGCGACTACCGGCCGGCGGATTTCCCGAGGCTCTGCCAGATCGATCGCCGCTGCTTCGGGCCGCCGCTGGCCTATAAGGCCCCGGACATGGCCGCGTTCCTCCGTGCCCCCGGGGCCGTCACCCTGGTGATGGAGGACTCCGGCCGCCGGGTGGTAGCCTTCCTGCTGGCGCACCGCGGGCACATCATCACGGTCGATGTTCTGCCCGGCTGGCGGCGCCGGGGCCTGGCCACGGCGCTGCTGAGCGCCTCGGAGCGGCGCCTGCGGGCAGCCGGGATCCGAACTCTTCGCCTGGAGACTGCGGCTGCCAACCGGGCCGGCCAAGCGCTCTACGAATCGCTGGGCTATACTCGGGTGCGTCGCCTGGCGCGCTACTATCCCGACGGCCAGGACGCCTGGGTCATGGAGAAACGCCTTGTTCGCGCGTAAGCTGCGTCTGGATCTGGCCGGGGAAGCCGTCGCCCGGCCGGTGCCGCGGTCCTGGCTCGACCAGTTCTTCATGCGCAACTTCACGGGTCTTTCGGCCTTCGATGAAACGCTGGTCACCGGCGACGGCGAACTCGAGACCGGCCTCCAGGTCGACGCCGGCGAGGTCAGCCGGGAGCTTGAGAAGTGGCTGCGCGGCCGCAAGCTCATCGATGCCGCCGCGCGCCTGGAGGTCCGCGAGCGGTGAGCGAGTTGGTCCAGATCGGCAAGATGCAGTTCCGGTTCGAGTGCCAGCCGGGCTGCACCAACTGCTGCACCCGGCGCGGGCACGTCTACGTCACCGACCAGGACATCGAACGGATGGCGCCGTACCTGGGCCTGGAGCGCGGGGAATTCGAGAAGCGGTACGTCTACCGGACGCGGAACCGCGCGCGCCTCACGGTGCCGCGGCCCAACAGCTGCCATTTCCTGCTGGCCGGCGGTTGCTCGATTCACGAGGTGAAGCCGTTGCAGTGCCGGGTGTTCCCTTACTGGCCCGAGAACGTCGCCACCCGCTCGGCCTGGAAAGCTCTGCGAAGTTATTGCCCCGGGGCGGGGGTGGGGCCGGTGGTGGAGGCCGGGGCCGTCCGGGCCCAGGCCCAGTCTTACCTTGAGGCCTTTCCGGATTTGTGATCGCGGATCAGCTATCAGCAACCCCTCGCGAGGCTTCCGCCTCAGACCGGCAAGATGCATAAGCCGCCAATGAACGCGAATCAACGCCAATACGATCCGGGCATTCGCGTTCAGATGGGTATCCACTTGACTCATGTAATCGCCTTGGCAGCGGCTTGGTGGGGCGGTCCCCCTGGACCGCGCCGGACGCCCTCGTCCGGCTGCCGACAGGCCGGCAAGGGTCCGGCCGCGGGCGAGGGCGCCCGCCCCACAAGGCTCTGCAAATCGGCGCTACATGAGTCAAGGGGATAGCCATTTGCGTTCATTCGCGGCCCCTTCTTGAAACTTGACTCCTCTGGACCGAGTTCTCAACTTGGAGTACTCTAGCCGCAGAGAACCCCCTTTTCTTTCTTGGATTCTCTGTGTCTCTGTGCCTCTGTGGCAAATCGCCCCTCAGGAGGCCTTCTGCACCGGCATCTTGTGCCGGCATTCGGCGTTGGGGCACTGTAGCATCGAGCCGGCCTTCAGGTACTTCTCCTCCAAATACGGGTGCCCGCACTCGGGGCACTTCATGGACACCGGGCGGCTCCAGGTGACGAAGTCGCAGTCCGGGTATCGGATGCAGCCGTAAAAATTCTTACCGCGGCGAGAACGGCGCTCGGCCAGCTCCCCGGTGCAGCCCGGACTCGGGCAGGCCACCCCGATGGTCTTCTGCTTCACGTACTTGCACTTGGGATAGTTGCTGCAGGCGGTGAACTCTCCGAAGCGCCCCTGCTTGATCACCATGTGACTGGAGCACTGGGGGCATTTCTCTTCGAGGGGCACGTCCGGCTTCTTCTCTTTGCCGCCCACCGGCCGGGTGGTCTTGCAGTCCGGGTATCCGCTGCAAGCGTAGAACTGGCCGAAGCGGCCCTTCTTGAGCGCCATCGGGCGGCCGCAGTTGGGGCAATACTCCTCCTCGCCGCCCAGCTCCGACAGGTCGTGCTTGTCGACGTCGGGCAGATCGACGGTGAGCTCGCGCGTGTTGGTGCACTCCGGGTATCCGGAGCAGGCGATGAAGCTGCCGTGGCGCCCCCAGCGGATGACCATCGGCCGGCCGCACTTATCGCAGGTCAGGTCGGTGGGCTTCTCCAGGCGCTTGACGTCGGTCATGTGGGTTTGGGCCCGCTCCAGGTCCTTGGCGAACTTCTCATAGAACTCCGCCAGGGCCTCGCGCCAGTTGAGTTTGCCCTCCTCGATCTCGTCCAGCTCCTCCTCCATGCGGGCGGTATAGGCGACGTCGAAGATGTCGTCGAAGCTTTCGACCAGCAGGTCGGTGACCACCATGCCCAGCTCGGTGGGGGTGAAGCGACCGCCCTGCTTGTTGACGTACTCGCGTTCCTGGATGGTGGTGAGAATCGCGGCGTAGGTGGAAGGACGCCCGACGCCGCGGGCCTCCAGCTCCTTCACCAGGGTGGCCTCGTTGTAGCGCGGGGGCGGCTCGGTGAAGTGCTGCTCCGGCTTGAGGTGCTTGAGCCGCAGGATCTCGCCCTGCTCGACGCCCGGCAGCTTGTGTTTGAGTTCCTCGTCCTCCTCGTCCTTCTGGTCCTTGCCTTCCTCGTAGACCGCCAGGAAGCCGTCGAACTTGAGCACCGACCCGGTGGCCCGGAACAGGTATTCCCGCGCCGCGATGTCGATGCTGGTCTGGTCGAACAGCGCCGGAGTCATCTGGGAGGCCAGGAACCGCATCCAGATGAGGCGGTAGACTTTGAGCTCGTCCTCGCTGAGCTGCCCGGCCAGCGACTCGGGGGTGCGGGCCGCCGAAGTGGGCCGGATGGCCTCGTGGGCGTCCTGGGCGTCCTTCTTAGTCTTATAAATATTAGGATGTTGTGGTAGGTATGAGTCGCCGTACCGCTGGCGGATAAAGCTGCGGGCCTCCTCCAGGGCCTCCCCGGAGACGCGGGTGGAGTCGGTGCGCATGTAGGTGATCAGCCCGACGCTGCCCTCCTTGCCGATCTCCATGCCTTCGTACAGCCGCTGCGCCAGCGCCATGGTGCGCTTGACGCTGAAGCGCAGCTTGCGGGCGGCCTCCTGCTGCAAGGTGGAGGTGATGAACGGAGCCACCGGGTTGCGGCGCTTTTCCTTGGTGGTGACGGAGCGGACCGCGTACTCGGCGCCGTCGAGCGACCCGACGATGGCGTCGGCGGCCTCCTGGTTGGGGATCTGGAGGGGTTCCTCGCCGCGGCGGATCAGGCGGGCGTCGAAGGCCGGCGGCGTCTTCCCCCCCAGGTGGGCGTCGATGGTCCAGTATTCCCTCTTGACGAAGGCCCGGATCTCCCGCTCGCGCTCCACGATCAGCCGCAGCGCCACCGTCTGGACCCTGCCGGCCGAGAGGCCCCGCCGGACTTTGTCCCATAGCAGCGGCGAGACCTTGTAACCCACCAGCCGGTCCAGCACCCGCCGGGCCTGCTGCGCGTCCACCAGCCGCAGGTCGATGGTGCCGGGCTTCTCGAAAGCCCGCCGGATGGCCGTCGCCGTAATCTCGTTGAACATCACCCGGTAGATCTTGGGCCCCTTGCCTCTCTTTCCCCCCAGCTCCTCGGCCAGGTGGTAGCAGATAGCCTCGCCCTCCCGGTCCGGGTCAGCCGCCAGATACACGGCATCGGCTTTGCTGGCCTCCAGCTTCAACTCCTGCATGAGCTTCTTCTTGCCCTCGATGACCTCGTAGGTGGGCTCGAAGCCGTGGTCCACGTCCACGGCCACCTCGCGCTTGGGCAGATCCTTCACGTGCCCCAGCGAGAACTTCACCACGTAGCGGTCCCCCAGGTACTTGTTGATGGTCTTGGCCTTGGCGGGGGATTCGACAATGACCAGGGACTTTGCTGCCGATGACTTCGCCATAGTAGGAATCAGTTCCAGTTATAAGGTGCGCACGTAGTTCTTGCCGGGCAACTGTCGGATCTGGCCGACCAGCTCCAGTTCGGTGAGGGCGGCGATGATCTCGGAAGTGGAGTGCCCGTTCATGGTTTCCATCAACTCGTCAATGTGGGTCGAAGTCTCGACCCGGAGCCTGTTGAGCAACTGCCCCTGGAGCAGGGATCCCGGGTCGGCAGCCGCCTCTCTCACAGATGCCGAGCCCGCCCCGGAAGTTTCAGCCCCGGCGCTGGCCGCGGCCGCCAGCCTCTCCTGTAGCGCCTCGAAGATCATGCGTCGCACCGGCGTCGGCAAGGCTTCCACGACGTCCTTCCATTCCTGCACCAGGGCGGCGCCCTGTTTGATGAGCAGGTTCGGTCCCCAACTCAGCTTCGAGAGCACGCTGCCCGGCACGGCAAACACTTCGCGGCCCTGATCCATGGCCAGCCGGGCGGTGATCAGAGATCCACTGTACTGCGCCCCCTCGACGACCATCACGCCGGCGCTCAGTCCGCTGATGATGCGGTTACGAATCGGAAAATTCTGGGGGTAGGCCGGGGATCCCATGGGGAACTCGCTGACGATCAGCCCCCGCGAGACGATCTCGGCGGCCAGTTTCCGGCTCTCGGACGGGTAAACCACCTCCACCCCGCAGCCCAGCACCGCGATGGTGTCGCCTCCCACCCTTAGGGCGCCCCGGTGCGCCGCCGTATCGATGCCTCGCGCCATGCCGCTCGTTATCACCAACCCAGCCGCCGCCAGCTCTCCGCTCAGTTTCGCCGCCACCGACTCGCCGTACGGCGTCGGCCGTCGCGAGCCGACCACCGCCACCTGGAACGATCGCAGCAACTCGGTGCGCCCGCGAACGTAAAGCAGGATCGGCGGATCATAGATTTCCTTCAGAGCCTCGGGATACCGTGGATCGTGCAGCGTGACGATCTCGGCGCCGGCGGCCCTGGCGCGGCCGGCTTCCGCCGCCGCCTCCTCGAAGGAAACCCCGGAGACAATGCTCTGGGCCACAGCCGGGCGCACTCCGCAGGCCCCCAACTCCGACACCGAGGCGTGGAAGATGTTCTGCGGGGTCCCCAGCTTGCCGATCAACTTGAACGCGCCTCCTGGTCCCAATCCCGGGACCAGGTGCAGCGCCAACCAGTGAAGCAGCGCTTCCTGGCTGCCGGCGTCATGTGCCATCAAGCAGCCCGAATTGTCAGGGTAGCAGCGAAGGGGCGCCGGAGTCAACGCCCCCTTCGAAGTCAGGTATAATGAGTTGGAGAAAGTTCGGCGCGAACATGGGAACTTTCCACACCAGGTGCAAGATCGAGAATCCGGTCGAGAGGACTCGATCTGTGGTGATAGCGAAGCTCCTCGTGGATACGGGGAGTGAATACACCTGGGTTCGCGAGCGGACGTTGGAAAGAATCGGCATCCAACAAGAGAAGAAGGATGTCGCTTTTGTCAAGGCGAACGGCCAGCAGGTAACTCGCAGCGTCGGCTTCGCGATCGTCCGGCTGGACAAGTTTTTCACGATCGACGAGGTGGTCTTCGCCGAACCGGCCGATCTGCTGCTTCTTGGCGCGCGCACTCTGGAAGGCCTCAACCTCACCATCGACCCGGGCCGGAAAAGACTGCTGGCCGCCGGGCCTGTTCCAGCAGCACCGACCGGTCCCTACTAACGGGCCCAGACGGCGCCCCGGCTCGGAAACAGCCGTGGAGACGGCGCCGCCCTCTTGGGTGTCTACACCAACATGGCCAGCCGGGCGGTGATCAGAGATCCACTGTACTGCGCCCCCTCGACGACCATCACGCCGGCGCTCAGTCCGCTGATGATGCGGTTGCGAATCGGAAAATTCTGGGGGTAGGCCGGAGATCCCATGGGGAACTCGCTGACGATCAGCCCCCGCGAGACGATCTCGGCGGCCAGTTTCCGGTTCTCGGACGGGTAAACCACCTCCACCCCGCAGCCCAGCACCGCGGTGGTGTCGCCTCCCACCCTTAGGGCGCCCCGGTGCGCCGCCGTATCGATGCCTCGCGCCATGCCGCTCGTTATCACAGTCTTGTCTCATGCAAGATGAGCCTGAAGGAGGCGGTTGATTCTCACACAGGATGAGCCTAAAGGGGGTGGGGTGGTGATGCTGGGGAGTGACCATCCACGTGCAGGATGCCAAGCAGCAGAGCCTGGAGCAGATCCGGGCGTTTCTAGAGGCCAGCCAGGAGAACCGGTTTCAGCGCGAAGGACGGTCGGGAGTCTACGCCTGGGTAACACCAAGAAATGACGGGGCGTCCGCCGGGAGTTGGCTGCAAATGTGCAGCCAACTTCACGGCGCCTAATAAGACATTTGTGTACCTGAGGCGGGGGAGGAACCTCAGCCTGGGGGCCGCGACAAGCTCTCGCCTGGTGGTAGAATCAAGCTGGAACTAACGAGCGCCCCTATGACCAAGGTTATCTCCGCCCTGGCCGCCCGCAGCCAGTTCGGGCAGATCCTGAGGCGGGCCAGGCAAAACCGGGAGCGGTTTCTGATGGACAGCCGGGGTGAGCCGCAGGTCGTGAGTATGGGGATTCAAGATTACCTCGATACGTTTGCGCCGGCGCCGGAGGCCCTCCGAAAGATCGATGCCGAGGTGGCGGCCACCCGCCGCGCTCGACGGAAGCAGGAATCTGACCGGCAACCGCAGAAATGACACGGGTGGTTCTGGACACAAATGTCGTTGCCATCCTGGCCGAATACGCAGACGTCCTGCGGCGTCCGAAGTTTCCGTTGCAGCGCGACGACGTGACGACCCTTTTGGAGTTGATCCGTCGAGCCAGTGATCTGGTGCAGCCGCAACATAGGTTAAGCGTTTGCACGGATCCGGCGGACAACCGCTTCTTGGAATGCGCCGAGGAGGCGTATTGTCAACGCGCGGGAACTGCTCGGCAGGATTGGCGACGAGAGCAGGTGAGATCAGTTCGCATGCGCCGAGGGCAGACGTAGAATGGAGCTGGAAGAGGTCGGCAGGGCGAGGGCCCGCTGCCCGAGCTGGCCCTCAGTTTGAACCTCCACCGGCGCCATTTGAACGAGTCCCAGCGGGCCTTAGTCGCAGCCAAGCTGGCTAAGTTATTGACAGCGCAAGGGTTGGACTCCGTCGCAAATTTGCGACGGAAATCGGTCGGCCGAATTGGCGATAATGCGGCGCGCCAGGTGAATGTCTCGACGCGCCTGGTCACCTCAGGTCTTGGACCATGGCTGCCCGGAGCTGATCGCGGCGCTCGAATCCGGCGGCCTCAAGGTCTCACTAGCCGCGGTGTTCGCCGACCTTCCCAGCGCGGACCCCAACGCGCCGCCTCCCGCGCCCGCAAGCTCGTCGCCCAGGCGGAGTCGGAAAGGATCGGAAGCTTTGGGCGCCTCCCGCGTCCCTCGCCATCCAGGCCCTCAAGCGGCGCGGGTTCCGCTACCAGCCGTAGCTCTCCGGCGGACTCAGTCCTGTGTTACCGCGCTAAATCCTGCCGAATTTTGCGACCGCCTCGCGGATCGAGCGAAACTTCTCAATAAAGGGTAGCATCCGGTGTTCGGTATCGTCGAGCTCCTGGGCTTTCTTCAGTATTTCGGCGGCCCGGGCGCGGGCCACCACCGCCACGCCATCGTCGTCGGCGACGATCAGGTCCCCCGGGTTGACCCGAACCCCGGCGCAGGTGACCGGAATATTGGAGCCGGCAAAGCGATAGTGGTTGATGGAGGTGGAGGGCGCCACCCCGCGGCTGAAGACCGGGAATTGCAGGCGCCGGATCTGAGCGGTGTCGCGCACGGAGGCATCCACCACCGCCCCGGCCAGACCGCGAACCTTCATGGCCGTCGCCATCAGGGCGCCGAGGCCGGCGAAATCGGCGCCGTCATCGAGCACCATCACGTAGACCGAGCCGGGCGGGGCCGCGTCGATGGCATCCAGCATCCCCTGGGAGGCCGGCGGCCCGTCCTTGTGTTCCTCCTTCTTCATCAGCACCGTGACAGCCGGCCCGGCGAACTTGGTCATGAATAGCGGCCGCATCTGGTGCGACATGTGGGCGCGCTGCCCGTAGAGCTGCTCGATGGCGTCGGCCACCGAGGCGACTTCGAGCAGGCGCAGGTTCTCAATCAGGGGGTCGCCGGAGGGCTGCTGGGCCCGGAGCCAGCGGGACCCCACCAAAATAGCCATCAGGCCGGCAGCCAAAACCAGGATTCGCAGTCTCATGTCATCCTCACGGCAGAGATTGTACGATAGTCACGTGAGTTTCCTGGGCAAGATCCGCGTCACCTTCGAGATGATCAAGTTCGAGCACTCCGTCTTTGCTCTGCCGTTCGCCCTCACCGGGGCGATTCTGGCCATCCGCGAGGAGGGATTCGCCCGGCGCGACCAACTGGGCGGCAAGCTCGGCTGGATCATCGTCGCCATGGTGGCGGCGCGGTCGGCGGCCATGGCCTTCAACCGTATCGCCGACGCCGCCATCGACGCCCGCAATCCGCGGACCCGGAGGCGGGCCATCCCGGCGGGACTGCTGTCGCGCGCCTTCACCTGGGGCTTTGTGGCCGTCTCGAGCGGGGTCTTGGTGATGGCGGCCGCCAGGCTGAACCCCCTGTGCCTCAAGCTGTCGCCGGTGGCATTGGCGTTGGTGTTGCTCTATTCTTACACCAAGCGGTTCACTTCTCTTTCCCACCTCCTCCTCGGTTTCTGCCTGGGCATAGCGCCGGCGGCGGCCTGGATCGCCATTCGCGGGCGGCTCGACCCGGTGATCCTGCTGCTGACCGCGGCGGTGACGCTGTGGACGGCCGGCTTCGACATCATCTACTCCTGCCAGGATTACGACTTCGACCGCTCCGAACGGCTCTACAGCATCCCGGCTCGCCTGGGGATTGGTCCCGCCCTGTGGGTGGCGCGGCTGCTCCATGCCCTCATGATCGGGTTGCTGCTATGGCTTTCGGGCAGCCTCGGCCTGGGGCCGCTGAGCGTGGCCGGGATCGGGGTGGTGGCGGCGCTGCTGGCCTGGGAGCACCGGCTGGTGAAGCCTCACGACCTCTCCCGGGTCAACGCGGCGTTCTTCACTGTCAACGGCTTGGTGAGCGTGCTATTCTTTCTGTTTTGGACCGCCGATGTTGTCTACACTGCCATCCCTCGATGACCGCCGGCTGGAGCCGATCCTGGAAAAGGTACAGGCCGGCGAGCGACTCCGCTTCGAAGACGGCCTGACGCTGTATCGCTCCAGCGACCTGCTGGCCATCGGCTGGCTCGCCAACCTGGCGCGGGAGCGCAAGAGCGGCAACGTCACCTGGTTCAACGTCAACCGGCACATCAACCCCACCAACGTCTGCGTGGCGGCCTGCAAGCTGTGCGCCTTCGGCAGGCAGGTGCGGGACCCCAAGGCTTATACCATGTCGCTCGAAGAGGTGTGGAGCACCGCCGGCGCCGGCTACACCGAGGCCGTCAGCGAGTTCCACATCGTGGGCGGCCTGCACCCGGAGCTGACCCTGGATTGGTACTGCCGGATGCTCCGGGGCCTGAAGGAGCGGTACCCCGAGGTGCACCTCAAGGCCTTTACCATGGTCGAGGTGGGGTACCTGGCGCGACGCGCCAGAATCTCGGTCGAGGAGACGCTCCAGCGCCTGAAGGAGGCCGGGGTGGATTCCCTGCCCGGGGGCGGGGCTGAGATCTTCATCGAGCGGGTGCGGCGCATCATCTGCGACCACAAGGTCTCGGGCGAAGAATGGCTCCAGATCGCCCGCGCCGCGCACCGCCTCGGTCTGCGATCCAACGCCACCATGCTCTACGGCCACATCGAGACCGACGAGGACCGCGTCGACCACCTGCTGAAGCTGCGCCAGCTGCAGGACCAGACCGGCGGTTTCCAGACCTTCATCCCGCTGGCGTTCCACCCGGCCAACACCCCGCTCCAGCACATCTCGCCGACCACCGGCTTCGCCGACATCAAGAGCATCGCCATCTCGCGGCTGCTCCTCGACAACTTCCCGCACATCAAGGCTTACTGGATCATGATGACCCCGAAGATCGCCCAGGTGGCCCAGCGTTTCGGCGCCGACGACCTGGACGGCACGGTGGTAGAGGAAAAGATCTACCACGATGCCGGGGCCACTACCGCGCAGTCGCTGCGGCGCAGTGAGCTGCTACGGCTGATCCGCCAGGCGGGCCGCGAGCCGGTCGAGCGCGACACCCTGTACCGGCCGGTCAGCCGCAACGAAGCGACCTTCACGGTGTTGGTGTAGACGGCCAAGGAGGACGTGATGGGCATCTCCAGAGCAGCGATTCTGACAGGAATGGCTTTGCTGGCGGCGATGCCAGCGGCGGCGCAGACCAGCCGGGGATCCATTAAAGGCAGCGTGCTCGATCCCTCCGGCGCCGGAGTGCCCAACGTGGAGGTGCAAGCCAGAAACGCCGGCACCTCGTCAACCGCGCCTCGACGACGGCGGAAGGCAGCTTCACGTTTGTCAGCCTGCCGCCCGGGGTCTACCAGGTAACGGCCGAGCATGCCGGCTTCAAGAAGGCGGTGGTGGACGGGGTTCAGGTGCACATCTCGGATACGACGCGCGTCGATATCACCTTGCATCTCGGCGCCGTCACCGAGAATGTGGAGGTGACCGGCGCCGCGGCGCTGATCACGCCGGACACGGCGGTGGCCGGGACGGTGCTCACTTACAAGGAGTACGACAACCTGCCGCTGGCGACCAACAGCCGGCTGCGGATCCCCACCGACTTTGCGCTCCTGACGCCGGGCGTTCTGGGCGGCCAGCAACGGCCCGGCGAGAACCACAACGCCACCACCAGCCTCTCGGTAGACGGCAGCGCCGTGCTCCAGACCGATATCCTGGTGGACGGGATCTCGGCCGGCCAGTTTCAGAACTTCGGCTCCTTCACCGAGATGGGCGTGCCGGTCGACGCCATCGGCGAGTTCAACATCGTGAAGGGCGCCTTCTCGGCGGAGCACGGCTACGTGCGCACCGGCCTGGTCAGCTTCAGCCTCAAATCGGGGACCAACAACTGGCACGGCAGCCTGTTCGAGTACTTCCGCAACGACTCCCTGAACGCGCGCGCCTTCTTCGAGGGCGCCAAGCTGCCGTTCCACCAGAACAATTTCGGAGGCACCATCACCGGCCCGGTGCGGATCCCCTACCTCTACAACGGCAAGGACCGCACTTTCTTCATGGCGTCTTCCGACAACTCCTTCTTCCGGGGGGCCTCCCAGATCGTGGTGTACACGTCGCCGACGGCGGAGTTTCTGCGCGGGGATTTCTCTGCCCTGCGCACCAATGTTGGCGCCCTGCGGCCGATCTACGACCCGGCCACCACGGTCCCCGACGGGCGGGGCGGGGTGACGCGCCAGCTCTTCGCGGGCAACGTGATCCCGCGGAGCCGCGTCAGCCCCATCACCGGCCAGGTGGCGGCCATGTATCCGCTGCCGAACCGCCCCGGCACGGATGCCAACTTCGTGGGGCGCGGCAGCGCCGCCGACCTGAACAACTACGGCTTCAACATGAAGATCGACCACAAGCTCAGCGACCGGCACAGCCTCTCGGGATCTCACAACTACACCTTCGTGCCCCGCGACACCTACGACAACCCCTACGAAGGCACCGTGCTGCTGAACGGGCTGGTGCAGGACTTCAGCAGCAAGAACGCCCGCCTGGCCTGGGACTACATCATCACCCCGACGATCTTCAACCACTGGCAGTTTGGCTACAACCGCTTCCTCAACCCGGTGCGCAGCTACAGCTACAAGTTCACCCCGGAGGTGAACTGGCCGGAGCGGCTGGGCATCAAAGGGGTGGCCGGCGACGGCAGCATGCCGGTGTTCCAGTTCAGCTCCGACAGCTACCCGCAGATCTCCAGCATTCGCTGGGACCGCAACGTGGAAGAGAACATCCTGTTCCGCAACACCACCTCGATGCTGCGCGGCCGGCACAACTGGAAGTTCGGCTTCGAGACCCGCAGCCAGTGGTTCAAGACCCGGCGCCTGCAAAACCAGAACGGAACGTTGGTGTTCGATTTTCGCGAGACGGGGCTCAACGCCAACACCTCGACGGGGAACTCCTTCGCCAGCTTTCTGCTAGGGTACGTGGACCGCGGCAATGTCAGCACCCCGTTGAATGTGGCCTCGCGTCGCCCCTACTACGCCTGGTTCGTGCAGGACGACATCAAGGCCACCTCGCGCCTGACGCTGAATCTGGGTTTGCGCTATGACCTGGAATTGCCGCCTTACGAGGCCTACGATCGGGCGTCGATCTTTGATCGGAGCACGCCGAATCCGGTGGCCGGCGGGCGTCCCGGGGCGCTGATCTTCGCCGGCCAGGGCCCCGGCCGGACCGGGAAGCGGACCTTCGAAGACCCCTACTACCGGGCGCTGGCGCCCCGGCTCGGGTTTGCGTACCAGCTCACCGCCTCCACGGTGCTGCGCGGCGGTTATGGCATCAGCTACTCGACCCACCGGGTGCTGAACTCCTACGACGGTTTCGCCACCACCGCCAATTTCATCAGCCTGGACAACGGCAACACGCCGGCCTTCCGCATCGAGGCCGGCATGCCGACCGAGTTCCCCAAGCCGCCTTTCATCGATCCCGCCTTCGGCAACAACAACAACGTCACGACGACCGTGCGTAGCGAGGCGGCGCGCCAGCCGCTGACCCAGATCTGGCGGTTCGATGTGCAGCGGGAGCTCCCCACCGGGGTGGTGGCCGAGGTTGCCTACGTCGGAACCCGCGGCACGCACCTGAACGCCGCCGGCCTGCGGCAGTTCAACCAGGTGGATGCCAGGTACCTCTCGCTCGGTACCCTGTTGAACGCCAACATCACCTCCGCCGCGGCCCAGCAGGCGGGAATCGTGGCCCCCTATCCCGGCTTTGCGGGGACGGTGCGGCAAGCCCTGCGGCCGTACCCCCAGGTGCTGACCATCGGCTCCACGGAGGACAAGCTGGGAGCCTCGATCTACCACTCCTTGCAGGTGAAGGTGCAGAAGCGCTTCTCGAGCGGGCTGCAATACCTGGTCGCCTACACCAATTCCAAGCTGCTCACCGACGTGCAGGGCGGCCTGGAGGGCATCGCCAGCTCCTCCATCCAGGACGGTGGCAACCGGCGGGCGGAGTGGGCGGTGGCCCCCTTCGATACCCCGCAGAACTTCTGGTTCAGCATGATCTACGAGCTGCCCTTCGGTCCGGGCAAACCGCTTGTAAACGGGGGCGGACTCGCCGGCAAGCTGGTGGAAGGTTGGGCCATCTCGGCGGTGCTGAATTACCAGAGCGGCATCCCGCTGCGCATCACGCGCAGCAACAGCCTGGCTATCTTTAACGCCAGCCAGCGCCCCAACCGGGCGCCGGGCACGGCGGCGCGCAGCCCGGTGACCTACAGCGACTTCGATCCTGGCAAAGAGCGGATCTTCAACCCGGCGGCCTTCCAGTCGCCGGCGGCCAATGCCTTCGGAGACGCCCCGCCGCGCCTGGCGGAGGCGCGCAATTTCGGCACCCGCAAGGAAGACCTGAGCGCGCGGAAGAACAGCCGCGTCAACGAAAAGTTCCTCCTGGAGTTCAACGTGCAGGTGTTCAATCTTCTGAACCGGCCCCAGTGGGGAGTGGCCAACGACAACCACAGCTCCTCCGATTTTGGAAAGGCCTTCAAGGCCGGTCCGGGCAGATTCGTGCAACTGGGAATGAAGCTGCATTTCTGAGGCGCCATGAAGATAGCCTGGCTGGCAACGGTATTTGCTGTAGCGGCCTGCGGACAGGCCAAGAATGTGATCGTCTACCAGGAGCCCGGGCGGTTCGGGGGCTGGCCGGCCAATCACGGGATTTGGTCCTGGGGCAACGAGATTGTGGTCGGGATCCGGTCGGCGCATTTCAAACGGATGGATGTCGGCCACGCCGTGGATCGCGACAAGCCGCAGGAAGAATGGCAGGCGAGGAGCCTCGACGGCGGTGAGACGTGGCGGATCGAAAAGCCGCCGGAGCTGAGACGCCCCGAGGACGGCGGACCGCAGCCGGTGGACAGTCCGGGCGGGATCGACTTCACGCATCCGGATTTCGCGATGATGTTCCGGCGCTCGGGGACGGACCGCGCGGCGCGGTTCTACTACTCCACCGACCGCTGCCGGACCTGGAAAGGGCCGTTCAAGCTACCGCTGTTTGGCGCCCCCGGCATCGATGCCCGAACAGACTACCTCGTCAACGGCAAGCACGAGGCCCTGGTCTTCCTGACAGCGCTCAAGACCAACGGCCGGGAAGGACGCGTCTTCTGCACCCGCACCACCGACGGCGGTAAGTCCTGGCAATTCGTTTCCTGGATCGGTCCGGAACCGCAGGGGTTCTCGATCATGCCGTCTTCGGTCCGGCTGTCGCCGTCCCGGATACTCACGACGCTCCGGCGCAAGGAAGGTCCCGAGCACTGGATCGACGCCTACGTCACCGACGACAACGGCACGACGTGGCAATTCCTGAACAAGCCGGCGCCGTCGACCGGGGGCTCGGTGGGGAATCCGCCCAGCATGATCCGGCTTAAGGACGGGCGGCTGGCCATCACCTACGGCTACCGCTCGGCGCCCTTCGGGATTCGGGCGCGGCTCAGCAGTGACGAGGGCAGGAACTGGGGCCAGGAGATCATCCTGCGCAGCGACGGCGGCTGCTGGGACCTGGGTTATCCGCGAACGGTCCAGCGGCCCGACGGAAAGCTCGTTACCGTGTATTACTACAACGATCATCCGGACCGGGAGCGCTACATCGGCGCCACCATCTGGGATCCCGTCAGCATGCAGCACGTTGTCGTTTACCAGGAAGCGGGGCGGTTCGGCGGCTGGCCGGCCAACAACGGCATCTGGTCGTGGGGCGACGAGATCCTGGTCGGGTTCATTCAGGGCTATTTCAAGAATGTCGAGCGGGGCCACGCCATTGACCCCCAGAAGCCGTCGGTGACGCGCCTGGCCCGGAGCCTGGACGGCGGCCGCACCTGGCGTATGGAGCCGCATTCGTTCCCGGAGAGCGAGCCGGTGGACCCGCCGGGCGGCCTCGACTTCACCCGTCCCGACTCAGCCGTGGCCCTACGGATGATCTCCAGCCAGCGGGGGTACTCGCGCTTCCTTTATTCCAACGATCGGGGCAAGACATGGCAGGGCCCCTACAAGCTCCCAACCTACGATCAGAAAGTGGTCTCGGCCCGGACCGATTACATCGTCAACGGCAAGCACGACCTGACAGCGTTCCTCACCACCTCGAAGCAGAACGGACGGGAGGGCCGGCCGCTGTCGGTCCGGACAACCGACGGCGGCAAGACCTGGGACTTCGTCTCCTGGATCGGCCCTGAGCCGGAGGGATTCGCGATCATGCCGTCTTCCGTGCGGCTTTCCGCGACCAGGATCCTGACCTCCATCCGGCGCAAAGAAGGTCCCGAGCACTGGATCGACGCCTACGTTACCGACGACAACGGCAAGAGGTGGCAATACCTGAACCGGCCGGCGCCGTCGACCGGGGGCTCGGTGGGCAACCCGCCCAGCATGATCAAGCTCCGGGACGGCCGGCTATGCCTGACCTACGGATACCGCTCGGAGCCGTACGGGATCCGGGCGCGCCTGAGCAAGGACGACGGGCTGAGCTGGGGCCAGGAGATTCTGCTGCGCGGCGATGGCGGCTGCTGGGATCTCGGCTATCCGCGCACCGTCCAGAGGTCCGACGGGAAGATCGTGACGGTCTACTACTTCAACGACCACCAGGACCAGGAACGCTACATCGCCGCGACGATCTGGGACCCGTAGCGGGATCTGAAGGTTCAATGGGGCAGCCTATAAGTGTAGTGTCCAAGAATTAACTGGACAAGCTACGGGAGTGCGAATTTGGCGGGGCGGACCCCCTGGTCCGCAGCCGGCCCCCAGGCCGGCTGATTGCACGTGTCTGAAATCTCGTGCGTTCATGCCGCAAAGGCCGACAAGGGCGTCGGCCGCGGACCAAAGGGTCCGCCCCACAATGAGCTTCCCCTGTCCAGCTGTTCCCTGGACACTACACTAGCCGCATTTTGGAAGGCGGCAGCTCTTCCTCCGTACCCCATCGATTCCTTGACGCCTCCCATCCCGCGGCGTCGTGCACGCGGCACGGTGTCAATCTCCGCGACGATCAGATCGTCGCTCAGCTGTCGAGCCGACTGCACCACCATCCCGTCCGGATCAACGATCCCGGAGGACCCGTAGGACACCAACTCGTCGGTGCGACCAGCGACGTCGGCGCGGATGACCCACATGCTGTTCTCGACCGCCCTGGCGATGTCCACGTTCCTCGCCTGAGCCACAAGCTCCGCGCCAGCCCTGGTCGGAGGGAGGCCGTTGTTTGTGGGCACGAAGAGGGCCGTCGCACCGTGAGCGGCCATGAGTCTCGCCGGCTCGAAATAGTTGGAGTCGTTGC
>Ga0247727_10004911_pt1 | contig 27786 bp, 27 predicted proteins | sample WisWelCaveWW1625_FD_202498 | JGI IMG/M metagenome (GOLD analysis project Ga0247727, IMG submission 202498) | Biofilm microbial communities from Wishing Well Cave, Virginia, United States - WW16-25 | ecosystem: Environmental > Aquatic > Deep subsurface > Groundwater > Cave microbial mat | place...
CTGGAGGAAACGGAGCGTCGGATAAGAGGACAGATCGGAGCGAGGCAGCGGTGAAAGAGCCGGACAATCTGGATCACTTGCTTATCAGTTCGATCGAGGAGCCCTGGTACGCCTCCCTGGTCCGGCAAGTGCGGGAACTGGCGAAACCGCCGAAGGAGCCGCCGCTGGTGGTGACGTCGAAGCCCATCCCGGTGAAAGACATCTGGGGGGATTACAACTACCACAGGCAGGCGGCGTTGTCATCGGTGGGGACGCACGTGCTGTTGGTTGCACTGATGGTGACGGCCTTCTCGCATCCGGCGGTGCAGGAGGCGGCCAGGCAGACCGCCACGCTGATCCTGCCGGCGGATTTGTCGCCGTATCTATCGACGGCGAAGCCGGCGGCCAAGACCATGGGGGGAGGCGGAGGCGGGGGCGACAGGTCGCCCCTGCCGGCCAGCAAGGGCAAGCTGCCGAAGTTTGCGATGGAGCAGTACACGCCGCCGGTCGTGAAGATTCTGAACGAGCAGCCGAAGCTAGCGATGGATCCGTCGGTGTTGGGTCCGCCGGAGTTGACGGTGCCGTCGAACATGATTCAGTTCGGCGACCCGATGGGCCGGGTCGGACCGCTGTCGGCCGGGCCGGGGTCGGGCAGCGGCATCGGCTCGGGTTCGGGCGGCGGTGTGGGGTCTGGAACCGGCGGCGGCGTGGGGCCCGGATCGGGCGGCGGCATGGGCGGTGGGGTGTTCCGCGTGGGGGGCGGCGTCTCGGCGCCGCTGCTGATCCACCGGGTGGACCCTGAGTACTCCGAAGAGGCTCGGAAGGCCAAGCACCAGGGCACGGTGGAGCTTTACGTGGAGGTGGAACCGGACGGCAAGGCCCACAAGATCCTGGTGCGGCGCAGCCTGGGCCTGGGGCTGGACGAGAAGGCCGTGGATGCCGTCAAGCTGTGGAAGTTCAAGCCCGCCATGCGCGACGGCAAGCCCGTGACGGTGGGGGCGCTGGTGACGGTCCACTTCCGGCTGCTGTAGCCGTAGGACCGGCATCCCTGCCGGTCATCCCTGGTATAGTGAAAGAGCCCGTCTTCGAGACTGGGAGGTGGTGTAACGGTAACACGGCAGACTCTGGATCTGTTTATCGGGGTTCGAATCCCTGCCTCCCAGCCAAATCATTGCAATAACTTAGCCTCCCCAGGGTTTCCCGTCCTACCGTTCTAACTCGCAAACCAGTCACGGAACGGCAACCAGCAGCACCACAAGCTCCATTCCTGACCCGGTGGAGCGTCTGTCCGGAACGGCCTTGGCACACCTCCACACGGCAGGCACTCAACCCTCGCCAACTAATGCAAACCCTGGGATATCTTCATATCCCCGCTCTAACCACCCCTCCTTCACACCAATGCTGTGGGCAAGTTGCTTGTTTGCAACTGGTTGTGCGTCGAAAAAGTACCCAGTCAGCTCCGAGTGTTCCTCTGTGATGTGGTCAGGTGAGATCGCAAGTCCGTCGCGGCGCGAGGGAGCTTCTACTCCCCCGCGAAGGGATTGTCCACCACGTACAGCCAGCGGCCGTCGGGCTGGCGCCGGGCGACCTCGTTGCCCAGCCCCGCCAGTTCCATGGCGCCGCTCAACACCCATCGGGAGTACAGAAGAGCGATGTCGCCGCCCAGGAGCACCTGGCGGGTCTCCACGGTGATGTTGGGCCGGGTGGCCAGGAAGCTGCTCAAAGCCTGGCGGATGGCGTCGAGGCCGGTGGCAGCCTGGCCCGGCGTCGGTATGAGCGTCGCCTCCGGCTCGAAGAGGGCCATCAGGGCCTCGATATCTCCGGCATTAAAAGCAGCCGCGAATTTCGGATGGATGTCTTCGGGTTTCATATTTGTTCGAAGAAGGCCTTGGTGGCCAGAGCCGTTTTCTCCCAGGTAAGCTCCCGCGCCCGGCGGCGGCCGGCCTCGCGAAGACGTTCCGCCAGCTCCGAGTCGCCGAGAACCCGCTGGATCGCCTTCGCCAGCTCCGAGGGGCTGCGGGGGTCCACCAGCAGCGCGGCGTCCCCGGTCACCTCGGGCAGAGCCGACAGGTTCGAGGTTACCACAGGAGCGCCGCCCGCCATGGCCTCCAGCACCGGCATGCCAAACCCCTCGTAAAGCGACGGAAACACAAAGACCGAAGCCCCGGCGTAAACCAGGGGCAGGGCCGCCGGCGGCACGTAGCCGATCAGCCGGAGGCCGGCGGCCTGCTCGGCCTGGAGCCGGCGGCGCAGGGGGCGGTTTTTCCAGCCGGAGGCTCCACCAATTACCAAGGGGTACTCGTGGCGCAGCTCCTCCGGCAGCAGGCGGTAAGCATCCAGCAGGGTGGCCAAGTTCTTGCGGGGCTCCAGTGACCCCAGGAACAGAAGGTAGCGATCCGGCAGATCGTAGGCCCGGCGCTCGGGTTCGAGCGGCCCAGGAGGAAAGAAATCCGGGTCTACGCCGTGCGGGATGACGGTGATGCGCGGGTGGTGTTCCGCCAGGTCGCGCTTCACGGCCTGGGAGGGAACGATAATGCCCGCCAGGCGAGGCAGGAGGCGCCCGGCGAAGTGGCGGAAGTACCGGACATTGCCGGCGGTGTGCCACTCGGGGTGCAGCAGCGGCGTGGGGTCGTGGACCATGGAGGTCAGCCGCGGCCGGCTGGGCGGATGCATCAAGTGCGGGGTGAGGTGGAACAGGTCGGCCTTCCGCGCCGCCCACTCGCCCACCGGCAGGCGGAGATAATTGCTCGCCAGAACCGCCGCCAGCCGCGGCAGGGTGGCGGCGCCGGAGTAGTTGGAGCGCTCATTGTGATTTCGCCCCACCGAATCGAGGAACGGAAAGAGCCGGAGCTGGTGAGGGCGCAGGCGCGGCAGCAGCCGCACCAGCAGAGCGTGGTGATAGTTCTTCACCCCGGCGCTGCGCATCAGCAGCGGGGTGGCGTCGTAAAGGATTCTCACTGCCGCTCCTCGAGCTTTTTCTGCAGCTGCTCGATCTCCCACTCCAGCATCCCGAGCTTCTGGGCCAGCTGGATGTTGTGGTCCTTCAGGCTCGATACCACCAGCGAGTACCGGAAAAAAGTGAACAGGAACAGGACGCCCGCGAGCACGATCAGCACCAGGGAGGCGTCCCTGACCCCCAGCCAGCTCCCCAAGGCCTGGAGGGCGGTGTCGGAGAAGCACAGCCCCAGCAGCAGCACCGCGGCCCCCAGCCAGGTCATGGAGTACTCCACCCGGATGTGCTCCCGCCGCACGGAGCGCACGATCAAGAGGATCAGCAGGGCGCTCAGGACGGCGACGGCGATGCGGATACGTTCCATGGGGCCTACTGCCTCACGTGGAACCGGCGCTCGTACTTGATAATGTTCACCAGCACCCCCAGCAGTACCCGGAACATGTAATACACTGCCTGGAAGGACCCGATGGTGGAGCGCCCCGCCCGGCGCGGGAACATCCGCACCGGCACTTCGCAGAAGCGCAGCCGCTTGCGCTGCAGCACCACCAGGGCCTCGATCTCGGGATACTCCAGCGGGAAGCTGCGGCTGAAAACCTCCAGGGCGCGGCGGTTGACGGCGGCGAAGCCGGAGGTGGGGTCGGTGATCCGCTTGCCCAGGACGGGATACAGGACCGCGGAAAAGATCAACCCCCCCAGGCGCCGCAGCCATTGCACCTGGTAGCCATTGGACCGCAGGAATCGCGAGCCGGTCACCATGTCAAAGCCGTCGCCGCGGAGCTTGTCGAGCAGCAGCGGGATCTCGGCGGGGTTGTGCTGGCCGTCGGAGTCCACCCGAACCACGTACTGGTAACCATGCTCGAAGGCGAAGCGGTAGCCGGTCTGGACGGCGCCGCCCAGGCCCAGGTGATGAGGGAGGCGCAGCAGCTCGGCGCCGGCCTGGCGGGCGATCTGGGGGGTGCCGTCGGCGGAACCGTCGTCGATGACCACCACCGGGGCCTGGGGCAGCACCCGGCGGACGGCGCTGACCACCCCACCCACCGACTCCTCCTCGTTGTAGGCCGGGATGATCACCATCACGGATCTGCGGTCGGCATCCATCTATTCAGTTCCTGTGGCGCACGAACACCCAGCGTGGGCTGAAGCCCACGCCGGCACGCTAAAGCGTGCGCCACATCAAGGTTGCAGGGCCAGGCGCCGGGCCGAGATGCGGTGCCGCCCCAGCAGCCGCCAGAACTCCCACCCCGACAGCCGCGCCGCGCCCATCACCGCGCGCCGCTTGGCCAGCAGCTGGGGCAGCTCTTTCAGCGCCTCCCAATTGGCCGAGAACAAGATTATGCCAAGTTTTGCGGCCGGAAGCTGGGCCGCCAGGCCGCGCCCGGTCCAGTGTCCCCACAGGTGGACGGCGTAACGCCAGGCCGAATACAACGGGACCAACGGCCAGGTCCAGACCGGAAAGTTCTTCACGACCGTATACAGCCGGTTGCGCTCCACGTAGAAGGCCTTGCGCTCGGAGGCCGGCCCGGCGGAGGCTGAGTAACGGTGATACACGACGGCGGAGGGCACGTAGAGGCAGCGCCAGCCGGCCCGGCGGGCGCGCAGCCCCAGGTCGGTGTCTTCGCAGTACAGAAAGAAGTCCGGATCGAAGGCGCCTACCTGGCGCAGCATGGCAGTGCGGTACAGGGCGGCGCAGGCGCTCGGTAGCAGCACTTCTTCACGCACGCTGAATTCGCAGGCCGGCGCCATCCGGCCGCGCTGCTTGCTGCTGCCGTCGGGATAGATCTGGAGACCCGCTGAATCCAGGCGATCGGGGGAGCTGCTCAGGCGGATCTGCGAGGCGCACATGCCCACCTCCGGATCCCGGCAGGCCGCCACCAGTTCCGCCAGCCACCGGGGGTCGGCAAAGGCGTCGTCGTTGATGGTGCAGCAGTATTCGGCCTGGGAAACCTCGATGCCCTGATTCACGGCGGCCCCGAATCCCAGGTTGGTCTGCTTCTCGATCACCCGGGCGGCCTGCTGGAAGGGCGCCGCGGCGCCGCACCCGCTGTTGTCGACCACAATGGTTTCGAAGTCCGCGAAGGTCTGGACCGCCAGCGCCGCCAGGCAGCGCTCCAGGTTCTCGCCGCCTTCGAGGGTGGGGATGATGACGCTGACCAGAGGCGCCCGCAAATTCGATACTATCACTTTGTCGATGCGCATCGGCGTCAACGCTCTTTACCTGATCCCCGGCGGAGTCGGCGGCACCGAGATCTATCTGCGCCACCTGCTGGCGGCGCTGGCCGAGATCGGCTCCAGCGACGAGTTCTTTGTCTTCGTGAATCGCGAGACGGTGGAAGCCGAGCCGCCCCTGGTTCCGGCGGCGGCGAATTTCCACACCGTGGTCTGCCCCATCCGGGCGACCCGGCGGCCGCTGCGTTTGGCCTGGGAACAGCTGGGGCTGCCCTGGCAGGCGGCCTCCCGGCGCCTGGAGGTGCTGTTCTCGCCGGGCTTCACCTCGCCGTTGTTCACCGCCGGCCGCAAGGTCACGGTGATCCACGACTTGCAGCACCAGCGCCAGCCTCAGAACTTCGGCAAGGTCGAGCTGGCCGCCTGGCGGGCGCTGGTGTGGACCTCGGCGCGCTTCTCGCCGGAAGTCGTGACGGTGTCGGAGAGCTCCCGCCGCGACATTATCGCCGCCTACGGTCTGGACCCCGAGCGTGTGCACGTGGTGCGCCACGGGGTGGAACCGGAGCTGTTCGAGGTGCGGCCCGACAACTCCGAGCCTCCCTACCTGCTGTCGGTCTCAACCCTGCACGCGCACAAAAACTGGAACCGCTGGCTGGAGGCCTATGCCCGGCTGGCAGCCGAGGGTTTCCCGCATCGGCTGGTCATCGCAGGTCTGATGGGCAACTATGCCGAGGAACTGGATCGGGTCATTGAGCGCCGCGGTCTTCGCGACCGGGTCCGGCTGACCGGCTGGGTGCCACGCCCGCGCCTTCGCCAACTGTACGCCTCGGCCGCGGCCCTGGTGTTTCCGTCGACCTTTGAGGGTTTTGGGATGCCGGTGCTCGAAGCCATGGCGGCCGCAGTGCCGGTGGCCTGTTCCGATATCGCCCCGCTGCGCGAGACGGCCGGCGACGCGGCGCTTTACTTCGACCCCCACTCGGTGGACTCTATCGTCGACGCCGTGCGCCGGTTGCTGCTGGACGTTGACCTGCGGGCGCGGCTGGCGGGGGCCGGCCGCCGGCGGGCCCACGAGTTCAGCTGGGCTGAGTCGGCCCGGCAGACGCTGGCGATCCTGAACCGGGACCCTTCTTAGCTGGAGGGCTGGGTTCACCGCAGAGACGCCGAGACCGCCGAGGTTCGCAGAGCATTCTCGGTTTCTCCGCGCAGCTCTGCGCTCTTTGCGCCTCTGCGGTGAAAGGCCGCCGGTCTCTAGGCCGCAATCTGCGAATAGAACAGCCCGCTGGCGGAACGGCTGTCCACCACCAGGTCTGTGACCAGGTGCCGGTCTCGCTGGGCCAGAATGGCTTCCAGCACCTCCGACTTGGCGGCGTGGCAGGTGGCGCACGGCCCCACCAGCAGCACTACGCGCTTGTTCCGGGCGATGAAATCCGGCAGTTGGTTCAGCTCCATCAGGGTCATGGTCCGGTGCTCGGTCTCGATCTCGATCGGACCGCGACGCCCGATGGGACGCCACATCATGTCTCCGATACAGCCGGCCGCCAGCAGCTGCTGGAGTGACTTCGGCGACTCCTGGCTGTACATGTTGTAGAGCCCGCTGCAACCGTTCTTCCAGTGGCCGAGCGAGCTGACGATCACGTCAATCTCGCTGGCGCGCTCGATGGCCCGCTGGATCACCCGGATGGCCCGCAGCCGCCGCAGCTCCTGGTGGTCCACGATCCCGGGCGCCAGCAGGCCCACAAACCGGGCCCTGACCTGCAAAGCCTGCTCCGGCCCGAAGTAAGCGAAGAAGGCGTTGGGGTCCGTGATGGGGTCGTTGGCATTAAAGCCTGCTACCATGGCATGGAAAACGATCCATTTGGGCAGCGCATCGGGTGTGCGCAGCATCTCTTCGAAGCACCGCGCCGTCTTTCGCAGCAGGTTGCCGCCCGCGAAGCCGATGTGGAACTCCTCGCTGAGCGGGTTGCCCCGCCGGTGCTCCCGCGCCAGGCGCAGCAACAGCTTGGCGGCGTGGCGGGCCACGTCGTCGGAGCTGGCAGTCTGCACTACCTCGACGTCCCCCAGCCAGGTGTGCCTCTCCTTGAGGCGCTCCCGCAGATCCGCCTCGATGGGGGCGTGGTACCGCAGCCAGCCCCGCTTGGCCGCGTAGGAGATCAATCGGTAGGGATCCTCGCGCTTCATCTCAACTCCATAGGGTTTGATGAGCTCCACAATCTCGCTCACCATCTTTCCCCGAATGAAGAACTTGCAAACCAGCGCCGCCAACTCCTCCAAAGTCATTCCGGAGGCGGCCCAACGCGGCTCGCACCGAAACTCGCTGCTGTTGCTGGCCTTCTTCGCCATGATGTCCCCCTGGCTGGAAGGCCCTCACGGTTTGGCCCCTTGGGGGGTTATTGCGTGAGGGGCTGTGCACAGAATGCACTCCACATTGGCCAAAGTGTCCACAGTGGCCACGTTACTGGGTACACCCAGAAGGCGCCATAAACACCCCTGCCGCAGAGCATTGGACTGGTGCGCATCTGTGCCGCTAAGTTACTTATAACCTTGCATTTAGACTTTACATCGCAACTTGTATCGAGCATATTCCCGTCCGGAGACCGAAATCTGGAAACAGCCGGATCTATACGACTTGGTCCGAATTGTAGCACATGATGAAGAAACTGTCCAGTTAATTTTCAGCAGCGGCTAAAGCCATGATTCTATGGGCCTGCTGGCCTGGCCGGTGGCCTCGGCCCCGCGATTGTCATCCCGAGCACAGCGAGGGATCTGCTGTTACGGCGGGGCGAGAAGCAGATCCCTCGCTGCGCTCGGGATGACAGAGGCTGCGCTCGGGATGACACGGCACCGACTCCGCCTCCGAGCGTAGCAGTACGCTCGGTCAGGCGCGGAAATCGGGCGGCTGCGACCAGACAAGACTGCCGATACCAGGTGTGTTGCAATTTGTGTTATCCTGAGCTCATGCCGTCGACGACCTCGAGTTTTCGCGTCAGTGAGACGCTGCGCGCCCGCCTGGAGCAGACAGCGCGACAGATGAAGAAACGCAAGAACTGGATCATCAACCAGGCCCTGGATGAGTATCTGAAGAAGGTTCGCCGCGAGTCGCTGCCCGCCGAAGCTCGCCGCCAGTCCCTGTTGGCAAGCGCTGCCGTCGCCGGTGATGAGCGGTTCTGGGGCAGACAAGTGGACGCCAGAGGCTGGCGATGAACCGCGGCGAAGTCGTAGTCGCGGTTGCGCCCGGAGATTACGGCAAGCCAAGACCGGCCCTGATTGTGCAGTCGAATCTGTTCAACCCAACCCACGCCAGCGTCGTGATCTGCCCGATCACCTCCTACCTGGTGGATGCGCCGCTGTTCCGCCTGACGGTTCAGCCGGCCCCAGGGAACGGACTGAAAGTGGAATCCCAAATCATGATCGACAAGTTGATGGCTGTGAAGCGGGAACGGATCGGAAAGCGGATCGGGAAGCTGGCGCCGACTCCTATGGCCCAGGTGGACGAGGCGCTGCGGACCTGGCTGGAGCTCGGTCATTGAGGCAAGCCAGCCCGCTGACCCCTCACCCCGCCGGCCGGAAGAAGCTCAGGGCGCTGTCCCCCTGTCCCAGGAGGCGCACCCGGCGGAGCGCTCCGTAGGCGGGCTGCAAGTCGAGCCTCTTGAAATGTTCGGCGATGACCAGGGGGGGCGGCGCCTGCCCGAGCAGTCCCAACACCACCCGGTATTGCTCCGCCTGGGAATATGGCGGATCCAGGAAGACGATGCCGGCCGCCAGATCCGACAGCGCCTCCAGCGCCGGTCGCTGGATCACGGTGGCCCGGTCGTCGAGGTTGAGCGCGCGCAGGTTGGCTAGAATCACTCCAGCAGCCTGCCGGTTGTTCTCAATGAACACGGCCCGCCCCGCCCCCCGGCTGAGAGCTTCGATCCCGACGGCTCCGGATCCGGCGAAGGCATCTACAAAGACCTTTCCCGCAATCTCGTCACCAAGCACGTTGAAGAGCGTCTCGCGCAGCCGGTCACTGGTGGGCCTGACGGTGCGGCCCGGCAGGGTCTTCAGCCGCCGGGAACGAAACTCGCCGCCGATGACGCGCATGGTCAGCCGACCAGGACCAGCCCGTAGCGCCGCTGCCAGCTGTCGCGGATGTACCCCACCAGCGCCCGCAGCTCCTCGACCGACGGCGGGTTCTCCACGAACCGGACGGCCTCGGCGCGGGCCATCTCGAGCACCTCGCGGTCGCGCAGCAAGTTGGCCACCCGAAAGGCCGGCAGGCCGCTCTGGCGGGTGCCGAAGAACTCCCCCGGGCCGCGTAGCCGCAGGTCCATCTCGGCAATGCGGAACCCGTCGGTGGTGTCTCGAAGAGTCCGGATGCGCTCGCGGGCGGCCTCCGTGCCCCGGCCGGTCACCAGCAGGCAGTAGCTTTGATCGGCTCCGCGGCCGACGCGTCCTCGAAGCTGGTGGAGTTGCGCCAGGCCGAAGCTCTCGGCCTGCTCGATCACCATCACGGTGGCGTTGGGCACGTCGACCCCCACCTCGATGACGGTGGTGGCGACCAGGATCTGGATCCGCCCGGCCTTGAAGTCCTGCATGATGGCGTCCTTCTCGGAGGCCGCCAAACGCCCGTGCAGCAGCCCGACAGTGAAGCTCCGAAACACCACCTGCTGGAGTTGAGCGTGCATCTTCTCGGCCGCCTTGATGGCCCGCGTCTCGGACTCTTCGATGACCGGGTAGACCACGTAGGCCTGGCGGCCGGCCTCCACCTGGAGGCGCGCGAAGGACCACACCAGCTCGATCTGGTCCTCGGTGAAGTGCCGGGTCTCGATGGGGCGCCGGCCAGGCGGCAGCTCGTCGATCACCGAGACGTCCAGGTCGCCGTAGAGCGTCAAGGCCAGCGTCCGGGGGATGGGGGTCGCGGTCATGACCAGCACGTCCGGGGTCTTGCCCTTCTGGAGCAGCTTCAGCCGCTGCATGACGCCGAAGCGGTGCTGCTCATCGATGATCACCAGCCCGAGGTTGTGGAACTCGACCTGGCCCTCGATCAGGGCGTGGGTGCCGACGGCGACGTGAATGATCCCTTCGACGATCAGCTGCCGCAGCTTGTCCTTCTCGCGGGCCGATAGCGACCCGGTGAGCAGCCCGACCACGTAGCCGGCCTGGTCCAGAATGCGCCGCGAGTAGAGGTAATGCTGGGTGGCCAGGATCTCGGTAGGCGCCATGATGGCGGCCTGGTAGCCGTTCTCGAGGGCGATGACGGCGGCCTCCAGGGCCACGATGGTCTTGCCGCTGCCTACATCGCCTTGCAGGAGGCGATGCATGGGGTGCGGCCGCGACATGTCCCCGGCGATCTCCTTCAGCACCCGCTTCTGCGCGCCGGTGGGCTTGAAAGGCAGCATGGCCCTGATCTTCTGGCGGGCCGAGTCCTTCAGCTCGAAAGCGATGCCCTCCACGGCCCGGGCGTTGCGTCGCTTCAGCGCCAGGCCGCACTCCAGGTAGAAGAACTCCTCGAAGACCAGGCGCACCTGGGCCGGCGTCCGCCAGGCGTTCAGGGCCCGCAGGTCGCTTCCCGGCGGCGGGAAATGGGCCTCCGGCACGGCCTGGTCCCGGGGCGGCAAGGCCAGTGCGGCCCGCACCCGCTCCGGCAGCGGGTCTCGGCTCAGGTCCACCTGGGCCAGCGCCCGGTCCACCAGGGTCCGGATCTGCCGGGCGCTGATCTTGCCGGCGGCTTCGTAGATCGGGACGATGCGGCCCAGGTGCAGCGCCGCTTCCGGGTCGTCGGCCCCGGAGAGAATCTCGAACTCCGGGTGCACCATCGAGAGATCTCCCGAGTAGTTGTCATACTCAATCTTGCCGTAGAAGGCCGCCCGCTGGCCCCCCGTCAGGATGCCCGCCAGGTAGTCGCCCCGAAACCACTTGCACAGCAGGGTGTGGCGGGAGCTGTCGCGCGCCCGGACCTCGAAGATCCGCAGGCCGCTGCGGGTCACCCGCTGCACTCGCGCCGAGGCGATCTCGGCCACCACCGTGGCCATTTCGCCGGGGGCCAGCTCCCCGATCGGCTTCAGGTTGCCGCGGTCCTCGTATCGGAACGGGGGGTAGTAGAGCAGATCCTCGACGGTGGTGATGCCCTTGGTTTCGAGCGCCGCGGCGCGGTGCGGCCCCACCCCCTTCAGGTACATCACCGCGGTGTGCAGATCCATCCGCTGTAGTGTACAATGCGCCCTCCCGTGCGCAACGGATTCCACATCTACGACACCCACACCCACTTGGGCGTCGCCCGCCACAGCGGCCGATCGTGGACCGCCGACCAGATGCTCGAAGCCATGGACCGCTACGGCGTCGACCGCTCCCTGCTGATTCCCTTTCCGGTGGTCGAGGATCACCGCGCCGCCCACGACCAGATCGCCGCCGCGGTGCGCGCCCATCCGGACCGCTTCGCCGGGGCTGCCTGCGTCTACCCGTTCCTGGCCGAGCGCGAGTTCCGCGACGAGATCCGCCGCTGTGCGGCCGAGCTGGGTTTCGCGGCCCTGAAGCTCCAGCCCCAGTACCAGGCGCTCAACCCCATTTCGCCGCGCAGCGATTTCCTGTTCGAAGCGGCGCTGGAACACCGGCTCACCGTCATCGTCCACACCGGAGACGGGGCGCCGTTCGCGCTGCCGTCGCTCTATATTCTCAAGGCCCGGCGCTTTCCGGAGCTGCCCATCGTGCTGGGCCACTCGGGGGGCGGCATCTACGCCGGCGAGGCCATCGTCGCCGCCGCCGTCTGCCCCAACATCTACCTGGAGCTTTCGAGTCTCCTGCCGCATCACCTGGTGGAGGTGTTTCACCACGTGCCGGCCTCGCGGCTCATGATCGGGTCGGATCTGCCGGAGAGCCTGGAGACGGAGTTAGGGAAGATCCTGGACTTTCCCATGGAGGAAGCCGCCAAGCGGGACATCCTGTGGAACACGCCGCGCCGGCTGTTTGACGGAGCGGCCGGGTGAGGCGCTGGCTGGTGGTTGCCGGCCTGTTCGTCCTGTCGTGGATCACCTACATCGACCGCGCCGCCATCGCCTCGGCCAAGGAACCGATGGCCAACGAGCTCGGCTTCGAGGATCGGGCCATGGGAGCCGTCTTCAGCGCCTTCGCCCTGGGCTACGCGCTGGCGCAGGCGCCGGCCGGGTGGCTCGCCGAGACGGAGTCGTCCGAGTTCGCTTTGAAGGAAGCAGGCGACGCCGCCAGGAAGAGGGGGTGCGGGTGAGAAACCTTTCAAAGGTTTCGCCTCCGCTACGGCACCGTTAGCTGTCCTCGGTCCACCCCACACCCTCCGCCCAGCCAAGCAAAATACCCCTCGCCAGTCTGGGGTGAAACCTCGCTAGAATATGCCCATGAGACTTCCGATACTGATAGCCCCCCTGCTGGCCAGCTCCCTGGCGGCCGCGGATTTGAAGCTCGGCATCATCGGCCTGGACACCTCCCACGTCACGGCCTTCACCGAGGTCCTCAACAACCCGTCGAACCGCGACCACGTGCCGGGCGCCCGGGTGGTGGCGGGGTTTCGCGGCGGGAGTCCCGACGTGGAATCCAGCCACACCCGCATCGACAAGTTCACCGAAACGCTGCGGACCAAGCACGGAATCGAGATCGTGGACTCCATTCCGGCGTTGCTCGCCAAGGTCGACGCCGTGTTGCTGGAAAGCGTGGACGGCCGCAAGCACCTGGAGCAGGCCCGGCAGGTGCTGGCGGCCCGCAAGCGCATCTTCATCGACAAGCCGCTGGCTTCCACTTACGCCGACGCCAAGGAGATTGCGCGTCTGGCAAGGCAGCACGACACGCCGTGGTTTTCGTCCTCGAGCCTCCGGTACGGCAGCCAGGCCGAGGAGCTCAGAGGGCTGAAGGTGCTGGGAGCCTACACCTGGGGACCGGCCTCGCTCGAGCCCCACCACCAGTTGGACCTCTCCTGGTATGGCATTCACGCCGTCGAGCTGCTCTACACCCTGATGGGAACCGGGTGCGAATCCGTTACCCGGACCTCAACCGAGGGCGCCGACGTGGTGGTGGGGCGCTGGAAGGACGGCCGGATCGGCGTGGTTCGCGGCGAGCGCCAGAGCCGCGGCGAGTACGGAGCCGTCGTCTACGCCCCCAAGGAAATCCGCTCCGCCGGCCAGGCCCGCGGCGCCGCCTATGCCAAGCTGCTGGCTGAAGTTGTGAAGTTCTTCCAGACCGGCGTGCCGCCGGTTCCCAACCAGGAGACCCTGGAGATCTTTGCCTTCATGGATGCGGCCCAGCGCAGCAAGGAGGCGGGAGGAGGTGTGATGCGGTTGCAGTGACAGGCATTCCTGCCTGTCCTGGGGTCCTCAGTTGGCTACCAGCTCGTCGACTTTCCTGCGCCGCATGATGCGGCGCTCGCGCCCGGCGGCGCGGTCCGCCAACAAGTCGGCGATCTTGGTCAGAAGGGCGGGAACCTCTTCGGTTTCGATGAGCAGGCGGCCCGACTTGGGGCGTCGCGACTGGCCCCCGGAGGTCCGCAGGAACGCCGTGGCCGGCTTGTAGTCCTGCGCCCGGGCGTGATTGATGACGCGGCGGCACTCATCGGGGCTGTTATGCAGATCGCAGAGGACCAGCGCGTATTCATCGCGCTCCAGCTTATCCAGGGCTTCGGGGGCCGAGGCTGCCCCGTCCACCGAATACCCGCTGGCCTCCAGGACGGCCTTGAGGGTCAGCCGGGCGGTAACGTCGCCTTCCACCAGCAAGACCCTTGCCACCTCTGGAGCTGTTGCCCGCTCCCGGACGCCAGCCCTCTGCTTGACAACCATCCTAGAGGACTCCTTTATATTCTACTCTACTCCATTTTGGCGGAAGTTACGACTAAAAAAGAGTGGTTTGGGTCTTGTTTACGGCTTGCCGCCGAAGACCCGTTCGAAGATCCGGTCGACGTTGCGGAGCTGGCGATCGAGCGAGAATGCATGGTCTAAGTCTTTTTTATCCAATACCTTAGCGATATCCTGGTCTTGTTCGAGAAGCTGGCGGAAGGTGGCGCCAGTCTCGAATGCCAGCATGGCGTGCCGCTGGACCCAGCCGTAGGCCTGTTCCCGGAGCACCCCCTTGGCGGCCAGGTCCAGTAGCAGTTGCCCGGAAAAAACCAAGCCCTGGGTCAACTCCAGGTTCCGGCGCATCCAGTCCTGGTAAACCACAAGGTTTTCAACAACCTGCGTAGTCCGGGCGAGAAGATAGTCGACCAGAATTGTCGAATCCGGTAGGATGATCCGCTCGACCGACGAATGCGAGATGTCCCGCTCGTGCCAGAGGGCGACATTCTCAAAGGCCGCCTGGGCGTTGGCCCGTACCACGCGGGCCAGGCCGCAGATCTGCTCACATCCGACCGGGTTGCGCTTGTGGGGCATGGCGGAGCTGCCCTTTTGCCCCTCGGAGAATGCTTCCTCTACCTCCCGGACCTCTGTGCGCTGTAAGTGCCTGATTTCTAAGGCTATTTTCTCCAGGGTGGCGGCTATGAGCGCCAGGGTAGACAGGTAGTGGGCGTGCCGGTCACGCTGGATCACCTGGTTGGTGATGGGGTCGGGCTCAAGGCCGAGTTTGGCGCAGATGTTCTGCTCCGCCTCCGGCCCGAGGTGGGCAAAAGTGCCGACCGCCCCGGAGATCTTGCCGACTCGCATCTGCTCGCGGGCGGCCTCGAAGCGGTGGATCTGCCGCCCCACCTCGGCGTACCAGAGGGCCAGCTTGAGGCCGAAGGTGGTGGGTTCTGCGTGGACTCCGTGGGTTCGGCCGACGCACACGGTGTGGCGGAACTCCTGAGCCCGCCGCGCCAGCACCTGGTGGAGCTTCTCAAGGCCGGCGGCGATGATGGCCGAAGCCTGCTTGATTTGCAGGGCCTGGGCGGTATCGACCACATCGTTGGATGTCAGGCCGTAGTGCAGCCAGCGAGAGGCCTCTGCGGCGCCGGCCGCCGCCATTTGCTCGGCCACCGCGGTGGTGAAGGCGATGACGTCGTGTTTGACCTGGCGCTCGATCTCCAGGATTCGCTCGGCGTCGAAGGCGGCGTGCCGCCGTAACGCTTCGGCGGCCTGGCGGGGAACCTCGCCCAATTCGGCCAGGGCGTCGGCAGCCGCCAGTTCGACCTCCAACCAGGTCTGAAAACGGTTCTGGTCACTCCAGATGCGGCCCATTTCGGGGCGGGTATAGCGGGTAATCATGGCTAACGTCTAAAACTCAAACAACTCGCTCGGCCTCCGCTGCTCGGCCAGCACCAGCCGGGTGTGGTCGACGGCGTGACCGCGCAGGGCTTCCAGGGCCGTCAAACGCGCCAGCTCCGGATGGTTGTTGTGCTCGCTCAAGTGCGCCAGCACCAGGATTTCGGAGCGGCGGTCGTAGTCGGCTGCCAGGAACTCCCCCACGGCGTTGTTCGACAGGTGTCCCACGCGGCTCATCACCCGCTGCTTGACGAACCAGGGGTAGGGCCCCACCTTCAGCATGTCCAGATCATGGTTGGATTCGAGCACCAGCACGTGGCAGCCGCGGATGTGCTGTTTCACCGAGTCCGGCATGTAGCCCAGGTCGGTCACCACCCCCAGCTTCAATCCCTGGGCGTGAAAACAGAAGGCCACCGGGTCGACGGCGTCGTGGGGCACCGTGAAGGAGTCCACCTCGATATCCCCGACCACAAAGCGCTGGCCGGCCTGGAACTTCTCGACGATGGGCTCGGTCTCGCCCCAATCCAGACGGCTCTCGGTTCGCGGTGTGAGGAACACGGGTTTCTTGAGCTTGCGGGCAAGCACCGGCAGACCGGCGACATGGTCGGTGTGCTCGTGGGTGATCAGGATGGCGTCCAGCCTGGCGATGTCCTCCCCGATCTTCTTCAACCGCTTCTGGATCTCCCGGTAGCCGAAGCCGGCATCCACGAGCAGGCGGGTGCCTGCCGTGGCGACCAGCGTGGCATTGCCGCTCGAGCCGCTGCCCAGCACGCACAGGCGCACGCTCATAATGGGATCTCCCGTTGTAACATACCCGCCCCCCGGGCGGGTCAACTGCTAGAATCAGACCGTGGCGACGGCCGGTTTCCGCGATCTTCCTTCGGTCGATGAGGTTTTGCAGCAGGCGCCGGTGGCGGCGCTGCTGGCGGACTATCCGCGCCCACTGGTGGTGGCGGGGGTGCGGGAAAGCCTGGCCTCCGTTCGGGCGGCGCTGGCCAATGGAACCTCCGGGATGGAGCGACGCCTGGCGAGGCTGCCGGAAGAGGTCAGGGAGCGCGTTCGCGGCTATGCGCGGCTTTCCTTGCGCGAGGTGATCAACGCCACCGGGGTGGTGCTGCACACCAACCTGGGCCGGGCGCCCCTGGCGGCCTCGGCGATCGAAGCGATTCGAGCGACGGCGAGCGGCTATTCGAACCTCGAATATGATCTGGAAGCCGGAGCCCGCGGCCGCCGCGACGTCCACGCCAGCTCCCTGCTGGAGCGGCTGATCGGAGCTCCGGCTATCGTCGTCAACAACAACGCGGCGGCCATCTACCTGGTCTTGAACGAGCTGGCCGCCGGCGGCGAGGTGATCGTATCGCGGGGCGAGCTGATCGAGATCGGCGAGGGTTTCCGGATTCCCGACATCCTGGCGCGCAGCGGGGCCCGGCTTCGCGAAGTAGGCACTACGAACCGCACCTCCGCCGAGGACTACCGCGCCGCCATCGGGCCGGACACCCGGGCGCTGCTCCGCGTCCACCGCAGCAACTTCCGGATAGTCGGCTTCACGGCGCGCCCCAGCCTGGAGGAGCTGGTGGAGGTGGGGCGCAGGACGGGTCTGCCGGTGATCGAGGACCTCGGCAGCGGCTGCCTGGTGGATCTGGCGGCCTACGGGTTGGAGCGCGAACCCCGGATGGACGAGAGCATCGCCGCCGGCGTCGACGTCATCACGGCCAGCGGCGACAAGCTGTTGGGCGGCCCCCAGGCCGGCATCATCGCCGGCAAGAAGGACTCGATCGCGCGGATCCGGCGCCATCCCTTGTTCCGCGCCCTGCGGGTCGACAAGCTCACCAACGCCGCCCTCTCGGCTACCTTGCGCGAGTACCTGGTGGGCAACCACGCCGGCATCCCGGTGCTGGCCATGCTGGCGGCGACCGAGACCCAGATCCGCGATCGCGCCGCCAGGCTGCTGGAACAGTTGCCGGGTCTGGGGGCGGAGCTGGTCGCCGGCCGTTCCGTCATCGGGGGCGGCTCGACCCCGGCCATGGACCTGCCGACAACGCTGATCGCGCTGGAGCCGCCCGCCGGGACGCTAGTCACGGCCCTGGAGCAGCGGCTGCGGGCCGGGGACAGGCCCGTCATCGCCCGGGTCGAGAAGGATCGGGTGCTGCTGGACCTGCGGACGGTGTTGCCTTCGCAGGAGGCGGCGCTGGCGGAGGCGGTAGGCCAGGCATTCTTGCCTGGCGCTGGGGCGTAAAACTCAGTAGAGAGAGTTCCTCTTGGCGCGCCGGAGGGCGGTCAGCAAGCGCCTGGCGTTGCGCGGCGAGCGAAGCAGGTGGGCGGTCTCCAGAAGGCCGGCCAGTTCGCCCGCGGGAATCAGCGCCACGTGACGACGTCCTGGTCGTCAACCACGCGGTTCAGAAACGCCGCCAGATTGGCGCGGAGACGGCTGTAGGTGGTCTCGACCGGCACACTCCCCTCCGTACAGGATTAGGGTAGGCTCGGGCGGCGCGAGAGTCAAGGCCTCCAGGACGGGGCGGGCTCCCCGGCACAACAGCAGATCCCTCGCTGCGCTCGGGATGACAATTGCGGGTTGGGTGGCGTGAAGGTGGGATCGCGTCACTCGTGGCGCAAGGCCAGCATCGGCTGGACCCGCGTGGCGCGCAGCGCCGGAAGCAATCCCGCCAGCGCGGTGACGGCCGCCAGCAACAGCGCGGCGGCGGCGAGCGTACCGGGGTCGTTCGGCTGGACGCCGAAGAGCATGGCCTCGGCGAACCGCGTCAGCGCCAGGACCGCGGGCGCGCCGACGATGGCGCCGATCAGCACCATGATCAGCGCGTCGCGGAGCACCATCCACAATACCCGCCCGGCTCGCGCGCCCAACGCCATCCGGATGCCGATCTCACGGGTGCGCCTGGTCACGGCCTGCGACACGACACCATACAGACCGATCGCCGCGAGCAGCAGCGCCACCAGTCCGAAGAAACCGCCCAGCATGGCGACGAACCGCTCCTGCACCAGATTGCGGTTGAGGTTGTCCTCCATGGTGCGGGTGTCGGTGACCGAAACGGCGCCGTCAATCTCTCCAATCAGGCGTCGGATGCCTGCGATGACGCGGCTCGGATCCCCCGCCGTGCGAATCGAAAACGTTCCCGGGGAGCCTCCGCCCGGCTCGCGATACAGTGGCTGGTAGATCATCGGCTCCACGGCTTTGCGCACCTCAAAGTAGCGCGCGTCGCGCACCACGCCGACGATTTCCGAAGTCTTCGCCGCATTCCATTTTTCGCTCATGCTCAGACGACGGCCGAGCGGCGCCCGCCCGTCGAAGTAACGGCGCACAAACGCTTCGTTGACGATGGCGACGCGGGGCGGTCCTGGCGGGTCCGGCAGCTCGGTGCGCGGCGGAGGTGGCGGAGACGGCCGGTTCGGAAGCACCGCCAGGTTGTCGGAGTCGTGGAAATCCCGGCCGAGCACGATCGGAATCCCGGCCGCTTCGAAGTAGCGCGGCGTCACCGCATTCATGTCAATGTGGGGCGGCTCGTCCGGCTTCCACTGGTAAGCCTCGATCTGAACGTTCGAATTCCACCGTGCGCCGCCGAGAGGCGTGATCGAAGCCTGGCTGGCGGCTCGGACGCCCGGCAGTCGTTGGGTTTTCTCGAGCATTCGCTCGCCGAATTCACGTTCGCGTTGCGGCTGATAGCCTAACTGGCCGAGGTTGGTATCGACGAACAGCAGGTTCTGGCGGTTCATGCCCGGATCGAGTTCGCGCAGGTTGACCAGCGTCCGGACAAAGAGGCCCGCCCCCGCCAGCAACAGCAGCGAGAGGGAGACTTGCAGGGCGACTAGCCCGGACCGAAGGTCGAAGCGGACAAATCGCGCGCTGAGCGGATCGACCTCCGACTTCAGCGCCGCCACAAGGTCCGGCCGGCTCGCCCGCAGCGCCGGCGCCAGTCCGAACAGCAGGCCGCTGATCACCGACACCGCACTGGCGAACCCGAGGACCCGGGCGTCGGGCGACAGGTTCAGTTCGACCGCGAAGGCGCCGCCGCGCGGCAGAAAGTCCATCAGGACGTGGACGCCCGCCCACGCGACGGCAAGGCCCGCCAGGCCGCCGAGCAGACTGAGTGCCATGCTCTCGGTCAGCAATTGCGCGATGAGGCGGCCTCTTCCGGCGCCGACCGCCAGTCGCACGGCGATCTCCTTGCGGCGCATCACGGCCCGCGCCAGGAGCAGATTGGCGACGTTGGCGCACGCGATGAGCAATACCAGGGCGACGCCGATCATCAGGATCCTCAGTGGCCGCGTGGCCTGGTTGCGCAGAAAAGAGTATCCCTGGCTGCCCGGCAAAACTACGGCGGTGTTTTGGAGCTTGTAGTCCTTGTTCCACGCCGCGACGGGACGCCGGTTGGGATCGGCGTCGAGGATTTGTTGCCAAAGCACGCCGAGTTCCGCCTCGGCATTCTCGCGGCGAACACCGGGCTTTAGGCGGCCAATCACCGTCAGCCACCACATATTGCGCGTGTTCCACCAGTGCGCAGTGGGACGAAAGGCGCGGTACATGACGATGGGGACGAACACGTCCGGCGAAACGCCGACCGTGGCGCCGGTGAATCCGTGGCGCGACACACCGATCACCTGGAAGCGGGCGCCGTTGAACAGGACGTCGCGGCCGGCGACGGCGGTATCGCCGCCAAACGCGCGCTGCCAGAAGGAGTAGCTCAGCACGGCCACGGCGTGCGCGCCTTCGTTCACATTGTCCGCCGGATTCAGCAGGCGGCCGAGGGCCGGCTGTACGCCCAGCACGTCGAAGTAGTTGCCGCTGACCATCGCCAGGCCGACGAGCTGGGCCGGCCCGGCCCGGCCCGGCGCGCTGAAGCTGGTAGGCTGGCCGCCGCCCGAAAAGGCGATGACGCCGGTGTAGGAGCGGTTGTGATCGCGAAGGTAGCGGTAGTCGGGATAATTGAAGGCGTGGTTTGGCCGGGTCGGGTTGCGACCCAGAACCACCAGCTCTTGCGGATTCTGAACCGGCAGCCAGCGCAACAAAATCGCGTCGATCAGCGTAAAGATTGCGGTGTTAGCGCCGATGCCCAGCGCCAGCGACCCAACCGCGACCGCCGTAAACACGGGGGTCTGGCGCAGCATCCGCAGCGCATACCGTACGTCCTGATGGAGATCGGATAAGGTCATGATGGGTTTCGACCGGCGCGGCCTACCTCGGGATTCAGCTCGCCGGGCGATCCGTAATGGCCGGATCGCCGACGTCGAACTTGGGGCCGTTCCAGTCCCAGTCCTCGGCTCGGAACATGCGGCCTTGCCCGAAGGCGCCATCAATTTCTTTGACGGTGAACTGCACGCGCGACCCTTTCACGCGGCCGAGCACGTGGTGGTAGAACCAGCCCTGGGTGAAGCTCTCGCCGCGGCGCAGGCCGCCCAGGCGTCCGCCGGAGCTGCCCACTTCCATATAGGTGACGCCGTCGTGGGGCATCCGCACGAACTGGTGGCCGTGGCCGCTGATGACGTACTCGACCCCGTGCTTCTTCAGGATGGGGTGAAGCCCGGTGGAGGTCTCGCCTTTGCGCAGGTACTGGATCCAGTAGGGCTTGTGGAAGAAGACGAACTTGGGGCGGCGCTCGGCGTTGGCCGCCAGATCAGCGTCGAGGAAAGCCAGCTGCTCGGCGCTCAGGTCGGCGGTGCGGGAGTTATCGAGCACCGTGAAGTGGGCGTCCTGGTAGTTGAAGCCGTAGTGGGTGGAGCGGCTGGTCTCCTGCCGGTAGAGGGCCTCGCTCTCGTTGGACCAGATGTCGTGGTGCCGGGCGTGAAGTAAAGAGGATAGTGCTTATACCTTTCCCACACCGGCCGCAGGCCCTGCCATTCGCCGGCCATGGTCTGGTGGTTGCGGCTGCCCTCGATGGTGTCGCCGACGTTGATGACGAAGTCGGGGTGCAGCAGGTCCACCTCCCGCCAGACGCGGCCGAAGACCTGGTCCTGGTGGCCGCCGGTGCGGTCGCCCATGATGGAGAAGCGGAAATCGTTCTTGGGTTCGGCGGCGCCGCGGATCAGGAATACGGCGGCCAGCGCGCCCCAGGCGAGCAGCACGGCTCGACGACGGCTCATGGAGAACCTCCAGCCTTATGGTACACCCGCCCGGCGCCGGCTTCCCGCCTCACCTCGGAACCGAACGGCGAGGAAAGCTTCGAGATCCGTTCGAGGATGGCGCGCCCGGCCGCTTCCGGGGCCGGCCGGGGGCGGCCCCGGCGGGTGCGCGGCTGCCCGTACCCCAGAACGATGGGGTGGAGAGTCACCTCCTGCAGCTGGCCCGGGGCCTCGAACACCACCTCGGCGACGGCGCTCTCCCAGTTCAGCGGATCGGCCGGGAACCCGCGTGTGCCGTTGCGCGAGCGGGCGTCGTAGAAATCGGCCGGCGACGCCTCCGGCCCCAGTTGGTACTGCTCATAATTCTCCGCCGGCTGGAAGCGGACGGTTTCGTTCTCGAAGATGAAGTTGGCCAAGCTGTAGAAGATGGGCTTGCCGCGATAGATCTCGACGGCGCGCAGCACGTGGGGTCCGTGGCCGACAAAGACGTCGGCTCCGGCGTCAATGGCGGCCCGGGCGAAGCTAACCAGGAACTGGGCCGGCGCCTCGCGGTCGCCCGGCTGTCCTTCATGGGCGTGAATCGAGACCACCACCCAGTCGGCCTGCCGGCGGGCGTCCCGGATAGCGGCCGTGATCCCCTTCAGGTCGGCAGCGTCGGGCCTGGTTTCGACTCCGCGCTTGTCGCCGGCCACGAAGGTGGCGCCCAGGAAGCGCAGTGGTCCCTTGGTGTCCTCCCAGCGGTTGGGAGTTGCCAACTGCCGCAGCGCCTCGACCAGGGGCGCCTCCAGCGTGTAGGTGGTCTCGAAACGCAGCGGGCTGATTCCGGGCCGCCCGACCAGGTCCGGCCGCTGCTGGCCGGCCGAGGCGCCCGGCGGGAACGTGGAGGCGCAGGCAATCAGGGCCACGCGTCCCTTGGGGGTGTCCAGATACGCTGGAGCGCGCGCCATCGCCAGGTTGGGCCCGGCCCCGGCGTGGACCATCCCGGCGGCCTCCAGATGCTGCAAAGTCGCCAGCAGGCCGGCCGGACCGTAGTCCATAGCGTGGTTGTTGGCGACCGAGACCAGGTCGAACCCGGCCCACTTCAGCTCCTCGACCACGAAGCGAGGGGAGGCCATGTAAGTCCCGCCGCTTTTCTCCGCCCCCGGAGCCTCGAAATCGTGGACCAGGGTCTCGAAGTTGGTGAATGCCGCATCCGCGCGGCGGATACGCTCCATCATGGCCAGGTAGTCCGGCTCGGCGTGCACCGAGAGCCGGCGATTGAGGATGGAGTCTCCGGTGAGGATCAGTCGCAAGGCCTGGGGGGAGGCCGGCTGGGCGCCCAGCAGCGCCAGGAACAGGGCGTAGATTGCGGGTTGGCGGCGAACCATAGGGCCCTTCGGGGACCCTACCCCCACAAGCCGGTAAGCGGCGTGCCCTTCACCAGCTCCCGGGGCTGGTTCAGGTGGTTGAGGATCTCCATATCGGGGTCGATACCTAGCGTATAATACACTGTCGCCAGCAGGTCGGTGGGGTGCACCGGTTTCTCCCTGGGCGATGAGCCGGTCTGGTCGGAGGCCCCGTAGAGCCTGCCGCCCGGAATGCCGGCCCCGGCGATGACCGCTGTGTAGCAGTAAGGCCAATGATCGCGGCCGTCGGGGGCGTTGGTGTTGCCGGAGGTCGAGACGCCCAGCCGGGGCGAGCGGCCGAACTCCCCGACCGCCACCACCAGGGTCTCCTTCAGCAGCCCGCGGTCGTGCATGTCCTCGAGCAGCCCGGTAAGCCCCTTGTCGAGCACCGGGCAGTGGATGTTCTTCAAGGGCCTGAAGTTGGCAGCGTGAGTGTCCCAGCTGTCGACCTCCGGGTTGCCGTTGGCCACCGCCGGCCAGTTTACCTGCACGAAGCGGGTGCCGGCCTCGATCAGGCGGCGGGCCATCAACAGGCCCTGGCCGAACGTCGTCCGGCCGTAACGCTCGCGGATCTTTTCGGGCTCCTTCTCGAGGTCGAAGGCGTCGCGCGCCTTGCCCGACAGCACCAGGTTGAAGGCCTTGTCGTAATGCTCGCTCAGGGCGTAGGGCTTGAGGGCTCTCTCCAGATCCGGCATGGAGCCGTTGATCCCCTTCAGCAGCGCGAAGCGTTCCTGGAGCCTGTCCGGCCCCACTTCGCGCCGCAGCGTCAGGTCGTCGAGCTGGATGGGCTTGTTGGGATCCTGGTACATGCGGTAGGGATCGAAGGCCTTGCCGAGGAACCCGGCGGCGCCGCCCTTGCCGATGACGTTGGATTCCTGGAGGGTGCGCGGCAGCTCGACAAAGGGAAGCACCGGTTCGGTGGGCGGCAGCATCTTCGAGATGTGCGAGCCGGCGGTGGGGAAATCGGCCGGCGAGGGTGGCTCCAGCTGTCCTGACGGCGACACTTTGTCGGGCGGATACCCGGTCAGCATCTGGTAGATGGCGGCGGTGTGGTTGAACAAGCCCTCCGGCGTGTAGCTCATGGAGCGGATGAGGGTGCACTTGTCCACGGCCTGGGCCAGCAGGGGCATGGTCTCGCTCACCTGAATTCCGGCGACCTTGGTGGGGATGGCCTTGAACTCGCCCCGGATGTTCGACGGCGCCTCGGGCTTGGGATCCCAGATGTCGAGGTGGCTCGGCCCGCCTTGCAGGAAACAGATAATGACGGATTTGGCCGAGCCAAAACCCTTCATGCCCGCCAGGCGGGCAGAAGCCGCCGCCGCTTGGGCCTTCTGGAGTGAAAAGAATCCGGGCAGAGCCAGCCCGAACAGACCCATGGAACCAACGGTAAGGAACTCGCGGCGCGTGGCGGTATCGCACAGGCGCCCGCAGCGGCCCGGAATGGTGAGCATACGCAGCCCCCCTCAGGGCGTATTATACTGCAAACGGTGGGGGCAATTGCAACCCAGGAGACGGCCATGCGTGACCCGCTTCGTACAGGTTTCTCCGGGCGGCGTTCCTAACCGTTTTACATCGCGCACGCGCCGGAAATCGGCGCCCGAGACGTGGACCCGGCGGTCCATCCGCCGCCCGACCTGATGATCGAAGTCGATGTCACGAGCTCCTCCTTGATTCGTTTCCCGATCTTCGCCGCCTTTGGTGTGCCGGAGGTGTGGCGCTACGACGGGACCCGGGTGGCGATCTTCCATCTGGAGGGCGGCCAGTGTGCGGAGGTGGAGTCGAGCAGCGCATTGCCGCCGCTCACCGCTCCGCCGGGTCCGGGAGTGGGCACGAGCACATCGCTGAAGACCGGCTTCCCACATCCGCCGACTCCCCGCCTTCGGCGTTAACTTCCCCCGGGGCGGCGCGCGCTTCAGCGACGCTTCAGCGTGCGGGCGTGGGCTGCACAGCCTATGGCTTCAGCCCGGCCCGGACAGGCATTCTTGCCTGTCCTACTGGGGCGGGTCGACCACCGGCCGGTCCTCGGGCTTGGCCTCCATTTCCGCGGCGTCAAACGCGATGGAGGCCTCCGTCGTAAACTTCCGATACAGTCGGAACTCGACTTCGTTGCGGCTCAGCAGCTTGCTCTCCCGCGCCCGCACGGTGGCCCGCAGCGGCACCAGGAAATCGCGGTCGGAGATCTTCGTGAACCCGTACTCCAATGCCGAGCGGGCTTCCTGGATGGGAAAATCTCTCGGCAGGCCTTCGGTCACCGAGCTGATGCGCAGCACCGTGCCGGTTTCCTTGTCGATGTAAACCTGCCCCTGGTAGCCGGCGATGACCTCCCGCTCGTGCCGGTAGTTGATGTGCCATTGCGACCGCGACTGCGGCACGCGGAACCGAAACACCCAGACCTTGCGGCCATTCAGAACGCTGTGCCGATCCCATTTGAAATCGGCCCCCGTCTCGGGAGCGAACAATTGGGCCAGCGTGGTGCCGAACTCCCCGGTCGAGATGGCCCCCCCCAGCGAGTCGTAGGGCCGGTTGGTAAGCTGCTCGTTGACGCTGATGACTTTGTAGTCCTCTTTCTGCTCGAAGTAGCTCAGGCGCGTCTTGATCTCGTCGTACTTGATCCAGTCCAGCTCCAGGCCCGTCGGATCGACGTACCGGCGCGTGAGCTGGAGACAGATGAAGTCGGGCAGGCGCTTGGAGTAAGAGAGGGCGCTGGTGCGGGCCTCTTCGATGATGCGCTTCTGCTCCTCGGGCGGAGGCGGCGGCTCCACGGGTTTGGCCGGAGGGGGCGCCGAGACGGTCGGCGGGGGCGCCGGCAGCCCACGCGAGACCTTCTGCAACTCCCGCAGCGCTTCCACGGTTTGAGCGCCGGCGCCGTAACCTTGCAGCTCCTCGATCATGACGTCGCTCATGGCGAAGCTCAGCTTCTGCTTGCGCAGGTAGGAGGCGACTTCCTTGTCCCGCTGTTTCAGTTGAACCGAGGACTTGATGAGGCTGCGCAGCTGATCCCAGCTCAGGGTGGTCTGGGCGGCCGCCAGGAGGGCCACCACCAGCAATAGTACACCCCTTCGCCAGCGCATAGGCTTCTTCTTATTGTAGCGTAGCTGACTACCGGACCGCGCCGAGCAGGTCGTCCAGAAACGCGTAAGCCAGGGAGCGGAGACAGTCTTCCAGGGGGAAATAGCGGATCCAGTCTGCCTTCTTGGCGCCGTACCAGAGAACCTCGCCTTTGCTGGTGGAGACGAGGCGCAGAGTGATTTTTAGCACCAACCCGCCGTTGGAGCGGCGGAACAGGGAATCGACTCGTCCCAACACCACCAGGTCGTAGCCTTGTAAGCGCCCGAAGCGAGCGGCGGCGTCGACGTCGTCGGCGGCGAAGGCTACCGAACCCGCCACGGTGACGCTGCGGGCGGCGTTTTCGGCCTGCACCAGTTGCTGCAAGATCTCGGCAAACGACGGAGGCTCCGGCGACACCGAGTCCGGAACTTGAAACGGCAGGAACCCGACGCGCTTCTTGTCCAGATAGGGCGGCAGCTTGCGGACCCACACCAGGTGGTCGATCTTGGGATCGGAGCGGGTGAATATCCTGGGCGCCTGGGCAGCGCTGAGGAGCAGGACCAGGCAAAGTTGCCCCATACGGAAAGCATCGGCAGATCGGGCCGTGTGCTACAACGGGGTGGATGAAGATCCCGCTCGCGCGGCTGGCCCACGCCCGCTCCGGCGACAAAGGCGACACCGCCAACATCGGCCTGATCGCCTTCGAGGAGCGCCACTATCCCCTACTGGCCCGTGAAGTCACCGCCGCCCGCGTCAAGGAGCACTTTCGCGGCCTCTCGAACGGCGACGTCGAGCGCTTCGAGCTTCCCAATCTCGGCGCCTTGAACTTTCTGCTGCACCAGGCCTTGGGGGGCGGAGGCACCGTGTCGCTGCGCCTGGATGCCCAGGGCAAGACCCTGGGCGCCGCGCTGCTGCGCATGGAGATCGAGGTCAGCGAGGCGGAGTTGTAGCTCGGACCTTCCGCACCAACTGCAGGTTGTGGCGGGCTTCGGCGTAGCCCGGCGCCAGGGCCAGGGCGCGTTCGAAGTGGCGCGCCGCCAGGTCGAGGCGTCCCTCGAGACCCTCCAGGCGTCCCAGGCTGTTGTACGCCGGAGCGAAACCGGGATCGGCGGCCAGGGCCTGATCGATCGATTCCCGGGCCTCCCCGAAGCGGCTCAAGTTGGTATAGAGAATTCCCAGGTTGTTGGCGGCTTCGGCGTTGGCCACCCGGAGGCGGATAGCCTCTCGATAGTGCTGGATGGCGCGATCGGGGTGGGCGCTACGGGCCAGCAGGTTGGCAAGGTTGTTGTGCGCCTCCGGCAGGCTGGGATCCTGTCGAACGGCTTGCTCGTACTCGACCAGGGCCCCTGCCGCATCGCCGGCCAGCTCCCCCGCCAGCTCCCCCGCCAGCTCCAACGCCCGGCCCAGGTTGTAGCGGACCTTCGCGAGCCCCGGGTCCAGTTCGAGAGCCCTGCGGTAGTGGACCGCCGCCTTCGACGGCTGGCCTTCGGCGAGGTAGGCGTTGCCGAGCTCGATACGCACCTCGACGGGGGCCGGCCCGGCCCGCTTCTCGAGCAGCTCGATGCCGCGCCAGCGGCCGGCGCCCTCCATCACCAGCGCCAACCCCTGGTAACCCAGCCATTCCTGGCTGTCAGGATTGAGACTTCGGGGCCAGTAAACCACCAGGTCGCCCCGATAGGCGGTGTGCTTCTCCTGAAGCGGGGCCAGCAGATCGCGCGCCGGCTTGCGGCGCTCAATGCGGTGGTCCGTCATGACTACGTGAACCACGTCGTCGGTCCGGCGGGGAGGCATGTGGCAGGGCAGGCAGTTGGAAGTGGCGGCATCGGCATGCGGGGCGGAGTGGCAGGCCAGGCACTTGGTCCGAAAATGAGACACCGCCGCCGGGCCGCGCGCGGTGTCGTGAGGGTTATGGCAGGTGACGCAGCTCAGCCGCCCGGCGCTCTTCTGAAAACAAGCCGACTGCCGCAGCCGGTAGCCGGCGCCGGCGATCTCGAACTTGTCGTCATGCCCCGACCCTGGG
>Ga0247727_10004912_pt1 | contig 27784 bp, 20 predicted proteins | sample WisWelCaveWW1625_FD_202498 | JGI IMG/M metagenome (GOLD analysis project Ga0247727, IMG submission 202498) | Biofilm microbial communities from Wishing Well Cave, Virginia, United States - WW16-25 | ecosystem: Environmental > Aquatic > Deep subsurface > Groundwater > Cave microbial mat | place...
ACGCCGGTTGCGCTGTGACTACGAACAACTTCTGACGACCAGTGAAACGATGATTCACGTGGCGATGATTCGGCTCATGTTGAAGCGGCTGCACCCGTAATCACACCTTTCAAAACACGCTCTGAGTAAAATAGCTCCTGTCCGTGCCGTGCCCTGTCGGCTGCCCGAAGCGGTTGGAGCCGCAACCGGCGCAGGACGTGGAGTGTTTCTGTGGCGATGTTTCCTTGCAGCCAGTCCAACGCCGCCTCCCCTTCTTCGGAATTCGCTTCCTGGTCGCGGAGATGATTCAGCGCGGTGGCGACAACTCGACCGAAGGAGCTATGCGGCCAATTCTCGTCCCTGACCGCCGCAATCATCTCATCCAAGGCCGCGTCGGGAAAAGCCCCACGAGCGTTCGCCGCGCGCTCGCGCATTTGGTCCAGCGCTGCCTGAACAATCGGAAGGATGCCGGGGCGTTCGACACCTGGAATTTGAACCGCCTTGGCAATCTGTTCGTACAGGCCGAACCAATCGCCAACGGTAACGTGCGCTTTGCACTGGAGATAGCACATCGCCCAGTTCTCTGCGGCGGCGCGTGCGCCGACGGACAATAAGAAGTGAGTCTTGCCGCCGCCGTAAGGGGCCACGGCAAGCTTGAAGTGTGAGTTGCGCCGGCAGAAATCTCGCAGTTGGGCGTTGGCCAAACGATCGAGCCAGCCGTCGAGTCCGACGGACCATGCCGGCAGAACTCGCGAGGCCATCGCCGAGGCGGGTGGAGTGCCATGCGCGGCCAGTGTGCGCCACGCGTCGCGCAGGTCATCGAGGGGAATGTCATTCAGATGTGGCATAGGCATTAGTCGGTGCGGAGGATTTCGTTCGCCATCCGTTTGATGAACTCGCGGACGGCGCCTTGGGTGATGTTCCGGCTCATGTCCTCGCTCAGGCTGGGAAGGGTCTTTTGTGCGAGGGTCAGGCGGTTTTCCGGAATACCGGCTTCGCGTCCCAAATCCAGCAGTTTCGCGCCGAGTTCGGCGAAGAACTCGCGCTCCGCCGGACTCGGTTCGGTGAGTTCATCCAAGCGGCACCAGACCGCGCGGGGGTTTCGCGGCGGTTCGGCGAAGGGGCTGGTTTCCTCCATGCGCGCCACCCGTTGCCAGATGGCCGGATAGTCTTCGAAGGCCATTCGGATGAAGTCACTCGTCGTCGCATAAACGACGGAGCAGGCCGGAATACCGCCGGTGGCCAAGTGGTCCACGAGGTTGCGGAGGTTGGCCATGTGCTGCTGGCGCGAGCGCAGTGGCTCCGGCCGCAAGTGGAGGTCCGCGCCGGTTTCATCGAACAGGACGACCAGCCCCTTGAATCCGAGTTGATGCGGCAGCGTGAGTAGTGATCGCAGCCAGACTGCCGCATTGCGCTTCCCAATCCGGCCTAGCGGGCGTGGAAGGTGGCGGTCGAGGCGGAACAACTCGCCGAACGTCACACGGCGATTGGTGTCGTGCATCAGCAACGCGCGAAGATCGTGAGTAACCGGTTCATTCACCTGACCGGCGAGAACGCGACGCGTGTAGGTGACGAGGAGGTTGCGAAAGGCGGGGTTGCCGCGCGACCCATGCTCGAAGGTTGTCAGTTGGTCGGGAGTCAGTCCAGCGAGGAAGTGGGCCAGTCCGATCTGGCCGTTGCTGCTCGGTGAATCGGCGGTCACCGCCAGCGCAATTTGCCGGTAACTGTCCTGAAGGGCGGCGAACGGCTTCGCCTGCGTTCCGATCCGCGCCGTTACGAATCCTGCGCGCTGTGCGCGAGTCTCCAATACTTGGAGAAAGTGCGTTTTGCCACGCCCGTACGGGCCTTCGACGAAGCGCAGTTCCGAGCCTCCGGCGGCAAGGAAGGGCAAGGTTTCACGTTCCCACCTTGCGAGAAATCCTTCGAGACCTGTCGAAAGACGCGCTGCGACTTCGGGCAAGTCCAGAAGCCCGTGTTGAGCGAGACGGCGGAGGAAGTCGCGCGGATTTTGCATGACGACAGGAAATTCAGGAGTTCTTCTTAATAGCCAGGCGCGCGGCTGATGTTTCGTTGCCGAGCGGGTGGTCGAGACTCGGAATGAAGATCGTGCTCGCGCTTTCCCGCATTGAGGGCGTGGTGGTCACCAACCGCTCGTCGCCCACGCTTACTCCTCCCCGAATGAAACGAGCGAGATCGAAAACGAACTGGTACATCGGGTAAGCGGGCACGTTCTTGGGTTCAGGACGCTTGCGGAACGCGTGGTGGCTCCGCGCTCCCTCTAGCACGAGTTCTCGATGCAGGTCCCGGATGGATACGAACTTGTCACGTGACCTACCTTCGCAGCACGCAGCGTAGGCAGCCTTGATCTGCTTAAAAAACGATTCGCGTTTGAACGGTGACCGCTCCAGTTGTCCGCGCAGATCCTGCAGCCGTTTGTAAAGCTTCTTTCCGTCGGCTTCCTTCGTGCGCTCGACCTCCACGCCGCCCAAGGTTGTCACCGCGGATTCTCCCTCGAACTCAACACGGAATACGCCTACGCGCACAGCGCGTGTGGATTCGTTGAACGGCTCACCGGCCGCACGCGCTGCTTGTAGCAACTTCTCGCGTCGCGATTGCAGGCTGGCTTCGCGCTGTGCGAGGGCCTCATCGCAGGCGCGCTTCAACTCGTCGACAAACTTTGGCCAGTTAAATTGCCCCGCCAGTCTTGCTGCCTCTTCGAGCTTCCTGGCGGCATCAGGCTTTCCTTCCCTGCGGGTCTTCGCCGCGTTGGAGAGAGTTCCAACCAGCCTCTTCAAGTGTGCTGCTTGCTGCGCGAGGTCGATCATGAGCCATGTTCCATCGGGCATTGTTGCGGTTGCAACAGAGAAGTCGTGCGTAAGGACGAAAGAGTACGTGCTGCCAAAAGATCAACAACTCGGTTCATGCGGCCAGTGTGCATCCTCGTGCACCATTTTTCCAGAATCGTGCATGCCCGGCAATCTTCGGGCCGTCGTCTGCCGAACCGGTCATGATGACTTTGATTGCACCCTCTTTATCATCGTCGTGATGCCAGTCAGGTCGCAGCTTCACCAACTGATCGTACAAGTCCACGCAGATGCGGCGGCTCATGCAGACGATCATCGCCTTGCCGTCCATCACCTCCAACCGCGCCTCCCAATGCTTCACCAAATCCTCGGCGATCAAGCCCAGCCGCTTGTCCGCGCCCACGATCTTCTCCAACGCCGCCCACTTGGTCTTGAGGTATTCCTTCTTGGAAAGCTCCTCGCCTTCCGTCGCCTCCTCGAAATCGGGATCGATCTTCGGCTTCTCGTTTGCCTTGAGTTTCAGCTTGGCGAGTCGGCCTTCGTAATAAATCGGCACGGTCGCCTTGTCTTCCACCGCGCGCAGGATGTCGTAAATGCTGATGTATCTTGCGGTTCACCACATCGTAAATACGCAACAGCGTGTCGTGATTCTTTTTTGAATCCTCTGGCATATCAGTGGCCTTTCAGTGATTTGGAATCCTTCACCCGCACCGCCCCCGACAGCAGCTTCGGCAGCAGCGCGTCCCGCGGCGCAGCCAGCGGCAAGGGCGCGGCGTCTCCAACAACAGATTCAGGAAGCTTTATCATGCTTTATCATGCTATGCGTTTGACAAAACCCAACGGTTAGGTATTACATTGTCCCGCAGGCAAGCGCGGGGTTGGTAGAGGTTGTCCGTCAGGACGGCAGCGCGGAACGCGTGGGATCTCGAACCCGGGGCCTGCATGAGTTTGTTTGACATGATGATCTAAGTCGGACTGGAAAGCTCCGGTCGGCGCTGGGCCTCTGGCGAAAGCTTGAGGCCCTTCGCATTTTCAGGGAAACACTTTCAACCCCCATCCTTTGATTTCGCCCGTGGGACTGCGGCGGAATTTCTTCGCCACAATGTCGTATGCCCGGTTGGGCTGGTTCGGACGCAACACCTTGATGCCCACCGGGCGCGCCACCAAGTCGGCGATTTGCAGCCCCGTGGAGTTGGCCGCCTTCGGAATCATGACCAGCTCAAACGGCAGCCGTTTCCCCAGCGCATTCGCCCCGTCGCAGATACGACGAAAGGCGAGTTCCAGTTGATTGTCTTCCTTGTCGCCACGTTTCTCGACGACGACATGCGTGAGCCGGTTCGCTTCGCCCCGGCTGTTCAGTTCCAGATACATCCGCTCCAATCCAAACTCCAAGGCCAGTTCGTAGGGGTTGGCCGGCAGGGCGTATTGCCGGGTGAACTCCAGCTTGCGGATCGCCGCTACGACGAGTTGGAACGGCGTTTCGTCCACGAGACGGTTGATGGCCTCCAGGAACGCGGCGCGTTTGACGGGATTGAACAGAAACGCGTAGGCTTTGTTCGGCTTGCGGATCTCGTGCTCGTGCAAAACCTGTTCGTCATGTCCCCAGAAGGCGAACTTCAACCGCTGCAAGGCGGGACAGATCTGCTGGATATAATCCGCCTTGGCGAACAGACAGAACGCCAGCACAAACATGGGATAACCGGGATCAACGTTGGCCAAACCATGGTCGCCACTCTCATCCACGAAGATCAGGTGGTTACCGAAAGAAACAGGTTCGCTTTGGTTCATCAGCCTTTCGCCTTCCTCTTTACTTTGTCATCCCGAGCCTGTCGAGCCGAGTCCGACGACACGCCGCTGCTGTTTGCGGCAACCATCTCTGTGGTTTCCGTTCCGTGCCCTTTCGCTTTTCTCTCATCCCTCATCCTTCATCCTTCATCCTTCACCCTTTCCGGTCTGACCCGCACCGCCCCCGACAGCCCCGAAAGCGTTCGGGGCGCGTCCCGCAGCGCGGCCAGCGTCCGGAAATCCGTAAGGAGGCTCATCAATTGGTTTCGCCTTTTGATTGCGACCTTCGTCGCTGAATCTCAGCCCGCCCTAACTCGGTGATCGTTACGAGATCAGCAGCAATATTACGCTCAACCCACTTGTTTGCGGCCATCCGGCCGATCAGTGCATCCGAACAGTTATTGCTCAGCATGTAGGACTCGCGGATTGTTTCAGTCTCTGAGCCGAAGAACTCCACCAATTTCGCCCGCGCCCGTTGGTCAATGATGTCTTCTGAAGCTTTAGTTGCTTGCTCCAATTCCTCCAGGTCACTCAACCTCTTCTTCAGATTGTCGCGGGGGATGAGCGCTCCAAATTGCCCGCTGATCACATCGAGTTCGACCGCACGTGAACGAGCAAGGAGGAAGACCAATCGTGACACAACTTCTGTCATCTGCTCAACATCGATCGCCGCGCCTGTCGGCGGGAGTTCAAAATGAGACTGGGTCAGAGGGAGAACCTTCCCAAGATGTCGGGCCAACGGTTGTGGGGGTGCTGGGGTGGCTGCGACACGACCCAGAACTGGCTGTGGGGATGATGAATGATGGTGACGGTCTTGCGGGCGGTGGCACTGATGGGCCAACTGCGACCCAGAAAGTCGATCTGCTGATCGGCGTTGACGCGGCGGCCGAGGTGCAGCGCCAGATGCAGGTCCAGCAGGCTGGCGGGGGGACAGGCGCTGCCCACCGTGCGTCCCTCAGCCTGCGCTTGGGCGTAGGCGTCGTCGGGGGGACAGGCCGGTGGTGCGGCAGACGGTGCGGTTCTGCCGGGCCAGTTCGCGGGTGAGTCGTTCTTGGGCGGGGTCGTACGCGCCGATCTTCTCGTCGGCCAGCAGCGCGAGCAGCCGGTTTTGGAAGGTGCCGAAGCAGCGTTCGATTTTGCCTTTCGCTTGCGGACTGGGGGCGACGAGGTGGGTGACGCCCAGCGCGGTGAGCGCCCGCTGGAACTCGGAGCGGGGATCGCGACCGTCGGCGGTGGACTCATGTCCGAACAAGGCCAGGCCATCGGTGTCGAGGGCCAGCGGGAGGCCAGGGATGGTGAAGGCACGGCGGCAGTGTGGGAAGTGGTGCCAGGTGGTATCGGCGGGGACGAAGGTGCCGGCCAGGAGTTTGCGGGAATGGTCATCGACGGTGAGCAGCAGGGTTTGTTTGTCGTCCGCCGGCCACCATTGGTGGATCGAGGAATCGTGTTGCCAGAGTTCACCGACGCGGGCGCGCTGCCAGCGGCGGCGGGGCTTGGGCAGGGGCGCGGGTGCGCCGACCAGGAGTGGGAAGTGGCGGCGGGCGTAGGCGGCCACCGATTTCCGGTCGCGGTGGAAGGCGCAGCGGGTGGCCCGTTCATCGGCGACGAGTTGGTAATGGGGGGGTCGTTGCAGCGGGAGGAAGGCTTGCAGAAACTGCTGCACCGCGTCCGGCCAGGCGGGGCGATGGTCGTCGCCGGAGAGGCGGAGGGTGAAGGCGGTGGGGTGCTGGAGCCAAGCGGGGCGGAGGCGGAAGAGGTGGGCGCGACCGACGCTCAGGAGTTGGGCGGCGGTGTCTGGATCGAGGTCGCCGCGGTTGAAAGCGTCGAGCGTCTGGTGGAGGAAGCGGAGGGTGAGGCGTTTTGCGAGTTGATGTTTTGCATGGTGCCATTGAGCGCCAGACCCGCCCGCCGCGCCAGTCTTTTCGTCGGCCTCGCTACGCTCGGCCTCCTCAAAGCCTGGCGTGGCGGGCGGGCGCGCTCTGCCCTGACGGGCAGGAGAAGCCCCAGTCTCATTTTGCTCCCCCAAGCAGTCTCATTTTGTTCCCGCCCCGACACGTTTAAGCGGGCGGTTATGGGGCTTTGGGGTTCTGCGGGCCGTAGTTGAAGTTTTGTTCGATCTCGGCTGCCGGCAGCGCATGGTCGTAGATGCGCGCTTCGTCCACCGCGCCTGCAAATGAAAAATCCAGACTCCCGCCGCTGGCATGGCCGAGCGCGCCGCCAAGCGCCAACGGGCGATCGTTTTGCTGAATCGGCTCGTTACAGTCGCGGCTCGCCACTTCTTTGCCGTCAACGTAGAGCCGCAGGGTCCGGCCATCGTAAGTGCCGACGACATGCGCGTACTGGCCGGTCGGCACGGGATGTTTCACATGGTTGGCGCCGCTATTGATATAGAAATAGACGTAACCGTCGCGGTAGTACGAAAGCGTGTAGGTCTCATAACCCTTGCCGAACAAACGTGCCTCTTGGCCCGCGGCCGGGACAGCCTCGGGTTTGACCCAGACTTCGAGCGACACTGCCGTGGTGAGGTGGAACGGGCCGAGGGCGGCGATGCTTGCTTGCGCGGCTTTGCCATCCAGTGTCAGGGCGTGGCCGCCCACCGGGCTGGATTGCCAACCGGCACCGTGGTCGAGGAAGGCGTCGTGGTGACCGACGGAGTCGGCGGCGGTCGTGCCGGTACCTTCGTTGAAGGTCCATTGGCCGATCAACCCCGCCCGCGTGTTTGCGCCAAGCGCCAGGACGAACGTCAGAGTCAAGCCGGTGATGAGATGCTTCATGGATTCATTCCTTTCGTTCGGGTGAGTGGGTTTGCACGACGCAGCCCAATCCTTGCGGGTCAAGCTTGAGCGCGAGCACCGCCTCGCCGTTTTCGATGTTCGGCCGTAGCGGCTGATCGTTCCACGCATCTTGATAGGTCGCGCCGTTGCGATGCGTCACGCGCAACACCGCGCCGCGCACCGTGCGGAACTGGCCGTTGAACAGCGTCCACAGCGTGCGCCGATCGCCGGGGAATTCGTTCGCGACCACCCCCGCCTTCAGCGTGGGCACGAACGGGCTTGGATGGTCGGAGATGAAACAGTCGGTGTATTGTTTCTTGAGCGTGAGACATTTTCTCAGCCAGCCGAGTGTGCGGTCATCGTAGAGCCGCCAAGTGGCGTCATAGTGCGCTTCGCCGTTGAAGAACAACGCTTTGAGGCAACCGAAGTTCGGGTCGCCCTCGATGCCGACGGGAAAACAAAGCTGCTTCACGCGCGGGAAGACAAACCGGTAGAGGTTCATCGGCATCTCGGCGACCTGCGCCGCGGCGTGGGGCAGATCACGCGCCGTGCCGAAGATCTCCTGCAACGTCAGGTAGTAGTAGGCGATGTTGCCGTCAATGAACTGGCTGCTGGTGTCCGGCAGCGGGAACTCGCAGTAGATCGGCACGGTCGGCGGCAACACGGCGCGCACGGCTTTGAGGAAATCGGCGGTGGCCTGATTGCCGTTGAGCGGGCCGGCGTGGCCGTGTTGGGTCGAGTAACAGGCCAGCCCGCGGGCGAACCCGAACACGTCGAGATAGACCGAGTCGCAGCCCGTCTCGGCTTGCACGCGTTTTACCGTCGCCACCATGTGATCGAACCACGGTTGCGCGCCGGGACAAACCGACCACATCCGTTCGTCTTCTTCCAGCGTGCCGTCCTTGCGCACGCAGGCCACTTCCTGGCCGATCCTGTTGCCGATGTCCGTGCCCTTGCTGCAGCGGTCGGCGATGAGGTACAGCGAGACGGGGCGCTGGTGTTCCTTGCGGATGCGCTCGATCTCGGCGCGGAACTGGGGCAGCCCGCCGACCCGGGCGTAGCTGGCCGCGGCGTAATCGCCCCACATCTCGTGCTGGCGGTCTTCGTCGTAAAACCAGTTGTAGAATTGGTAGGTGTCGGGCAACGCGCCCCACTGGTCGCGGTCGGCTTTGATCCATTCTTCAACGCGCCACGCTTGCGTCGCGCGGTCGTAGCACGGTGGCGTGTGGTGGATGTAGCCGGCCTCGTGAGCGGAGGGGACGAGCGACTTCAGCAGGAATGCCCGGCGAAACCAATCTGCATCCCGCGCGCGGTGGTTTTGATACCATGTGGCCACCCACTGGCGGTAAAGCGCCAGCGCCGCGTGCCAGTCACCCGCGTGCGGCGCGAGACAGGTCTCGACCAGTTCGCGCGTTTCGCCGGGTTTCAGTTCCCACCAGTCGGCGGGGTACGCGACGAATGCGGTGACACCGCTTTCGGTTTTCGTCAGGCTGTAATCGAGCACGGCGTTTTGTAGATTGTGTGTGAGGATCGCCAAGCCGTAGCCCGCACGCGGGTTGAAGATGTCCATGAACTGGTGCGGGAACGAGCGATCGTTGGGCGCGCGATACGTGCCGCGCTGGTTGGTGAGGACGTGGCGGGTCTTGGGGAAAAACAACCAGGTGTCGGCGAGGTGGCCGAGCGTCAGATCGTCCAGACACGGGAACTGGATCTCCGCCCGCAGCGGGGCGTCGCCGTCGTTGCGCAGCTTCAACCGCAATTCCGTCCCGTCTTGCGGGGTGAGGCGGGCGGCCAGTTCCAGCCGCAGCTGGCCGGTCGCGAGCACGGCGTGCGCGTTGCGGTCGCTGACGTCGAGTTTCTCCACCGTGCAAGCATCATGTCCCTCGATGCGGACGATGCGCCTCAGGTCGAGCGGCAACTCGCCGAACGGATGAGCGAGGACGAGTGTGTTCGTAGTCGAGCGCTTCAGCGCGGTCGTGGGATTCGAGCCCGCGCTGAAGCGCGCTACTACAGACTTCTCTCCCTCCACGTGGAGTTGAGGGAGGGCGGGTTTTTCCGATGCGTTCAGCGTCACTGCCGCCAGCGCGGCGTTGAAGCCGAACCGGCGGTTGTGCAACACGATCTTCTTCAGTCCGCGCTTGGGGTCGGCGGCGACCGCGTACGCGCCCTCTGCGCGGCGGATGACGTAGCCGCCGTCGGCGAGCGAGTACGGGAACACCCAATCCGGGTCGCCATCGCCGTAGTCCAGTTCGAGGGCGAAGGATTCGACGTCGCTGAGCGCGAACGGGAGAGGCGGCACTTCATAGCGGCGCTGCATCTTTGGGAACTCCGCCACCAGGTACAGAAACACCTCCGTGACGCGCTGCCCGATGGGGACTTCGATGCGGTCGGCGCGGGCGATGGGGAGGAAATGTTTCCGTGGCACTTTCACGCCGAAGCGTTCGACCTGCTGTTCGTTGACGGCGGCGTTCTCGGCGCGGCGAATGAGGTTCGGCGGCGCGGCGGCGAACTGAAACGGGACGCCACTCAGGGTCGCTTTCCCTGCCGGCAGTTCGGCGGTGGCATTGCAGTGGCCATCGAGCGGCACAAACCGCCAGTCGCCCGCCAGCGGCGGGCGGTTGGAAAACTCGGCGTTGGTCATGGATCGAAACTGCTTCATGTTGTCCTTCAGTTCCTTCGCCGTCAACGCATGGTTGTAGAGGCGCGCCTCGTCAATCAGGCCGGCGAACCCCGGCTGGCCGAGCACCGCGTCCACCTCGCTCGCGGGCAATGGCAGCGCGCTGCGCTTCGCGTCCACGAGCCGGCCGTTGATGTGGAGCGCGAGGTTCGAGCCGGGCGCGTTCGGATCGTACGCGAGAACGATGTGGCTGTATTCGTCGAGCGGGAGAGCGTTGTCCTCGATGGCGCGGACGTTGTTCGCGCCCGCGCCGACATAGCCATAGACCTGGCCCTGCCGGAAATAGCTCAGCCCCCAGGCGAACGACGGTTTGCCGAGCAAAAACGGCTCGACCTGGCCATCGTTGGCGGCGGTCGGCTTGACGACAATTTCCAGGCTGAACGGGGCGGGCTTGTTGAACAACGTCCGCCCGTTCTCGATGACGATCGAGCCGTTGCCGTCGAACCGCGCCACGTTACGGCCTTCGTCCGTCACCAGTGCCACATCGCCCTGCGGTTTGCCGTGGAACTGGCCCACGGTGTCGTTCGCATTCGTCCCGTCGAACGTCCAGCGGGCGATGAGGTCGGCGCAAGCCACCGGGGTCTGCCACGCCAACCAGCCGCTCACGATCATCATGGAAACAGGATTCGGTTTCATCTTCGCCTCAGTTGACGGAAATCGTCGTGCGCAGTTCGCCCGGACCGTTTTCTTTCAGATGAACCAGCAGGCGCTGGCTGTCGCGGTGTCGTCGCCCGGTGTAGCAGCGGCACAATGCGGCGTTGCGGCAGCGCGTCGAGCCAGCGCGCGGCGAACGTCGGCTCAGTTCTCATGAGCATGCGGATCGAAGAATTTCACAAACGCTTCAACCCAAGGCCGGCAAGGGCGGCGGCCGCTCCGCCGCAAAGAAATTCGTCGTCGGCGCCCAGACCGATAAACGGGAATCCCCGTTTGAGAAATTCCTTTGCCTGATCGGTCACATCCGGGTGACCGATGCCAATCCAGGTTCCGATGGAACGTTTTCCTTGTTTCAGTTGTTTGCGAATGAGTTTGTTCATTGAAAAGGATTTTCGATTTTTGATGATCCCTTGGACACGTCCGCCTCATGGATGCACTCCATGAAAAGCGAACAACGTTGGCTGATTCCGATCAATCCATTTCGGTCGCAACCCGGATCGGCTTACCGGTTTGTTCCGCTTTTCGAATTGCCTCGGCAACGGCAATTGCCGTGACCATCTCTCCGCTGAGCGCATGCGGTTTGCCCGTTTTGACCATCCGTTTGATATGTTCCAGGATGACCGCCGAGCCTTCCGAAGATTTAAAATCATCGAGCGCAGGACCTTGGAGTGCGCCCTCCGGACCGTAAGCGCAGACGAACAGCCCCGTAAAGCGGGATTCCACGTCACAATTAATCATGACGCCATGCTCTGGACGATCAGGCTGGTCGCCATAATCCAGATGGATCGCGGTGTGACTCGGCGCGCGCAGACATCTCACCGTGCGAATGCCGGCGCCAAAGACGTGGTGCGCAACTGAAATGGCGTGAATCAATCCCGCCCAATGAGTCGAGCAACCGGCAATCGTTCCAAAACTGACTTTTCCGAGTTCATCAAGCCGGTTCCGGATCCGCGCGGTGTCAGGATTGACTTGCAGAATCGAGAGCGACATGACGGGCGCACGATGTCGTTTTGCCAACTTGAGGATCGCGCGCGTGTCTCTCACCGAATTCGCAAACGGCTTGTCAATGAACGTCGGCACGCCTTTCTTCAGCCCGGGCGCGGCGAGCCGAAGGTGATCGCTGCCATCTCCATTACAGTCAGAGACGAAAACCAGGTCCACTTCATTGCTGACCGCCTCGAATGTGTCACAAACCTCCGGTCTTCCATGGAACACGCGCGAGAACGCCTCGGCGCTTTTGCGATCTTCATCCCACACCTTGACGATGCGAAATCCGGTCACACGTCGAGCGGTCATACGCCATGGCGCGCGATATTGAGTGTAAAAAAAATAATGCACCCCCGCGTTCTGCCACGTATAGCGGTTTTTCGGATCCCAAGGCATGGGTTGACGGAGCAACAACGGATCATGCTCGTCCATCTGCGCCCCAAACCACATCCCATGCGTGTCGCAACGGATCAACCCGACTCGAATAGATTTAATGGATTTCATTGAGGTCTCCCCGCCGCGCTGATTCTGAAAACGTAGCCGCAGCCCTTTTCAGAGTCCAGCCTAACCGGATATTTCATCCCGATCGCGCGGCGGGTGCGCGACAAATTTCTTGATGATTCCGCTGTAGGCGGTCCCGAGCCCCGAAAGCTTTCGGGGTCGGGACCGCCCTTTGCCCCAGCGGGGTCAGCGACCCCGACTACAGCATGAGGCGCGACCAAGAAATTTGTCGCGCACCTTCGCGCGGCGCATCGGGATGAAATATGCGGGGTAGAAATCATTTGCCTTTTTCAGGACCTTTTTTGAAGTTGGCCGACACTTCCTTCTCAGTCAGGGCATGGTTATAGACGCGCGCCTCATCAATCGAACCGCAGAATGAATAGGTGTCCGCCTCTTGGTTGGGTTGGGATTGATAACCCATGGTGGACAGACCGTAGCCCAACAAAAGCGGGTGATTGCCCACATGGATTTTTTCAGTGAATTCTTTCCGGGCAACTTCCTCGCCATTGATGTAAAGGCGCATCAGCGCTCCGTCATAAGTGCCAACCAGATGAGTGTATTCACCCAGCGGAAGCTCATGCTTGATATGGTTTCCTCCTGAATTGATGTAAAAGTAGGCGTTGCCATCGGTGTAAAACGTCAGAGCATAGATTCCAGTGTCCTTTCCAAAAATCAAGCACTCCTGGCCGCTGGCAGGCTTGACTTCGGGCTTGACCCACACCTCCAAAGTAATCTGCACGGTTGGCGCATAGAGCACATCCCTGCCCACTTCGATGTGGCAACCGCTGGTTCCGTCCATCACCACTGCCCGGTTGTCCGGACCGCTTTCCGCCCATTTCACGCCGTTGTGGAGCGTGGCCGACTGATTTTGGCGGGAGTCGGCGGCGGTTGTGCCGGCGCCTTCGTTGAAGGTCCATTGGCCGATCAACTCCGCCCGCGTGTGCGCGCCAAGCGCAAGGCCGAGCGTCACGGTCGTGACGGTGATGAGATGTTTCATGGATTCATTTCTTTGGTTGAGGTGAATGGGTTTGCACGACGCAACCCAATCCCTGCGGATCGAGCTTGAGCGCGAGCGCCGCCTCGCCCTTTTCAATCTTCGGCGTCAGCGGTTGATCGTTCCATGCGTCATGATAGATCGCGCCGTCGAGATGCTTCACCCGCAAGACCGTGCCGCGCAGGGTGTGGAACCGACCATTGAACACCGTCCACACGGTGCGGCCCGCGCCGGGGAATTCGTTGGCAACCACGCCCGCGCGCAGCGTCGGCACAAACGGACGCGGCTTGTCGGAGGTGAAACAATCCGTGTACCGCTTTTTAAGATCGAGGCCTTTCTTCAGCCATCCGAGTGTGCGATCGTCGTACAGGCGCCAAGTCGCGTCGTAATGCGCTTCACCGTTGAAGAACAACGCCTTGAGACAACTGAAGTTCGGATCGCCTTCGATGCCGACAGGAAAACCGAGTTGTTTGACGCGCGGGAAGATAAACCGGTAAAGATTCATCGGCATCTCGGCGACCTGCGGCGCGGCTTTGGGCAGATCGCGCGCCGTGCCAAACATTTCCTGCAAGGTCAGATAATAATAGGTAACGTTGCCATCAATAAACTGGCTGCTGGTATCCGGCAGCGGAAACTCGCAGTAGATCGGCACGGTCGGCGGCAGCGCGGCCCGCACGGCTTTGAGGAAATCAAACGTCACCTGGTTGCTGTTCAGCGGGCCGGTATGATCGTGTCGAGTCGAGTAACAGGCCAGGCCGCGCGCGAACCCGAACACGTCGAGATAAACGGAGTCGCAGCCGGTTTCGGCTTGCACGCGTTTCACCGTCGCGACCATGTGCTTAAACCACGGTTTGGCGCCGGGACAGACCGACCACATCAGCTTGTCTTCTTCGAGCGAACCGTCTTTGCGGACACAGGCGATTTCTTTGCCGATTTTGTCGCCGATGTCCGTGTCCTTGCTGCAGCGGTCGGCAATCAGGTACAGCGAGATGGGAGTCCGGTGTTGCCGGCGGATGCGCTCGATCTCGGCGTGGAACCGGGGCAGTCCACCGACCCATGCGTAGCTGGCCTCGGCGTAATCGCCCCACATCTCGTGCTGACGATCTTCATCATAAAACCAGTTGTAGAATTGGTAAAGGTCGGGAAGCGCGCCCCACTGGTCGCGGTCGGCTTTGATCCACTCTTCAGTGCGCCAGGTTTGAGTCGCGCGATCATAGCAGGGCAGCGTATGGTGAATGTAGCCGGCATCGTGGGCGGAAGGGACGAGCGATTTCAGCAGAAAAGCGCGTCGAAACCAGTCGGCTTTGCGCGCCCCGCGATTTTGATACCACGTGCTCACCCACTGACGGTAAAGCTCCAGCGCCGTGTGCCAGTCGCCTGCGTGTGGCGCGAGACAGGTCTCAATCAATTCGCGCGTCTCGCCCGGTTTAAACTCCCACCCGTCGGCCGGGTAAGCGACAAAGGCCGAAACACCGCGATCGTTCTTCGCCATCCCGTAGTCGAGCACGGCGTTCCGCAAGTTGTGCGTGAGGATGGCCAGGCCGTGACCCGCGCGCGGGTTGAAGATGTCCATAAACTGATGGGTGAACGAGCGGTCGTTGGGCGCGCGAAACGCGCCGCGCTGATGGGTGAGAACGTGGCGTGTCTTGGGAAAAAACAACCAGGTGTCGGCGATGTCGCCCAGCGCCACATTCTCCAAGCACGGAAACTGAATCTCGGCCCGCAACGGGGCGTCGCCGTTGTTGCGCAGCTTCAACCGCAATTTCGCCTGGCCCGCCGGTGTGAGCGCGACGTCCAATTCCAACCGCAGCTTGCCGGTTGCGAGCACGGCGTTTGCCGCGCGGTCGGCAACCTCGAGGGATTCCACCGCGCACGAGTCGCACCCTTCCACCTGCGCGATCCGCTGCAAATCGAGCGTCACCTTGCCATAGGGATGCTCGAAAAGCACGGTATGGTCGTCCACGCGAACCAACCGGGACGAGGCGTTTGTTGACGGGGATTGGGGCGGTGATGACGGAACTGCCGGTTCGACATGCATGGCCGGCAAGGCCGGTTGCTCCGCCGCGTTCAGCGTCACCGCCGCCAACGCGGCGTTGAAGCCAAACCATCGGTTATGGAGAACGATTTTTTTCAACGGCCGTTTCGGGTCGGCGGCAACCGCGTAAGCGCCGGCGTCGCGTCGGATGACGTAGCCGCCGTCGGCGAGCGAATACGGGAATGCCCAGTCGGGGTCGTTGTCGCCGTAGTCCAGTTCGATGACGAAGGACTCGACATCGCTGAGCGCAAACGGGACGCTCGACACTCCATAACGCTGTTGCGCCTTCGGGAACTTACAGACCAGATACAGGAACACTTCGTTGGCGCGCTGGCCGATGGGAACTTCGATGCGGTCGGCGCGGGCGACGGGGATGAAATGTTTCCGCGGCACTTTCGCGCCGAAACGTTCGACCTGTTGTTCGTTGACGGCGGTGTCCTCCACGCAGCGGATGAGGTTCGGCGACGCGGCTGCAAACTGAAACGGAACGCCGCTCAGAGTCACTTTCTCACTGGGCAATTCGGTGGAGGCATTGAACTGGCCGGAGAGCGCCATCAACCGCCAGTCGCCCGCCAGCGGCGGACGGTTGGAAGGCTCGGCGTTTGCCGCGGCTGGAAACTTTTTCATGTTGTCCTTCACTTCCTTTGCCGTCAACGCATGGTTGTAGATGCGCGCCTCGTCAATCATCCCCTCGAACCCCGGCTGACCAATCACCACGTCAGCGTCGTTCGGCGCGAGCGGGTGCGCGCTGCGTTTCGAGTCCACGGGTGCGCCGTCAACGTAGAGGCAGAGGTTGGCACCGGTTGCGTCGGGATCGTACGTCAGCGTCACGTGGCCGTATTCGCCGAGGGGGATGGCGTGCTCTTCGATGGCGCGGACGGCGTTCGAGCCGACATTGATGTAGCCATAAATCTGGCCCTGCCGGAAATAGCTCAGCCCCCATGCGTAAGTCGGTTTGCCGAGCAGAAACGGCTCGATCTTGCCGTCGTTGGCGTCGGTCGGCTTGACGACAATTTCCAGGCTGAACGGGGCGGGCTTGTTGAACAACGTTCGCCCGTTCTCGATGATGATCGAGCCGTTGCCGTCGAACCGCGCCACGTTACGGCCTTCGTCCGTTGTCAGCTTCACATCGCCTTGCGGTGTGCCGTGGAATTTGCCCGCAGTGTCGTTCGCATTTGCTCCGTCAAACGTCCAGCGGGCAATAAGATCGGCGAAAACCCCCGTGGCCTGCAACGCCAACCAGCCGCTCATCATCATTGCGAAAACAGAATTCGGTTTCATTTTCGGTTCAGTTCACATCTCAGGGCGGGGTGGTTAACCTGGATTTCTCACCACTGTTTGTCATTCCGAGCGTCAGCGAGGAATCCCTCTCTGGTGGGAGTCGAAGAAAGGGATTCTTCGCTGCGCTCAGAATGACACTGTGTGATGAGTTTTAGGTGCATGGTGAGAAATCCAGGTTAACCACCAAGTCACCAAAACACAAAGTCTCGATCAGACCGTCGTCCCATGGCGGGTGCGCGACAAATTTCTTGGTCACGCCTCATGCTGTAGTCGGGGTCGCTGACCCCGCCGGGGCAAAGGGCGGCTTCATCGAAGCCGCCTACAGCGGAATCACCAAGAAATTTGTCGCGCACCACCCCATGGTCGTCATACAAGGATGGCCACGTCCGGTTCATCGGTTGCAAGAAAAATCCGGCTTAATTGCTGTAGATGTCCCAGGGCGACACTTCGCCTGCTTCGTCCCAAGGCGGCTTGTTCGTTGACGTTGATTGGGTGCTTTCGGCGTGACCATCGCAGAAGAGCATATTTCCCCTGCCGTTGTGCCGATACGATATACGAACATAAGACAGACTTACCTCGTAGGATGGCCCCACTGCGATCAGACTCCCAGAAGGGGAATCTCCGAGCAGATAAATCTCAGAAGCAGGATTTAAGTTGGCGAACTTCTTGTTGCGAAACGTTGCCTGGGAAAGGTCTTCGTGGTAATAACTGATGTATCGGCTTAAACCGTAGGTCGCTCCGTAGTAGCGCGTGCCGAAGTCCGGGTCCACCCAATACACGCCGTCCCACGCCACCCGCGCCGTCGGGCAGCGAAAAATGCCGTACGGTTCCTTGTCCTGCAGCGCCGCGCCGGTCTCGGTGGTCGGGAAATAGCCGCGCACCCGCAGGATTTCCGACCAGCGGTAATTGCCCACCGACCAGAAGATGTCCGGCACGCAATAACCGTTGTAGTCGTCGGAGTACAGCGCCACGCCCAGGTACAACTGCTTGAGGTTGCTCAGACAGACGCCGGACTTGGCTTTTTCGCGCGCCTTGCTCAATGCCGGCAACAGCAGCGCCGCCAAGAGCGCGATGATGGCAATCACCACCAACAACTCCACGAGCGTGAAAGCGCGTCTCATCGTGATCAGTTATCAGTCATCAGTGACCGAACACTGAATACTGAATACTGATTACTTTCGCATTCGCCGCCAGATCATGGCTCCGGCCACCAGCAGTAGCGCCGCCACCGACGGCTCGGGCACGGTCGCAAACGCGTTCGCACCGGCGTTGAAGTTGGCCAGCACCTCGCCGGGACTCAACGCGTGGTCGTAGATGGCCGCCTGGTCCACCAAGCCGTGCAGGTAGCCGGTGAAACTAGTCCCCGGGCCACCCACGATCAGCGGATCGCCGGACACGGCGGTCGTATCCACATAGCCCAGACTCGAGGCCAGCACGCCGTTGGTGTACAGGCGCACCGCCGCACCATCGTAGGTGCCGACCAGATGTGTCCACACGCCCACGCTCACCGGCGCATTGGCGTTGTTGGCACCGCCGTCCCAATAGAAGTAGGCATTGCCGTTGTGGTACAGCGACAGGGCGTAGTTGCCGAACTGTTTGCCCAGAAGCAGCTTTTCGCCGCTGCCGCCGACATTGGAGGTCGGGTTGACCCAGACTTCCAGCGACACGGTGCTGGTCAGGTCGAACGTTGCCGGCGCGCCCATGCTGACGTAGTCGTCAGTGCCATCCAGGCTGGCGGCCAGATAGCCCGGCGCGGCGGCCCGCGTCGCGCCGTTCAGCAGCGTGCCGTTGTTGCCATTGCCCGAGGTGTCAATCGCGGTGGCGCCAACCGGTTCATTGAACCGCCACTGGCCAATCAACGTCGCTTGGGCGACGCTGAACCACCAGCCGGCGCTCAACCCGGCCAGAAGCAGACTCTTACTGATGTTGTTCATGGTGTTTCTCCCTTCGGTTTGTTTTGTTTGTTTCCACTGCCTACGCTCGCCACCGTAGCGAGCGTCGAGCACTTCCATACCCTATCATCATAGGCGCGAGCCGGCCCGGCGGCAATGCCCACCCACATCCACCGGGCGACCTTTCTGTGCAGATTTCGGCCTGGCCGCCTAGCGTCGGACAACGTCCAGGACGGTCGAATACTCACCGCCGCCGCCGCGCGTGAGGATCAGGTTCAGCGTCGCTGCGGCGGCCAATTCCAAGCGACGGTCCGAACCATCGGCCAACGCCCAACCCGCCGGCAGTTCGAGCACGCCCGGCGCGTCGCTCCGCACGCGCAGGGCCAACCGGCCTGGACGGTCGGACTTCACGTGCCAGCGCAGCCACACCTGTCCCTGCGGCAGGGGAACGACGGCCTCGACCTGCTCCAGCAGATCGCAGCGCGGCTGAACCGTCACGCGGGCAAAACCTGGCGCCGCGGGTTGGACGCCCAGGATTTCGGAGACAATCAGCTCGGCGGGCACGCACGACCACATGTGGCAGAGGCTGTCCAGTTCGTCGCCGAGAAACGTCTCCCACCAGGTCGTCGCCCCGGTCGCGGCCATGCCGTCCCACAAACCGACGACCCCGCGCCACATCTGCCGGTGCAGGCCGGCCTGGCAGAGCGCCTGGGCGAGGTAGGTCCAGAAATACGTGCCGCACCGGCACAGCTCAGGGTCGTCCGCCAACACGCGGGCCAGCAGCCGCGGGGCGCGCGCGGCGGGGCAGACGCCGCTGGTCACGGCCAGCGCGTTGGTCTGCTGGCTCAGTTGCGCGAGCAGATGTCCCTTGTAAACACCGTCCACATACGCGCCGCGCGCGGGATCGTAGAACCATTTCTCCGCCGCCGCGCGCACTCGATCAGCTTCGGCGCGCAATTGCCCAGCTTGCTCCCTTGGCGCGAGCCGTTCGTAGTCAGCCATCCCGAAAGCTTTCGGGACGGAGTGGCGTTCCCTCTGCGTGTTCGCCATCCGCCCCGGCACGGCACTCCGCGCGGCGCTCCGTGCCTGACTACCAACAGGGTGGCACGACGGATCACGGGCAAGGTGCTCGAGCACGTTCGCTTGGGCGTCCAAAGCATGGATGAAAAAGCAGTTCAACGCGGCGTTGATTCCGCGGCGGTCCAAGCCGCGCGCGGCGTTGTGCCAGCCCAGCCCGGGGTGGTCGATGAAGACCATGCCGGTGCCCGATTGGCGAGCGGCTTCGCAATCCACTTCAATCAATCCGCTCGGTCCGATGCGCCGGCGATACCAGTCCAGGATGCGGTCAACGGTGGGGACAAGTTCCGCGGCCAGCGCACGGTCGCCCGTGGCCAGCAGATACAGCCACACGCCCCGGGCGGCAATCAGCGTGTAGTCGAACATCGGCCCCGAGTGCAGGTCGGAAAAGGCGTAGCACGGCAGTTGACCGTCAGGCTGCTGGACCTGTTGCATCGTCCGCAACAGATGCCGCAGCGCCGAGGCATCGCCGGTCAGCCGTGCGGCCCAGCAACCCGTCCACACGGCGTCGCCCCAGGCGGAGGTTTGTTCGCGGGTCGGGCAATCCACGTGGATTTCCTGGCTGCACACCCGCAGCGTGTGACAACTGATCTGCCAGAGCCGGTTGATGGTGGGATCGCCGCACTGGAATCGGGCGCGGATGGGCAGGGCCGACTGCCGCCGCCACACCCCCAGCCGATGCACCACCAGTGCGGGATGCGGCCCCCGCACGACCGCGTGGATGTAGCGCACACCGTCATATCCAAAACCGCGCCAGCTCTGCCGGCCCGCCCGCGTGATGTAGCGGCGCGCGTACTCGCCCTTCTTGCGGTAACACCACGGACGTCCGCCGCGCAACGTTTCCGCCGGGCAAAGATCAATCACCACGCCCGGCGGCGCCTCCACTTCCAGTTCGAGTTGTCCGGCGATTTCCGCGCCCAAGTCTACGGTCAACGCCACGCTGCTCGCGTCGGCCTCGACGCGGAGGGGCCAGGACGCTTGGCGCGCATCTCGGCACTGCCGCCGGCGGTTCGGCAGCGCCGGCCCCGCCGCCACCGGTGTAGTCGCCGCTGTCCCCAGCGGCGGGATTCCCGGTCGCGGCGGGGACGCCGCTCCCACCGGCGGCAGTACCGGCGTCAACGGTTCGGCATCCAGCCGCGCGGTCAGCCCGGCGAGGGCGGGTGTGCCCGGTGGCGCTTTCCAGACCGACAGCAGCCCGGCAGCATCGGCCGCGCGTTCCTCCAACGGCGGCGCCAGACGCGGCCACAAGACAAGGTCGCCCTGCTCGACGAGTTGGGCGGCAGGCCAGGCGGAATCGTCGAAGCCGGGTTGGTCCCAGCCGGTGAGTTCGTCGCGCGCGTCGTAACACTCGCACCAGGCCGTGGCCCACGTGCGGCGCGGCACGTCGCGCTGCCAGGCCCGGCAGTCGGCCGCCTTCCACGTCGTGTCGGTGACGAGAACCGTCTGGTCAGCCTCAAGCCGCGCCAACATGCCCGGTAGGCCCGGCGTGTAGGCGCAATGATTGACGCCGTGGTAGTGAGCCAGGATGGCGACGACGTTCTGGCCCGCCCGCAACCGTTTCGTCACGTCGTAGGAATCGAAATACAGGTTGGGCCGCCGAAACGGCGTCGGCCCCTGGCCGATGTAGCGACCGTTGACCCAGAGTTGATACCGGCTGTCGGCCACGATCTGAATGCTCGCCCGGCAAGGCGGCCGCTCGAGCCACAGCGCGCCGCGGGCTTGACAGTACGTGTTGGGCCGTCGGTCGGCGCACCAAATCCAGCGGGCGCGCTTGAATTCGGTTGCGTTCATCGCGCCGACAGAGTATGCGGAAAGGGAGTCGCCGCCAACCGAAGAACCTGTGCAAATGCCGACTTCGCCGGACACATTTCGACCCGCCCGCTTGGACGCGCCACCGCTGGTGGCCATCCTGTGCCCGAGCCGCTCGCCGGGCTGGTTCGCCTCGGCAGTGGCCGGCGCGGCCATTCAGAAACTTTCGCAGGCAGGCTGCCGGGTGCACGTCGTTTCGGCCGCCGACAGCCGCCGCAAGGGACAACATTTTCTGGATTGGCTGCGCGCGCAGGGAACACAAGCCGTCGTGGACACCGGCTTGGAATGGTGGCTGGGCCACCCGCGTCGCCCGATCGAGATGAGCGGCTTTCCGCTGGTCACCGCCGATCACCCCCACCCGCAGTTGCGCGCCCACCGGGTGGGCGTGGACCCGCGGGCCGTGGCGCGGCTGCAACTCGATCACCTGCAAGCGGTCGGCTACCGCCGCTGCGGCTATCTGATTTGCACCGGGCGCCGGCACGCCGTCGAGCGGCTGCGCGCGTTTCGCGAAGCCGCCCAGCAACGGGGGCTGTGGGATGCGCATGGCCTGCTCGACCTCAGCACCCGCCTGCGAACCCACCCCTGGGCGACGATTGAACCGCAGCAATTGGCGGAGGCCGGGCGCCGGCTGCGGGCGCTCCGCGAGCCGCTCGCCATTTGCAGCCACAACGATTACGCCGCCGCCGCGCTGGTGGATTGGCTGTTGCTCAACCGGTTCGCCGTGCCCGAGCAGGTCGGCGTCATCGGCTGCGATGATGATCCGCTCTACTCGCTGGCCAGTCTCGGCCTAACCACTGTCCATCTGCCCGTCGAGGAAATGGGGATGGCCTGCGCCACCATCATCCTGGAGGCGTTGCGCAGCGCCCAGCCGTTGTCCCCGACCGACGGCCTGCTCCCGCCAGCGTTGGTGGTGCGCGGCAGCACCGTCACCGCCGGCGGCCCCGGTCGTTGGCTCCTGGCAGTGATCGAGGCCATCCAGACCAATCTGACTGCGAAACGTTTGGGGCCGGCGCTGCGCGCACGCACGGACTGGACGTATGACACCGTGGAACGCCGCTTCAAACGGGCGATGGGCATGACCCTGTTGGCGTATCGCGATCAGGTCCGGCTGGACCGCGCGGCGGAACTGTTGCGCCAGGAGCCGCGCGCCAAGATCGAGTACGCCTGCCGGCAGGTGGGGTTCAGTTCTCCCGGCCGGTTCGCCGCCGCGTTCCGCGCGCGCCACGGCGTTTCCCCCCGCCAGTTTCAACTCGCCACCGCGCGGTAAACCCCGCGCCTCCCGTGCGTGTCGCAACGAATGAGGCCTACTCGGATGTCGTTCTTCATGGTGCGGTGCCTGAGATAAATGGGTTAACCACGCGCACCGAGCCATACCGCCGACCGTGCTGGAAGGACGATATTGGTGTCAATGAGGCCGGCCACGGTCGCAGAGGTCGTCGCGCCTCCAGCCGCGATCGGTGGGGGATGTCAGCGTTGGGCGGCCCTGCTGCCGCCGGATCGACCGCGGCAGGTTCGGGACGGCGCTGTAAATCGAGCGCCACGAACCGAAATCTTTCTCGGCGAACCGAACGCGCTGCTGGTCGTCGCCGCCGAGCGCAGTGGCCTGGGGGTCTTCGACGGCGATGTTTGGAAAAATCTCGGTCGGCATGATCGTGGAGAAGTTGAGTTGCGGGCCGAACGACTCCAGCGTCACGGACTCGCCTCCGTTCTTCACGCGGAACATTGGTCTACTGCGTTCGTTCAGCATCTGGATTCCAATGCCGGTAGTTTTGGACACCTGCTCGACGCTCAAGCCGAACTCATCGCTCACGTATCCGGGCGCGTAGAACCACAACAGCGTCCGCCCGCCGCCCTTGAGCGACTCGATCCACTTGCTTTCGTCCTTGGTGAGATAGAACGGGTTGATGAAGACGAACAGCTTGTACTGGTCGCGCACGTCCTTCCGCTGCAGATCGTCAATCAGCAGCACATCGAACGGCGCGCCGATGGCCGCCATTTCCCGATAGATCACCGAACAAATCAGCGTGTTGTAAATGACGGCCGGATACGCGCAGTCCTGATGCCACGGGCTTTTCGAGGACATGATCACCGCGATCTCGGTCGTCTTTCTCCCCAGCCGGTCCGGCCGAGCCGCGACCGTGAGGGAGCGGTTCTCAATCTCCACTCCCTCACGGTCGCGGCTCGGTTGGGATTGTTCATAAATCTCATAAGCCCTCCCGATTGTTGCCAGAATCTGATCGTCGAGGAAGAAGCCGTGCGATTTTCGCCCCGTGCCTGAACTCCAGTCTGCGAACCACGCGCCCGAACCGCCGATGAGGGTCGAGGCGAGATCGCGTTGGAGAACCGCGACCGTCTCCTGCTGGCTGCGTTGGCGTCCATAGGTTGCGTCGCCGCAGATGAACGTGCGGTAATCCATCTCGGCAACGTACAGTTTCTTGTGCAGTCCCACGCTTGCGTACGGCTGAAACGGGAAGAACCGGTCGCCCGCCAGGCGCGAGTATTCGTACTGGAGCGGGCTGACGAAGAAATCGATCTCAGGCGAATTGATGACATGCGGAAACCAGAAGTGGTTGTTCTGTTGCGTTGTGCCGGGCGGGTTGATGCCGCGCAAATTTTCCACGACGTACCCGAAGTACGTGCCGACGCGCGCTTTTCCTTTTGACGCCGCTTTGATGGTGCGGGCGACTTTCTCGACGAACACGCTCGGCACCATGCTGGAGATGAATTCGAGGTAGTCCGCCCGCATCTTTCCAGCGCGCGGGTCACGGAACAGGTTGTGGTCGGGCGCGGCGGCCACGATCTGCTCGCGGTCAGGCGTTGCGGTGTCGAAGTCCACTGCGTCATCCTTCCACGCAACTCGCAGTTTCTTGACGCGGCTGCCGTATTTCTTGCGGAGGAACTCGCGAAACGCGGCGAGCGCCTGCGGATTCCAATCGCCAATCGTCCACCGGTTGCGGTCAACCTGCCCTTCGTTGCTCTCGACGCCACCGATGCACGATTCGGGCACCGGCGCGAATTCGGGAATGTAACCGATCACCCGCCCGGCGTACGGCTGCGACTGGATGAAGCCGATGACGCGCTTGAGATAGTCCACGACCGCGTCTTGATATTCCTTCGCCATCACGCACTCCGCGCGCGGGTTGCCGAATGCGTCCAGGAGAAGGGCTTCGGGATGGGCGCTTTGCCACGCGCCGGATGCGCGGAGATCCAGTTCGACAATGATCTCCGCATCGGGCACGGTCCGAAGGAGGTTGCGGATGTGCTGGTCGAGAAATTCCAGGTGTGGCCGGGAATAATCGGTGTCGGGCTCGACCCGGTAGGGGTAGATCTGCAAATGAAAAACTTTTGGCCCAGCCTTGGCGTACTCGTGGAACCGCTCGAAGCTGGGGCTTTGAAGCGCCCAGAAGAGCGGAGTGTTGGAGCGATGGAGTGATGGAGTGATGGGCCGCTGCACCGTCACAGACAAGTCCGCTTCATGGGCGAAGCTCAAGTTCATGTCGCCTGTCAAGGACGCGGCGCGGAGCTGGATCGGAATCGCGCCGTTGGGCGACCATTCCGGCAACGACAGCTTGAACTCGACCCACCCTTCTCCCGTGAACGGCTCGGTCACAATCGTGGCGCGGGCGACTTCGTAGTTGCTGCGGTCACGGTTGATCTCCGTCTCTCCTGCGCGGAGTTCGAGGAGATAGCGGCTCGACAATGGCACGGTCGGCTGAAGCTTGAGCCGCACGGTCACGTCGCTTCCCGGCTGGGCGACCGGCGGATCGAACTGCGCTTCCAGCACGCGGACGGTCGCGCCCTCGGCGACAGCGTGGAACGGGATTCGTCCCCACGGACCCTGCGGCGGTTTGAGAAGGACGGTGGCGTTCTGCCAGGCGGAGTCGTCGAAGCCCGGCAAGTTCCAGCCGTCTGTCTCGGATGCGCTGGATTTCCAGTCGCCGCCGGACGCAACGCTGACGACGCCCGAAGCGGTATTGACGGTGAGTTCGCCGAGCAGTTCCATCAGGCCCCAACCGGGATCGCTGCGCGCCTCGGCCTCGTAGGCGAGCACGTTCTCGCCTTCGCGCAACGCATCTTTCACCGCGATGGCGCGGATGTCCACGTTGCCGGCAGCCACTTTGTGTCCGTTGAGGTAGGCTTCGTAAAAATCGTTGGCGCGACTTTGCAGGAACGCACTGCGCACTTCGGCAAGGGCAGGAATGGTGAAGCGCGCGCGAAAGTACCGGGGCTTGCCCACCTGGATTTTGCGACCGGGTTCATCGTGCCAGATGTAGGACGCCGTCCAGTACGGTCGAAGCGATTCAATGTCCCGCCAGCCGCGCCCCAAGACTTCGACACCGTGTAGCCGTACCGGCAATCCCGCGGCTTGGGTAATCGTCGCTCGAACCCGGCTGGCCGTGACGGGCGCGAAATCGAGTTCTTCGGAGGTCGTCTCACCCAACGGCAACCAGCGGCCGTGGTCCCAACGTTCGGCGCGCCAAGCCTGCAACTTTGTCGGTGCTGCCGGTCGCAAAGCGAGCCTCTCAAGTGTCACGGTTTGCGGCCAGCGCAATTCGACCCACTGCGGCAGTGCGATGTCGAACGCCTGCCACACCGAGTTCGTATCGCCATCGATCAAATTCTCGCTGTAGAGATCGGTCGTGTTGGCGAAGGAGGACACGTAGGCCATCGCGCCACGATTGGAGAGGGCGAGATTTTCCAGCGGAGGATTCGCGGCGGCAACCACTGTGGCGATCATTATCCCGGTCAGGACGCGGCCTACCACGACTCGCCCTAAATGCCATCTTCGTCCGAGGCCCATTGGCGCACGCTCAGTGAGGTGCCTGACCCGTCCGAGCAGACGAAGTTGGCACGTCGTCCGTGGACGAACTGGATGCCGTTGTACGGATACGCGAGCAGCCCAGCGCCCGAACCCGAGTCGTTTATGCCGTCCCCGTCGGCGTCCGTGTCCAGGTTCCACCAGGTCGTCGAGGGGTGCGGCCAATACACGATGGGGCGGTTGAGATACGAGCCATCGGTGATCATGTACACGCGCGACTTGAGCGAGGCGAGTTGTTGGATGCGGCCATCGTAGAAGGTCGTGGGCGGCACGTACGGGGGCGGCAAGTGGGGGCCGGACAGCTTCCCGTAGTTAATGCCAATGGTGTAGTTGTCCTGTTGCGTTGGCTGATAAACCGGGTGACGCGCCGGGCAGCGCAGGAACGTTTGGCCAAGCGCGTACACCCACGTGCCGCCCCAAGGATGTGGCTCATTGATCTTGTGCCCAAGGTAGGGAGCGATTGTCACCACCCAAAATCGAGGGTCTCCGGGCGACGTTTCGAACTCGGCAACCGGCAACCAGGAGTTGTTTTCGTCTGCGTACATCAGCAGCGCCACTCCCGCCTGCCGCAGGTTGCCGAGACAACTGACCTGTTTCGCCTTGTCGCGCGCGCCCTTCAGCGCCGGCAGCAACAGCGCCGCCAGCAACGCGATGATGGCGACCACGACGAGAAGCTCGATGAGCGTAAACCCCTTCCGCGCGGTCGTCATCACTCCATCTTCTTGCGTCGGCGAAAGATCATCGCGCCGGCCAGCGTCAGCAGCGCCGCCACGCTTGGCTCGGGCACGTTGAGTGCCGTGCTTGCGCCGGCGGCGAAGTTTGCCGCGATCTCGCCGGTACTGAGTTGGTGATCGTAGATGGCCGCCTGGTCCACCAAGCCGTTGAAGTACGCGGTGAAGATGCTCGGCCCGCCCACGATCAGCGGATTCGCCGTCGGCCCGACGGGCGGCGAGGGCACGGTGTCGGTCCCCTGCGAGATGCCGTTGCGGAAAAACTCCAGCGTCCCCACCCCGTCGTAGGTGAGCACCATGTACTCCCAGCCGCCGGTTGGAATCACTCCGGTGCTGACGTTGTTGCCACCGCCGTCAATGTAGCCGTAGTACGCGCCGTCATAGTACGCCGAGATGGCGGCGCTCACATAGTCTTTGCCAAAGATGGTGGCTTCTCCGGTGGGCGCCGGTGTGGTGGTCTTGTTGACCCAGACCTCCAACGACTGCGCGCCGGGGATGTTGAATAGCGACGGCCCAAACGTCACCAAGTCATCCACGCCATCGAGGCTGACCGCGTACCCGCCCGGTGCGGCGACACGCCCCGCGCCACCGCTGATGGTGCCGGGATTGCCGCCGCCCGAGGTGTCGTAAACCCCGGTGCCGCCCAGCTCGTTGAATGTCCACTGTCCGATCAGCGCGGCGGGAGCGCTGGTGATCAGGCCGAAGCTCACCGCGACGAGCACGGCCAGTGTGGTTGTTTTTCTTCGCATGGTTGTCTGCATGTTGGTGTTCTCCTTCTGGTTCCCTTTGGTTGTTTCTGAATTGGCAATCCTGCGCAAGCCGGGGGGCCGCAATTCGACGACCCGGTGTTCGATCATAGGGGAACCTCCGCTAACTGCTTTTCGGAACCCTGTTGGGGGTTGCGGAACGTGTTTTTGTGTTTTGTCGGTCATGGTCTTGCCTTTCGTTGTTGATTTTCTGACGTTGGTTTCTGGTTTCGGTTCGT
>Ga0247727_10004913_pt1 | contig 27781 bp, 16 predicted proteins | sample WisWelCaveWW1625_FD_202498 | JGI IMG/M metagenome (GOLD analysis project Ga0247727, IMG submission 202498) | Biofilm microbial communities from Wishing Well Cave, Virginia, United States - WW16-25 | ecosystem: Environmental > Aquatic > Deep subsurface > Groundwater > Cave microbial mat | place...
TCGTCATGACTCCTCCAAACTTTCCGGTAATAATGACATAATCGGCGCTGCTGGAAGCCATTGCAATACTGTGAAAACCACCTACGATTCCCCGAATGGACCAGTCCCAATTTCCCTCTCCTTTTTGCAAGAGATACTCGGCGTATTTCCCGTCGAAATCTGGGATGTGCTTGTACCATTGACCAGTTGGATACAATATGTGTCGCCACGACTGTCCCTGATCGGTTGATTTGAACACTTGGTTACCGGCAACACAGAATAGGATATTGGGAGCTGCAGGGGTTGAGGCGATTTTGATTAATTCTTTTGCCTCCTTACTTCCAATAGCTTCTTCTAAGCCATTATTTGTTTCTACCCAGGTTTTTCCGAGGTCATTGGAACGATATATCCCCCCGTAGTTTTTACCTGCTTTTTTTGTGGGAAACATGGAGGCAAACAGAATTGCTTTTTTATGTTCAGATACCAGCGTAAAGTAATTAAACTCCGGAGAATTGGGAACCCCGTTTATCTTTTTGTCTAGCTTATTCCAGGTCGAACCACAATCTTGGGATATGAAGAGTCCCGGTGTTTTTGATTTTGGATGTCTCAGAGCAAATACCCGATTATGTCCTTTGCCTGAAATGAAAGAACTATTTGGGTCAATTAAGATACGCGCCCAGACATTTCCTGATTTCTGATCTTCTCCTAACGGATCAATCGTATTCCAAGATTTTCCACCATCAACCGTTTTGTAAATCACGGTTCCATTTACCCAATTCTGAAAATACCCGGCTCCAGGTTCACCGCTTCCGGCATACACGATATTTGGATCCGTTGGGTCCAACTCAATGTTGCCAATAAAATAAGAACTGGCTCCACCCAACAGAAATTCAAAATTTTCTCCACCGTCTTTGCTTTTATATAAACCATGAGTGCCCCCCGTCCATATGATCTCGGGGTTTTTCGGATCAAACACTGTTTCATGGGCACCCCGGTAACCGGGATACCCGCTATATTTATGTTTCGAGGTGACATGTTTCCCCAATATCTCCCAGGTTATACCTCCGTCCTTGGTTATGAAATGGAGACCCATATCGATGCCAATGGAAAAGATCTTTGGATTGGTTGGATGAAAGGCTGGACCATGCATGGTGCCTCTGGTTCCAGGTCCAATTAATTTCCACTGTACTGCCTGCGCATGCATTTCTGAATGAAAAATCAGAGTACTTGCTGCAAATATTATCAAAACGGTGATAGTTTTTCTGATGACTTTCATTTTCAAATCTCTTCAGGTAAGGTGAACTAGGCTCCATCGAGCCAGATCGATAGATCCCGGTCCAGCAACGCTTCCAGCTTGAGAATATCTTCGCGGTAATGGTCGAGTAATTTGGCTCGCAGATCCGCCGGGAATTTCGGAGGGAGCTTCAGGTTCTGTTGCTGAACTCGTTTGGCCATTCGTTGTACGCTCTCGGGAAGCACCGCCTTGGCGGTGCGGATCAGGGTCGGGTTAAAAAACAAACGGTTTAGCAATCTATTCCTCGGAATGGCCGCAGGATTGTGCCTGGTGGAAGTGCTCGGCACGAAGTTCGTGGCTACGCCCAGGAAATCGAACAGATCTACGACAACCTTGGCCGGATCTTCTTTGAATTCTTCAAAAATGTAGACCTTGATCTGATGTTTTGGAAAGATATCGAAATATCGTTTCATGCGCTTGTAGTAGAACCCTTCCTTTACGTGACTCGATTCCGGGGTTAATTCTTCGTAGACACTCTTCACCGCCTCCCCTCTTCGAGTACGCATCAGAAAACCGGAAAATGCACGATCGGCCGGGTTCCGCAAGTTCGCCACCAACTTCACGTCCGGAATGCATTCGCGGATTCGCCGCGCAGCGGTGGGGCAGCGGAAATACTGTGGCGAAGCCTCCCCGATTGCGATTTCGCCGGAGACTCCTGCAAACACCGCTTCATACTCCTCAAAGGTTGTTACCTGAAAGTGCCGAAGCAAGGGTGGATCGCCTTCGTCTGTCCATTTCCAGGCACGCGCATCTTCGTACCCAAAAAAGTTGGTTCCCTTTATCGGGCACATAAAGACCTGAGGGTGCTGATCGAGATAGTGGTAAAGTGAGGTTGTTCCCGCTTTGGCTACACCAATAATCATAAAGTTGGGCAAGGTCATGATGCTGCTCCTCGGCTCATCAAAAATAGTACAGTACACAAGATCCTGAGCGATCCATTCGCCTTATACAAGATCCGGCTTCTCCTTATTCACCTGGTGACGATTTGTTGTGTTTGGTGTCTGGTATGACTTGAGCTTCAGGCTCATCACGCCGAACAAGCGCTGCCGCTTCATCGCGATCACTGGTTAGGGCCGCGCTCGCAATGAGCAAACTTAGAAACAGCCACGTCGTTTTCCTATGCTCCCAAGTTAGGGCAGAAGCGCCGATAGCCCAAACCACGAGAAGGGAAAGCCAGAAGCTTTTGTCCCACTTAGGCTGGTTCCACGCCTGGATAACGGCAATCGTCACTATCATTCCAAATAGGACGAACCCTATCAGCCCAACCTCGACCAAGACCGATAGAAAGGAGTTGTGAGCTACCTTACCCAGGCTATTCACAGAACGATACATGTTACTACCGACACCTAAAAGCGGATGTTCTGCAAAAGAAGCAAGGCCTTCGCGCCATAGCAGTGTACGTTGATTGAGATCGCCCTCAGCGAGTTCGGTGGCCACCGTACTAAACCGCTGGAAAGATCTTAGTGTCTGAACATGAGGTATCAACATGGTGACGGCTGAAATCAAAAGCAAAAAAATCGCAACCCGCGCCCAAAGTCGAAGACGAGTAAGTGAGGCAAGGCCAAACGCCATGCCAGGTACCGCAGCAATCAGGGCTGTGCGGGTGCCGGATAGGGTAATGCCCAGAAAGGCCGCCGGAATGTAGGCGTAGTTTACCAACTTTAACAAGTCGCTCATTTTAGTGGTGCTCTTTGAACTGGCAAGATACCAGGCCACGGGTATGCCTAAAGCTACGATGAACCCGAATCCGTCTGGGTTCATGTCACCAGCGCTGAAGCGTTGATAATTAGTATAAAAAACATTGCCGGAAAAATAGTTGGCAAGCGCACTGCCAATGGCTACGTATGCACCCAGAACGTACGTTTGCAGCCCGGCGGATAGAGCTGCTCGTGTAGTGTAAAGATCCCATAAAATGAAGGCCAATACGAGCAATTGAACCCATGTCACCAAGTGAGCTACCGTCCCGTCAGGATCCACACTCCACCAAACACTAACAGCGTTCCACAACACAAAGAGCCAGACCATTATGTGAAATGGGCCGGGTTTCCTCAATCTACCGGTGATGACAACTGTCGCCACCCAGAAAGCTGCTACGGCAAGCCCGATGAATTTGGCCGCGTTACCAAAGCCGGGTAGTTGAACCACGCCTTCCCAAGGAATGACAAAGATAAAAACCAGCGACAGCGTAAACGCGATAGTACGCATGGTTAATGTCCACCAAGAACACAAATGGATTGGTTCACCACAGGTTTTGTTCTCCGTTGAGATACGCTTATTCAACCAACTCGGCGAACTTCGAGTTAGCCAATATTTGCTTGACCTCGTCGTAGTTACTTATCACCTCACGCTGCCCCCCTCTCCTGATTTTGACGAGAGTTGACTGGGGCATATGTTCCTCAGACTTGATTGAAAGAAAATTCCAGATCAGGCGGAAATGAGCCGGGTCGCGAAGCAGGTCCTCGTAGGCAACTTCCAGATGAGGCAACCTGCACCAGCTCAATAGCTTTCGCGCCATGCTCTGCTTTTTTTGCAGCCACGCCAATTGCCTGATGAGGTTTTCAGTATCCAGCTCGACGCGGATATCATCGGGCGCTGATTGTCCTAATAACAGATGTGCCCGACCTATCTTCGCTTTGACCGCGTAAGAGAGCACGACATCGAGGTGATTTCGGCGAACAAGATGCACCACATGGATGCGATGCCTCATAAGATAGGCCAATATTTCCGGATATAAACCCAATTGTTCGTACATCAATTTAAAGCCAACGGTACCGGGCGTGCTGTATAGAGCATTCAGATATGAAAAGACAGAAAGAGGGCGAAAGGTCAGGCCAGCGGATTTTGTTTCAATAAATCGAGGGCAGGCAAAATCTGAATCCCACCTTCTTTCTGAGACCCTGGCTCTGGGAAGAAATAATTCCCCCTGGGCTGCCACGTGTGGAAGGCTGTTAAGCGTGCTAATCAGCCATTCTGATCCACTTCGATTTGTAGTGAGCACGACGAACTTGGACCCCGCATCTACTGTCATTCTGGAAAATCTCCTCACTTTAATTAAAAAATTTTCCTCAATTTCCACCCAGGCAAAACGAGATCGACAAGCTCTAGCACCTGCTGGGAGAGTTGCCGAGCCGTTAATCTAATCGCCAGTAGATAGGTCACTACACCTGCTGACAAATAAATAGATAGCTCCAGGTACAAATTCAACTCTTGAGGCTTAAAAACATATTTCAATCCCAGAATAACTGCAACCATAATCAGAGATGACGATAACGGTGCCACAAACTGCCACAGGTAAGTACTGAAATCGATTTGGATCAGCCTGCGCACGGCGCCATAGGAGATGGGCGCGAGCAAATAGCCGACGATGACAAAAGAGGCAGCGACGGCCACGATGCCCCAGCGCACGGCCAGCAAGAAACCGATCACACTGCAGACGGCATTCAAGAGCATAATACCGAATTCCCACGATGGTTTTCCAGAGGCCCTCAAAACGCTGCCGTTAAAGAATAACACCGACTGGAGAATGCCAATCAAGGCCAGAACTTGCATGACCGGAATACTTGGCGCCCATTTTCCGCCGAAAAGAGCCAGAACCAATTCTGACGCCAGGCTAGCCAACCCAATGAAGATGGGAAAAGCGAGCAGGCTTGTGTACTGCGTGACTTTATAGAAGGCACGCCGCATCCGTTCCGGTTGGTGTTGAATGCGAGAAAATGTTGGAAACGCCACAGAGTTAATAATACCTGTAACAAGTCTTATTATGGCTAACAGCAGCCGGTAACCTATGGTGTAATAACCCAGCAAAGTTGGCCCCAAGAAATAACCGATTAGAAAATCATCCGAGCGACGGACGAAGACTTTTGACAAATTGTTACCGACGACGGAAACACCGAAGGTGAACAGTTCCTTGTAATACTTCTTGGACACCCGAAACCCTGGTCGCCAATCACTTGCCCGCCACAGAACAATGACACCAGCCAGGCCGATCGCCAGGTTCTGGGCAACCAGACTCCAGACACCGAACCCGGCGAAGGCCATGCTCACGCCGACAATACCGCCAACCATCGTGGCCGTCAGTGAGCGAGCGGCCAGGCTTTTGAAGGCAAGCTTGCGTTGGAGAATCGCGATCTGCGTGCTGCTCAGGGCGCTAAGTATGAAGCTAATTGATAGCCACCACAAAATGGGGGCTAGGCGCGGCTCTTCAAAGAACGCGGCCACCAAGCCTGACGCAGCCATGCCGCCTGCTGTTAAAAGGGTGCCGGTGAATACAGTGATCCAGAACGCCGTGTCTAGATGTTCCCGCTCAAGATCGGCGCGTTGCACGATTGCAGCGCTAAAACCCTGGTCCAGGAAAATCTCGACAAAGGCGGTGAAAACGGAAGCCAAGGCCACCAAACCAAAAGCTTCTGGAGCCAGCAGGCGCGATAGGGCCACGAAGGTTAAGAATGAAATAGCTTCCCTTCCCCATTTTTGTATGACTGACCAAACAATTCCTTTAGCTGCTTTTTCTCGCAAACCCATTTGTTTCAAATCACTCTTCTAGGTTTCTACTTGCTTTCCATTGAAAAAACTGCTCGTTCACCTTACATTGTAGTGTCAGGAAACCCTTCATTCATTTCAGTCCTGCACGCCGGTCTCGTGATTGACCTAAACAACCGCGACTCCCCTTCGATAGAGATAAAGCAATGGCTTATAAAGCATATATTGTTTCAGGCGGGAGAGGGTCAAATTCCAGGTATTAAAATTGTTGTCCCATGTTTGCCGATAATGCGTCACGTCTGCCTCGAGCGAAGGGCCATATTCTCGTTGATAAGCTGAGTATAACTCTTTTTTTACAAAGTCGTAAAGCGCCAGGTCCGCTTGGTTGGCGTCGATGAGCATCTGCCGGGTGCTTTCGTTCAAGAGCAGGCTTTCTGCAATGGTATTATTAAGAGCCACGTTCACCCGCCTATAGGAGATGTTCAAATTTTTAGCCACGAGTGCTTTCAACATAACCATTGATTCATCAAAACGCTCAGTCAAACCCACGAAAATATTTTTATCCTGAATGACTCGAATGGCCTCATTTGCATCCGGCACACCGGCGATCATCTTCGTCTGGGCATTACGCGTCCAATCCTTCTGAATCCACTCTTCAAAGACAAGGTGTTTCTTCCCCCGATATTGCACATTATATTGAAAACGGGAGGCGCACGTCTTCAGGGGGTCACGCATGAAAGTGAAATACTTAAACTCCGTGCCGTTCTCCTGCAAATCGACATAGCCAGTGACGCGATGCCCGGCAATGCTTTCCAGATTGGGGTAAACCCTGCGCAAGCGTTGTAGATCATGGGTCGAAAAGGGCGGGGCTGTCCACGGGGCGTGCCAGGGCTCGACCTCACAGTGACGAAAGCCAAAAGAACTACGCAGGATGTAGCGAACCGAGCGGCCCGCAGTTTTATTAATATGGATGAATACAAGCATAAGGTCCCCCTCTAGAAAAATACGATAGCAGACAGCAATATTTCAATTTTCACCAAGTTTCAAGTTACAGGTAACCAGAACTTCAGCTAGGATTTGCTCGATAGATGCCTGGCTGGTATCAAATTGAAGCAGCGTTGGCCCCCCGTAAGCTGCCAATTTCGCCAGTATCTGTTCATAAGAGGTCCGATAACGCGCTAAAAATTTAGATGCTTCTTGTTCAGACTTTCCTTTGACAGCGTGCCGTTGACTACGTGTATTGATACGTTCCTCCAGATTTGTATCCGATGCGTCAAGCCAGATAACTAAATCTAAGGTAAAAGCCCATTGCTTGAACATACTGTGCCACCACTGCTCAAAACCTTGGCTTTTGAGCCTTTCGGGGCCAAATGCATTCAGCGTGGCTAACTTAAAAACCGGCCCGTGATCCAGAAGAATAACTGTGCCCTGGTTCGAGGCTTGTTGTCTTACAACACGAGGCCACGCCTTTAGATAGACCATTGCCTTAATCTCGTCCCAGGTGAACCATCTACTGGATCGACATCGACGAAGAAAGACTGGTAACAAGAAAGGGACGTTGCTGACGAAGATTGGAATGTGCCTCATTTTTCGAAGCTCGAGGTCAGCAGCCACCAGGATTTTTTCATCACGTTGGCTCAGAGCTCGTGCAAGCGTCGTCTTGCCTGCACCTGCCAGTCCAACAAGCTCGACTATGAGCGGGGATTTCTGCTTGATTGCCTTATTACTTAGCATCTCCATTATTTACAGTTCTGACCATATTAGAACCTTTAACTCGGCCAGCACGTCGGTTTTGGATTTGCCGGCATCAATGAGGTGAGCGTCCGTATGTTCCCAGTTCAGTTCCCATATTTCTGTAGAGCGCTCTCGCACTGAGGTTGCATCCTCATCGATCCTGCGTTGAACAGCAATCTCCGGATCGACTCGGAGTACGATCAACAACTCCGGTGGCACAATTTCATGGTAGTAACTTTCCTCTAGCTTTACCAAAACCTTGGCGAGTCGATTGGCTCGATGCGGGCTCAGAAATCGCTCGGCTTCCGGCCCATCCATCAGTTGGCTCAAAAATCGCTCAGCTTGCGGCCCATCCATTAACTGGATCTGAGGGAGAGGAAACCGGTCCAAGATTACCAATTTACTATTGGCGGCAAAGCGTCGAGCCTCTACATAGGTCCAGTAGCGATCACGGGCTCTACAAACTTCTCGTAGCAACCAAGGATATCCCGGAGATACAGGAGATTTCTGATTAAGAGTCTCGTGAAAAGATGACTCTACCGCATATAACCCGAGTAAGTTGCCAATCTTGAGGATTCCTCTGACAGCAATCGTAGTCCACGACCAAGCGGGTTTTCCCAGGTGTACCCTGGTCGTTTCAAAATTCTTCGAAAGCCAAGCGTATAGCGCATCCACCACTGTTGACTTGCCGGCGCCATCCCCGCCGACTATGGCGATCATGGCCCCTCCACTCTCCAGGCGATATTTAGACGAGGATTTGAAGACGCGCCAGAGGATTGCCAAAGCCGCTCTACGCCACAGCTTCAAATAGATGTCGATAAACAACGGGCGACGGGCGTTTGCCTGAAGCTTGGTCTGCAGTTGTTGCCCAGTTTTCACCCGCGTCCAGGTGGAACAAGCTGGTCGCAGCGCCTGGATACAGTTGTTAAACAACTCTACACTTATATAGGGCAAATGCCGTTTCAAGATGTCATACACACGGTCCTGGTTAATCTGGGCCTGTAAGTACGCCAGCTCCTGTCGCTCGGCGGTTTTCAATGTCCCCTCGCGACCAAGAATAACATCCCAAGTCGAATGTTTTAAAATCATCCGAACGACGAAGACGATAAATTCAAACTCGGGTGCAGGAATTTTGAACAGATCGCCCTGAACTGCCGACTCAAGGTATGACGTCTCGATAGGAAGACGATAGTTTTTTGTCATGTCATGACCCAAAATGAGTTGATAATGGGCATGCACATGGATCAATCTATCTGTCTCCTCATCATAACCGTAGTAGTCCAGAACACCCGGCATCATTTTTTCTGCTGGCGCTTTTGCCTGCTTAAATTTCAATCGGGATAAGATTCCAGTAAATCGTGACATATCAGCCCGACTCACCAGAAGATCGAGATCGTTGTCTCCCCTGGCCGAACGGTTAAGCGCATTATTACTTTTCCAATGACAATAGGCTATGTCTTCCTCTGCCAGCGCTTGACCTAGTTTGAAGATAAGGTTAAAGGCTGGCTGCTCCGGCCTTATGCTGCTTTGAAGCAAGCTGCGTAGGTTGTCTGAGGTGTTAGGATAATGGATTGACCTAGTCATAAGTCACCAATTTCATACACAATTCGATCGGAGTTTTTTAAGTTCTCAATTGAAAAATACAATTCATCGGCGATTCCATTCGATGAGCTTATTAACCAGACCTTATGAGTGGCTCTATCGTATTCAATGACTTTATTCCAGCTTCTTCCACCATCTACTGTGTACATTAATAGACATTTCGTATGAGCTGTGGAATAAGGTAAATTCGCCCATATTTCATTCCCTGTCTTCGACTTCCTTTGGACCATATTGTCTATCGGGCTTCTTCTGTAAGGGTCTGGCACTATTCTTTTGTCAAATTTCTTGCCATCTCTTGTCTCGACAATGAAGTTGGTGCCGCCTTGATAGTCTGTCCCAAAGAGTATCTTTTCGCCACTCTCTATAACTGAAGTGTACCCTCCCATTTGTATATGGAATTTATTGACAGGTTTCCATTTATTAGGGCTCTTTAGATCAGACGAGTTTAATGAATCGCTTACCCATAGCTTCTTTTTGTTATCACCATCTGCCACAAATAATCTATTTAATGATTTACTGTACTTCACAAGGTGAACGTGCTTGTTAATTCCTTGTCTTATTAAAAAATCTGATCTATCCCACGTTTTTCCGTTATCAGAACTAAAATATAGATATGCCAGTTTCCTCCAGCCGTTTTTGTCCCAAACATTACCATATTCCCCTATTACTAATGTCTTGTCCGGTGTTTCTGTCATTGCATTATTGTGTCTGAAGAAACTTTCTGAAGAGCCCAAATCTAATGACTTGTTGAATGAGCTGCCATTATCTGAACTCTTATAAACAGCTCCTTTTGCGCATACAAAGATTGTGTTTTGACTGGAAACAAATATAGACTTGATCCGCTCGGGGAATCTTTTGATGAAAATTATCGATTTTCCATTATCAATCCTTTTATATAGGTCTCGATCATCTGGATATAAACATCCAAAAATCTCTCCATTGTTATTGATAAATACAAGTTTCCAACTGTGAACAGCGCTAACAATACTTAGTCCTCTGCTTCTGAAAAAATGATTTATTTTTTCGCCAAAATCCAAATCATTCAATCTTGCGTTCTCTAATGTTAACGCCTCACTATTGCTAAATTTCAAGTATTTCTTTTTCGGAAACAATCTTAATCTATGAAATAACTCCCAAACTATGAATGAAACAAGTTCGCGAAATTTGCCGGTTTTATATATATCATGAGCAAATAAAAATGGATTTATCACTTTTTTCTCAAATAGTAAAGAATATCGTTGTGTTAGTATACGTCCCATGACAATCCTACTCCTTTGCTCTTTTAATAAGTTTAACCCTATGTTACATTTGACATTTTGAAATGAGTTTTAAGTTGCCTGAATCAATCCTTACAGAAAGAGATTGACGAATACAATCAATAGACATAATAAGATGGCTAGTCCCTCGGTGTTCAATTACAAAACCTTCCAACCCCGCTAATGGACCTGAAACAATTTGAACTTTGTCCCCTTTTGCGAAATAAGGATGTACAACTGGCGTCTGGCCCGATTCGATGATGCGTCGAACTGCATTAATTTGATCTTCGGGAATGCGTGTGGGCTGGCCATTAAAACTTACCATCCTTATCACCCCTCTAGGCTGGAGAGCCATAAGCCGTTCTTTTAAATTTGCGTAGACAAATACATAAGAAGGAAATAGGGGCTCTTTTATCACTTTTTTACGATCACTCCAAAGTTTCGTAATTGTTTTCACAGGCAGGAAAGTGTTAAGCCCAAGCTTGTTTAACTCACCGTCAATCTTTTTTTCATTTCGCGGCCGGGTATAAAGAGCATACCAATATTGGTCGTTAGTCTGCGCGTCAATATTTTTATCAGAAGGTGCCATTTTGCAGCTTCAATGTCATGTTCAATCATTCCGGGCACAGCTCCGCCCAGTGAGTCACATTTTTGCAAGGACAATTGGGCATAAAAATTAAATGAAATTGTTCAAAAAAAAACTATAAATGGGGGCGGCTTAAATCTGCATCTTGACGCTCTCTTAAAAGAGTCGTAAGTGAAACTCACTCTATTTTTGCAGGGTGATCATTCTGACGAGACGTTGTTGGTCCACTACCAATTGAATGAAATAAACCCCCGAACCAACCTCCCGACCAAAATCGTCTCTGCCATTCCAGCGCACGTTTTTGTATCCCGCTGGCTCGATTTCATCAACAAGTGTACGCACTTGCTGACCTATTATATTGTAAACCGCCAACTTTACTCGGCCCCGCTCGGGCAAGGCGTATTCGATACGCGTTTCTAAATTGAACGGGTTGGGATAATTGGGCTTCAATGCGATAGTCTGAGGCAACATCATCGACGAAAGTTCAGTTTCGTTCAATTTTGACATGGATGCTAAAGTACTGCCAGCCTGACTCGCGCCGGTGTAAGCCATTGCTAATTTCGGACGATTCGAGACTGTCCCGGTCTCTCGCGAAGAGAAATCCAACCCATTGCTGTTGATATAGTCCAGGATGATAAATCCATGGTTGGAGGAAGGATTATCCACCCACGACTGAACCACTGCAACGCCATCCGCGTTGAGCGAAATTGTTTTTAACCCTGTACTTGAGGCGGTGATGGCACCTAATACGGTTGAACCCCGGTCCCCGGAGCCGTCTGCACCAGCCACTTGCCAGCCCTGACCAGATGCATACTCATTCCAGGTTGCTTCACCTTCAACCCATGGACGCTGCAATTGGTAAAACTCATAATTAGCGTTAGACGTATTGGTTACGTTCACTGTGATGTCGACCGATTGAATTATACTTCCGGATGAAATGCTGGCCAAATCCCAATACAGCAGCGATGATTCGTCCGGGGAACCATCGAGTTCCAGCTTAGTAGCGCTTCCGTAATTCGTGCTCGGTGAACCGCTCTTCAATTTTGTGTCTCGCGTACCGCTGTAACCATTTACTCCGTCCTGAAAAGACACCGCTACCGGCGGCTGTGTGCCGTCATCGTCTGTAATGGTGCCGATACCTTGATTGTCTGCTATACTGGCATTGGCGGCATTGCTGAGATTGACAAAGAACGTCTCGTTCGGCTCGTCTATTACATCACCATTGACCACCACCGTAATCGTCTGGAATGTCGATCCTGCCAGGAAAGTCACCGTACCGGAGCCGGACACGTAATCGCCGGGGGCAGTAGCGGTGCCATCTGCAGTGGCATAGTCAACGGTCACAACCTGGCTACTGGTGGCAGAAAGAGTGACGCTGAAAACCGCGTTGACAGTGCCGGTGTTACCTTCAATCACCGTCACATCGTTAATGGCAAGGGCCGGCGTAGTACCGCCCGAGCCGGAGTAAGTCACTGTCAGCTTTGGCCGTTCTGTCACAGCAACCGTTTCTCGCGAAGAAAAAATTACGTTATTGGTGTGGTTGATGTAATCCTGAACGATAAATCCATGGTTGGAAGACGGATCATTTACCCAAGACTGAACCATTGCAACACCGGCCGCATTCAGCGAAATCGTAGTTGTCCCTAAACTTGGGCCAACAATTGCGCCAAACGCGGTTGAACGCCGGTCTCCAGAACCATCTGCGCCGGCCACCTGCCAGATTTGACCAGATGCATACTCATTCCACGTCGCTTGATTCTCAATCCACGCGCGTTTCAAGTCGTAAATCTCGTAGGTCGCGCCAGAAGTGTTGGTTACGTTGACAGTGATATTAACTGACTGAATAGTACTCCCGATGGGGATACTTGTCACATCCCAAGACAAAAGTGCGGATATGTCCGGACTGCCGTCAACCTCGAGCGTAGTGTCACTTCCGTAATTCGTGCCCGGCGTACCACTCAGCAATTTTGTGTCTCGCGTACCGTTGTAGCCATTTACGCCGTCCTGGAATGACACCGTTACCGGTGACTGTGGGCCGTCATCATCTGTAATGGTCCCGGTGCCTTGATTGTCACCAATGGTGGCATTGGCGGCATTGCTGAGATTGACAAAGAACGTCTCATCCGACTCGTCTATCACATCGCCATTGACCATCACCGTAATCATCTGAGTGGTCGTCCCCGGGGCAAACGTCACCGTCCCGGAAGTTGCGACATAATCGCTGCCAGCCGTGGCCGTACCATCTGCCGTGGCAAAGTCCACCGTCACCGTCTGACCGCTGGACACCGAAAGCGTGACGGTGAAGTCAGCGTTCACCATCCCCGTATTTCCCTCGGTCACCGTCACATCGTTAATTGACAGACTCAGCACATCATCATCGTCAGTAATCGTACCGCTTCCCTGAGCATCCCCAATGATTGCATTCGTCGGGTTGCTGAGGTTGACAAAGAAAGTTTCATTCGATTCGTCGAGCACATCGCCGTTGACCACCACGGTAATGGTTTGACTGATCGTCCCTGTGGGAAACGTCACCGTCCCGGAAGTTGCGACATAATCGCTGCCAACCGTGGCCGTACCATTCGCCGTGGCAAAGTCCACCGTCACCGTCTGATCGCTGGCTGTAGAAAGCGTCACGGTGAATACGGCGTTCACCGTGCCGGTGTGGCCTTCCAGCACCGAGACATCATCGATTGAAAGACTCGGTGTCGATGGATCTAACGAAATTTCATATATTTTGCCGTCATTTTCGTTTGGATCACTATTATTATCAACTCCTCGAGCGACAATGTAAAGGCCTCTCTCTGCCGGATTTACGCTGCTTGGAGCATAGGCCAGACCTCCCGGATTTTTGGCGTTCAAGAAAGCAATATCTATCACACTAACCGCAGTCCCGGCCGTCGTTGTCTGAACGATAATACCATCGGCGGTACGATTGCTGACTATGTATAGATTGCCGTTGTCAGAGTTGAATTCCACGCCTTCGGGATCTTGCAGACCGAGAATGGAGGTGTCGAAGTGGTTCACGACATCATCACCAGTAGGTGGCACCCCATTAAAAACACCATTCGCACCCGGATTGACCTCATACACTTCGGCATTCACCCCATCTGCTATAAACAGATGCCCTTGAAAGGTGTCATAACAGATGCCCTCCGGGTCATTACTTGAATAATCACTTGTCCTGAACGAGGTGATGATGTCATCTGAGGTACCGTAAAGTCCATCATTCCCTGCGGCTATTTCAAATACCTTCTTTTGGTTGTCATCAGAAAAGAATAGGTGTTGATTGCTGGGATTGAACGCCACTCCCGTCGGTTCATTCGAGAAAGATAACGTGTTAAACCCATCGACCTTGGCGCCGGACAAAGTCGCTTCAAAGACGTTGACACCCGCATACAGCGGCATTTCTTCGACTTCTCCGTCGCTAATCAAAAGATTATTGGACGACGGAATATAAGCACCACCCGAGGGATCAGGACTCGGGGGAGACCACTGCGAAGTCAAAATGGTCTGTACAAGGGACGTCTGTATTGTAACGGCGGAGAGATCAAGTACCTGAGGTTGGGTCAAAGACAGTTCAGTGATATCACCAAGCCTCTGCTCGGAACTCAGGCCGTTATCGACAATATAAAGACCCATGAGAGCAGGGTCGTCGGTCTCGTCGCCGCTGGGTGCAAACGCCATGTTTTGAACGTCGCCAAGTTTGAGGGGGGAGAGGTTACGTGTAGTTAGAACTTTACCTTCTTGGGTTACCTCATATAGCTTTTGCTCAGCCGGGTTCATGACATAGAGATGGCCATCATTTGGGTTAAAGGCGATTCCTCGTAGCTGAGATTGTCGCAACGAGTTTAGAACAATGTTGGAGACCACGGGGCTATCAAACCTATTCTGAGGATCCGGAATAATGCGGACAATCCTTGGAACAGCAGGTGGCGCAGGAACAACCAGGAAAAAAAGGTCCCCGGTCTCAGGATCAAACGTCATGCCCCGGGCCTCTTTAACGCCAAATGGCTGGGCATTGAAACGGGTGATGGCTCCGGGAGATGGTCGCGGACGGCCATTCGCGCTAGCCTTTATCTCAACCAACTCTTCAACACTTCCATCGAAAAACAGCAGACTATTGGATTTGCCATCAAACGCCATCTTGACGGCGTCGGCAATAGTAGTCGCCACGGTTACAGATCCAGCAAGATCCCGAGCGAATGTGACAATGATGAGGCCAGCAGTGGCTGGAGATGGCGCCACGAGAAATGCGTCGGCCGCAGGTGAGAAAGCCAAGCCAGCAGGGTTGGGAATGCCCAACTCTGGAGTCTCAAACTTCCGAACCTCTCTGACGTAAGGTTCTTGAGCAAAAGTGTTTGAACCTGTGGCTGAGGTGAGTAGTAACAATAGCACTACAAAGTTCACGAACTGGGTTAAACGCTTATCATCAAGCCGTATCATGACTCGCCCATTCAAGGAAGATGGACCGAGAGCACATAGAATTTGTTTGCTCATCTTTAATCCTCTGGTTTTGAAAATTGGGTTCATTCCTGGGTTATGGTTACATACTATTTTAAAAACAACATTTTCCTGGTTTCCACAAAACCGTCACTTATTCGCAATGTATAGAAATAGATGCCACTTGAAAGATTACTCGCATCAAAATCATGAGAATGTGTGCCCGCCTCTTGAAATTTACTAACTAAAGTTTGAACATTCCTTCCAAGCGTATTATAAATCTTCAAGGTAACAAAACCTGAATGTGGTATTGAATATGAGATCTTCGTTGTGGAATTAAACGGATTCGGAAAATTTTGTTTAAGTTGAAAATTTCGTGGAGATTCCACTGTGTCAATTGACACAACAAATGCTCCTTTCACCATAGTAAAATAATCCCGCTTTGTTCCGGTGTTATCCAAAAAAGTGAGATCGATACGATTACTATCAACATCCAACACGACCGAGCCAAGCACGTTCAGCGATATATACATTGCCGGATGATTTAAAGAACCGCCACTGGTCCTTCCTGAACTGCCGGCCACAACGTAAACGGCCCCTTCATGGCTTGCGGGACCAAGCGTGGACTTGTGGTAAGTGCCGTCCCCATCGGTTCGACCATCCCCACCATCAATAATCATGGAATCTGTCAATGTGCTGGAATGGCCGTAATGTCCATCTAAGAGAAAGCTACGTTCATAGGAATGACTATGGCCAGTAAGCACCAGATCCACGCCGCCCTCCTCAAGAATCGGCAAGGCGTTGGCGCGCATTTGAACCAACTTAGATTCGGAATCAGAGTCATGAGAACCTTTACTGTAAGGGGGATGATGCCAGAAAGCGATAGTCCAGTCCATCGTGTTAGCAGCTAAGTCGGTTTGCAACCAGGTAAGCATCTCTCCGTCCTGCTCCCTAGGCATATCGTGAGAATTCAAACAGATGAAATGAATGTTAGCATATTCAAACGAATAATACGCTTCAGTACCTGAGGCAACTCCTCCTGCTTCACCATTGGCAGGCAGGGTAAAAATCTCATAAAAAGGACCAGTTTGTGTCGGCGATGATGCACTGTGTCCATCATGGTTTCCAAAAGCTGGCCAGAGAACCGATTTGCGCAGCATAGCGGAATACATATCAAAAACTGCAGCCTGATACTCGTCATCCGTGCCGTCATTATATGCATTATCACCCAGCATCACCCATAAACCTGTAGGGATTGTGTCGGTAAAAGCATAGTAAGCATCTCGTACAGCCTGCTGGTTCGAATTGGCGGTTCCTGCGTCACCCAGTACCCAGATGCGGGACTTTTGGGGCGTCTTAGTCGTCGGCGCTGTGACAAAAACGTAGTCGGGGCCAATGGCTAGCGTGTCGTCAGTACTTCCTACCGAATAATAATATTTTGTATTCGATGCAAGCCCGGAAAGCGTTAACTCATGTTCAGTAATCATAGTTGAATCTTCGAATAATGAGGAAAGATCATTCGGATTGATACCATATCGAACGCGGCCATCTGAAGTCACGTCTGTTCGCCAACGAACGGCTATACTGGTCGGTGTGCCAATCTGCAAGTAAGGCCCACGCACTATGTGCAACATTCCTCCCGGCTGACTCGCTCCGGAGTAAGTCGCCGTCAATTTCGGACGATTCGAGACGGTCCCTGTCTCTCGCGAAGAGAAATCCAATCCATTCGTAGCGTTGATATAGTCCAAAATAATAAATCCATGATTGGAGGAAGGATTATCCACCCACGACTGAATCACCGCAACGCCAGCGGAGTTGAGCGAAATTGTTTTTAACCCTAAACTTGAAGCGGTGATGGCGCCTAATACGGTGGAACCCCGATCCTCAGAGCCGTCCACACCAGCGACTTGCCAGCTCTGCCCAGATGCATACTCATTCCACGTAGCTCCACCTTCAACCCAGGGTCGCTTCAATTCGTAAAACTCATAACTATGCCCAGACGTATTGGTTACGTTCACTGTGATGTCGACCAACTGAATGGTACTCCCTGGTGGTATGCTCCCCAAATCCCAATACAACAACGATGATTCGTCCAGGGATCCATCAAGTTCCAGCGTAGTTGCGCTCCTGTAATTTTTGCTCGGCGAACCGCTCTTCAATTTTGTGTCTCGCGCACCGCTGTAGCCATCAACACTATCCTGGAAAGACACTGTCACCGCTCTGGATGGTACCGTCACCGTAACGTAATCGCGCTTGGTCTCCGTATCACTGCCGTCTGGTCCCGTCACCGTCAGACTTATCGTGTACGCCCCTGCTGTCTTGTAAGTGTGGGAGGGATTCTGCTCAGTGCTCGTCCCATCGTCACCAAAATCCCAACTATAGCTGGTTACATTGCCAGCTGACTGATCTATGAAATGGACATCCAACGGCGCCGCTCCACTAAGCGGAGAACCAACAAAGGTGGCAAAAAAAGTGGGATCGAATTCAAATGCGCCTAGATCAGGTGCGAGGCCAAAGTAACTGATTGAAGGCAGGTTAAGAACTTTTCCTTGCCAGACAAAAACGGCTGTACCCGCATCAATAGCAGGGCTCATCGGCGGCAAATGAAATTGAGCATCTAATAATAATGGATCCGAACTATGGATGTTGGCACTATCCACATTACAATTTTCAAAATTTATCCCATTGTTCCAGTAAATGCCATAGGAGACAATGGAACCCCCGTCGACATTTTTCATGGCAATCCCAGGATGATCAATAAAAATATTATTCATAGCTACCAGGCTATCTCCTCCGGCCACGCCATAGTCGTTAGCAACAAAGGTGTTGTTAAACAGATAGACTCTTTCAGGAATGCTAGCGCCCTCATAGTTCTCTATCGTATTCGCCCCGCCCATGCATCCCAGTCCGGACATACGATTATTATAAAACAAATTTCTTTCAATAATAAAAACCCGGCCAGACAGCGTGTCATAGTCAATGAGCTGGATACCATCTTCACGATTGCCATGAATAACATTTCGTCGAATGATGTAGGTTAATAAGGGACCGCTGTACGGCTGAAGACGGATTTCAATACCATCATCATTATTGTTGCGAATAATATTATCTTCAATTACGATATCGACGTCGTTATCTAAATCGATCCCATCATCACCGTTGTTTTCAAAAATGTTGTATTTGCAGAGTCCGCCGGATCCCCTTTCATAATCGATACCGTCTTTACAATTAATAATGCGACAATTTAGGATATCAAATTTCGCATGGGGAGAAATCCCGTCGTTGGCATTTTGAATCGTAAAGCCCGTAATCGTAGTTGAAGGTCCAACGGAGTTTTCTATAATTATGACCGCATTGCCGCCGTTGCCATCCAATACTGTTTGGGAGATAAAGCTGCTATCTCCAGTGGTTAGAAACCAGGATGCTAGTACAACCGATTTACCAGAAAGAAGAATTGCCTCTGGATAGGTGCCAGGAGCCACCAATATAGTGTCTCCTCCTACTGCAGCGTTGAGGGCCTCTTGGATCGTTGAATAATCCGTAGGCACATTTATTAGCCCGGGGTCATTATCAATGATTGTTCCCGTACCTTGACGATCAGCTATCGTGACAAAACCACGCGCGTTACTCAAATTGACTAAAAATGTCTCATCCTCCTCTTCTATCACATCGCTATTAATCTCCACAATAACCTGCGTGCTGGTGTCCCCAACGCTAAAGGTCAAGGTGCCAAAGGCAGAAGCATAATCGTTCGCTGCTGTGGCTGTTGCATCTTGCGTCGCATAATCCACTGTTACTGTCTGTTGGCTGGCACCGGACAAGGTCACGGTGAAAACCGCATTCACCGTGCCGCTGTCACCCTCAAGCGTCGTAACATCATCGATTGAAAGGCTCCTGAGCTCAAGCTGCTCGGGCCGGGTCAAAGACAGTTCGAAGATATCACCGAGCCCCTGCTCAGATTTCAGCCCGTTATCGGCGATGTAAAGATTCATGATAGCGGGGTCGTCAGTCTGGTCACCACTCGGCGCGAATACAATATTCTGTACATTGGTAAGTTCTGAAGAAGAAATATCCTCAAAGGAAGAAAGGTCACGGGTGGTTAGAAGCTCACCCTCCTGAGTTACCTCATATAGTATTTGCTCAGTCGGGCTAATGACATAGAGATGGCCATCATTTGGGTTAAAGGCAATTCCACGCAGTCGAGATAGCTGCAACGCATTTAGAGCAATGTTGACAATCCTGCCATCTCGTTCAGCCGCGGGGCCATCAAACCTCGATTCATCATTCGGCGTGATGCGGACGATCCGTGGCTCCACCTGCGGTCCAGAGTCAACTAGGAAAAAAAGGTTTCCGGTCCCAGGGTCAAAAGTCATGCCCTGAGCTTGTGTAGCACCGAAAGGCTTTGCATTGAAACGATTAATGGCCTCCGGAGATGGTTGCGGACGGCCATTCGCTCCAGCATCTATCTCAACCAACTCATCAACACTGGCATCCCAAAAGAGCAGACTATTGAACTTGCCATCAAAAGCCATGTTGACGGGGTCGACAAGAACAGTCGCCACGATTGCAGAGTCAGCCAGATCCGGTGCGAATGTGACAACGATGAGGTCAGTAGTGCCTGGAGATGGCGCCACGAGAAGCGCATTGGCCGCAGGTGAGAAAGCCAAGCCAGCAGGATTTGGAATGCCGAACTCCGGCATCTCAAACCTCCGAACCAGTCGTTGGTAAGGATCTTGAGCAAATGTGTTTGAAGCAATCGCTAGGGTGAAGAGTAAGGGTAGCCCCACAAATCCTATGGACTGCGGAAGAAGACTTTTGTCATTTCTACCAGCGAACATGGTAGTCTCCCCTTTTATGGCTTTTCCGCTGATGATACTTTTGAGCTCACTGGAAACATTATCGTAATGTTTCCTAACGCACCTGAATTGTCTCCAGCGGACGCAGAGCTAAATCGCCGCCAGAACCTCAAAAAGAGATCAGAATTTTGCGATCGCTTGTCATGCGCGTGCATCCCCTTCTGCAATCAATCCTTTGAAATCAAATAAACGATGTATATCGTCTGCGCTGCAAAGGCGACGCTCCTGAAAATATCCGCGACGACTCCCGATGTCACTAAACTTTTCTTTCCAATAATGACAGTGTCATCTGGCATCAGGGGTGGAGTTAACTGCTGGTCACCTGAAGTATAAAATTTTTCCAGGTTGATTTTCATGATATTCGGCTTCGCATGATCACCCATTCTACGGACGATCTTAACATCTTTAATTTTTGCATCTTCTCTAAATCCTCCAGCATAGGCGATAAGCGAGATCAGATCAGTCTCGCTGGGAATCATATATTGCCCCGGCTTGTTAACAGGGCCCAAGATATTTACCGATATCAAGAGTTCTCGTTCTTCTCCTAGAAAATACCTGGAGGCTTCAAATTGCTTCTCGTCGCGTTGCACCGGCGGGTCTTGAGCGAATCCTGACGTCGTCAGCGTTAGTGCAATCAAGAGAAAACAGGAATGAAGTGCTTTCATGGCCTAACCTTTTTTCTGCTTCAAAACGAAGACAACAATCTCCCTCGCCACTCATTGCCCCATTCTAACCCGATGTCATCAGGTTACGGACCTCGTGTGCTTGTATTGCTTTTGATAATATTTGTAATATTGATGCCCCCCATAGTGGGCTGCCGGATCGACCTGATTCAACACCACGCCTAAAAAAAACTTGGCATGCATACTTACCAAAGATTTCTGGGCACGTTGTAACATCCTCTTTTCCGTCTTGGCGGCTTCAACGCACAACAAAACACTGTCAACGTGGCGCGCAATGAAGCATGCATCAGGGATTCCGATAATCGGCGGCGAGTCAATCACAATCAGATCAGCAGCTTGTTTCAAAGAGGAAACGACTTCCTTTACGATCGTCGTGCTCCAAAGATCGTTCTGTTCAGCCATCGCCTCCCCTGCTGTAAGAATTTGAAGTGTCCCGAGTGAAGGATGTTGCCATAATGTATCGTGAATTGAGGAGTTCATTTCCTCGTGTGCGCTTTGAAATCTCGGTTCGCTCGAAGAATCATCAGAACGCCGCGTCTTGTGCACGCTTGACCGTAACTGAGCTTCATTCTCTGCAAATTCAGAAGATGGCTGGACGGTCTCGGCGTCCCTCACCAAATCAACCAAGCCAGGCGAGCAGGATAGACCAAACACCTTATGTAAAACCGGGCTACGCACATCACCGTCTACCAGGATCGTCTTCTTTCCGTGTTGGGCGGCGATAATGCTTAAGTTGGCGGCAACCGTCGATTTTCCTTCCGCCGGACACGCGCTAGTGACCATCAAAACGCCGGCGTTGCCTGGCCGCGCCAATTCCATAGCATTCCACAAACAAGAAAAGGCGTCGCACAACATGGGGTCAGCAATCTTATGGCTTATCAGACGTAGTTGTTGGCGATGGCCGTTCATCGAGAATGAAAAGCCACGTTTAACTTGTGGCACCGAGGCTAAGACCGGTAAATTGAGAACTTGTTCAACCTCTTCCGGGGTTCTCGCAACATCTCTCATGAATTCCTTGGCAAAAATCAAGACAAGTCCGATTACGGCGCCGCTAAACAAGCCAATTATCATATTGAGCATTTTTCGTGGTCGAGCCGGGTCAAGGGGTTTTTTGGCGAGCTCAACTATTCTTATATTGCCAATTTCTGCGGCCTCACGAATCCTCGCTTGCTCGCGCTCCTCCAAGAGCCGAACATAAATCTTGTTGTTGACTTCCCTGTCTCGCATCAAACGGACCACCTTCAGTTCCTGACCCGGAAGTTCTTTTAAGCGTTCAAGATGGCGGTTGAGAGTTTTCTGCAAATTGGCTTTCTGCGCGCTCAAGGCCTGCGTCTCGACTTTCAACAAAATGGATTCCTCTAAATTTTTCTTCAGTTGGGAGATGGGGTCTATGACACCCTCCAATTTTTCTTTCTCGAGAATCCCCGCCGTTGTTTGAACGAGCCTCTGTTTTGTTTGTTCGATTTCTCTTTTCAACTCAGTGATCTTGGGATGATTGTCGGCAAAGCCCTGCATCTGTAAACTGGAGTATTGCACATTCAGCTCGACCAGGCGTTCCTTCAACTTGACGATCAGAGGATCCGTAATTTGCACCACGGCGTTGGCAAGGTCTCGCTTCTGCTCGCCAAGGTTTTTATTAATGGCGGTCAATTTCCTTTTCGCCGCCTCCTCGTCGGCATTTACACGATCGAGGAGAACCTCTACTTGGGTCATCCGCTGAAGAAATTCTCTGGATTCATCGTCGATGGAAGTGATCTTTTCGCCCTGTTTATATTCGCTTAAGGCTTCTTCGGCAGTTTGAAGCCTTTCACTCACCACGCCAATCTGATCATCAATGAACTTTTTAAGGCTGGCATATTCCTGGCGCCGGATTTTGAGATTGGTCGCTTGCAAAACTTGGGCGGCAGTATTCGCGATCGTAGCCGCCAATTCAGGAACGGTCGACTCGTAGGTGATGGCAATAAAATCAGTTTCGACAATCGGCTTGGCCGACAAATTCATCCTAATGGCGTTGATCATGTAGCTTGTCGCATCGGTGGGGGGAGACAAGGAAGGAGGAAGCCGAAAAAGATTACGCGTTGATTCCGGCAACTCCTCATAGACTCCCCGTGCAAGCGTCGTAGTCTTCATTTCCTCAATCTGGTTGGCGACGATACTTCCCCGTGAAAGCGCCTTGGTCAGATCGAAATCTACTATCGTGCTCTGGCTGTAATTCTCGATGACAACGGTGGCTGTCGCTTCGTAGACAGGCGTCGAAAGAAGGTTATACAAGAGGACCGGCATCAATGCCAGGCTGATGCTCATGAATAACATCAGTTTGCGTCGCCTTAAAATTTCAACAAGCTCCGACGTGGAGATTGTCTGATTTTTTTGGTTATCCATTTTCTTATTCCGTTCGCAATGAACGTTGCGGCTTGGAAATAGGAGAATGTGACAACAGACTGTCAAGCTTTAGATTTTTTCCAGGAAAAAGGGCATCGACATCGACATGTAAAATCGCTGCGGCTTTTGCTTTGAACTCCTCCGGTGGATCAATCCGATCATTCTCAACCAAAGAAAGATAGGGCGCGCTGCAGTATAATTTGTTGGCCAGCTCATACTGTTTCATTCCGACTTCCCACCGCTTCAATTTGAGCAAGTTCTTCATGCTCTCCTCGTCCTTAAGCTGATTCACCGCTGTTAACAGTTCCTTTTTGCTGCTCGGCTCTTGGCGGTAGGCCGTTTATTTATTTGGCTTGAATTCTGTTATAGATCGAAAGCCGGCAGATCAAATAGTTGCTCCGATAAAGTTTCGAAATTGGGCAAAGAAAATAATAATTTCTTATAATCTCTGGCAAAGAGCATACCAGAACACTCATCTGGACCGGAAACCCTGTAGATTCCAAAAATCGGGCTTCATGCATTCTCATAATTATTTTCCGCTCATTGGTTTATGAGTAATGCTGGAGAAATGCCAAACATTGATTTGAAGAAATACTGAAAAAGCTTCTGCCAATCTTATGATGTTCTCGACATGAATATGAGGTAAAAAGCATAATAAATTAGAAACGTGAACGGGTGGCTTGATGGAGAAGTTACTGCAAATAGAAGAGGCAAAAACGTCAGCCGAGGAGAGATGAAAATCGGAGAAACGGAGCGTAGATTGATTGCGGCACTACTTTTTGAAAATGGAATCTGGCAGGAATATTAATGATCAAATGAATCGGTTATTCTTGAACTCCCATTTGCTGATGCCGTGCTTTTTCATCTTTTCATAAAAGCTCCTGTAACCCAATCCCGATTCATTTGCTACTTTTGTGATGTTGCCGTCATGTTTTTTCAGGAAACCAGTAATATAATCGCAATCGAAGCGTTCGAGCAACTCCTCTTTCGCCAGATGATACGGCTTGCCTTCGTGGAAGAACAAAAAGGGTTCATTCGGCTGCGAGCTGGGCTGCAAACAACTCGCTATCGTTTTCCCGGTCAACACGTGGCTTTTTTCCATAATCACGCCTCGCTCGATCACATTTTGCAGCTCGCGAACGTTGCCAGGCCAGCGTTGGGCTAACAGGTGCTGCATGGCGCCGTGCTCGATATCGTTGGTCGCCTTGCCGCATCGTTTGGCATCTTCTTGCAGGAAATAGAAGGCTAGGGGCGGCACATCTTCCAATCTTTCGCGAAGGGGGGGAACCTGGATCAGCATGACATTGAGGCGGTAGAACAGGTCGATGCGAAATTTTCCGTCTCTGACGGACTGGGACAAATCTTTGTTGGTCGCCGCAATAATTCGAACATCGATCTTGATGGTTTCATTGCCGCCGACGCGCTCGAATTCTTTTTCCTGCAAAACCCGCAATAATTTGACTTGTGTTGCCGGCGGCATTTCACCAACCTCATCGAGGAAGAGCGTGCCACCATCTGCCTGTTCAAAACGTCCGGCTCGAGTTTTCAACGCACCGGTGAACGCGCCCTTTTCATGGCCAAATAGCTCGCTTTCAATGAGGCTTTCGGAAAGTGCCGCACAATTGAATCCGATGAATGAGCGACCTTTCCGGGCGCTATCGGCGTGAATGGCTCTTGCAATCATCTCCTTGCCGGTACCGGTCTCGCCCTGAATCAGCACGGTGGAATCGATTTCAGCCAAGTTGGCAACCAGGCTGCAAACGTTTTTCATGGACTTGGATTTTTGGGCGATATTGTGGAACCAATGGTGGCGATTAACTTCACGGCGTAGCTTTTCGATTTCGCGGCGCAATTCACGCTCTTGCAGCGCCTTGCGCAACACCACGATAAGCTCCTCGGTATCCACCGGTGTGGTGAGATAATCTGCCGCGCCAAGCTGCATGGCTTTGACCGCATTTGCGATCGAGCCATGCCCGGTTACCATGATGAGAGGCACATCAATCGTCATTTCCTTCATTTTCTCCAACAGGCCGATGCCATTGAGTCGCGGCATAGCATGATCGGCGATCACGGCATCAATAGAGTGATGGGTCAACTGCGCCAGACCGGATTCGCCATCCATCGCATAACTTACGCGAAACCCATTTTTCTCGAGGCACTGGGCAATGACTTGCTGGGAGACGAGGTCGTCTTCAATAACAAGTATTCTGTGTTTTGCATTCATGCTTCTTCAGCTCTGTTTCAAATGGAAATTCCCAAGGGTGCTCTTCAGTTCGTTGACTGAGACCTCATAACTGGTATGCATGGCCGTCATCAATTCAGGCAAATTTTGCAAATCCGCTTGTTTGATCGCGCTTTTCTTGTTGCGAATAAAATTGGTCGTCCCGTAACCATCCATTTCGGGCATCTGAACGTCCATCAAAATAATGTCATAGAAATTCTCTTCCAGTTTGCGAATAAGCTTACGCACTAATTTCTCGGCGTTAGGCTCGTCCAGGTAAGCCGGCAACATCCCCCTCAATCCAATGAGGTATAGCCGAATTGCAGGAAAGAATGACAATAAAAAATTATCATCCGCAACAAGGAGGGTGTCGTTCCTCTCCCTCACGACGCAGTTTTACGGCAAATTCTGTGTCTTGACTTCAGCCTCAGCTATGATTGTCCTCCCTCAACATGCCAAGCTTAAAATCATGAATCAAAATACTTGGCCTGAAAGCATCTTGAAGTTAAGCCAAATCGCCAGTCAATAATGGAAAATCTACAACAGGTTCCTATTGCCCTTTTGGCCTTCAGCTATACGAATTTACACGGCTTACAAGAAATTTTGAAACGAGAGCCAGTTTTCTGAAGAGGGTTTAGGAAACCACTGCTCTTCCTATACTGAGCTATAGAGGCCGCAAAATCACATCAAACTTATGAAAGCGCGCTTTGAGATGCAAGGATTTTGTCGCTTCTAAATTGCGTAAGAAATTTTTCTGCCGGTCGAAGGTTCTTATGCGAGCATCAACTTTTCCCACTTGACAGCCATTTCTTTTCTGCGTATTATTTTGCGCCAATGAATCATCAAGATGCCCACAGAATTACGGTCTTTGCCATGCGTGGGGGATCGGCTTGCCTGTGGGATTTCATTTTTAACTGGCTGGCGAGGAAAATAAATTTTAAGTGTAGATGCCATTGAGTTGAATAATTCGATGTCAGGCAATCCAAACCGTTTCAGCAAAATCACCCTAACGTCTCTACAAGATGCAGAGATAAGTAGGCACTTTAATCTGAGGTTGCGGACTTTTGCCGGCTAGATTGCGGGGCAAGCGCCAGCCCAATCATTACTTTATCTTAGCAGCGGCAGCCCCGAAGATTGGATCGGCAACAACTGGTACGCAGCGCGTGGCACCTTGCCGCAAGAATGGGCGCGCGAGGGTCACATTCAGCCCGCGGGTGGTGGAAATGTTCGCGGATATCAAATCACTTGTGAATATAAAACCGGCAACGAAACTCAGATCGCCTCTGGCAATCGTCTGCTCGCTGCCAATGTTGAATTCGAAGTGCCAAGTCCGCTGAATCCGGTCTTTGATATTGTGCCGGGCTTGTTAGATTATTTCACGACGACGGCTTATCTTTTTTTGATACAGGCTTGATCGGTTATTCGCAACAGGATGATGTCATCGGCCACCAATCAAAAACCCGCACGGATGCGGGCATCGGCTTTACTGCCGAGATTGATTTGCCGGCTTCATTAAGAAAACTTGGCAGCTTGGCCGTGCGTTTTGATTTTCCTCTTTACCTCAGTAAGCCACCCTTAGGCGAGGATGATTACAAGTTTCGCTGGTTAATGGGAATCGGTCGAGCGTTTTGAAGCAACCGAAATAAACGAATGATCTCTCTTACTCTTACTCATACTCATACTCGTACTCTTACTCATACTCGTACTCTTACTCATACTCGTACTCTTACTCATACTCGCTGTTGTTTTCAAAAACTGAAAAGCGAGTAAGAGTAGGTGTAAGAGTAAGTGTACGAGCATAAATATCTTGATTTGACTTCAAGCAACAATCTTTCATCAACGGAGTGAGTTTACGCCATGGATCCATTCAGCCCATCTGCAAATCTGACCGGGCGCCTTTCTGTGGAGTACATGTTTGGCGGCGCGCAACAGCAGGCGATGACCATCCTCGAAGGCGATTACTTCCGCGCCGGTACCGCGCCGGATTGTGATCTGCTCTTCGACGAGACAGGCAATCCTGAAATCTCAAAGTATCACTGCGAGATTCAGCTCGAGGGCACGGACTTTTGGGTTGTGCCCAAAGAGGGTTGCCGCCTCTGGCACAACTTCGAGGAAATCACTGCTAAAACAAAAATACAGAATGGCGACATGCTGTTCTTCGGCAAGCCGCTCGGCGCCGGTGTGCGCCTCATGGCCAATATCGAAGAACGCAAGTCTAAAGGCCTCAAGACCATGGTCTTCGAGGGCGTGGCGCGCGGCCAACAGGCGC
>Ga0247727_10004914_pt1 | contig 27780 bp, 15 predicted proteins | sample WisWelCaveWW1625_FD_202498 | JGI IMG/M metagenome (GOLD analysis project Ga0247727, IMG submission 202498) | Biofilm microbial communities from Wishing Well Cave, Virginia, United States - WW16-25 | ecosystem: Environmental > Aquatic > Deep subsurface > Groundwater > Cave microbial mat | place...
TCTGCGGCAGGCGAGCAGCAGCCGGCCCGAGCAATGGCCGAGCCTCGAGCTTTCCATCCAGGGAAGCGGGGAGGAGACGCGGGCGTTCTGCTTCGTCGACGACGCCGCCCTGGCGATCGCGCTCCTCAAGGATCGCGCCACTGCATTCACGACCTACAACGTCGGGCGCGAGCAGGAGTCCAGCATCCACGACGTCGCGACCAAAGTCGCAGCGGTACTGGGTTTTCGCGCACGCATCGTGTCCGGCCCCGGCGCAGCGGGCGCGCCGAGCCGTCGCTGTCCCCAGATGGACCGATTGAGATCCCTGGGTTTCGAGGCGCGGACGACTCTCGATTCCGGACTCGAGGCGACGGTCCCCTGGTACTGGGACGCCGCTCGCCGTGGCGAGTACCCCGTTGGGGATCCGCATGACGCCGCCGATCGTTGATTGGGCGCAGGAGTCCGTGCTCGTCACCGGCGGGCGTGGATTCCTCGGGCGTCACGTCGTCGCGGCGCTGAAGAAGCTCCGGCCGCGATCGCTGTGGGCTCCGACGCATGTGCAGCTCGACCTGCTGGTGCGGCGCAGGGTCGAGCGCTTTCTTCAAAAGCATCGACCCGGCGTCGTGTTCCATCTGGCCGCGGACGTCGGCGGCATCGGCGCCAACGTCGCTCATGGAGGGAGATTCGCCTACGCCAACCTGGTGATGGGGGCGGAGCTGCTGGAAGCCTGCCGGAAGAGCGGGGTGCGCCGCGTCGTCGTCGCCTCGACCACTTGCACCTATCCGGCCGACGCTCCCGTGCCGCTCAGGGTTGCCGACTGGTGGGACGGGTATCCGGCGCGGGAGACGGCGCCGTACGGGCTCGCCAAGAAGATGCTGTTCGTCCTGGGAGAGGGATTCCGGCGCGAGCACGGCCTGAGCTCGAGCCACGTCATCCTTGCCAATCTGTACGGCGAAGGTGACCACTTCGATGAGAAAGACGCGCACGTCATCCCGGCACTGATCCGGCGGTTCGTCGAGGCGAAGTCCTCCGGTGCCAAGGAAGTGATCTGCTGGGGCACGGGCGGGCCGACGCGGGAGTTCCTGTACGTCAGCGACGCCGCGCAGGGTCTGGTCTTGGCCGCGGAGAAGGACGAGGGGCTCGATCCGCTGAACCTGGGCAGCGGCGAGGAGATCACCATCCGCGACCTCGCAGCGATGATCGCCGCGGCCGTCAGGTACACCGGCATGGTTCGCTTCGATCCCACCAGACCCGACGGGCAGATGCGCCGCTGCCTGGAATCGTCCGCTGCAAGGGCTCTGGGGTTTGCGCCCTCAGTGACGCTGCGCGCCGGAATCGCACGGACCGTCCGCTGGATGGAGAAGCTGCTGAGACGCGAGGTGCCCTGAACGATGTCCGCACGTTCATCCTCGATGCGGGCGCCGCCATGAGCCGTCCGCTGCGGATCCTGCAGGTTGCCCACGGCTTTCCTCCGGATGAGCAGGCGGGTGCGGAGCTGTGCTGCTACTACCTGAGCCGCGAGCTTTCCCGCCGCGGCCATCACGTACAGGTGTTCACGCGCACCGCTCGAGCCGAGGTCCGCGACTTCGAGCTCTTGCGCGAGACTGCCGATGGATTCGCCGTCGCGCGCCTCAAGTTACCCACGGACACCGCCGGTTCCCTGGAGGACACCTACCGGAGCGATTTCGTGCGCCGCCGGTTCGAGGACGAGCTGAAGACGGGCTTCGACGTCGTGCACATCCACCATCTGCTGGGGCTGTCCACGGACCTCGTGTCCGCCGCCCGGAACGCCGGCGCTAGGGTTGTCCTGACGCTGCACGATTTCTGGTACTTGTGCCCGCGCGGACAGAGGTTCACGCCGTGGGGACATCTGTGCACGGAGGTCGAGCCGTGGCGCTGCTCGCCGTGCATCGCCAAGAAGCGGGCGCGCTACGCACTGAATGCCCTGGGCCATGTGGAACGCTTCCCTGACGACGAGCATCGCTGGTCACGCTCGCTGCGCAATCCGCTGGCTGCGCTGGTTCGCGGCGCGCGTTACGTCACCGCAAACCTTCACCGCCGGCCGATCCTCGAAAGAACCAGCTTCATCCTGAGAGAGCTCAACCTCGCGGAGCTGTGCCTGGCGCCTTCTCGGTTCCTGCTCGAGGAGTACCGCCGTTACGGGCTCGATTCGCGCTGCGAGTTCCTCGAGAACGGCGTGGAGGTCGACTGGGTCGGGAGGCTCGCGCCGCGCGAAGGTCCGCATGACCCGCTGCGCTTTGGATTCCTGGGATCGTTCCTGCCCTCCAAGGGCGTCGATCTCCTCGTCGAGGCTTTCCAGGAAATGCCGGGCCCCTCCGAGCTGCACCTCCACGGCACTTCGCTCTGGGACGGCGGAAGGATGTTCGACCGGCTCCGGGAGCGAAACAGAAACCCGAGAGTCTTCTTTCACGGCCCGTTCGTGCACGAGCACCTGCCCGAGGTCCTCGGCGACCTCGACGTCCTGGTCGTGCCGTCTCGCTGGTTCGAGAACGCTCCGCTGACTCTCGATGAGGCGGCACTTTCGAGGATCCCGGTGATCGCGGCCGGCCACGGCGGCATGAAGGAGGTGGTCGAGAGGCGCGGGAACGGCCTCCTGTTCGCACCGGGTGACCGGGAGGATCTCCTGCGCACGCTGCTGCGGTTCGCCGGGAACCCTGCACTGTGGCACTCCTTGCGGACTCCCAAGGTGCCCGTGTGCACGATCGCAGAGCAGGTGTCCGCGCTCGAGCGACGCTACCAGGAGCTGCTCGGCGAATCCCCTTCGGCCTCTTAGGCCGCGCCGGGGGCCGGAACGATTCCGTATTCACCTTCGCCCCGCCTGCGAATCTTCGGAGGCGCGGCAGAATCCTGAACCCGTCCGGGCAGGCGCGGGACTTGAGGGATGATGGGCGAATCAGTTTCGAAGACTCGGAGTCGGAGCCTGGCGGATGGATGCGGACGCACTGCTCTCGCACGCTGTAATCCTGCGCGGCCTCGCGCGGGAGCTCCTCTGCGACTCCGCCTGCGCCGAGGACGCCGTGCAGGACGTGTACGTCGAGGCGCTGGCACGACCACCACGCACGACGACCCATGTGCGCGCCTGGCTTGCGACGGTGCTCCACAATCTTGCGCGGCGCGCGGTCCGATCCGGCCGGCGCCGCGAACGCCGCGAACGCGTCGCCGCACGCTTCGAAGTTCTCCCGTCCGCGCACGCGATGGCCCAGCGGCGCGAGATCCTGAACCAAGTGATCGACGCGGTGTTCGAGACCGGCGAGCCGTACCGGACGACGCTGGTGCTGCGCTTCTACGAGGGACTCGACATCGACGAGATCGCGAGCCGGATGCAGGTGCCGCGCGAGACGGTACGCACCCGTTTGAAGAGAGCCCTCGCGCGGGTACGCGCGAGACTCGAGGCGAGAGGCGCTGACTCGAACGACTGGCGCCCGGCCTTGTTGGCGGCGCTCGATGTCACGCGGCCGCTCGTGGGGATAGAGGCCGGGCTGGCGCGGGCGGCCGGTTCGACCTCTGCGGCGGACGTCTCCGTTCCGGCGAGCTTGCCGACCGGTTCTACGGCAACGCGCTCTTCCGTCGGTTCCATCGCAGCAGGAGCTCTGGTGATGAGCACCGCATCGAAGTCGATCCTCGCCGCAGCGGCGATCGTGGCCGCCACTGCAGTGGTGTGGACGATGCAGGACCAACCCGCGCCGCCTGTCAGGCAAGCCACTATTGCTGCATCTGCGAGTGCGAATAAGGAGACCGACCCACAAGCGGCGTCCGACCAGTTGCCGGAGGCCACGCGGACGCGCATCGAAACGGAGCTTGCGGGCGAGCATCGAACGTCGATCCACGAGCCCGCGCTCGGCGACCGGCGCCTATACGGACGGGTCCGCTCGGAGCAGGGCGCGCCGGTCCCGGCCGCGACCGTGCAGTTCCGGACTTGGTGTGGCTCGTCGGGTCCGGAGGAAGAGCTGCTCGTCGAGACCCGTACCGATGCGGAGGGAAGCTACGTCGCCGACCTCGCCGAAGCGTTGCAGAAGATCTCGGGCTACGCACGGCGCGCGACTCGCCTCGTCGGTGCCGTGACCGCCGAGGGATGGCGCGGGACGGAACGCCAGGTCCGCGACGAGCTGTGGAGTGCCTTCCCGCCGGAGGACGTCGACTTCGTGCTCGAGCGGCAGCAACCGCTGGTGCACGGGCGTGTGCTCGACCACGCCGGGATGCCGGTGGCGTGGGACGAGATCCAGGTACAGCTCGAAGGCGCCACGGAGTGGGCCAAGGCCAAAGTCAGAATCCGTGATCGCGAGAAGTTCGCGCTGCGGGTCGCCGAACCGGGGAACTGGGTCGTGCGTGCGGTCGCGTTCTCCGCCGGAGTCGGTGTCAGCGATCCCCGGTACCTCGATCCCGCGGTCGACTGCACGCTGCCGGAGATCTTCGTCGGCGGGCCCGGATTCCTCGCGGGGAGGCTGGTGCACGCATCCGGGTCGCCGGTCGAAGCAGCGCTTGTGCGAGCCGAACTGGTCACGCCGATGAACTCCGTCGAAGGACTCTCCCACGCGGAGTGCTCGACCGATTCCCAGGGCCGTTTCGAGCTGCGCGGGTTGCGCCAGGGGATCTTCCGGTTCGAGTGCGATGCCGGCGTCGTACGCGGCGACCCGCGGATGGAGACCGATCACGACGATCTCTCGCTCGTGCTCGACGGGCAACGCGTGAGCGTGTGCGTGGTCGACGAGAATCAGCAGCCGTTGGCCGGCGCTTGGGTCCTGGTCCTCCGTGTTGAGAACCGCTTCTCGATCGATCTGGATGCCGGCGGCCGGCATTCGTTCCGCGCCGAGCCTGGCAAGCTCCGAGTCGGCTCCGGAATGCCCGGCCGACTGCCGGAGGAGAAAGAGATCACCGTCGAGCCAGGAGTGTTCGACACTGAAGTCGAGCTGGTGCTGCGAAGTTGCAATGAGGAATTGGGCGCAATCGCCATCGAGTGCGTGGATCACGCGGCGAACGGAATCCTGGTTCCCTCGTTCGTCGTCACGCTGAAGACCAGCGCAGGCGGTCCCGGAGTGCCCGGCTTTCGTCACGTCGCGCCGGACCGGGACGGACACCTGTTCGCCGTCCCGCCGGGAACCTGGTGGGCAGAAATCATTCCCGACCGGCGAGTGTGCCGGCAGTTTCCCGATATCTCCTGGTTCGACCCGGTGCAGATGCTCGTCACCGTACGACCGGGTGCGGTCACGCTCCTGCGCGTCGACGCCGTGCAGTCCGCTCGGTTCTCGTGCATCGTGCACCTGGAAGGACTGGGTCCGGAAGTGGAGCTGAGCCCGCTGGAAATCACGTTGTTCGACGCGAGTGGAATCCCGCAGGTGCTGCGCGCGTTCGTCACCGAGCTCGACGACGGCAGGGGGATGGTCGGCCAGATCCACACCGCTCGCAAGGCAGTCAGCAACGACTGCAGCCGGCCGGGCCGCTACCAGGTGCGCTTCGACATGTTCGGCTACCAGCCGCTCGAGACCACCACCGAACTTCTCCCAGGCAACGCCAATCCTGTCGAAGTTACGCTGCGACCCGGCAATTGATCCGCATCCGTCCGCCGGAACCGGCCAGCCGCGCGGAGGTCGTGGTGCGCGCCTGCCGACTCACTCCGCACGCGTTGCAGCAAGTCAGAACGCGCCAAGCTCATGGAGTTTCGATCCGCCACATCGTATGAGGACTTTTCTCGAATGCCCTGTGTGCCGGGTGGAAGGAACCACTCCCGATGTATCGGCGCTCGACTCGCGCAAGCTCGCGCGGTTCGTCGGAAGTACGCTGAATGCAGGTGAATCGATGACCCGACCCCTCGTCTTACGCTTCCTCATCGTCGTCCTCATCCTGATCGCGATGTACTACGCTGCGCGAGCACTGGATCTGCCGCTGTTCGCCGACCCGACTCCTTGGCTCGGGCGGGAACGCGGCACGGCGGCGCTGATCTCGATCGGGATTCTCGGCTCCGACGTGGTCCTGCCGATCCCATCGAGCCTGGTGATGATCGCCAACGGCCGGGTGTTCGGAGTGGTGCTTGGCGCCGCGGTCTCGATCGCGGGCACTCTCGCATCGTCGGTTCTCGGATTCTGGTTGGGGCGCCGCACCGCGTGCCTTTCGAAGAAAGGCTCCCCGCCCTCCGCAGCCTCGTTCGATGGTCGAGGCTCGTCCCTCGGCCTGCTTGCCATCGCCGTCTCACGCCCCGTACCAGTGCTGGCGGAAGCGGTCGCGATCACCGCCGGGACGACGAAATGCTCCTGGCACGACTTGCTGCTCGGTTCATTCCTGGGCGCGTTGCCTTGTTCGGCCCTCTATGCATGGGCAGGTAGCCGCTCCACCGCCGACAACCTGTATCTGGTCTTCGGACTCACGCTCCTGCTCGCCGGGCTTCTATGGTGGTTCGGCCGACGCCGGGCAGAGGCCCGCGAATCGTCCTCTCGTCCATCCCCCTAAAGCACGCCGTCGCCGACCTCGTCATCTCGAGGAGTTGGTCAGCGTCGCTCCAATCGAGGTCCTGCGTCGCAGCCTCGAAAGATCGATGCTGCCGTCGGGACCGACGGAGACTGGCTGGCCGTTCGCGGTCGCGTCCGTGAGGGTCATCCTTCCGGGCAGTCGAAGCCGCAGGCGCAGGGCCTCGGGTCGTCGCGGCGGAGGGGTCCAGTCGATCTCGATCCGGTTCTCTCGAAGGCGGGATTGAACGCGCAGATTCACCGGCCCGAACGAAGTGGGCGCGTCTTCGATCACGATCGTCTTGCCGTCCTCGAGCCACGGACGCGGAGTCGCGTACAAGAGCTTGAGCGTCTCCGGCCGGCCGTCGTCGTCCTCGTCGCAGTCCTGGACGAGGAGACTGCGCAGCATGGAGAGGAACATCGCGGCCGACGAGATGTTGGGCGGCAGGTACATCGACCGGCCGAAGGTGTCGAGCGGGCGGAGACCCGTTCCTTCGGCGCTGACGTAGGTATCGCGCGTGAAGCCCTGGGCGAGCTTGCCGTAGAAACTGGCGATCGCGCGCTCGGGCTCGTCCCACTCGAGGAGCTCGAGGAAGTAGCGCAGCGTGTACAGATCGTCGACGGCGTCCTCGTTGGCGAACAGTCCCGAGTGCTGATGGAAGCGCACCATGCCCATGCACAGGCCCCCGCGCTCCTCGAGGAAGTCGAGGATCGAGCGCGAGCGCTGCGAGCGGATGCCGAAGACTCCCGAGCCGAGAACATACGGGGACATCAGGCACCAGTAGCTGCCGAGCATGCTCGAGGTCAGCGTCTCGTAGGGAGCCTCCTCTCCGAACAGAGCGTTGGGGACGAACGGCGGGTCGAAGTCGGTCCGTTCGCTCTTCGAAACGGCGTCGAGGATCGCGGGGCGGAGCCCATGAGCGACCTCGAGAAGCCGCCTGCCCGATCTGCGCTCGCCGATCTCCTCCAGCACCGCTCCCAGGTCGCGAAGACCTCGCCACAGGTCGGCATTCGAGCTCAGGTTGACGACCTTACGCTGCACGTCACCGCAGTAGGCCTCCTTGGGAAGCAGGCCGTTGTCCTTGCAGATTGCGCCGATGGCCCTCTCCACTTCGGCGCCGATGATTTTCCAGCCGTCCTGGACGTTGTCGATGCTCGGCACCAGCCGGTAGTGCTGGGCAAGGAGCTGCAACTTGAACGCGACGTCGTGGAACTCGATGCCGGACTGGAGCGGGCGGTGGAGCAGCGGCTCGAGCCTGCGAAAAGTGTCCGCAAGTCCCATCTGTGCCAGCGCGATGACTGCGTCGCCGCATTCCGACTCGAACGTCTGCTGGTAGAGATTCTGGGCGCTGTAGTTGGGGACGAAGTCCTGCGACACCATCAGGATGCCGATCATGGTCGCCTTGCAGGCGTCGTTGACCCGTGCCTCGGGAACCTCGAATCGTGCGGCGCGCTCGAGAACGCCTTCCCAGTACTCGATGCATGCGCGGCGCCTGGACTGATGGATCTTCTCCGTCAAAGCCTCGGCAGTGATGCGAGCGACGGCATCGGTGGGGAGGACGAGGAATGCGGTTTTCTGGACGCCGAGCTCGACCACCAGGCGATGCTGGTCCTCATCGAAGCGCCAGCTCGTGTCGTGCCAGACCACGCCGGAGCGATCCTGGTTCCTGACCCACCCATCGTCGTCGGAAAAAGAGGCGTCGGCGCCGAAGTACGCGCCGACGGTTGCGCGCTCGCCTTCGAGAAGCTCGATCTGGACGAAACACCGAGGCTGCACCGGGTCGACATCGGCGAACACTTCGAGCCCCACGCGCGCGCCGTTCACTTCGTCGCTGACCTTTACGACTGGAAGATGGCCGTGTTCGAAGCTCGGTCCTTTCACCGTCGAGAGGTCATCGCCGAAGCCGACCCACTTGGTGCCCTCAAGGAATTGGAACTCGACCGGACAGAGTCCCGCGTCATGCCAGGTGTCCTTGCGCGCCAGAAGGTTGACTCCGCTGCCGTTGCTGACGAAGCGGGTCTTGCGCGCGGACTCCGGGGCGCTGAGCACGATCGGGTAGTGGTGGAACGAGGCGTTGACGTACCGGAGCGGCGGCAGCAGCTTCTCGAAGAACTCGCAGCTCGCGCCGTTCTCCTCGAGCATCGCGCGCTCGGCCCACACGTCACGACCGGAGGCGAGCGCCTCCTCGAGCGTTGGCAGCTTCTCCTCGGACTGCGGAACGAGGACCGCGAAGGCAAGGGTCCACCAGCACACTCGATCTTCTCCCGGGCCGACCGTCGCTCCGACCGCAGCGCTGCGGTTCCGGACGAGAGAGCATCGGTCCCTGGTGCAAAAGGTCAAGCATGCCGGGATGATTCGGACCGGGCGCGGGAGGCACACCGCGGCCGCCGTCGAGCACGGACGTGCCGTCGGGTTGCGCCTGCCCTTCATTCGTGGCAGTCTCTGCCACGGTGGCCGGGGAGAGTCCGTTCTGCCCCTGCCGGCTCCCCTGTCGCTGCTCAAGAAAAGGAGGGCTTTCGATGCGCTCGATTCCCCGTCGGCAGTTCCTGAAGACTTCGGCGGCAGCCGGTGTTGCCTGGTCCCTGCCCGCCGCGTCCTTTGGCCGGGTGATCGGCGCGAACGACGAGCTCCGAGTCGCGTGCGTCGGGCTGCGCGGCCGCGGCAACGATCTGCTCAAGGGATTCATGGCGCAGAAAGGAGTGCGCATCGTCGCGCTGTGCGACGTCGACGCCAAGGTACTGGAGTCGCGCGCCGCCGAGGTCGTGAAGAGCGGCACGACTCCCGATCTCGTCAAGGACCTGCGCGCGGTTCTCGATCGCAAAGACGTCGACGCGGTCGTGATCGCGACGCCCAACCACTGGCATGCGCTCCAGGGGATCTGGGCAGTGCAGGCCGGCAAGGACGTGTACGTGGAGAAGCCGGTCTCTCACAACGTGTGGGAAGGAAGGCAGCTCGTCAAGGCGGCACGCAAGCACGGCCGCATCGTGCAGACCGGGACGCAGTCGCGCTCGAGCCCGAGCTTGAAGGAGGCGGTGGCCTTTGTGCGCGCCGGGAATCTCGGCCAGATCGTGTGCGTGCGCGGGCTGTGCTACAAGCCACGCCAGAGCATCGGCAAGGTGGAAGCGCCGACCCTCATCCCGGAGCACATCGACTACGACCTGTGGTGCGGGCCCGCCCCGAAGAATCCGCTCTCGCGGAAGAACCTGCACTACGACTGGCACTGGGTGTTCGACACCGGCAACGGCGACCTCGGCAACCAGGGGATCCATCAGATGGACATCGCCCGCTGGTTCCTGGGCGAGAAACAGCTCTCGAGCGAGGTGATCAGCATCGGCGGGCGCGTCGGCTACCAGGACGACGGCAACACTCCCAACACCCAGATCGTGTTCCATCGCTTCGCGAGCGCCCCTCTGATCTTCGAAGTTCGCGGTCTTCCAAGCAGGAAGGAGCACCAGGGCGGCGAATGGGGCAGGAACATGGACAGCTTTCTCGGGGCGAGCATCGGCGTCATCGTTCACTGCGAGAGCGGCTACCTGAGCGTGCCGAGCTACACCAGCGCCGACGCCTTCGATCTCCAGGGGAACAAGGTCAAGAGCTTCGAGGGCGGCGGTGACCACATCGAAAACTTCGTCGCGGCCGTGAAGAGCCGCCGCCGCGAGGACTTGAACGCCGACATCGAGGAAGGCCATCTCTCGAGCGCGCTCTGCCACACCGGAAACGTTTCCTACCTCCTGGGCAAGCCGGCGAGCCGCTCCGAGATGCGTGCCGCAATCGGCGCGAACCTCCTCTTGTCCGAGGCGTTCGGCCGGATGGAGGCGCACCTCGCCTCGAACCTTCTCGACTTCGAGAAGGACGGCGTCCGGCTGGGGCGGACTTTGAGGATGGATTCTGCGGCGGAACGGGTCCTGGGCGACGAGCAAGCCAGTCGCCTCCTCACCCGCGAGTACCGCTCCCCGTTCGTCGTCTCCGACGTCGCCTGATCTCCCTGGTTGCAGGGCGGCTCTACCGATCCTCGGTCGGCTCGCCGAGCCCCTGCCTTGAAAGCTTGAAGTGCAGCTCGAGGCTCCTGTCTCCGCCGACCGGGAGAGCGAACTCGACCGGTTCGTGCATTCCGCGGGCGGTGAAGAGGCTGGCTCGGTACTCACCGGGGGAGAGACCGTGGATCTCGAATGGGACGCGCCGGCTGTCGTTGTACTCGAGCTGCTTCCACATCGGAGCGGACGGATCCGATTTTGCATTGATCGACATCGCCAGCCAGCGAATCTCCGTCGGGTCGACGCTTTCCGAGCCGTCGATCACCACGATCCCGGCGCACGGAACTCCGCCCGAGAGCTCGATGCGCACCGGATCGCTCAGACCGGCTTCGGGAACGTCCAGGGACATCTGTCCCATGCCTTTCTCGTCGTGCTGGACGTGCACCAGGTATGTGCCCGGCCGCCGGAAATGCAGATGGGCGACTCCATCGTCCTGGCTCGAGCTCCAGGAAGTGTCGTCCTTCTGGCTGGTCTCAGTGCAGGAGACGTTGGCGCCCTCGACCGGGTTGCCGTCGTCGTCGATGACGTGAACGGTCACCGGGATCGAGCGCACGTCGACGTCGATGATCTTGAGGTCCCCCGCGACGAGCTCGACCTGCTCCGAATGCAGTGAATCCCAGCCGTTGCTGTCATTGGAGGACACCTGGAAGTTCATCTCTCCGACCGGGATCCCGCTGATCTCGTAGTTGCCTGCCTCGTCGGTCTCGACGTACTTGTAGGAGCGCCGCGATCGACCGCTGGTCTGGGCGCGAGCGCCCTTCATCGGTGCTCCGTTCACGGTCACCCGGCCGCGGATCGTCGCCGTTCCACCCTGCGCGGCGGGGCTTAGGTCGATCATCAGCTCCGTGATCTTTCCGGCCTCGATCTCGAATTCGCCGTCATCGACGTCCTCGGGCTCGAAGTTCTCCGCGATCGCTCCCGACAGGACCTTGGTCGCCTCGGAGTCGAGGAAACGCTTGACGACGTGGTACTCGTACTTGCCCGGTCGCAAGTGGCTGATCCGGAAGTCTCCGAGCGGGTCGGTGACGGCGAGCCGAGGAGAGAAGTCCGCGAGTCGTTCCATCTTGTCCATGTTGGGAGTGACGGCGAGCATGTACAGCCCTGCCGTCGGCTGGCCGCCGTACAGCACCTTGCCGTGGAGTGTGCCCCCGGGCGTGAGCCGGAACTCCTGGACGGCCTCGCGCGAGAGCTCGGCGGTCACGTTGCTGTAGGCAGGATGCTGGATGCTCAGCAGGCGCTTGCGCTCGGCGCGGATGGCGATCGCGCCGAGGGGGGCGATCCCCTCCTTGTTGGTCCGCCGGCTGGCGACTCCGAACACCGTTGGAAAGAAGAACTCGGACTTGGCTTCCTCGATCGTCACCAGCGCGTACTCGACGGGCTCCGAGGTGGCGTCGTCGAGGACCTTCACCGTGACGTCCTGGGATTCCCCGAACAGGATCTCGACCGATGCGTCCGCGTTCTCGACGGTTGCCTCCGCGACGGAGATGCCGAGCCGCTTCGACCGGCCGACGATGATGTACTCGCCGTTGTCGACCAGCAGCCGCAACGTGCCGTCCGCCGCCGGATGCTTCTGGTAGGAGTTGAAGTGGAAAGCGAGGAAAGGAATCTGGTCCATCTCCGATTGTGGCCGGAGGAGCAGGTCGACCTCGGGAACCAGCTTGCCGGTCGAGTCCCGGGCCTCGATCGAGAGGCTGAAGGCGGCAGGAAGGACGATCGTCGCGTCGCTCGACAGAGGCTCCGGGCCGATCACCGCCCAGGTCATTCCCGGGGTCCTGCGTGCGGCGAACATCGCCTCGCCGTCGGCGGGCATGGCCTCGACACGGAATCGGCCGTGCTCGTCCGACCGCACGGGCGGGCCGCTGATCGCCACTTCCCCCAGCGGCGACATCACGCCGCCGAGAACCTCCGCCTGCGGAACCGCCCGGCCAAGAGCGTCGAAGACGGTGCCGCTCAGGATGCGTCCGCGCGCCAGGAGGAGCTCGCCGACGTCCTTCTGCGGCTTCTTGCCGGTGGGGAACGCACGGGTGGACGCGACCCAATCAGGATGGTCGACGACGACGGTGACCAGACCTTGCGGAACTCCGGCCAGTTGAAAGCTGCCGTCCTCGCCGGAACGGGTGCTCGGGAAAGGAAGCTTGCTCTCGTAGGCGAGCAGCCAGGCTGGAATCTCGATGACCGCTTTCGGGTTCTCGTCGAGGAGCAGGCGGCTTTGGGACCGGAAATGCTGGACGCCTGCGTTGAAGATGACCGCCGGAAGATCCGTCGCTCGCACTCGCGCTGCACAGACCGGTTTTCCGTCCGGATCGACCACCTTGCCGACGAAGGTCACGAACGGCACGAGCACGATGTCGCCGACGTCGGTCTTCTCGCCGTTGTGAAGAGCATGGTCGACGACGCGCAGAGCCGCGCGCGGCCCGCCCAGATCGACACCCAGCCCCTGGAAACCCCGGCACTCGGCTCCAGGGATCAAGAAGCGACCTTCGTCGTCGGTCACTCCGCTGCCGACCTCCAGCGGGATGCTGGTCAAGCCCTCATCGAAGAGCCGTTGCAGGTCTCCGGACATCCAGTCGGACAAGAACACCTGCAGCAGCGTGACAGCGATTCCCTTGACCGGCTCACCGGTTTCCTCGATGACCCTTCCGGTCACTCCAGCGAGGGCCCGCTCATAGCTCTGGGGAACCCGGTCCTCATTCGTAGTCGCGACGTCGAAGGTCCTCTCGGGTGTGATCTCCGTCCCCACTTCCTTCGGCTCCGGGAGAGCTGCCGTCGGGTCGACATTCGACTCCTTGGCGGCGATGACCGATGGGGGGTCGGAGGTCGGGACGGAGGTCGTTTGCGTGCTGTCGTGGACCAGAAGCCAGCACAGACATCCGAGGAGTCCGGAGACCACCAGGAACCCAATGAGAAGCAGCGCATTTCTCTTCACACTCACCTCCAGGCCTGGTGCCGCCACGCCGACGTCGAAGGGCGCAGTCGGATCTCCTGTGCAGAAAAGGCACTCGGAGACTCCGTGGCGCGCTTGTCCATCGGGACAGCTCGCCAACCCGACGAGCCGAGCTTGCAAAACCCGCCTCAGTTTCTCCATTCCGCAAGGCGCTTGCCCGGATCATGTGCGAATGATCCGGGCTGGGGCTCGGTCGAAGGGCGAGGGCTGCGCAACTGGAGGTCCTGCAAGGGATTAGGAAGAAGTAAGAAGTAGGAAGTAAGAAGGAAGAAGTAAGAAGGGAGAAGGAACGAACACGCAGCACTCGGAATCGAACGAGGACGAGGGGGCCGAAACAGGCAACTCAATGGGGCGAGAGTCGTCGATGGAGGCCGAGGAGGACCGCGCCTGCCGCGACCCGTCGAAAGAAAAAATGCGATTCGTACAGAGCTCCGAACGTCGATTCCTACTTCCTACTTCTTACTTTTTGCCAACGAGTCAAGCACCGACCGCACGAACGCCTCGATGTCGAGACCGTTCGCGGACGTTCCAAGACGCACGAGCACCAGCCGCTCTGTCGGGAGCATGAGCACGTATTGACCACGGTAGCCACTCATGAAGAACACGTCGTCCGGCAGAGTCCTGAAGTAGCGATCGGCCGGGTCTCCCGGGTTGCCGGCGTTCAACCAGAAGTGAGCCCCGTACTCCCCGCGCGGCGCGCCCTTGGTTGGAGTCGTGCAATACCTCATCCAACCTTCGGGAAGAAGACGGTTTCCCTGCCACGTTCCATCGTCGAGGCAGAGCTGGCCCAGTCGCGCAAAGTCGCGGGCGGAGGCGTACATGAACGACGAGCCGACGAAGCCGCCGGACTGATCGACTTCGAGGATGGCGCTGTCGGCACCGATCGGCTCGAACAACTCCTCGCGAGGAAAGGTGAGATACCGATCCTTTTCCTTCAGCCGACGTCTCAGAAAGAGGCACAGGAGGTTGGTGGTTCCGCTGGAGTACTGCCAGACTTCGTCCGGCGGATGCCGAGGAGGGGATTTCAGCGCGACCGCGGCGGCGCTCGGGCTGCCGAACAGCATCCGCAGCGTGTCACTTCGGGGGTCGGCGTACGACTCGCCGAACTTCAGTCCCGAGCTCATCCGCAGCAGATGATCGAGGTGGATCGCCCGCCGCGGATCCTCCTCATCGGACCACTCCTCGAGCACCGGGGCTTCCTTGAGGTCGACTCCCTCCTGGCGAACGAGGATTCCAAGCAGCAGTGCGATCACGCTCTTGCTGATCGACCAGCCCGGCAGTGGAGTGCTCGGGTCGATGCCCGGTGCGTAGCGCTCGTGGATCAGACGTCCCTCGTGTGTGATCAACAGGGCGCGCGTACAGGGCGGATCGGACTTCTCGAACATCGAATCGACCGCTCGGCGCAGAGCTTGAAGATCGAACGCCTCTCGAGCATCCACCCGGTCTGCTTCGGTGAGGTCGGCGTCGCCGCGCGGCCATGGCAGCCTCGATCGGTCGGCGGAGGGCCGGGATCGAGTCAGGGGGAGGTGGATCGAGGGCGTCGGGGCGTCCTCGAATTCGAGGTAGCTCCCAAGGTCCGGCCGCAGGCGCGCGACCCGTCGGATTCCCCACGCAGTGACTTCGACGGCTCGATTCTCGACGTCGACGCTGAATCGTCCCCTGAGGAGAATCCTCTCCAGGATGGAAGTGGGCGCTAGGTCCTGCTCCTCGATCGTCTCCTGGTCGAGCCCCGAGACGAACAGGCCGGAGCACAGAATCTTGGCCTGGTAGCCGGCCCCGATCGCGACTCCGACCCAGGCGACCTGTCCCAGGAGCAGAAGGACCGCTCCCGCGGCGATGAGACCGAAAACCAGCCGGCGTCTGCAGGACCTCGACATTTGCGGCCATTCTCCCTGTTCGGAGCTCCAAGGCCGGATTGACGATGAGTGCGCGGCGGCGCAGACTCCTGCCCTGGGCCGGTTTCGAAGGCCGGCTCGTCGCGAGAGCGGGAGAAGGGTCTGGCTGCGTGGACCTGCTCCGCTTTTGTCGGAGGCTCTGCCGATGGAGACGATCGAGCGGCGGATGGGATCAAGGTATCTGGTCACGCCCGTGGAGAAGGAACGCTTTCTGCGGGACGGCTACATCCATCTCCAGGGGGTTCTCTCCGAGTCGGAGGTCGAGGAGATCGAGGCGGTGTACGAGCGCTTTCTCCGCCGCGAGATCGCCGTGCCGGGCCGCGACTTCTGCGACATGAGCGGCGACTACCAGAAGAGCTTCGAGCAGTTCTCGATCATCAACGTGATGCTCCCGCGCCGGTACTTTCCCGCATGGCAGGGAAACATCTACGAGCAGCGGGCGGCGTCGATCGCCGAGCAGCTCAGTGGAACGGGAATGGTGATCGACTACGACCAGCTCCTCGCCAAGCGCCCCGGCAAGGACGACGCGATCTTCCTGTGGCATCAGGACATGGCGTACTGGGTGGACACCAGGGACACGCGCACCGCGACCTGCTGGCTGGCGGTCGATGAATCGACGATTGAGAACGGTTGCATGCGTTTCGTGGCCGGTTCGCACCTCGAGCCCAGGCTGCGCCCGCACCTCGCGCTCGGCGGCGACCGCGCGAAGTCTCACACCCTGTACACCGAGATCGACGAGGCCCGGGAAAACGTCCGTTACGTGCCGATCCGTCGCGGCGACATCACGGTGCACAATGAACGGGTGATCCACGGCTCCGGCGGCAACCACAGCAGGAGCTGGCGGCGGGCCTACATCGTCGCGTTCCGCAGCCAGGAGACGGTCGCCGAGGAACGCAGCCGCGGCTTCACCCACTCGCACAACGACGAGCAGAGCGTCCTCACTCAGGTCGGGATCCAGGGGGAGACGCGCGGGAGCGCTCCCACCGTCATTCCCGCGAAAGCGGGAATGAAGATCCCGGAAGCCGGCGGGCGCGACGATCCCGCCATCGGCGCATCGTTTCGTCGCGGCAGTCGGCTTTGATCGTTACGAACGCACCCCATCGGATCCTTCACCACGCCTGCATTCGAAGTATCGAAGAGATGGGCTTGCGGGAAAGGGGGACAAGTGCTGGGTGCCGTCAACGGCCTGGATTCCCGCTTTCGCGGGAATGACGGGGGAAGGTGCGCGGGAATGACGGGGGGAGGTTCGCGGGAATGACGGTGAAGCTTTTGCGGGAATGACGGGTGAGCATGGACAGTGTCCGGACGATTCTGCACGTCGACCTCGACGCGTTCTACGCCTCGGTCGAGGAACGCGAGAATCCCGTGCTGCGCGGCCGGCCGGTGATCGTGGGTGCGGACCCCAAGGGAGGAAGGGGGCGGGGCGTCGTCTCGACCGCGAGCTATGCGGCGCGGCGCTTCGGGGTCCACTCGGCGCAGCCGATCTCGGAGGCGTTTCGTCTCTGTCCGCAGGGGGTATTCCTTGAGCCGCGCATGGACCTCTACTCCGAAGTCGCGCACCAGGTGTTCGCCATCTACGGACGGTACACCGACGCCATCGAGCCTCTCAGCATCGACGAGGCTTTCCTGGACGTCTCCGGGAGCCTCGAGCTTTTCGGCGGAGGCCTCTCCATCGCCCGACGGATCCAGACGGACGTCGAGACCGAGCAGAAGCTTTTCGTTTCCATCGGCATCGCGCCGAACAAATTCCTGGCGAAGATCGGCTCCGATCTGAACAAGCCGCGCGGGCTGGTCGAGGTCGACCCGGACCGTGTCCCTCAGTTCCTGGAGAACCTTCCCGTCGAGCGCTTGTTCGGCGCGGGGCGCAAGACCGCCGCGCGGATGCGCGACCTTGGCCTGTTCACGATCGGTCAGGTGGCCCGGCTGCCGCGGGAGAAGCTGGTCGAGATGTTCTCGGAGCACCTGGGAAACCATTTTCACGAGCTTTCGCGCGGCGTCGACCCAAGGCCCGTGGTCAAAGGCCGGGAGCGCAAGTCCCTCGGCAAGGAGGTGACGTTCGAGCGCGACGAGGCCGATCGGCACAAGGTCGAACGCACCCTGTTCCAGCTGGTCGACGAGATGTGCTTCGACTTGAGGGCCGAGCATCTCAAGGGCCGCTGTGTCACCGTAAAGCTGCGCACCTCGGATTTCGAGACCTCGTCGCGCAGCCGGACGGTCGCGGAGGCGATGGACACCGCCGAGGAGATCTGGCCGGTTGCGCGGCAACTGCTGGCGAAGGCGGATTGCACTCGATTGCAGATCCGCCTGGTCGGAGTGTCGGTCTCCGAGTTCTCCGGGCAGAGAGGATTGTTCGAGGGTGCGAGGGAGAGCGCCGGACGGCGCATCGCGCGTGCGGTCGACTCCGTCACCGCGCGGTTCGGCAAGGAAGCTCTGCGGCGCGCCGCGCTGCTCCAAGGCTCCTCGAGGCCGCTGGTTCCCAAGGACCCCGATCCTCCCCGTGCCGGCGAGTGAAGTGCAATAGTGCAATCCGGCGGGCACAGCCGCCGCAAGGCAGAGTCGGAGAAAGCCGTTCAGTTTGCGGGCGCCTGCTGTTCATGGAAGGGTGCGTCGACGGCCTGGATTCCCGCTTTCGCGGGAATGACGGCTAGAGCTCTCTCTCAAGAGCCATTCCTTCTCGAGCTCGAGCACCTCGGCCTTGCGCCGGGCGAGGGACTCCTTCTGAGCAGGAGTGAGGCGGCGATCGAAGCGCCGCTCAACGCTTTCGAGCAGCCGATGGTACTCGCGGTAGTGCATGGACAGTGGCGCGTTGTCGATCGACTGGGCACGCGCGTGGATGTGATACGTCCCCAGCGTCCGGGGGCAATGGACGATCGGCTGGTCGACGAAGAATCGCATGGAAAACTCCCAGTCGAGGAGCTGCTTCAAGTCGGTGCAGAAGCCCTCGCGGGCGGCCGCGCTCGAAGCCCGGAAGATCGTGAACGCGGGCTCACCGATGAGATTGATCTCGAAGTGATGGCGCATCGCTTCCTCGATCATGACAGAGGAGTCGATGCGCTCGCCGATCCTTTCGTAGAAGGGACTCAGCATCTGTGGGTAGCGGCGCTCGAAGAAGTCGCCGACCGCCCGCCGGCTGTCTTCGTCCTCGAAGGCGAACCGGCGCCGGCCGAAGGCGAGGTCGGCATCCTTGTGACGATCGAGGAGCGCGATCAGGCTCTGGGCCCAGTCCCTTTCGACCTCGTCGTCCTGACCCATGACGGCGATGTAATCGCTGGACTGGCTCACCAGGCCGAGCGCCCGGTTCCAGTTGTTCGCGAGCCCGACGCGATCCGGAAAGCACCGAACCACGATGCGCTCGTCGCGGAAGGCCCGGGCGATCTCCACAGTCCCGTCGCCGGAAAGGTCATCCGCGACGATCACTTCGAAGTCGTCGAGCTGCTGGGAGAGCACGCTCGAGAGGCAGCGGCCAATGTGACGGGCGCCCTGATAGGTGGGGATGCAGACGCTCAGGCGGGTCACTTGCCGGACCTCGCCTGCACCAGCGCGAGCACGCGTTCGTGCAGCAGCTTCTCGCAGACAAGGACGTCGTACCGGGAGAGCACTTTTTCCCGGGCCCTTCGACCCAGCTCGCGGCGGCGCTCCCGGTTCAAGAGCAGCGACTCGATCGCATCGGCGAGCGCCCCCGGCTCCCGTTGCGGGACGATCAGGCCGTCGACTCCCGAATCGATGACCTCCTCGATCGAGCCGGAGTTGGTCGCGACCGCCGGCAGGCCGGTGGCCATCGCCTCGAGCAGGGCGGTCGGGATCCCGTCCTTGTCGCCCGATTCGGTCTCGACGAACGGCGCGACGAACAGCTGGCTGATTCCCAGGAAGCGCTGCACTCCCTGCTGGTTCTGGCGCCCTTCCAGGTGCACCCTGCCCCACAGACCGAGCTGTGTGATCAATTGGTCGAGCTCGACCTTGTAGTCGAGGCTCGACTGGATGCCCTGGTCGGCCTCACCGACCTGATGCAGCTCGACGGCAAGACCCCGCTCCTTCAGCAGGTGGACGGCGCGCACCAGATGAGTCAGTCCTTTCTTGGGCTCGATGCGGCTGACGCAGACCAGTCGCCATGACCGTCCATCGGCGGGCTCCGCGCGCTCGAGGTACTGGAAGTATCGCGAGTCGATCGCGTTGGGTTTGACGATGATCCTGTCCGCGTCGATGCCGGGCGCGACATCGAGGAGCTCGCTCTTGATCCGCGCGGAGGTGGCGACGACCACCCTGCAGAGCTCGAGGTGCAGCCGGACGAGCTTGAATTCGTAGTCATTCAGGCGGTGATCGGCGTAGCAGGAGATCCCCCGCGGGACGTCGAGGAGCTCGGCCGCGACCAGGGTCATGAACGAGCGGTCGTAGAAGAAATACGAGTGCAGGTAGTGCGGGCGGTAGGCCTCGACCATGCGGGCGAAGGACAGTCCCTGGAGGAAGTTGTCGTGCTGGCGGACCTGCTCCTCACCGAGGCCGGAGTGCTCGCTGATCCTCTGGACGAGGTTGTCGAGCTTCCGAGGCATGCGCCGGCGGAAATGCTCGTAGTCCCTCTTCTGGACGGCGCGGTCGAGGATCAGCCGGCGTTTTCGGCCCCAGAGCTGGCGGAACCGCGCGTGCAGATAGTCCTTGGAGTCGAGCTTTGAGTACATGAACTTGAGGTCGAAGCCCCGGGCGATGAGCTGGATCAGCTCCTGGTAGACGAAGGTCTGGGAGTAGATCGGGAAGTTCCAGCAGGCGGTCGCTATCGCCCGGAAGGGTCGCTTCTTCTGCAAGGCATGCGCCAGGCGGTCCAGGCGGCCGCGCCAAAGGCAGAGCCGGTGGCGCGCGAGCGCGCTCGCAAGCTCGATCATGCGCAGGGGCCAGCGCAGCTTGAGCCGATGGAGGACGAGCTGACCGAACCGGAACTCGGGCGAGCGCAGCGCCTGGTCACGTTCACCGGTCCGAGCGGCGAGCAGCTTCTTCAGCTTCTCGGACTCGGCCTCGATCTCCGCGATCTTGCGGTGAACGGTGTCGAGGTGCAGCCGGGAGCGCTCGCGTTCTTCCTCGAGAGTGCCCATCCGCTCGGCGTACTCGCGTTCCTGTCGCGCGATCTCACGGAGCAGCTCATCGCGTTCGTGGACGATCGCCGACTTGGCGGCGAGATCCGCGTCCTGTCGCTCGAGGCGCGCTTCGACGTCGGCCACCTTCCGCTGCAGGCCGTCGAGCTCGAGCCGCGCCGCCTCGCGAACCGAGCCGATCGTCCCTTCATGCTCAAGCGTGAGCCTCTCGATCTGACCGAGCAGGTCGTCGCGCTCTCTCTCCACGGCTTCCTTCGAAGCCAGATCCGCCGCCTGTCCCTTAAGACGTTCCTCGACCCTTGCGACCTTGTCCTGCAGGGCCAGCAGATGAAGGCGGGACTGCTCGCTCACCTGGTCCAGCTCCGTGTGCTGGATCTCGAGCGTGTCGATGATCTCGTCGCACTCCTTCTCGAGCTTTAGAACCTCCTCGATCAGAGTGTCCCGCTCCTTGCGGGTCTGCTCCAGCTCGCGAGTGGCCTGCTCCTTGACGGCCATCTCGGCATCGCGCTCGGACTCGGTTCGACGGAACAACTGCTCGAAGTGAAGCTTCCAGCGCGCCTCCTCGTCCCTTTCCGCTTCAGTCTTGGTCCGCAGCCCCTCGGCGGACTTCCACAGATCCTCGAAGTGCAGCTTCCAGCGGGTCTCCTCCGCCCGGTCGCGGAAGGCACCGTGAAGCTCGCCCTGGATCCGATCCCTCTCGTCCGCGAGCAGATCGCGCTGGATGCGTGCGGTCCTCAGATGGGGGATCTCTCCCTGCCAGCGGTACAGCTCGCCCGCCCGACCCTTGAACTCCCTGGCCAGGAACTCGGCGGCCACGGCCTCCTCGTGCGATTCGCTCAGCTGGCGCAGCAGCTTGAAGTCGCTCTCGTCCTTGAAATCGCGCGCGCAAAGCCCCAGCCGGTCGAGGACGTGACCCAGCTCCACGCCGCGCCAGTCGATCGATCGATTGGCGCGCAGATGCAGTGAGATCTGTTGAAGGACGGTCCGGGCGGTCTGCGAAGGCGCCCCTTTCTCCTTCCAACGGTCGAACAGCCGCTCGAGGAAGTGGGCGATCACCTGGTTCACCTCCACCCAGTAACGCCACTTGCGTTCCCGATCGAACCACACGGTGTTGGACAGGTGCAGCCGGTAGCCCAGCAGCGGCCAGGGAACGTACTTGAGCGAGCCCTCGAGGGCGGCGGTCAGGAAGATCATCCAGTCGACGCAGTACTCGAGCTTTTCCCACCGCGGGACGAGTCGTTCGAGGAACGGACGGCGCACGACGAGGTTGGAGGTCGTGATCAGGAAGTTTCCCTCGAGCAACTTTCCCAGGAGCTTGTCCGGCGCGACGCGACCCACCCGCGCCTGGGCGTACCAGTTGAGCCAGTCGTGGATCTTCTTGCCGTCGAACACCGGCGAGGAGTCGAGCGCGCTCGAAACCTTGTCGGAGGCGTCGATCGGCAGGAGCGAGGTTGCAACGACCTGAGTGTCTTGAGACTCGGCGAATGCCCGAAGGCACGATTGCAGCCTGCGAGGGTGAAACAGGTCATCGGAGTTGAGGATCGCAACGATCGGAGAGCGGACTCTGGGAAGAACGCTTTTCAGGCTCTGGCCGAGCCCCAGGTTCGTCGGGTTGCGCTCCACCCGGATTCTCGGGTCCTTGAAGCGGGAGGCGCGCTCGAAGGTGTCGTCGGTCGAGGCATCGTCGACGATCACGAGCTCGAAGCCCGGATCGGTCTGGGCGAGAACGCTCTGGATGCAGCGTTCGACGAACCCGGCATGGTTGTAGGAGGGCACGATCACCGAGACCGCCGGGGCCGTCCGCTTCCTGGGCGCCGGTCGTCGTTCGCGCACCGGAAACGTGCGCCGGCGCAGCGGCAGATGATCGAGGCGGAGCGCGGACACCCACGACTGGACCCAGTCTTCGAGCTCGCTCCCGCGGACGGTGTCGAGGTCGCGTTCCACGAGAACGACGGCGGATTCGGGGTCCTGGTAGATCTCACGCAGGAGGTCGAAGCACTCGATGCGCTCGAACACTCGGGCGAGCCACAACGCCGCGATCCGAAGGTCGACGCGTTCGCGGGCAAGGCCGACGAACCGCGGATCCACCGTGATCGCATGGAGCCAGCGCTCGATCACCGGGTGGTGATAGACCCTGAGGAAGCAGCACAGGAACCTGAGGCTGTCTTTCGGGTCATGCCACAGCGGATGATCGAGGAAGGGCAGCTCGATGTCCAGGAGACCGTCCGGCGCGAGGCCGTGGCTCACGATCTCTTTCTGCCAGCGACGCAGCCGGTGGAGGAGCCTCTCGCAGCCCCACGAAGAGCGCGCGTCCCGGCACCATTGATAGACGACCGTGCACACCGCCGACAACGTCTCCGCGTCGACGTACAGAGAGGTCGGGTCATCGGCCGGAACCAGCTCCGGTTCGAGCACGAAATCGAGGTCGCGGGAGAGCTTCATCCAGGGATACAGGGCGAGCCAGTCGCGGCGACCGACGGCGAACTCGACGCGAACCTCGATCGAACGGCGCCGCAGTGCGCGCACGGTATCCGCGAATCTCGAATCCTCGAGGAGGCTCTCGATCGCGGCCGGTCGGAGCGCGCAGAGCTTCACCGTGGAGACCAGCTCCTCGATCGTTCCTTCGTCGATGAGCTGGTTCTTGAAGACAGCGTGCAGCCTGGGCCTGCGCTCCGGTGCAAGACCGCGCAGCGCGGCGAGCCATGGAAGGACCGTCGCATTGCGCAACGGATCGGTTCCGGCGATCTCGAGGACGGAGAGTTGCGGCAGCCACTCGAGGATCTGCTCCGCCGCGGCGCGGTCGAGCTCGAAGTCGACGTCGATGCCGAGCCTGCGGGGCGCCGAGGCACTTCCCGGCGAAGCGGCAAGCGGGTCGAACTCATGAACCGCCGGACTCTCCGAGTACGCCCCCTCGATCCAAAGGGCGATGCACGGCTCGCATTCCTCCCGGCTCACCCGGTAGTCGCGGAATCGATCGCGCACTTCCTGGGCGGCGCCGCCCGTGAAGGCCTCGGCCAGAGTCTGCCGGCGCAGGTCCGCCAGGACGATCCTGCTGTAGGGACAGGGCGACACGGTGCCCGTCGCGCTCACGTGCAGAGCGCGGAACGGGGCATGGCAGGCGGTGCCGCACGCCTCGGGACTCCGGCGCAGGTCGTAAGGCTCGCGAGCGAGCCGCTGTGGCTCTCTGCCGTCGATCAGGATGGAAGTCGTTTCATCCAAAGCAGTGACGATAGTAGTCGACCGACATCTGCGCGACGTGCGTGTCCGTGTAGCCGTGCTCGATCGTGCGCCGTGCCGCGCGGCCGAGCCGGTCGCGAAGAGGCGCGTCCTCGATCAGGCGTTCGAGCGCGGCGGTGAAGCCCGGCACGTCCTCTGAGCGGGCGATCAGACCATTCTCCTCGTGCCGGACGATCTCCGGCAGCCCCCCCGCGTCGGACGCGAGGAGGGCGCGTCCGGCCGCCATCGCCTCCAGGCAGGAGTAGGGGCAGTTCTCCCAGAGGCTCGGGATCATGAACACGTCGGCCTGGCGCAGGCAGGAGCCGACACCCACGAGGTCGAGCTTGCCCAGGAAGTGGACCGACCCCTTGAGGTTCTTCGACTTCCAGTAGGGGAGAAGGTCGTTCTGCAGCGTGTTGAACAGGTCCGAGCCGGCGAACACGAACGCGACCTTCTTGCCTTTGGCGATCGCGGGAACGATCTCCCGGAACAGGTGGATGCCCTTGCGCGGCTCCATCCGTCCCGCGAACAAGACCATCGGGACATGGCGCGGAATCCCGTACTTCTCGCGGGCGTCGATCTGCTCCTCGCGGTCGAAGAGCTCGACGTCGATGCCGTTGGGGATGACCTTGATCTCGGTCTTGACGCGCAGCTTGGTCCGGACCTCGTCGGCCAGGAAACGGGAGCAGGAGGTGAGAGCGTTCGCAGCGTCGATGCCGATCCGCTCGACGAACGAGCACCATCGCACGTCCGCCTTGCGCACGTCGTAGCAGCTCATGATCAGCGCCGCCGGGGAGTGGAACTTGACCAGGTTTCTTCCGCCTTGCAGATGATTGATCAGCGCCCCTTCGGCTCCACACTCCGGCATCTCGATCACGTCGTAGTGACGATCGCGCAGGAGCGCGCGCAGACCGCGGTACATGCAGTAGGCGTTCTCGAGGCGGTTCTTCGTCCACCACAGCCGGTGCTTGTCCAGGCGCTTGAGCGCCCTCATCCACAACCCGTTCGAACGGTAGCGATGGACCTTGACTCCGTCGTGGGACTCCGTCCGGAGGTCGGTCGGCGAGGTGGCTCCGGCGAGGACCTCGACCTCGTGTCCGAGCTTGCTCAGGGCGCGCGCCTGGTACCAGGCGTAGGTGCCGATGCCGCCGAAGCCGGTTTCTTTGGGGTACTCAAAAGAGAGCAGCAGGATTCTCATGGGCCTCTGGCGTCGTGGTCGTCAAGTTGCGCGGTCTCAGTCACGCGCCCGGTGGTACGGAGGAGGCGTTCCTCGAGATGCCCTAAGATGCCCGCTTCCATGCGAATCCTGTACGTCGTTCACCAGTTTTACCCGAAGTACGTCTCCGGCACGGAGCAGTACGTTCTCACGCTGGCGCGCGCAGCGCGGCGCCGAGGTGATGACGTCCGGGTGTTTGCGGTGGACCCGGATTTTCGAGAGAGGAATCCTCCCGAGGATCTAAAGACGTTCGATTACGAGGGGGTGCCTGTCACCCTCTATCGGTTCGACAAGGCCGCGATCAAAAACCACGTCCTGACGGAATACCGCAATCCACCGGTCGGGGCGCCGTTCCGCGCTCTTCTGGATCAGCTCCGGCCGGAGCTGATCCATTTCTTCCATCTTCTCTGGGTCGGAGTCGACCGGATGGAGGATGCGCGAGCACGGCGGATTCCGTACGTCGTCCACCTGATGGATTTCTGGTACCTGTGTGCGAATTTTCTTCTGCTTCGCCCGGACGGGCGTCTGTGCGACGGGCCGTACGATCAGGGGCTTTCCTGCTTTGATTGCGTCCATCAGGGAATCGCACAGTGGGCCCGGGAGCCCTGGGCCCGTGACGCGCACGCCCGGATGTTGGGCAGCGGCGAAGCGCCGGTGCATGAGACCAGCGGCCAGGCCGCAGGCTATGCCATGGTCCGGCGCCAGGACATCCTGCGCGACGCGCTGAAGTCCGCCGACTGTGTCATCGCTCCGTCTCGAACGGTGGCGGAAGTCCTGGCCCGCGCCGGCACCGAGTCGCCGAGGACGGTCCATCGCCCCTACAGCATCGACTGGGATGCGCTCAAGGACCTGAAGTCGCCGCCCGCCTCCCCGATCACGATGGGCTTCATGGGGACTTTCGCGCCCCACAAAGGAGTCGACGTTCTGCTCCGCGCGTTCCGGCAGGTCCGGGGAGACGTGCGGCTCAATCTTCATGGACGCTTTGGCGACTACCCGGAGTTCGACGACCTCTTGAAGCAGATCGCGGCCGACGATCGGCGCATCGAGTTCAAAGGTGCGTTTCCGCGTTCCGCGCTCAGCAGAGTTCTCTCCGACCTGCACGTGCTCGTCGTTCCCTCGCTCTGGAGGGAGAACACCCCGTTCGTCTGCCTGGAGGCGCGTGCAGCGGGCCTTCTCCTCATCGTCAGTGATCTGGACGGGATGAAGGAGGCGGTTCCGACGGGTCGCGGCCGGAGCTTCCGAGCGGGCGATCCCGACGATCTCGCGAAGGTGATGGGCGAGGTGATCGCCGACCTCCGCGCGAGAGGCGGTGCGCGGCTGCCCGCCGACACGACGATTCCTACGACGGAGCAGCAGTACGAGGACTTTCGTTTGCTCTATGCATCTTTGATCAGGTCCGACCTGACGAGTCCGTAGAAGCCCATGCTCCGGACCAGAGGTGATGCAGACTGCCCGCCGAGAGCTGGATGCTGCCGAAGGAGGGCCCGCCTTGCTCCGATACAATCCCGGTCTCCATCGGTCGCAGCGCTCAAGGATCCGTCATGAGATGTCTCTCATCGTTGGTCGTGGCATGGTTTGCGTTGTCCGCCGGCCCGCGGGCCGGGGCGGAGCTCGAGATCGGTGACAAGGCCCCGGCTCTTCATGGCGTCGTCGTCAAGGGCGATGCCGTCGATCCGGCGGCCGGAGTCGGCAAGGTGTACGTGGTCGAGTTCTGGGCGACGTGGAGTCCGGCCTGCCGAGGGTCGATCCCTCATCTGTCTTCGATCGCGCAGCGGCTCAGGGCCGGCGTGATCGTCGTCGGGGTCAGCGACGAGGACCTCGACACGGTGAAGGCATTCGACCTTCTCGAACGGATGACCTACAACGTGATGATCGACCCTTCCCCGGAAGAGGAGTCTGTGGACGAGACCGGGGAAGAGTCGAAACCCACGACGAGAACCAGCTACGAGACGTGGATGGATGGAGTCGACAGCATCCCGCATGCGTTCATCGTCAGCCCTGACGGTCGGATCGCATGGGCGGGTCGTCCCCTTGACGATCAGTTCGATCCGGTTCTGAATCAGGTCGTCGCCGGCGATTACGACATCGACGCGGCGCGCGAGCGGGCTGAGAGACTCCGCGACATCCTGTCGCGCTACGACGACGTCATCATCTCCGGCGATGTCCAGGCGGCCTTCGACCTGTTCGACGAGGGCATCGCCATCGAGCCGATGAAGCTTCGCTGGTATCTGCCCAAGATGAAGATTGCGCGGGAAACGGCGAACAAAGAAGTGCATGCCGCCACCCGCCGCATGGCGGCGAGGAATCTCAAGGACGATGCCGAGGACCTGAACGAGCTCGCCTGGGAGGTCTTGATCGCCGCGGAGCTCGATTCCGATGCCGTCGCGTTCGGGTTCGCGATCGCCCGGCGGGCCGTCGATCTGTCCTTGAACGATCCCGCGTTCGATGCGGACGGCAAGGCAAACCACCTCGACACGCTGGCGCGAGCCTGGTACATGGTCGGACGCCTCGATCAGGCGATCGAGATCCAGTCAAGGGCGGTGAGCATGGCGGCGTCCGTGGAGCACATCCGCTCGATGACGCAGACCCTCGACAATTACAGGAAGCTGCTCGAGCTCAGCCGCTCCGGCCCGCCGCCGTTCGACGAGTGAACGGCAGCCTCGGGATTGATTCACTGCAGAGACGCAGAGGATCTCGTCTCCGCTCCTCCGCGTTGAGACTTCGTCTTCAGAACCGGAAGAAGACGGACAGCACACCACCGTCCGCGGTCGGCGCAAACCCCGCTCCTCTCAAGCCTGCGATCGTGCCGGCGATGAAGTCGGATCGCAGGCTCTGGTTGTGCAGCGCCGCGGCGTTGGCGCCGCCGTACACGTTGCCCGCGTAGAACCCGGCGGCGAGGAAGCCCAGGGCGACCGCGGTCACGTCCTCGTCATTGCGCGCCGCGGCATAAGTGCCG
>Ga0247727_10004915_pt1 | contig 27778 bp, 26 predicted proteins | sample WisWelCaveWW1625_FD_202498 | JGI IMG/M metagenome (GOLD analysis project Ga0247727, IMG submission 202498) | Biofilm microbial communities from Wishing Well Cave, Virginia, United States - WW16-25 | ecosystem: Environmental > Aquatic > Deep subsurface > Groundwater > Cave microbial mat | place...
ATCCCGAGCGAAGCGAGGGATCTGTTTTTTGCGAAAACCTGCTGGCCAGCCAATCCGTGAACAACGGCAGATCCCTCGCTTCGCTCGGGATGACGGGCTCTGGTCCGGAGCGGCCGGAGGCCGCTCCTGACAGTCACAGATAAAACAAACTCAGCCGAGGCGCCCCGGCGGCGTCCAGGATCCGGCGGGCCAGGTATTGCCGCTCCAGGCGGGCCAGCTGGTCGGCGGTCATCTTGCGGCGGTAAGGGGCCAGCTGGCGCTCCATCTGTCGCCGGTGCTCCAGCAGCTCCTCTTCCGTGGAGGCCTGGGTGGCGGCCGCCAGGACACGCTCTTCCATGACGGTGAGGCGCTGTTCCAGGGCTTCCAGATCCGGGTGGTCGCGCGCCGCCAACGCGTCGAGCGAAGCGGCCGTCTCGCGGAAGACGCCGGCGGGGGTTTCCTGCGCCGGCTCGGCCGCCGCCCGTAGCTGGTTGGCGTTGCGACCCAGATACCCGGCGATCTCCCCGGGCTCGAAGGGCGACCGGGCGCCGGCCGCTCGCGGCTGCGCATCCTCGCCGGATTCCCGCGCCGCTGACAGCACTTCCTGGGCGCAGAAGGCCAGGGAGTTGACCATCCGGGTCTTGTGCTTGCGGGCGTGCCATTTCTCGAAGGTCCGTTCGATGCCCTTCAGCACCGCCGCCAGCGGCACCTGGCTGTTCTTCCAGGTCTCGATCAGGGCCCAGTCGAGCGGCGAAAGCAGGAACAGGCCGCTGCCGCGGGCCTTCTGAAAGTGCTCCTCGATCTCGGTGAAGTAGTTGAAGTAGTTCAGCGGTTCTTGTCCCAGATGAGGCGCAGGCCGTCGAGGGTGAGGTTCTCATCCACCGACTGGATGTGGCGGCAGCCGCGGGCGATGATGGAGGCTTGGCCGCCGGTGGCGATCACCTTGGTCTCCGGCCCCAGCGTCTCGATCAGCCGGGCCAGGATGCCGTCGACCAGTCCCAGGGCGCCATAGTAGAGACCCGACTGCATGCTGGCCACGGTGTTGGCCCCGATCAGCCGGGCCGGCTCGCGCAGGTCGATGCGGGGGAGCTTGGCGGTGCGGGCGACGAGGGCCTCCGCCGAGATCGAGATGCCCGGGCAGATGATGCCGCCCAGGTACTCGCCGCGCGCGGAAAGGGCGTCGAAGGTGATAGCAGTACCCAAATCGACCACCACGCAGGGGCCTCCATACTTGCTCAGCGCCGCCACGCCGTTGACGATGCGGTCGGCGCCGACCTCCTGGGGGTTGTCCACCATGACCGCCAGGCCCGTCCGGACCCCTGGCCCCACGAACAGGGGCTTGGAGTGAAAGTAGCGCACCGCCATCTGTTCGAGCGCCTGGTCGAGCGGCGGCACCACCGACGAGATGATGATGCCGTGAACCTCGGCGGTGTCGAGGCCGGCCAGCGAGAACAGGTTCCGGGTGAGGATCCCCCACTCGTCGGCGGTCTGGGAGGGGTCGGTGTTCAGCCGCCAGTGGGCCGCCAGCTCGCGGTCGCGATAGACCCCCAGGGTGATGTTGGTATTGCCGGCATCGAGCGCAAGCAGCATGTCATTGTTCCACGGGACGGACGCTGCCGGCCACCACCGGCGTCACCTGCCCGTCATCCAGCCGCAGCAGCAGGGTTCCGGAGGCAGTCAGGCCGGCGGTGGCGCCCACCAGGTCGGCCGCGCCGCCACTCACCACCACGCGCTTGCCGGCGGCGTAGCTCGAAGCGCCCGAGAACAATTCTACGATGACGGCGGGGCCGCGATCTACCAGCATGGCGAGGTGGCGATCGATTTCCGCGAGGATGGCGGCCAGCAGGGCCTCGCGCGAGTATTCACAGCCGGTTTGCTGGTAGAGCGAGGTGGCCGTCCCGGCCAGATCCTTGGAAAACTCCCGCTGGTTGACGTTGACGCCGATGCCGGCAATGACGGAACGGGCGCGGCTGTCTTCGCCCAGCAGCTCGGCAAGAATGCCGCAACATTTCCTGCCGCCGAGCAGAACATCATTGGGCCACCGCAGGTCGCAGGCCAGGTTGGTGGCTTGCTGGATGGCGCGGGCCACCGCCAGCCCCAGCGCCAGGGTCACCAGCGGGGCCTGGGCCGCCTCCAGCTCCAGCCGCAGGATCAGAGAGAAGTAAAGCCCCGCGCCCGGCGCCGAGGACCAGGTCCTCCCCAGGCGGCCGCGGCCGGCGGTCTGCTCTTCGGCGATGACCACCGTGCCGTGCGGCTCGCCGCGCCCGGCTCGCTCCCCCGCTTCGCGCATGGTGGTGTCGATGGTCTGGAAGTAATGGACCGGCCGCCCGAGCGACTTCAGAGAGGTGGGGTCGAGCATAGGCGGAAGCTCAGGTCAACGGCCGGGGCCGAGTGGGTGATGGCGCCGGCGGAGACAAAATTGGCCCCGGTTTCGGCGTAGGCCCGGACATTCTCCAGGGTGATGCCACCGGAGACCTCGATGCGGGCGCGGCCGTCGATGCGAGCCACCGCCTGCCGGACCTGTTGGACCGAAAAATTGTCGAGCAGCAGGTGGTCGGCGCCGCAGCTCAGTGCCTCCTCCAGCTCGGCCTCGTCACGGACCTCCAGCTCGACCGGCTTGCCGGCCGCCCGGGCGCGCTCGATGGCAGCCCCTACACCCCCGGCCGCGGCGATGTGATTGTTCTTGATCAGGATAGCGTCAAACAGGCCGAAGCGATGGTTGGTGGCGCCGCCGGCGGCGACGGCCAGCTTTTCCAGCATCCGGAGGCCGGGAGTGGTCTTGCGGGTGTCGAGCACCTGGCAGCCGGTGCCTTCGACAGCGCGGGCGAATCGCCGGGCCAGGGTAGCCACGCCGCTAAGCCGCTGAAGAAAGTTCAACGCCGTGCGCTCGGCGGTGAGCAGCACCCGGGTGCGGCCTTCGACGCGGGCCACCACCGCGTCCGACTCGACCTCCTCGCCGCTGCGGCAGGCCAGCTCCAGCCGGTCGACGCCCCCGAGGGCGTCGTAGATCGGCGCCAGCAGCTCGACGCCGGCCAGCACCAACGGCTGGCGGGCGAGGAACATGGCGGCGTGGCGGGTATCGGCAGGCACACAGGCCTGGGTGGTGATGTCGCCGGCGCCGATGTCCTCCCGGAGCGCCCGCCCGACGGCCGCAGTGATCTGGGGATGCCGCCAGCTCATGGACGTGGCGCACGCTTTAGCGTGCCGGCGTGGGCTTCAGCCCACGCGGGGTTCGGCGAGCTGAAGCTCGCCGCTGCACGCTGAAGCGTGCGCCACAGGCTTGGCCACCGCCGTAATCGGAGGCTCATTTACATGTGGCCGAGGGTCTGGTCCAGCCGGGCGATCTGGGTCTGGTACTGGGCCAGCTTCTGGCGGATGGAGTCGACCACCGCCGGCGGCGCCTTGGCCAGAAACTCGCCGTTTTCCAATTGCCGCGCCGAAGAGTCCCGGACCTTTTCCAGCTGGGCCTTCTCGCGGGCCAGCTTCTGCCGCAGGGCATCGACCTCGGCGGCCGGAACGCGCAGCGCCAGGTCGAAATCGGGGGTAGTAGCGCGGGCCGCGCCGTCCTGCGGCGCCAACCCGTCGAGGATCTCCAGGTGCACGTTGGCCAGCTTCTCGACCGCCTCCCGGCGGCTGCGAGCTACCGCGGAGGCCTCGCCGCTGGAATAAAGGGCCCCTTCCACGACGCTGCGCGCCTCCAGCTTCAACTGGGCCCGCAGGTCGCGGGCGGAGGTAATGATGCTCTTCAGCAGCTCGATCTCCCGTTCGGCCGCCGGGTCCGCCACCGCCGCCACGTACTCCGGATACTCGGCCAGGGCCAGCGACCGCGGGCGGTCTTTGACGCCGGCAGTGAGCCGCTGCCAGATCTCTTCGGTCAGGAACGGCATCAGCGGATGCAGCAGCCGCAGGGTGCGCTCGAAGGCCGCCAGCAGGTGGCGCCATTCCGGCGTCAAGCCGCTGCCCTCCTGGAACCGTATCTTCTTCAGCTCCAGGTACCAGTCGCAAAACTCGTGCCAGATGAAATGGTACAGCGCGTAAGCTGCCTCGTGGTAGCGGAACTGCTCGATGGCCCGGTTGAGCTGCCCGGCCAGGGTGTTCAGCAGCGAGAAGATCCAGCGGTCTTCGAGCGCCGGCGCCGCCGGGCGGTATCGCGGATCCTCGGGAGCCCAGACCTGGGCCCCGGCCTTCTCCAGGTTCAGGAACACGAACCGGGCGGCGTTCCAGATCTTGTTGGCGAAGGCCTGGGCGCCGCCCAGGCGGTCCTCCGAGAAGACCACGTCGGTGCCGGGCGCCGCCCCGGCCACCAGGGCGAACCGCAGGGCGTCAGTCCCGTACTTCTCGGCCACCTCCAGCGGCTCCACGGCGTTGCCCCGGGTCTTGGACATCTTCTGCTTCTCGGCGTCGCGCACCAGGGCGTGGATGTAGACCTGCCGGAACGGCGCTTGGCCCATGAACTCCAGCCCCAGCATGATCATCCGGGCCACCCAGAAGAACAGGATGTCGAACCCGGTGTTGAGCAGTGAAGTCGGGTAGAACAGGCGCAGGTCGGGGGTATCGTCCGGCCAGCCCATGGTCGAGAATGGCCACAGCCCGGAGCTGAACCAGGTATCGAGCACATCGGGGTCCTGCTCAATACGGACCGACGAACAGGCCGCGCACGCCGCCGGATCCTCGCGGGAGACGGTGATATGGCGGCAATCGGCGCAGTGCCAGGCCGGGATGCGATGACCCCACCACAGCTGCCGCGAGATACACCAGTCGCGGATGTTGCGCATCCACTCGAAATAGACCTTGCGCCACTGCTCCGGGGTGATCTCGATGCGGCCGCTCTCGACGGCCTCGATGGCCGGCGCCGCCAGCGGCTTGGTCTTGACGAACCACTGGGTCGAGAGGCGCGGCTCCACCACCGTTTTGCAGCGCTGGCAGGTTCCTATGGTGTGCTGGTAGTCCTCGGCCTTGGCCAGCAGGCCCTGCTCCTGGAGGTCGGCCACGATGCGGCGGCGGGCTTCGAAGCGATCCAGGCCCTGGTAGGGGCCGGCGTTCTCGTTCATGCAGGCCTGCTCGTCCATCACCGTGATCTCGGCCAGCCGGTGGCGCTTGCCGGCCAGGAAATCGTTGGGATCGTGGGCCGGCGTCACTTTCACCACCCCGGTGCCGAAGCGAGGATCGGCGACCTCGTCCGCCACGATCGGGATCTGGCGGTTCATCAGCGGCAGGGTGACGGCTTTGCCGTGCAGGTGCGCATAGCGCTCGTCGGCGGGGTTCACGGCCACGGCCGTATCGCCCAGCATGGTCTCGGGCCGCGTGGTCGCCACCACCAGGTGCTCCGAGGCGCCGGTCACCGGGTAGCGGATGTGCCACAGATGCCCCTGGTGCTCCTGGTGGACCACCTCGAGGTCCGATAAGGCCGTACGGCAGCCCGGGCACCAGTTGATGAGGTATTCGCCCCGGTAGAGGAGGCCCTTGTCGTAGAGGCGCACAAAGGCCTCGCGCACCGCGCGCGAGAGGCCCGGGTCCATGGTGAAGCGCTCGCGGGTCCAGTCGCAGCTGGCGCCGACGCGGATGATCTGTTTCTTGATCGTCCCGCCGTACTGCTCTTTCCACTTCCAGACGTGCTCCAGGAACTTCTCGCGGCCGATCTGGCGGCGGTCGATGCCCTGCTCCCGCAGGGCGCGGTCCACGACCATCTGGGTGGCGATGCCGGCGTGGTCGGCGCCCGGCAGCCAAAGGGTGTTATAGCCTCGCATGCGCCGCCACCGCATCGAGATGTCGGTCTCGGCCATCTCGAACATGTGGCCCATGTGGAGCGAGCCGGTTACATTGGGCGGCGGGATCACCAGCGAGTACATGGGGAGCGATGCGTCGCTCGAGGCCGTGAAGACACCCTGGTCGATCCACCACTGGGCCCAGTAGGGTTCGAACTTCTGCGGTTCGTAGACTTTATGCAGCACAGTAGGACAGGCATTCCTGCCTGTCGGGTAGCACAGGCATTCCTGCCTGTTTAGGCGCAGGAACCCTTATTTTACCAGGTTCAACCCACAGCCCTTGATTTTCCCCCCGGTTTGTCGCATCATGTAATCCGCCTTTTTCAAGGAGCCGTCCCCATGGACAAGCCCATCCGCATCAACGTCAACGGCAAAGCGATCGAAGCCACGGTGGAGCCGCGGCTGTTGCTGGTGCATTTTCTTCGAGAGGTGGCGGGGCTGACGGGCGCTCACGTCGGCTGCGAAACCACCGTGTGCGGCGCCTGCACTGTGCTGCTGGAAGGCCGCGCCGTCAAGAGCTGCACCATGTTCGCCGTGCAGGCGGACGGCAAGCAGGTCACCACCATCGAGGGTCTGGCTCGCAACGGCGAGCTGCATCCCGTCCAGGAGGCCTTCTGGAACGAACACGGTCTGCAATGCGGCTTCTGCACCCCGGGCATGATCCTGACCTCCGTCCAGATCCTGACGGATCAACCAGACCTCGGCCGCGACGAGATCCGTCACGGGCTGGAGGGCAACCTGTGCCGGTGCACCGGCTATATGCATATCGTCAACGCCGTCAGGGCAGCCGCCAAGAAGATGGCTGCGACGGCATAGCGGAGACGAACGTCATGGCAACCACTACCACCACCAAAGTTCAGACCCTGACAGGACAGCGGGTGCGCCGCCGCGAGGACCCCCGGCTGATCACCGGCACGGCAACCTATGTGGATGACGTGAAGATGCCCGGCATGCTCTATGCCGCCATCCTGCGCAGCCCCCATGCCGCCGCCCGCATCCGCAGCCTCAACGTCGAGGCGGCGGCCAAGTCGCCGGGCGTCCACGCCGTCTTTATCGGCGCCGACATTGAGGGCGTCGGCCCGGTGCCCTGCGCCGCGGCCGTGCCCGGCTTGCGGGTCCCCAAGCACACCATCCTGGCCACCCACCGCGTCTACTTCGTCGGCCACCCGGTGGCCGTGGTGGTCGCTACCGACCGCTACAAGGCCGCCGACGCCCTGGACCTCATCGAGGTGGACTACGAGGACCTGCCGGCGGTGGCCGACCCTGAGAAGGCGCTGGAGCGCGGCGCTCCGGCCGTCCACCCGGAGTGGCCCGACAACATCGCCTTCACCCAGCAGACCGAATACGGGGACCCCAAGAAGGCCTTCGCCGAGGCCGGCGTCGTGGTGAGGCAGCGCATCGTCAGCCAGCGCCTGATTCCAACCGCCATGGAAACCCGGGGGGTGGTGGCCGAGTGGCGCGCCGGCGAGAAGCAGCTGACCCTTTACTCCTCCACCCAGATCCCCCACCTGATGCGGACCCAGGTGGCGCTGATGCTGGGCATTGCCGAGAACCGCTTGCGGGTGATCGCCCCGGAGGTCGGGGGCGGGTTCGGCAGCAAGCTCAACGTCTACGCCGAGGAAGCCCTGATGGGCTTCGTCGCCATGCGGGTCAACAAGCCCATCAAGTGGATCGAGAGCCGCCGCGAGAACTTCCAGGCCACCATCCACGGCCGCGGCCACGTGGATTACGTCGAGCTGGCCGCCACCAAAGACGGCGTCATCACCGGGATGAAGATCAAGATCATCCAGGACCTGGGCGCCTACCACCAGCTGCTGGGCCCCCTGATCCCGACGCTTTCCGTGCTGATGCTGCCGGGCATCTACAACTTCCACAATGCCGAGGCGCAGATCGTCGGGGTGTTCACCAACGCCGTACCGACCGACGCCTATCGGGGCGCCGGACGGCCCGAGGCCACCCACTGCATCGAGCGCATGGTCGACATTCTGGCGGCGGAAATCAAAATGGACCCGGCCGAGATCCGCTTCAAGAACTTTCCAGGCAAAGATGCCTTTCCATTCCAGACGGCGACCGGGCTGTTCTACGACAGCGGCGACTACGCCAAGCCGCTGGAGCGGGCTCTCGAGATCGTGGATTACACGACCGCCCGGTCCCAGCAAAGGAAGGCCAGAAGCGAGGGCCGGCGCCAGGGAATCGGAATCTGCACCTACGGTGAAATCTGCGCCTTGGGTCCCTCACCGGCCACTCCGGCCGGCGGGTGGGAGAGCGCCACCGTCAGGATCGAGCCCACCGCCAAGGTCACCGTCATGACCGGCGCCTCGCCCCACGGGCAGGGCCAGGAAACCAGCTTTGCCCAACTGGCGGCCGACGCCTTCGGGGTCAGCATGGACGACGTGGTGGTGCTCCATGGCGACACCGCCGTGGTGCAGTATGGCATCGGAACTTTCGGCAGCCGCGCCACGGCCGTGGGTGGCACCGCGGTCTACCTGGCGCTCCAGGACCTGCGGACCAAGTGCGGCCGTTTCGCCGCCCACATGATGGGAGTGGCAGCGGAGGACGTTAGCTTCGAAGGCGGCGTCTTCTCCAGCCCCAAAACGTCGAAGACCGTCCAGTTCGGCGAGGTGGCGCTCGAAGCGCACATCTGCCGGAACCTGCCGCCGGGTTTGGAGCCGGGCCTGGTGGCGACGCGCTTCTTCGAGCCCTCCAACTTTGCCTTTCCCTTCGGGGCCCACATCGCGCAGGTCGAAGTCGATGGGGAAACCGGCGAAGTCAAGATCCTTCGCTACGTTGCCGTCGACGACTGCGGCAAGGTCATCAATCCGTTGCTGGTCGACGGCCAGGTCCACGGCGGTGTGGCCCAGGGCCTGGGCCAGGCCCTGTTCGAGGAAGCTGTCTACGACGAGTACGGCCAGTTGGTCACCGGGGAGCTGATGAGCTACGCGGTCCCCAAGGCCATTCATGTTCCCGAAATCGAGTGTGACCGGACCGAGACGCCTTCGCCGGTGAACCCGCTGGGGGCCAAGGGGGTCGGTGAGGCCGGCACCATCGGCTGCTCTCCGGCAATAGTCAACGCCGTGGTGGACGCGCTCTCGCCGCTCGGCATCCGCCACCTCGACATGCCGATGACGCCCCAACGTGTATGGCGTGCCATCGCAGAAAGGAGCCAGGCATGATCGCTCAACCGTTCGATTACGCCGCACCGGAGTCACTTTCCGAGGCCTTGCAACTGCTGGCCTCGGCCGAGAATGCCCGCCCGCTGGCGGGAGGCCAGAGCCTCATCCCGATGATGAAGCTGCGCCTGTCGGCGCCCTCCCTGCTGGTGGATCTGGGACGCATCGCCGATCTGCACTACATCGCCCAGACCAACGGGAGCATCCGCATCGGCGCCATGAGCACCCATCACCAGGTGGCGACCTCCGAGACCCTGCGCCAGAACTGCCCCCTGCTGGCGGAAGCCGCCGGCCGAATCGGCGACGTGCAGGTCCGCAACCTGGGTACCATCGGCGGCAGCCTTGCTCACCACGACCCGGCCGCGGACTACCCGGCCGCCTTGCAGGCCCTCCGCGCCCAGCTTCGTTTGGTCAGCCAGGCCGGGGAGCGCACTGTTTCGATCGAGGATTTCCTGGTCGATCCCTTCACGACGAGCCTCCGGCCGGGCGAGATCGTCGCCGAGGTGATCGTGGCCGCCGATGGCCCCGGGACCGGCTCGGCCTACCTGAAGCTCCAGCAGCCGGCCTCCGGATTCGCGGTCGTCGGTGTGGCGGCACAGCTAGGCGCCAGCAACGGCGCCATCTCGCTCGCCCGAGTGGGCCTGACCGGCGTGGCGGGCAAATCCTATCGCGCCAGGGCCGTCGAGCAGGCCCTGGAGGGCAAGCCGGTCACCGCGGCCACCCTCTCGGGGGCCGCGCGCCTGGCGGCCGAGGGCGTGGAGCCGCTCAACGATCTGTTTGCCAAAGCCGACTACCGGGCCCACGTGGCCCGGGTCTACACGCGCCGGGCCCTGGAGCAGGCCTTCGCCCGGACCAAATGAAAGTCCAGGGTCAGCAATCGCTGCCTCTGGATGCTCAGGCCGCCTGGACCCTTCTGCTCGACACCGAAGCGCTGGCGCGCGCTATGCCTGGCTGCGAGGCCTTGGTCCCCATCGGCCCCGACGAGTACGATATGCGCATGAAGATTGCCATCTCCAGCATCCAGGGCCTGTTCTCGGGCCGGGTGCGGATCGACGAAAAGAACCCACCCCTCAGCTACCGGCTGGCTGTGGATGGCAAGGGCAAACTGGGCTTCCTGCGCGGGACCGGATTGCTGTCTCTCGCGCCGGAAACCGGGGGAACCCTGGTCAGCTACACGGGTGAAGTCCAGGTTGGAGGCCTGCTGGCCACCGTCGGCGAGCGAATGCTCGATATGACCACCAAGATGATGATCCGGCGGTTCTTTGCCAGCCTTGCCGGGCAGGTGAAGGCGTGACCAGCGCGCCCCTACCGAGGCGCGACGGTAATCTCCGCTGCAAATTTGCAGCGGAGTTCAACCCTTGCGCTGTCAATAACTTAGCCAGCTTGGCTGCGACTAAGGCCCGCTGGGACTCGTTCAAATGCCGCCGCTGGAGGTTCACGAGGGAGCGGTTATTAAGGCCCAGCCAGGATCATAGTACTAAGTGTCCTAAGGAAAATGACTTCAAAAAGGTACTTGACTTCTAGTACCCGGACTGGCGAAACTGAGAGCGTCGCTGTTGGCCGGAGGGTTGCGCCCCAAAACCTGGAAGGTATAGGTATGTTCAAACTTGGCGCGCTGATCCTGATCGCATGGGGCTACTGCTTCTTTTGCCAGGATCTCCCCCTCAAAGTGAGTCTGGCCATGATGGTCGGCGGCCTGTTCAGCATGGGGTGGGGGCTTTTGAGCGAGAAGAGGTAGCGGCCGGCAGTCTTCATACAGTCTTTGTACAGCCCAGTACTAGGGTTGGCCCGGAGCGGGCCGGCGCCCGCCCTCCAGATTTCTTTCTCCACCCATCAAAAAACACTTGCTTTTCTGCCGTTTCCTATTGAGAATGACTAGCGAGGGAGCCGGCGCGCCGGCTCCTAACCTATAAACGCATGGACAAGAGGAAATGGAACCTAGAAAGAAGATACTGAAGCAGTTGAAGATGGGTACCACCGAGATCCTGATCCTGGCGATCCTTACCAAAGGGGACCGCTACGGGTATGACATCTCGCGGGATGTCAAGGAGCGCAGCGAAGGGTTCTTCGAGTTCAAGCAAGGCTTCCTGTATCCGACGCTTCGCCGGATGGAGGATGCCAAGCTGATCAGCGGATACTGGCGCGACTCAGCCAGCGGCGGCCCGGACCGGAAGTATTACAAGCTGACCCGGGGAGGCCGGCAGCGGCTGGATCAGAGCCTGGAAGCGTGGGCAGAGTTCAGCCGGCGCTTCAACAAGATGCTGACGGTGGCGAAGGACTAGGCGGGCTCGGTCTCAGACCGACCAGTGGTCATGCCGAGCGGAGGGAGGCCGCCGCAGGCGGAAAGCAGATCCCTCGCTCCGCTCGGGATGACCTGTGCGCCCTCTTCGACAGCACGATCGGTGGCTCCAGAACTGGACGGAGGGGCCCCGCTCAGTCAAGCACGCTCGATGTGACCGCCCCAGGGACGACCTTCTGCGGCGACTGCGTCCGGGAATGTAAACTATGGCTATGGACCGCATTGACGTCAATCCGGCGATCTGTGGCGGCAAGCCCGTCATCCGCGGGACTCGCATCCTGATACGAAACATCCTGGCCATGATTGCCGGCGGCTATACGGTTGATCGCGTCTTGCAGAGCTACCCCGAGCTGACCAGGGAAGACCTCAACGCCGCGTTTGAGTATGCAGCTCGGGTTGTGGATGAAGAGCAAGTGATCCTTCGTTGAGGCTCACCCTCCTGCTCGATCAGAATGTTCCGCAACAGCTCGGCAACTTCTTGCGGCTGAAACGCCCTGAGTGGCGAGTTCTACATGTAAGCGAGATCGGACTCCAAGGTGCGCCAGACGAGATCGTCTTCCAGAGAGCGCAAGCTGAAGGCGCAATAGTGGTCACCTTTGACGAGGACTTCGCCGACACGCGAATGTACCCTGTCGGCAGCCACGCCGGGGTCATTCGGTTGAGAGTCTGGCCCACTACTATCGAACAGACCGAAGGAGGACTGGGTCGGCTTCCGGAGTCAGTGGAGGACCGAGATCTGGTCGGGAGCCTCGTTATCGTGGACGACCAGCGCATCCGCGTGCGCAAGGATGCCCAGCACGGCTGACCAAAAAGTCAGCCGACATTCCACCTTCCGCCACCACCGACTTCTATAGTCAGTATCGAGACCAACCCGAGTGGTTGACGCCTCCATCAAATCGGTGGCGGCAACCGGCTGTCGCTGCCGGTGTAGAAGGCCCTGGAGGGGCCTTGCTCGGCTGGAGGCAGCACCGTGAGCCGCGGGGTGATGGCCAGGATCAGCTCGCTCTCATCGCGCTGCCAGTTGCGGCGGCCCACCAGGCGCCCTATGCCCGGCAAACCGCCGGCGGTTTTTGAGATCTGCACCGCCGCCATGCCCGAGACCAGTCCGGACTCCCCTTCCCGCAGCCGCACCGTGGAGCTGAACTTGCGTGTCGAGATCACCGGGATGCCGTTGTAGCTGGGACCGGCCAGCAGTTTGAACTCCGCCTCCAGGGTCAAGGTCACGTCGCGGCGGTCGTGTACCCGCGGCGTCACCTTCAGCACCAGCCCCAGATCCTCGAACGTGAAGGATGGGAACGGCTGGCGGTACTGGCCGCTCTGCTGCAAGTCCCGGATCTGGTCCGTGAAGACGATCGGTGAGAAGATGGCGTTCAGGATCGGGAAACGGTCGCCGATGTGCATGCTGGCCGGCAGTCCGTCGGTGGCCCGCAGCCGGACGCTCGACAGCAGCCGGGCCTGGGAACGGGATTCATCGGCCGCCAGCTGAAAATCACCGATCGAGATGCCCAGTTGCGGGCGGCCGCTGCCGAGCGTCACGGTTCCCTGGCTGGTGATCGGGAAGCTGGTGGGCATCGAGAGGCCCAGGTTCGTCAGGGTGCTGCTGCTGGCCGACACCAGGTCGATGTCAATCATGACCTCGGCCCGGCGCCGGGCCAGCTCCAGGTAGAGGACGCGGGCCAGTTGCACCCGGCTCACCGTGTCCCGCAAGTACACCTGCCGGCGGGCGGCGTCGACCGCCAGGCGCTTGATGTCGAGGACCTGCTGGACGGCCCGGCCGATCTCGTTGGCCTCTTCCACGCTGATGGCCTGGGGAATGGGCAGCAGCGTGGCCATCGTGGGATCCAGCTCGGTGCGCTTTTGCTGGGTATCGGCCGCCACCAGAAGCATCCGGGGGCGCAACGGAACCACGAAGGTATTGGTGAGCGCCATCAGGGCGCGAATGGCCTCGCGGAAATCCGCCTGGTCCAGCCGCAGGCGCGAAGGCGGGCCGGGCGTCCACTCCGGATCGAAAACCACCCCCAGTCCGTAGGCCCCCGCCACTTGCTCCCAGAGTGTTTTCGGCTCGGCGGTCACTTGAAAGCTGCGCTGCTCCTGAGCGGGCCGCAGCTCCACCGGCGGGGCGGCCAGCTCGGCCTGGCGCATCTCGGTGAAGGTTGGGGGCGGCTCCGCATCGTCCGTCTCCTCTTCCTCCTCCGCCGGGTCCAGGTCGCGACTGAGGCCCCGCAGATAGCTGTTGTCCGGGTCGAGCTCCAGGGCTTGGTCGAGTTGCTGGAGCGCCGCCAGGCTTTGGGAGGCCCGTCGCCGCACCCGCTCCAGCGCCAAGGTGTACTTCTGTTCCTGCGGCCGCAGACCGGCGGCCCGAGTCAACAGCAGAAAGGCTTCCAGGTCGCGCCCCTCCCGCTCGGCCCGCTGGGCCTCGCGGTACAGACGCGAAGCCGGCTCGGCGGCTGCGGCCGCTACCGCCAGGCACAATACCGCCGTCAGAACTCGCACATAAGGATGACGCGCCCGACCCCTGCGGCGTGCAGCCAGAACCGGCACAAGGGTTTAGGCCCAGCACGTGACAGACTCACGGCGCGGAGAGAACACGTAGCTTCCTCTGGCGGTCAACGACGCCGAGCGGCTTTCCTAAGATCCGACCTTCCGGCTGATCGGTTCGCAGAAGATCTGGGAGCGAGGGGCGGCGCGGAGGACAGGGGCCCTTGGCGAACACTTGTTTTTCTTCGTTTCAGTCGCGGTTTTGGAGTTACAATCGGTGAGCGCTCCGCCGCGGGCGGAGCGGCTCGCGTTGGAGGTCCCAGTAGTGCTTCGACCTTTCCGGTGGGTTTCGCTTCTGGCGACTGTGGCTGCTTCCGGCTTGCAAGCGCAGACGCTGCGCATCACCAGCCTGGACACCGAAGGCCCTATCTACATGGGCGAGCGGTACCGAATCGGGGCGCTTTTCGAGGCTCAGGGGGCGCCCTTCATGACCAGGGGCATGTTTGTGATGCGGGAGGTCTTCGAGGGCGGCTCCGTGGGAGAAAGAACCGCAGGGTTCACTACCGGCGTCGGGAATAGGCCGGACTTCACCTATATTGTGCCGCAGCTCTTGCCCTGCCCGGCCCCCATCCAAATCAACTGCCCCGCCAGCGTTCGGAACGCAGGCTCTGCCTACCGCAAGCTCCTGCGCCTGGAGCTGTTCGGCTATTTGCTCAACCCCAACAACGTGGAGATCGCGCGCTCGGAGACACGGGTGATCGAAGTCATCCCTCCCCCGGAAATCGTGAGCATCGAAGTGCAGTTCGGGGACTTTGGCTCCTTGTCTTGGAACAACCAGCCGCTGCACTCTGCGCAGCGCGTGCGGGTCAAGACCTCGGGGTTCCGCTTCACAGAAGCGACCCGACCTGGGCGCGGTGTCCACGTCACCCTCGCCCATAGCGCGGATCTACGGCGGTCGTGGGACTTCTCCATGTATTCGCGCACGGGCAGCCGGCCGTGCGACGATTCACGCCAGATCGTGTTCGACACGTGCGACCCGCGCGTTATCAGCGACAACGAGCTGGAGTTCGACATTCGCACCTTCGCCTTGCAACAACTGGGCAGCATCCGTGATGTGGACCACATCGGGCCGCACGACCTGATCATCATCTCGCGCGAGTCCCGCGTCGATCGTCCGAGCCTTGAAGTAGAGCGAATGGCGGTACGACTCAACGCCTACACCTTTGACGAGCCAGCGCAAGACGACCTCATTCTGTGGAAAGGCCTGAGGGTGTCCAGCAGCGGGGCGGCCTTCCGGGTGCTCGACCCGGACGCCTATAACTTTTATCCCACCGACGGCAGGCAGACCGACATCCGGGTCGAGGCCGCCATGGACTACCGCCTGTCGCGAGTGCGCAGCGCGCGTATCTGGCTGCGGGCCCGCGACAACCGCGGCGGGGAGTTTCTTCAGTATCTCAATGTCTCCCTGGCTGGCCGCAGCCAATTCGTGCTCAACACGGGCGGCGAACTGGTGGAGCGGACGCGCTCCAGCGATTTCCTGCTTCCCGCCGGGGAGGGCCTGGTGAGCTTCACGTTGCTATTCGCCGATGGGGCCGGCCCGGCCACGGCGGCGCCCGCGCGCGTTTTCTATGAGAGCCGGCCGGCGGTGGTCTATTTCGGGCGAACGGCGCCGCCCGAGGCGGAAGTGGACGTCCGGCCCCAGTACATCGAAGTAACCCAAGCCATCCAGGACGACGGCAACCGCGTCCGGTTCGTGGCTAACAAACCCACCTTGGCTCGAGTCTTTGTCGGCGTCGGGGATCGGGCCCCCGCCGAGAGTGTCCGGGTGCAAGCTTGGCTGCATGGCTATCCGGCTGATTCCGACACGCCTCTGACGGGCTCCCCGCTAAAGCGGCCCAAGCAAAGCCTGCGTCCCGGGGCCCCGGCGCGCCCCGGCACGCACGACCGCGGCTCGCTGACGGAATCGGTCAACTTCGAGCTGCCGGATGCTTGGATTCGCGCCGGCAGCATCACGCTGGTCGCGGAGGTGGATCCGGAAGGAAAAATCCCCAACGAGCGCCGCGACAACAATTTCGGCGGGCAGGCCACGTTTAAGTTCTTTCCACGCCCCTCGCTTGCCATCGCCTACCTGCCGCTCTGCGTGCAGACGCCTGCGAGCGGGAAGAAATGCCCCAAGGAGGAGATCATCGCCAACTCCGCGGGCTTCCTCAAAAGCGTCTTTCCGATCGCGCCCAACGATGTGCACTATTTTCCGGTGCTGCTGCCGGTAGAGACCTGGGTGGGCGATCCGAACGACCCTGACCAGCGACAGGAGCTCCTCAAACACCTGCGCAAAGTCTACGACACTGCCGATCTCTCCACCGGCGGGAAACTGGTCGATCAGCTTGCCGTTTGGTTCGATTCGTCCGTGCCCATCAACGACAAACATTACGGGTTTGCCGACTGGAGGTGGAACGGAGGCTCGGGCCGCGTCGCGCTCCTGCGCGATCCCGCTTCAACGCTCGGACGCCAGACGCTGCTGGCGCATGAAGTAGGGCACAACTACGGGCTGCGGCACCCCAATCTGGGGGAGAAAGGTTGCGGCTCGGAGGATGAGCTGAGCGACTGGCGGCTTGGCGACGAAACCATTCAGGAGGTGGGCTACGACCCCGGGGCCACGGGGAAGCCGTTTATCCTGCGGCCGCAAGAACACAAGGACTTGATGTCCTACTGCGATTCGCAATATCTGTGGATTTCGAACTTTCACTACAACAAGCTCTTCGACAGTGGTTTCACCCCCCAGGGCACGTTCCCGCTCGTCGACGCCGGAGAGGACTCATTCCGTGCTCGCGCGCGGTCACTGGACCAGCTTCAAGGCGTGGCCACGAGCTATTTCGTCCTGAGCGGCTCGGTGAATCGAGGGGGAACCGTCGCCCGGCTCGACCCGGTATACACGATCACCTCGCGCACGGCGCCCGATCCGACCTCGCCCACCGGGGAGTACTGCATCCAGCTCAGCTCCACGATCGGGCCGCTGGCGACGCACTGTCTGGGTATTGCTTTTACAGATCCAGAAACCGGAGCTGCGGTCAACAGGGCGCATTTCGCTCTGCGCGTGCCGGCGCCCGCCGGGGTGGCCAAGATCGCGCTGCTTCGCAACGGCCGGGAGCTGGCTGCCCTCAACGCGCGCGGCGCGGCCCCCACGGTCAGCATCACGGCGCCGCGCCCCGGCACGGCCTGGAACGGCGGCGAACGTATGATCACCTGGAACGCGTCGGACCGCGATGGCGACACCCTGACGTATGCCGTTCTTTACAGCGCCGACGGCAGCACCTGGTATCCGCTGGCTCTCGACCTCAGCGAGCGCCAACGCGCCCTTGACGTGAGCCAGATCCAGGGCGGGGCCAACGTGAGGTTCCGGGTGCTGGCGACCGACGGCTGGCACACGGCCGAGGACGTCGTCGCGGGCGTCAGCATCGTACAGCAGCCGCGCATCGCCGCCCAGCCTGCGACGCTGGCGCTGGGCGGAACGGTGCCGGGGCAGGCCATCGAAGGTCGTGTGACGCTGAGCAACCCGGGAAGTGGGCCGCTGTCGATCACGGCGATCCGCAGCAACAACCCGGCCTTTACAATCATCTCCCCGTCGGTACCCACCACCGTCATGGCGGGAAGGCCAGGCGAGCTGGTGGTGCGGTTCACGGCGCCGGCCGTCGGCGCGCAAACGGCGACGATAACGTTAACCAGCAACGCCCAGGGCCAGCCTTCGCTGGCGGTGGCGGTGAGCGCGAGCGGTGTCAGCGAAAGCACGCCGACCTTGGCTCTGAGCACCGCGGAGCTAGATTTCGGCGCGGTCGGCGTCGGCTTGAGCGAGGCCTCCATCCTGCGGGTCAGCAATCTCAGCAACGCTGGCCTGACGCTGGCGTGGTCGGTATCCGGAGGCGGCTTCTCGCTGGTGTCCGGCCAGAGGCAAGTCACGCTTGCCGGCGGAGCGGATACGCCGATCGCGGTGCGATTCGCGCCCTCGTCGGTGGCCGAATTCACGGGCGTCCTGACGATCACCAGCAACGACCCCAGCCGGCCCCGGATCGCGGCGCCACTGAACGGCCGCGGCTTGGCTCTCAACTTGAGCGGGCCGCGGCCCACGGTCAACGCCGGCGGAGTGGTGGACGCGGCGAGCTTCCAGGCGACTATCGCGCCCGGGGGCATCGGCAGCATTTTCGGCGCCGGGATGGCCGCCGCCACCGTGATTGCCACCACGGTTCCGCTCCCCCGCACCCTGGGCGGTGTGCAGGTGCTGGTGAACGACATCGCGGCCCCGCTTTTCTTTGTGTCGCCGCTTCAGATCAACTTCCAGACGCCGTTCGAGGCCGGCACGGGCGAGCTTACCATGGTGGTCTCGCGCAACGGCGTACCCAGCGATCCCGTGGCGGCGACCTCCAAGGACTTCGCGCCCGGCATTTTCGTCAACGCCGGCACGCGCGAGCCCATCGTGCAGCGGCCCGACGGGACGTTGGTCACGGCGCAGGCGCCGGCGCGGGCCGGGGAGGCGCTGATACTCTATCTGACCGGCATGGGCTCGGTCCGGAATCGTCCCCCGACCGGGGCCGCCGCGCGCGCCAACCCGCTCGCGGTTGCGACCGAGAACCCGACGGTGACCCTGGGCAACGGCAGCGCGGCCGTCCTTTTCGCCGGCCTAGCTCCGTTTTTTGTGGGTCTTGGACAGATCAACGCCATCTTGCCCAACCCTCTGCCGGCAGGCGCCGGCGCCACGCTGCCGTTAACGATTCAATTCTCCAGCGGCCGCAGCCAGACGGTGTCCTTGCCGGTCGGGAGGTGAAGCCCAAGCTGGGAAATCCGGGCCTAGAACCAGGATGGCGCGAACCCCACCACCAAGTCTTTACTCTCCACCCACAGCTTGATTGGGGGCCGGTCGTTGATGACCACCGGGATCATAACGCCCGAGCCGCTGGCCCGGGACAGTCCCAGCCGATACGACCGCACCGGGCCAAACTGGCTCTTCGGTCCCCAATCCTCCAGGAAAGTCCTGTGATCGTAGTCGCGGCACGGCGCTTCGATCTTGCAGCCCCAAGCGGTGTAGGCGGCCTGGTAATCGCCACGCTCCATTGTGGCCAAGAATTGCTTGACCCTCTGTTCCTCGCGATAGTTCTTGAACCAGAGGAACAGCGAGCCACCCGCCACCAGGATGCTCAGCAGGGTCCATAGCGTCCGCCGGATGATCCGCTCCCGCCTGGCTTCGGTTACGCCGTAGTTGTTCAGGTACCCCATGTCAACGCCGGGGGCCCGCCGCGGCCCCCTAGGGCTTCAACGGGTGCTGCTTGTCGTAAGCGGCGATAGCTTCCTTGGTGATGTCCATGGCCGGCTTGAAATAGACGGCGTTGCCGGCGTCGACGACCAGGTCGAGGCCCTTCTCCTCGGCCAGTTTCGTTACGACCTGCTGCATGCGTTGACCCCCGCGGTTGAGGATCTCGGTCCGCTCTCGATCCACTTCGCCTTGCAGGTCTTCGGTAATTCGCTGGAGCTGGCGCTGCTTGCGCTGGCCCTCGGCCTGAAGTTCGGCGGCCTCCTGGGGCTTGACCTTGGAGGCGTCGTTCAGCTTCTCCTGGATCTGCTGCAGCTCCTTGGTGCGCTTCTCGATATCCGCCTGCTGGGGTTTGAACCGGGCTTCCAGATCGGCGGCGGCCTTCTTCATCTCGGCGGTCTCAAGCACGGCCTGCTGGGTGTTGATGATGGCGAGCTTCGTCTGGGCCGCGGCCGGCACAACCGGCAGGACGAGCGCCAGGGCGCACAAGGCAAGGCGGCAAGGCATCACAGTTTTCTCCTGAGCAGCACAGGCATTCCTGCCTGTCCCTGAATGTGTGGCAACCCTTCTATTCTACACCGCCGCCCGCTTTCGGGCCAACAGGGTGGCGCTGCGCTGGGCGGTTTCCCTGACCAGCAGGCCCATCTTGGGGTGGGACGGCTCCAGGTCGGCCACCAGCCCGTGTTCCCGCAGCTCTTCGCTGGTGGTGGGGCCGATGGAGGCCACCACCACCCTGCCCAGCGCTTCCCGCACGGCGCTCTCCACCTCCATCTCGGCTGCGACCTGGAACAGGTGCGTCACCTGGACGGAGGTGGTGAACATCACCACATCGAACTCGCCCTCGGCCAGGGCCGCGACGGCCGCCCGCAACGGGCCGCTATCTTCGGGGAGCGCCCACTGGTAGACCGGAACGCGCGTCACCCGCGCGCCGCGCTCGGCCAGTCCCGCCAGCAGATCCGGGTTGGAAATCCCGTATTCCTGCACCGCCACTCGCCGGTCTTCCAGCGGCAGCGCCTCACGGTTTTCGTCCAGCGCCCTCAGGATTTCCCGCCAGGTATTCGGTTCCGGAACGGCCAGGGTGATCGGAACCTCCATCTCGCGCAGCGCCGCCACCGGTTTCGGACCGCGAGCCACCACCCCCACTTGCCGGAGCAACTCGACGAAGCGCTCCTTGGAATAGAGGGTCTCGACCACCCGGGTAAGCGCCCGCGTGCCGACCCCGGTTAGAAAGATCACCATGTCGAAACCGCCGGCTTCCAGGGTCCGGGCGAAGGCCAGGCCCTCGGCGTTGGACTCCAGGGGCGCCTCGCGCATGGAGGGCGCCACCGTCGGGCGGCCATCCTGGTTGGCGATGAGCTTCGCCATCTCCTGGGCGCGGCGGCTCTCCAGCGCCAGCACCCGCAATTGGTCGAATCCGGGCATGACATCAGCTTACGCCTCCAGCGGTGGCCTTGGCGGTCCCCGGCAATTGGGGTGCTTAACCGTTTTTCGAAATCCGCTCCCTCGGTCGCGGCTCTGTTACGAGTGTGCGTATTTGCAGATGGTTACCGAGCCGCGACCGCTCCTGGCAGGGATCGCCGCGATGCCCCGTTGGATGAGCCGGGGGCACCACTACACGCTCCCGTGGCAGTGGGAGCTGTTCGTCCCTTGCGCCCCGCGCCCCACAGTGGGAAAGTAAGGAGCGGAGCTTGCCAATGTCCGGATTCAGCCGCCGATCCTTGCTGACGACCTCCTCGCTGGCCACCGCCGGCGCGGCGCTGGGGCAGAACCAGCCACCGCGCCCCAACATTCTGTTCCTGTGCTCGGACCAGCACACCGGCTCGGCCCTGGGCTGCAGCGGCCACCCCGTCGTAAGGACGCCGCATCTCGACCGGCTGGCGGCGCGGGGGGTAAACTACCGCTATACCTACTGTGGCAGCCCGGTCTGCGCCCCGGGCCGCGCCAGCCTCATGACCGGCATGTTCGCCTCCGACGTCGGCTCCTACTGCAACAGCACGCCGTTCGACGGCCGCGTCCCCAGCTGGGGCAACCGTCTGCGCGACGCTGGCTACTACTGCTGGGCCACCGGCAAGCTGGACCTCTGGAAGGACAAAGACTTCGGATTCCACGAGGTGGCCACCAGTCACGGCCATAGCCAGGGTCCCGACATCACCTCTCTGTTCCGGTCCCCGGTTTGCTTCCGGCCCAAGGAGCGCAACGTGGTCAACGGGTCCTTCAGCGACCGCGAGCCGCCGGATCTTCCCAAGGTCCAGCACGCCGTGCGGTTCCTGCGCCAGGAATCCCGTAAAGTGGGCCGGCCCTGGGCGATGTACGTAGGTCTGGTGAAGCCTCATCCGAAGTTCGACGCCGCCACCCGGTTTCGGGAAGTCTACTCGCCCGATCGGATGCCGCTGCCTTCCTGGCCGGAGGGGTACCTGGAGCGCCGGCACACCATGTTTCAGGTGCTGGCCAACTTCAAGAACATCTCCAACCCGGTGCCCGAGGAACGCGTCCGCAGAGCCCGCGCCGCCTACTTCGGCATGATCACGGAGCTGGACGAGCTCATCGGCCGTATCCTGGACGAGCTGGAGCGCAGCGGACAGGCCGACAACACCCTGGTCGTCTACACCAGCGATCATGGCGAGATGCTCGGGGAGCACGGGCTGTGGCTCAAGAACGTCCTGCTGGAGGGCGCCGCCCGGGTGCCGCTCGTCGTGGCGGGGCCGGGCGTGCCGGCCGGCAGGACCGTCGACACGCCGGTGGCGCACGTCGACCTGATCGCCACCTTGCTCGAAGCCGCCGGGCTCGAAGCCGCCGGCGGGGGGCGTTTTCAGGGCCAGCGCGGCCATTCGCTGCTGCCGCTGGCGCGCGGTCAAAGCGGCGATCATCCCGGCTTCGCTTTCTCTGAGTCGAACTCCGAGGGCAACTGCACCGGCTCGTTCCTGATCCGCCAAGCCGAGTGGAAGTACCTCTATTTCACCTCAGACGAGCCGTTGCTGTTCAACCTGAAGGAAGATCCCGGCGAGTTCCGAAACCTGGCCGGCAACCGCGAATACCGCCAGATCGAGCGCCAGCTCCAGGAGCGGTTGACTTCCTTGCTCGATCCCGACGCCGTCACCGAGGCCGCCTTCCGCCGCCAGGCCCAGGTGCTGGACCAGATCGCCGGCCAGCACTCCCGCCAGGAGTTCTACCAGATGATGGAGGGCCGCCTGGGTTCCGCCCAAGCCCGCGTGGTGACCATGCGGCAATATCGGGCCTGAAGCCGGCGGTGGGGCCAGTTCCCGTGACCGTCTACCTCTCGCTGGGATCGAACCTGGGCGACCGGGCCGCCAATCTGTCTGGCGCGCTCGACCAGCTCGGTAGCGGCCAGGTGAACATCGTCCGCCTTTCCTCGCTCTATGAGACCGAGCCGGTAGGTTTGCGGTCCCAACCCTGGTTCCTCAACCTGGTGGCCGAGGCGGAGACCCCGCTGTTTCCGATACAATTGCTGGACCGGGTGCAGTCTATCGAACTCCAGCTAGGGCGGCGGCGCCTGGTCGACCAGGGGCCCCGGATTGTGGATATCGACATCCTGCTGTACGGCGATTTCCGCATCCGGTCGGCGCGGCTGGTGGTGCCGCATCCGCGCCTGGCCCAGCGACGCTTCGTGCTGGAGCCTCTGGTCGAGCTGGCCCCGGAATTGCGTCATCCCGTCAGCCGCCTCACGATGCGGGAGTTGCTGGCTGCTGCCCGCGACCACAGCCTGGTGCGAAAGGTTCTTCATGAGTCCCCCTCATTTCATCGCCATTGAAGGTCCCGTGCGGGTGGGCAAGTCCAGCCTGGCCCGCCTGGTTGCCGACCGCCTGCGCGCTCGCCCCATCTTCGACAACGAGAACAACCCCTTCCTGAAGGACTTCTACGCCGCCAGGGGCGGAGCCGCCTTCGAGGTCCAGATGTTTTTCCTGGTGGAGCGCTTCCGGCAGTTGAAGGAGGCCGGCATTGCCGCCTCGCGGACGCAAGTGGTCGCCGATTACCTGTTCGAGAAGGACAAGATCTTCGCCTGTCTCAACCTCAACGACCAGGAGCTGGGGGTCTACGACCGCTATTACGAGCTGCTAAAGGAGCAGCTGCCGGTTCCGGACCTGGTGATCTACCTGCAAGCCACTCCGGAGGTGCTCCGCCAGCGCATCGCCCGCAAAGACATCGCCGCCGAAGCCAATATATCCGACCAGTATCTGAAGGAGGTGGTGCGGGCCTATGAGCATTTCTTTGCTCACTACAAGACCTCCGACCTGCTGGTGGTCAACACCACCCAGCTGGATTTCGTGGAGCGCAGCCGGGACCTGGAGGAGTTGCTGCGGGGCCTCAGCCAGCCTGTGAAAGGCACCCAGTTTTTCCTGCCCCTGGGGACGCCCCTGGAGTGACCGGGTGTGTTGCAAATGAGACTGTCATCCCGAGCGAAGCGAGGGATCTGCTTTTACGACCCTCGCGGCCGCCCGGGGAGTCACCAGCAGATCCCTCGCTGCGCTCGGGATGACAACTGGCGCCGGCCCCAGCCCATGCCGACGGGTGCTTAACCGTTTTGGGGGAAGCGGCCGTGGCGCACGCTTCAGCGTGCAGCGGCGAGCTTCAGCTCGCCGAAGGGTGGGGGTGAAACCACGCGGCGTGGGCTGAAGCCCACGCCGGCACGCTGAAGCGTGCGCCACGTCGCCTCACAGCCTGGCAAACTCCCCAAAACGGTTAAGCAGCCCATGCCGACAGTCAGGTGCCTGTGCTACCGGGTGGTATAGTAAAGGTGGTTCCACACCGCTTGGATCCCTACTGGGACTGGGACGGTTTCCATGTCTGAGAAGATTCCCGACAAAGTCACCATCCATACGCTCGCCGAGATGAAGTCCCGCGGCGAGAAGATCGCCTGCGTTACTGCCTACGATTATCCGACCGCGGTGCTGGCCGACCGCGCCGGCATCGACGTGGCGCTGGTGGGGGATACGGTCTCGATGGTGGTGGCCGGCCGGCCCAATACGCTGGAGGCCACCATCGACGAGATGATCTACCACACCCGCGCCGCCCGCCGCGGCCTGCGGCGGGCGCTGCTGGTGGGCGACATGCCGTTCGGCTCCTATCACACCAGCGAGACCGAAGCCGTGCGCAACGCTCTGCGCCTGGTCAAGGAAGGCGGCGCTGAGGCCGTGAAACTGGAAGGGGGGCGCAAGCAGGCCCCGGTGGTGGAACGCATTGTCCTGGCGGAAATCCCGGTGATGGGTCACATTGGTCTGACGCCCCAGGCTATCCATATGCTGGGCGGTTATCGCGTCCAGGGCAAGACCCAAGAGGCCGGCCGGGCGCTGCTGGACGATGCCCGCTCCCTGGCGGCCGCCGGCGCCTTCGCCATCGTGCTGGAGGGCATCCCCAGGGAGTTGGCCGCCCGCATCACCAGCCAGATTCCCATTCCGACCATCGGCATCGGCGCCGGACCCGATTGCGACGGCCAGGTGCTGGTATTCCACGATCTGACGGGGCTGAGCTTGGGGCCCACGCCGAAGTTCGTGCGACAGTACGTCGATCTGGCAGCGGAAATCGACCGGGCGCTGGGAGGCTACATCGCCGACGTGCGGTCCGGGGAATTCCCGTCGGATCGAGAGAGCTACCATCTGCCGGCCGGCGCCGCGCAGCTGGCCAGATGATCACCCTCAGCTCGGCCCCGGAAATGCAGCGGCTGGCGCTGGAAGCCCGCGCTGCCGGACGCTCCGTCGGGCTGGTCCCCACCATGGGGGCGCTGCACGAAGGCCACCTGAGCCTGGTGCGAGCGGCCCGCCGCGATAACCATTGGGTGGTCGTTTCGCTGTTCGTGAATCCCACTCAATTCGGTCCCAACGAAGACTACTACCGCTATCCCCGCGACTTGGAGGGCGACCAGCGCAAACTCGAAGCCGAGCGGGTCGACGTTCTCTGGGCGCCGGCGCTGGCGGACGTCTACCCGCCCGGATACCAGACCTACATCGAGCTGGAAGAGGTGGGCCGTCGCATGGAAGGGGAAAGCCGCCCCACCCATTTCCGCGGCGTCGCCACGGTGGTCAGCAAGCTCTTCAATGTCACTCAACCCCACCGGGCCTACTTTGGCCAAAAAGACGCCGCCCAGACCGCAGTCATCCGAAGGCTCGTGAAGGACTTGAACTTCCCCGTGGAAATCATTGTTTGCCCGATTGTTCGTGAATTGGATGGTCTGGCAATGAGTTCCCGCAACACCTACCTCAGCTCGGAAGAGCGGAAATTTGCGACCGTGCTCCACCGGGCCTTGCAGGAGGCCGAGACCTGCCACCGGGCGGGGGTTTGCTCGGCGGAGGTCCTGGAGCGGGTGATGAAGGAGATCATTGACGCCGAACCGCTGGCCAAGCTCGACTACGCCAAGGTGGTGGACCCGGACACGCTGGTACCGCTGGAGATCGTCGATCGCGCGGCTCTGGCGGCGGTAGCCGCGCGGATCGGCTCGACCCGGCTGATCGACAACCTGCTGCTGCGGTAGGACAGGCATTCGTGCGTGTCACGGTTGACAGGCAGGAATGCCTGTCCTACCGAAGCCTAGAATATGTTCCCTGCCACCCGCCATTCGGCCGTCCTGGGGACCCGCAGCGCCGACCCGGCCGAGCGCAACCGCGCTTGGGAAACCCTCATCGCCGCCTACTGGAAGCCGGTCTACAAGTACACCCGCCTTCAGTGGCAGGCTTCCGCCGAGGATGCCCAGGATCTCACCCAGGCCTTCTTCGCCCGGGCCCTCGAGAAGGGTTACTTTGATAGCTACGACCCCGGGAGATCCCGCTTCCGGACCTTCCTGCGCGTCTGCCTGGAGGGGTTTCTCGCCAACGAGCATAAGGCCGCCCTCCGGCAGAAGCGCGGTGGGGAAGTGCTGTTCGTCCCACTCGACTTCGAGGGCGCGGAAGGCGAACTGCGCCAGCAAGAGATTCCCGACGGAGTGACGACCGAGGAGCTGTTCCGCCGCGAGTGGGTCCGCAGCCTCTTCGGTATGGCGGTCGACCAGCTGCGAGCCGAGTGTGAGGCGCGGGGCCGCCAGGTTCACTTCCACCTGTTCGAGCGCTACGACCTGGAGGAGAGCGGTCTCAGTTACGACGATCTGGCGGTCCAGTTCGGCATTCCGATCACCAGCGTGACCAACTACCTGGCCGTGGCTCGCCGCGAGTTCCGCCGGATCGTGCTCGACCGCATCCGGGAGATCTCCGGCAGTGAAGAGGAGTTCCGCGCCGAAGCCCGGGCCGTGCTGGGGGTTGACCCGGCATGAAGTGGCTTTCGGACAAGACCGTCGAGCGCCTGCGCCAGGTGGCTGAGCTGCCGGATCTGAGCGGGACCAAGTACCGCCTGCTGGAGGAGTTGGGCCGCGGCGGCATGGGTACGGTCTATCTGGCGGAAGACGCCGAGCTGGAGCGCTGCGTCGCCCTGAAGGTACTGCAAGGACCCGAGGTGGGGCCGGAAGCTGCGGAGCGCCTGCTCCGCGAGGCTCGCATCATGGCGCGGCTGGAGCATCCCGGGATTGTGCCGATTCACGACGTCGGCCGTCTCCCCGATGGCCGGGTCTTTTACGTGATGAAGCGGGTGCGGGGCCGCCGGCTCGACCGGCACCTGGAGGCCACCGCTTCGCTGGCGGACCGGCTGCGGATCTTCACCCGCATCTGCGAAACGGTCGCCTTTGCCCATGCCCAAGGCGCCATTCACCGGGACCTGAAACCCGACAACATCCTGGTCGGCGAATTCGGGGAGGTCCTGATCATGGATTGGGGCGTGGCCAAGCTGCTGGATTCGGCCGAGCCGGCGGTGCGAACGCCGGCCCCGGCCGCCTCCGCCGGGACGGTGGACGGCGTCGTGGTCGGCACCCCGGACTACATGGCCCCCGAGCAGGCCCGCGGCGAAATCGCCCGGGTGGATCGCAGATCGGATGTCTACGCCCTGGGGGCGATTCTTGAGCGACTGGGGGGCGAGAGCTTGCCCCGGCCCCTGGCCGCCATCTGCCGCAAGGCTTTGGCCCCGGAGCCCTCCGGCCGATATCCCGGCGCCGCCGAGCTGGGATCCGACGTCTCCCGATTCCTGGACCGGCTGTCGGTCACGGCCTATCGCGAGAATGCTTTTGAGCGAAGCGCCCGCTGGGTGTCACGGAACCGCACCGCGGTGCTGCTGGTGGCCGCCTACCTGCTGGCCCGCCTGCTGTTGTTCCTGTTGCGTCCCCCGGCCCGGTAACACATGCATTTCTGCCTGTCTTCGAGCAGGTCAGTTTGATCCGGCCGGCTGGTTCCCATCGCCGTGGAAGCGGATATGGGTCTCAACGATGGCACGCAGTTCTGCCAGCCCCTGGGCGAGTCCTGACATGTGCGTGGCTATAGTGGCCACCGCCCCCAGGAGCTCGGACAGTTGTTCGGAAAAGAGCTGGCGCTGGTTGGCCAGCTCTTCGGCGAACTGGGCGTGATTGCTGTCCATCGAGTGCAGCCATTGCTCGTGCATCTCGAAGCGTTCCTCGGGCGTCATGTCTCTCAGTGTAGCACTCCGGACCAGCGCCGGGCCAGAAACCTGAAGGTTCCCGTGTTTGACGGCCTCACGGTGCTGCTGTATCCCGATACCCGGCCCCTGATTGCCTGACGGGCTGTCCGTGACGGCCCGGTAACCCAGGCATTCCTGCCTGTCTTCGGGCGGGTCAGCTTGATCCGGCCGGCTGGTTCCCATCGCCGTGGAAGCGGATATGGGTCTCAACGATGGCACGCAGTTCTGCCAGCCCCTGGGCGAGTCCTGACATGTGCGTGGCTATAGTGGCCACCGCCCCCAGGAG
>Ga0247727_10004916_pt1 | contig 27770 bp, 18 predicted proteins | sample WisWelCaveWW1625_FD_202498 | JGI IMG/M metagenome (GOLD analysis project Ga0247727, IMG submission 202498) | Biofilm microbial communities from Wishing Well Cave, Virginia, United States - WW16-25 | ecosystem: Environmental > Aquatic > Deep subsurface > Groundwater > Cave microbial mat | place...
ACCCACTTTTCGATAACCGTCTCCAACTCCGCTTCGGTTTTGGCAAACTTCGGCAATTCGATAAAGTAATAACGAATCTCATCAAGGTAAGTATTGCCGGTGATGGTCTCTTTGATTTGATGACAGGAAAGATAATGGCTGAAGTCATCGAACAGGATGAAGTCAAGGACGTTGACGGAAAGGACCTGATTCAGTTTCGGATATGCCTCTCCCACCAACAATTGATTGCCGTAGGTCTTACTGGCGTTATAAATGACGCGCTTCTCGAAGCCGGCGACGTAAGCCACTTGCATTTCGACGATGTAGCTGATCCCGCGAACATCGACGCACTTGACATCGACATAGCTGGCGCGCATGTATTTGGTTTTGGGCGCTTCGTAAGGATTCAAGATCGTGACGTCGACAATGGCGTGGGCTTCGTCAAGACTCAAAACCGCATTAAGAAAGCTGATCAAAATGTCTTTGGCTTGTTCGTTGCCAAAGATCTTTTTGAAGGCAAAATCCGTGCGAGGATCGGCGAATTGCATAAGAGCCTCTCTTATTAAATTTATGGCAGCACTTCTCAAATATACAAAACTCAGAAGAGATTTTCAAGCCCCATCACTTATTCGGCGCGGCGTTAACCTTGACCTAAAACGCCATGCGCCATGCTCTCCGCGCTTTGTGTTTTCACTTTCCCACCAAAATAAACGGCGCCCAGTAATACGGCTTGGCATATTCCGCATGGCGGCGGATCATTTGCAATTTCGCCTCGCGCAGCGCCTCGGGCTTGCTCATGCCGCCGAGCATCTTGTCATAAAAGTCCACCATCAAATCCGCGGTCGTCACGTCGCTCACTTGCCACAACGAGACGAGCAAATTCGAAGCGCCGGCATAGAGAAAGCCGCGCGTCAAGCCGATGATGCCTTCGCCTTTCGCGACTTGGCCGAGGCCCGTTTCGCAGGCGCTCAACACCACGAGATCGGCATTTAGATTCAAATTGTAAATCTCGCCCAGGTGCAAAATGCCGTCTTCTTTGGAAGTCGAATCTTCCGGCGCTAAAATCAAGCCGGAGAGTTTGGGATTTTTTTCATTGACGAGGCCGTGCGTGGCAAAATGCAAAATGCGATAATCGCCCAAAGCGCCCGTTTTGAGTTGGGTCTCGTTGGCCTCGCGCTCCAAATACACGCGCGCTTTGTTGCCGAACCAGCGCTCAAAAATATTGTACGAATTTTCGAAGCGACCGAAAATTCCTGTGACTTCTTTTTTTGTCATCGGCAGATAGCCGCGAACACGAGTAGCAGGAGCAGAGGCAGTAGCAGGTGCAGAGGCAGTAGCAGTTTTAGAAGAGTCAAGCGCGAAATTTTTATTGAAGAAATCGCCGCCGCGTGTGCCTGCGGGCAGTCCATTCGCAAACACGGGCGCGAAGGCGAGATAGTCGCGCGGCGTTTCCCGATTTTTCTTTTGCAATTCCTGCTGCAACAGCGTGGCGGAATAAGCGTAGCTGACGGCATGCTCATTTATCAAATAGGGTAATTTTGCATAATCTTGCAACTTGCCCCCTGCAACTTGCTCCGTGAGCAAGGCTTCGAATGGAACACCGCTCAAGGCGCCATCCGGAATGAGAATCAGGTTTTTCGCTTTGAGCTTATCCGCGATCGGCGCCAGCAGCAATTGATAGAGCCGATGGGCCGCCGGCGCATATTTGGCAAAATCCTGCGCGATGATGCCCTCACGTAGTTGGGCGATATTCTGCTCAAGCGTCGAATCTTTTGCCGCAAGGGTGATCTCAATTGATTGCTGAGTGACGGTGAAAATGAAGATGGAATCCTCGCCGGTGAAATATTCGACCAGCGCGGATTGCTCATCCAAAAGCTGTTGCTGCACTTCCGCGACCGAAGCGGTTTTTGTCTGATATTTGAGAGCATAATAATCCGGATATTCCTGCTCGAAGCGTTGCAGCAGCGTGTCGTAAGCCTGCTTCAAATCAAACACCTTATCCTGCCACAACGCGACTTTGGCGCTGTCGCCGGCTGTGCCTTTGAGTTTTTCTTCTGTGAGATTTTTTTCATAAAACGTCAGATCAATGCGCAAATGCCGCTCGCGTCGCAGCAAGCTGTCCGGAATGCCGGCGAATTGTTTGGCTTCGGTTTCGGCGAGCGCATTCAGCATGACGCCGGCTTTGCTTTTTTCCGCAAACTGAAAGGCGGTCGCCAGATAATCATCCTGGCGGGTGGCCTGATAAAGCCGGTTCGCAATATACAGCGCCGATTCAAATGATCCACTCCACTCCGCCCAGCGCAGCTTGTCGCCCTCGGTTTTGGTGCCTCGTTGCGCGTTGTCCAGGGATTGCGCCATCAACTCAAAAGTGGCAAGGCCGGCTTTGAGATCACGAAGGTCATGGGACTGCCTGGCATAACGCTTGGCCAGCGCATTGGCTTTATCATCAAGCGTTTTGAGCAGTTCCCATTCACCAAGAAAATCTCGCAGCGGCGGGTTTTCGTAGAGCGCCAACGTCTCGAATTGCTGCGCATTGGCAACGAGAGCTTGCTGAAAGAAACGCAGCGCCTCGTCATAATCGCCCTTGTCATCATAAACCTCCCCCATAGAATAATAAGCTCTCGCCAAAAACGGATGCCGCTTTCCCGTCGTGGCTTGCGAGTTCGTTAAAGCTTTTTTATACCAGACCAGCGCCTGGTTGTATTCACCCTTGTTATAATAAAACCTTCCCAGGTTTAACAAATAATAAGAAAGCAAAGGATGCTGCTTGCCCAAGGTGCTCCGCATGATTGACAACGTCTTGGTATATGATCGCAGCGCTTGCTCATGGTCGCCTCTGGCTTCATAAATATCTGCAAAGAGACCATAGACTTGCGCTACTTGCTCATGGCGTTCTCCATAAAATGCCGTGTAGATCGACAAAGCCTTGCGGTTGAGCGTGAGGGCTTGGTCATAATCACTTTTCGAAAAGCAAATAGTGGCTAAATTCGTATAGGCCGTGGCGACTTCCGTCGATTGTTCGCCTAACAGTTCCCGATAGATCGCCAAAGCTTTTTCAAAATAGAGCTGGGCTTGGTCAAGATCACCTTTATTCAAATAGGGATGCGCGATCAGATCGTAACCATACGCTGCCGACCAACTTTTCTCACCTTCAACTTCCCGTGCGCCTGCCAAAGCCTTTTGCGCAAACTCCAGAGCCTCGTCATAGTAACCCTTGAGTAAAATGGTGGTGCTTATTCCCCGATAAATGTCTATAAGAGTTGAACGGGTAGTCTTCGCGTTGGCAGGCGCCAAAGCAACGGATCGGGCTTTTTCGTAAAAATCAAGCGCGCGATCATAATCTCCTTTCCCCCAATAGATGAGGGCAATAAAATTATTAGTCTCGGCTAATTCCGGCATCTGTTCATTTAAAGTCGCTTTTTGGATGGAGAGGCATTTCTCAGTGAAAGCCAGCGCCTGGTCGTAGTCTCCTTTATTGAAATAAACCAGGCCGATATCGCTATAGACATCCGCCACTTCCGGATGTTGTTCTCCCAGCTTCGCCAATCGGATGGCAAGGGCCTTTTGGTGGTAATCGAGAGCCTCATCAAAGCGGTTTAGGTAGCGTGCAAGTCTTCCCAGGTAAGTGTAGCTTAACGCCACTTCCAGATGTTGCTCTCCCAAGTGTTTCTGGCCCAGCGCCAGCGCCTTCTCCAGGTATTGCGCGGCCGGTTCATATACGCTTTTCTTTCTAAATTGATTGCCTGTTTTATTGAGACAATGGATATACTTTTCCCAGACTTCTCGCGCCTGGTAGATTTCGCCGGCTTTTTCGTAATACACAATGGCGCTGTCATATTTGGATTCTTTGCCTAGTTGCTCGGCGCGGGCAAAGTATTGGCCGGCGCGAGCGGTGTCGGAGGCCGAAGTATCGGGGGCCGGCGTCGGTTTCCGGCTGGTCGTTTGTTCCTGCGGCTTCTCTTTATTTTGGCAGGCGAGCAAGAAGACCAAAACGACCGCCATCGGGATCGACAAAATTCTGGTGTGCATATTTTCCCATCCTTCCGTTCAAATAAGAAAAACTGCAAAATCTTTTATGGAATTGGGACGAGGCCTGCATCAATAAGACAGAAAGCGAAACGAAAGTCAAGAAAAAAGTTTTATGGAATTTCGCTGCAAGCTGCATCAAGAGAGTGGAAATTGAAAGCAAAGAAGTGAAACCAAATCAACCGCAAAGCTGTTAACCCCAAGTCTCAAAGGAGCAAGCCATGAAGGTGAAAACGAACGTGAAGGCCGGACCTGGCCGCCCTGGCTCGGGTGGTGGCGGTGGCGCTGGGTGGTAATCGCGCCTGTGTCTGACGAATGCTTTGACGAGTCCCGACCCCATCGGGACTCGTGGCGTTTTGGGGGCTTTCTTTTGCGCCGACCATCGCTTGATGATGAATCATCAAGCTAAAAGTTGCAAGCCAACTAAAGTTGGCTACCATCCCGCCGCGGCGGGATTCTCAGTCGTCTTTAGACGACTTGCACCTCTTAGCCTGCTTGCACCTCTTAGCCTGCGGTTTCAACCGCAGGCGGAGGTTGGCGCATGCACTCGTGCTCGTGCAAAATTCAGGTTCTATCCAATCCCGTAGGGATGCCATGTTTATAGCTGTGAATTCTTGTGATGGATTTGAACTCCGTAGGAGTGAAATATGGCGCGAAGGGGTGATGCGCTTATTGAACCCAAGAACATGCCACTCCTACGGAGTTTTCAATCTTTGGCTTATGGCTGGGCTATAAACATTTGACTCCTACGGAGTCTGGCGGCCACGCAAAATTAGCCAAAAAAGTTTTATGAAATTTCGCTGCAAGCTGCATCAATAGGGTGGAAGCTGAAAGCAAAGAAGAGAAACTCAATCAACCGCAAAGCTGTTAACCCCAACTCTCAAAGGAGCAAGCCATGAAGGTGAAAACGAACGTGAAGGCCGGCGGCAGTGCTGGTGGCGGTGGCAGTTCTTGGTAATCGCGCCTGTGTCTGACGAATGCTTTGACGAGTCCCGACCCCATCGGGACTCGTCGCGTTTTGGGCCCTACGAAGCAGGCGAAGTCCGACTTGGGCAGCAGGGTTTTCCTAAATTTGAAATGTCGTTGCGCCCAAGTCGGACTTCACTTGCCGAGCAAAAAAGTTTTATGGAATTTCGATACAAGCTGCATCAAGTAAGTGGAAGCTGAAAGCAAAGAAGTGAAACCCAATCAACCGCAAAGCTGTTAACCCCAACTCTCAAAGGAGCAAGCCATGAAGGTGAAAACGAACGTGAAGGCCGGCGGCGCAGGTGGTGGCGGTGGCAGTAGATTTTAACCGCGCCTGTGCCTGACGAATGCTTTGACGAGTCCCGACCCCATCGGGACTCGTGGCGTTTATAGGCTTCCATTCTGCCTCAACAAAAAATCTCTTCCAGAAAAAACAGTTGACTTTTAGCGTAATTTATGAAATCTTGTCTGCATTCCTTTTCAAAGTAAAAAAAAATTGCAGGTTTCCGATGGCCATAACTTTCTCGCGCTCTCTCCGCTCGCTGCAACTTGACGGCTTTCGCCGCGCGAATCTCGCCGTTGTGGCGGTGATGGCGCTGTTAATCGTCTGGACGCTGTGGTTGGTCTTGGCGCGCGTTTCATTATATGAGACCAGCGATTCCGCGCGGCTGGAAGTGGAAAGCGCGGTGCATCCGGTGGCGGTGCAATTCGGCGGTCGTGTCGTGGCGACGCGCCTGCAGCTTGGCGCCGAAGTCAAAGCCGGCGACGTGCTCGTGGAATTGGATACTGAGGAGCACAAGCTGCATCTGGAAGAACAAAAATTGCTGTTGAGCGGATTGCAAAACCAGCTCGTGGCATTGCGCAATGAAGTGAGCGCGCAAGGGCGTTCGTATCAACAAGAGAAATCAGCCGCGCCCACGGCAGTGAAAGAAGCCAATGCGCGCCAGCTTGAAGCGGAAACCTCCGCCCAATTGGCCGAAAAAGAAGCCGAACGCATGCAGGAACTTTTTAAGCGCGGGCTGATTTCGGAAGTGGAATTTCGCCGCGCCGAGGCCAATGCGACGCGATCACGCGCCGCGGCCGAAGCGCTGCGATTAACGGCCAGCCGTTTACGGAGCGAGCAGGGAACCAAAGAGAGCGATCAACAAGCAAAACTTGAGCGCTTGAATCGCGAAGTGGCTGCGCTCGAAGGACAAATTGCCACAACGGAAAAAACGATTGAGGCCGAGCAGCTCGAGATTCAAGAGCAATTTATTCGCGCGCCGATCAGCGGCCGCATCGGCGAGATCAGCGGTCTCCAGATCGGTTCAGTAGTGCGAGAAGGCGACAAGCTGGCGACGATCGTGCCCTCCGGCGAAATTCGCATCGTAGCGAATTTTGCCGTGGGTCGCGCGTTAGGCCGTATTCGTTCCGGCCAGCCGGCGAACATGCGTTTGGATGCTTATCCGTGGACGCAATTCGGCATGCTTGCAGCGCAAGTCGGCAATGTCGCCAGCGAGCCGCGCGACGGGAAGTTTCGCGTCGAGTTTAAAGTGCAGCCGCAGCAGGCTCCGACATTCTTCATGCAACACGGTTTGACCGGAACCGTCGAAGTGGAAGTCGATCGCGTCTCGCCCGCGTCGCTGGTTTTGCAAACGGTGAGCGAGCTGGTGCAGTCGTCGAGGAAGACGATGACGGATGGCGGCTAATTTCTTTGACAGGATAACAGGATTGACGGGATACAAATTCAATCCAGTTCATCCGGTAAATCCTGTCAAAAACAGCCTCCGAGATTCTCGTTTTAGTTTATCTTTAAAAACTATTTTTAGACGGGATAAACAGGATTGACGGGATTTGTTTTTAACCAGTGGAATTTTCTTAACTGTAACCTCAAACCTCAAGGGAGGGTATATGATGCAATATGCCGAATTAACCGAAAAGATCATCGGGCTCGCTTTTAAAGTTTATAACAAAATGGGCTTTGGTTTTTTGGAATCCGTTTACGAAAAATCTCTGCTCATCGAATTTCGCAAGGCCGGAATTAAAGCCGAATCGCAAAAGCCAATCACGGTTTATTACGATGGTGAAGTGGTCGGAGAATTTGAAGCCGACATTTTCGTTGAAGACACCATTATCATAGAACTGAAATCAGTCCGACAAATCGCCAAAGCGCACGAAGTTCAACTGGTAAACTATCTTGTTGCCACCGGCAAAGATGTCGGCTTGCTGTTGAATTTTGGAGAAACGAAAGTCGAAGTCAAGCGCAAGGTAAGAGAATTACCTTCAAGCCAAACTGAAGTTCAAGATGTGCAGTAAATGAAACTGCCTTCGATCCTGTTATCCTGTCCACAAAATCATGAAAGTTTCCTCGTCAAAAATCTCCCGTCGTTTCCTCGTTCCCGAAGTCGTGCAGACTTCCGCAATGGATTGCGGACCGGCGGCGCTCAAATGCCTGCTTGAGGGATTTGGCGTTCGCGTCAGCTACGGCCGCCTGCGCGAGGCTTGCCAAACCGATGTCGACGGCACTTCGATTGACACGATGGAAGAGATCGCGCGGCAGCTTGGCCTCGATGCCGAGCAAATCATGATTCCGGTCGATCATCTGCTGATTTCCGCAGCCAACGCGCTGCCGGCGATTGTGGTGGTGCGTCATCCGGACGGCGCGACGCACTTCGTCGTGGCGTGGCGTCATCATGGCCGAGTGGCGCAAATCATGGATCCCGCCACCGGACGGCGCTGGCCATCGACACGTTATTTTCTGAATGAAATTTATGTGCATACGATGGCGGTATCAGCGACAGGATGGCGAGAGTGGGCAGGTTCGGAGGAATTCATCAATCCGCTGCAATCGCGATTAGTCCAATTAGGCCTCGCTCCGAGTGAGTCGCGTGGCATAATCGACGCCGCGCGCGCCGACGCCGGTTGGCGCTCGTTCGCCGGCCTCGATGCCGCAACGCGCATGACCGATTCTCTGATTCGCTCGGATGGCATCAATGCCGGCACACAAGCGGCGCAAGTTCTCAAGCGTTTTTTTGAGAAATCATTGCAAGAGTCTCCCACCGAAAACCGCACGATTCCCAACGCTTACTGGTCAGTCCGGCCAGCGCCTTCCGAAGATGATGCAGAAGAACAACTCCTTTTGCGCGGCGCGGTTTTGGTGCGCGCTTTACGGCCCCTGCCTCAAAATGGCGCTGATACTGCTCCAAGTGATTCTGCAACGCTGGCGCAGAATAAAACGCTTTCGCCGGAGTTGGTCGCTGCGCTCGAAGAAGCGCCCATCCGTTCGGATCGCGAGCTTTTTCGTCTCATTTTACAGGACGGTTGGAAAACGCCGGCGCTGATGGTCGCGGCGCTGTTCGCCACCGCGGTGGCGTTCATTCTCGAAGCGTTGGTTCTGCGCAGTCTTATGGAAGTTTGGGACGTGCTCAATCTACCCAGCCAACGCGCCGGCGCGATGGCAATCTTGCTGGTTTTCGCGCTCGCGCTCATGCTGCTGCAAATTCCCAACATCTCCAACTACTGGCGCTTCGGCCGGCGCCTCGAATTGCGGCTGCGCATGGCTTTTCTGGAAAAAATTCCGCGGCTCGGCGACCGCTATTTTCAAAGCCGCTCGATTTCCGATATGGTGCAACGCAGCCACGTTCTCTATCATCTCAGCGAGATGCCGAGCATCTACGGAAATCTTTTGCGGGCGATCTTCGAGCTGCTGCTGACTGCCGCCGGCATCGCCTGGATCGATCCGCCCAGTGCGCCGCTCGCCTTTCTGGCTGCGGCTTCGGCCATCGCTTTGCCGCTGCTGACGATGCCGCTGCTGATGGAAACGGATCTGCGCCTGCAAACTCACGGCGGCGCGCTCGGACGTTTTTATCTCGATGCGCTGCTCGGACTCGTGCCGATTCGAAGCCACGGCGCTGAACACGCGGTGCGCACCGAGCACGAAGGCCTGCTCGTGGAATGGGCGCGTTCGGCCATGAGCCGCCATCGCGTGCTGGCGCTCCTCAATGGCCTGCTCGCGGCTTCGGGATTTGCGTTCGCCGCATGGATTCTGTTCGGCTATCTCGCCGGAACGGAAGAAGTCAATTGGGTGTTACTGATGGCGTATTGGACTTTGAATTTGCCGGTGCTCGGCCAGACTGTGGCTCAGATCATGCAAAAATATCCGACGCATCGCAATATCATTCTGCGCCTGCTTGAGCCGCTCGGCGCGCCGGAAGAAAAAAATGAGGAAGTTGCTGCAGCAACACGTGTTCGCGAGAAACAATCGGACGGCATGGCGCTGTCTCTGCAGCAAGTGAGCGTGCGTGTGGCTGGACATACGATTTTGCGCGAGCTCGATTTCACCGTGGCGCCGCAAAGCCACATAGCGATTGTCGGGCCTTCCGGCGCCGGAAAATCAAGTTTAGTGGGAATTTTTTTAGGATGGCATCGACCCGCCTCCGGACAAATTCTGGTGGATGGCGAGGCGCTCGATGGCGACCGTCTCCATCAATTGCGCCAGGAAACTGCCTGGGTCGATCCGGCGGTGCAATTGTGGAATCGCTCGCTTTTCGATAATCTGCACTACGGTGGTGAAAATCATGCCGCCATTCCACTCGGCATGATCATCGAGCAAGCCGAGCTGATCGGCGTTTTGCAAAAATTGCCGGACGGCCTGCAAACCTCATTGGGCGAAGGCGGCGGTTTGGTTTCCGGCGGCGAAGGGCAGCGCGTGCGCCTCGGGCGCGCGATGCGGCGCGACAACGTTCGTCTCGCCATTCTCGATGAGCCATTTCGCGGGCTGGATCGCCAACAACGCCGCACGCTGCTCGGGCGTTGCCGCGAGCTGTGGAAGAACGCGACTTTGCTTTGTATCACGCATGGCGTCGGCGAAACGCTGGAATTTGACCGCGTGCTGGTGATTGAAAACGGCCGACTGATTGAGGACGGCATTCCAATTGAATTAGCCAAAAATACTGAATCACGTTACCGCCAGTTGTTAGAAGCAGAAAATGCCGGGCGGGAAAAATTGTGGTCGAGCCGGCGCTGGCGAAAAATTTGGTTGGGAACGCAGCCAGTTGTTGAAGGAGAGAATTTACTGCAATGAAAAATATTATTTTTCTTTACCACAGCCTCTGGGCTGGATAAAGATCAAAAGCTGAATCATCAGTGAGAATACGTAGATTTTCGGCGATACCTTGTGCAATAATAAGTCGATCAAATGCATCGCGATGATGCAAAGCCAAAGTTTCGATAACATCAATATGTTCGAGAGTAATATCAAGCAAGTTAATTTTATCTTTCAAAACATGTACTCCTTAAAATCATCTAAAGGAGCAGTAAAGTCATCAGAGACTTTGATCAATCCTTTGTCGGCGCCAATTTTTCTTTGGGCTTTGCCATTACGAACTGGCACAAGCCTAACCAAAGGCATTTTTCCTTTGACAATAACGACTTCTTCACCGTCAAGCGCTTGACGAATCAATTGGGAGAATTGCGCTTGAGCTTTTGTGATGGTGACTTGTGACATATACAATCTCCAATTTGTGATATGTGCTACAACACAGACTAATATACAGAGATCAGGATTCATATTCAAGAAAAAATCTGTCAAAAAAACAAGACTGCTCTCAATGATCAACCTTGAAAAACACCTCTGGCCCCTCGCGAACGTGAATGAAGCCCTTGCGGAACTGGCGCGGCGATATGGGCTTGCGGCAAAGCCAATCGAGATGCCGGCAATGTCCGCAGATTGGGCTGATGATCGCCCGAAATTTTCGCGCTGGCTGGAAACCACCGCCAGTAATCTGGGATTGGAAGCCGAACCCGCTTTTACGCATTACACCGAAATCGACAAACTGCTCGACCACGCCGCACCGGCTTTGCTGCGGGTGTCGGGCGATAATAAAAATTACCTCCTCGTGCTGCTCGGCCGCCGCCGCGGCAAAGTCGTCCTTCTCGGTTCGGATCGCTTCGTTCATCACGCGCCCTTTGCAGAAATTCGCGCCTTGATTTGTGCGCCGATAGAAGCGCCGCTGTTGCCGGAAATCGAGCAATTGCTCGGCGAAGCCGGCGTTGCAGAGAATCACAAAACCAAAGCTCGACAGGTGATTTTGCGCGAGCGCCTCAGCGACACTTGGATTGGCAGTTGCTGGCTGATTCGCTTGCCGCTGACGCAGAGCCTTTGGAAGCACGCCCGCGCCGCCAAATTGCCCAGCCGGTTTGCGCTCTTCCTCGCTTCGTATGTGATTTACTACTTCCTGTGGATCATCTCGTGGTGGCTGGTCGGCAAAGGCGCGCTGCAAGGCCGCATCGATATCGGCTGGATGCAGGCGTGGCTGCTCATTTTGCTGACGCTGATTCCGTTGCAGATGTTGTCCAAATGGCTGGAAGGCGTGGCCGCCACCGGCATCGGCGTGCTCCTCAAACAAAAGCTGCTCCATGGCGCTTTGCAACTGAATCCGGATGAGATTCGCCATCAAGGCGCCGGACAACTTTTCAGCCGTGTTGCCGCCGCCGAAATTTTGGAAAGCTTTTCATTGAATGGAGGTTTCATCGGCCTGCTCGGCCTCATCGAGCTGGGCCTCGCCGCGGTGGTTCTGGCGCAAGGTCCGGCCGGCGCCACGCACGTGTTGTTGATTATGGCCTGGCTGGCGTTGACGATGGTGCTGGGCTGGCGTTTCTTACGGGCGCGCGTTCATTGGACTGATTCCAGCATGCGTCTTACCCACGACGTGGTGGAGCGTATGGTCGGCCATCGCACCCGCATCGTTCAGGAAAGCCGCGAACGTTGGCATGAGGCGGAAGATCAGGAGTTGGAAAATTATTTCGTGCACACCAAAACGATGGATCAAACCGGCGTTATTCCGATCAGTTTTGCCTCGCGAGGCTGGGTCATTGTTGGATTGGCGGCCCTGACGCCGAGTTTTATTGCGGGCCCAATTTCACCGGCCCTGCTCGCCATCGGGTTGGGCGGCATTTTGCTCGCCTATCGCGCGTTTCACAAAATCGCCGAGAGCCTCGCTTATTTTACCGGCGCCGTCGTGGCTTGGAAACAACTCGCCTCTCTTCTGGAAGCGGCTTCTCATTCCTACGCCAAACAAACCTTCGCGGCGCTGCATTCGGCCAATGGCGAGCAACAACGCGATCAGGAAATGCTGGTGAATGCGAAAGATTTGTTCTTCCGCTATCGTGAAAAGGGCCGGCCGGTTTTAGACGGCTACAACTTGCAAATCGCGCGCGGCGAACACATTTTATTGCAAGGGCCTTCGGGCGGCGGCAAATCGACACTCGCTTCGATTCTCACCGGCTTGCGCCAACCTCATGCCGGTTTGTTGTTGTTGAATGGCCTCGATTGGCAAACACTCGGCGCCGCCGGCTGGCGAAGTCGCATCGTGGCTGCGCCGCAGTTTCATGAGAATCACGTGCTGACCGGCACGTTCGCTTTCAACTTGCTCATGGGCCGGCGTTGGCCGGCCTCGCCGGAAGATTTGCAAGAAGCCGAAGTGCTTTGTCACGAATTGGGATTAGGTGAATTGTTGCAACGCATGCCAGCCGGACTCATGCAAATGGTGGGCGAAACCGGCTGGCAGCTTTCGCACGGCGAAAGAAGTCGCTTGTACATGGCGCGCGCCTTATTGCAAAACGCCGATCTCATCATCCTTGATGAAAGCTTCGCCGCGCTCGATCCGGAAAATTTGCAGAAGGCCATGCAATGCGCCATCGACCGCGCGCAGACGTTAATGGTGATTGCGCATCCGTGAGCTCACAGAAAAAACTCTTGACATTTTAAGATTTATCCTTTATATTTTTAACGGATTGATGTGGTACGGCGGTAAAACACTGCCGTTATTGTCCTCAGGTGGACGCCACATCAAAAGAGTGCAAAGCTGTTCGCAGCGCCAGTTCAGGAAGGCTTGAACTATTGTACTCAAAGATACGTTAATGGGCGTGAGTTAGGTACCTAACTCACGCCTGATTTTTTAGAGGCGGTGATGATATTTTCATGGCTTGACGAGTCGGGAACTGAAAATTTATATCAAGAGAAAGACGGGCAAACTCCCGTCTTCGTTTTATGTAGTTGGTTCCTGGATTCCAAACACATCGTTGAGGTTTCAAATAGGCTCGCAGAGCTTGACAGAGCGTTTAAGAAAGACACCAATACCCGAGGCGAGATCAAAGGCATCGATCTCGTTCGCCCTTACAAGAGTGAACAAAATACTCCAAAGTATATTAAAGAAGCAAACAAGCTATTGCTGAATGGTATTATAAAATGTCTTGCCGATCATGAGGCTAAAGTTGTTTCACGCCCATTTGCAAAACGGCTTCACGCCAAATATGATACCTCAAAACTTTATTTTTTTGCTCATCTGGTCCTGTTTGAGCAAATATACCTTTTGCGAAATGATTTAAAAAACAAGACGGGTGACGCGAATTATGCGGAATTGCCAATCTCAGTCGTTGCCGATACTTTGCCAACAAAAAAAGTGCTGTCATCACGGCAGGCTATAACAAATGCTGTGAAAGAAATCGAAAGGCAATCGAAAAATAAATTTCCCTTGTTATGGTCATTTGATCTATCCTCGGAGAATGCATTTATTCGCGTCGCGGATATTCTTGGCAGAATTCTTTTCGCCGTGGCGCACAACCGTTGGAGCAACGAGCTGGCCGTGAAAAGTTTTATCCGCATATCGATATTTTGTGGGATGCTCTTAATCCGTTAAAGTTTGGGAAACGTTGTGACGCTCAGCTTAATCCTCTTCCGGACGAAAGCAAAGAAAACCTCTTCCGCTTGCGCTGGTATCCTTCCCCTTATTACGATTTGAAATAGTTCTTCTTCGACGAAAGCTTCGCCGCGCTCGATCCGGAAAATTTGCAGAAAGCGATGCAATTCGCCATCGAACGCGCGCAGACGTTGATGGTGATTGCGCATCCGTGAAGCTTGCTGACAATATTAAAAAAAAATTTACCGTTGTAAATAATGAAGCGGAAAGGCTATTTTAAGTGATTGATCCGTAGGCAAGTGAAACTCAGGCAAGGAATTAAAAAGAAAGGAGTCTGGAATGTCAAGAATCAATATCTCCTCCGGTACGCCGTGGGAGCCGATCGTCGGCTATTCGCGCGCGGTGCGGATCGGCCAGTTCATTCATGTTTCCGGAACCACTGCCACTGATTCAAATGGCGGCATCGTCGGCGGTGACAACGCGTACGCGCAGGCGATTCAAACGCTCAAAAATATCGAGTCGGCACTGAAAAAAGCCGGCGCGAGTTTGAAAGATGTCGTTCGCACGCGGATGTACGTCACCAACATTGCCGGAGATTGGGAGAAAGTTGGAAAAGCGCACGGCGAGTTTTTCGGCGAGATTCGCCCGGCCACCAGCATGGTGGAAGTGAGCCGCTTGATCGTGCCGGAGATGCTGGTGGAAATTGAAGCCGAGGCGATAATTGTAAAAAGCAAAAAAGATAACAAAGATAAATAGCCAATTTGCCAATGGGCTATTTATTGGTGAAATCTAAACTGAGCGAGCGATTTTAAAAGCAAACTGGCCGGTCGTGGAGTAATGATTTCCAAACCGACCGGCCAGCGGCGAAACGTCACGCGGCGCCCACACGTTTTGTTTCAAATCAATGTTGGCGCCCGCCGCCGAAATACCGGCTCATTCTCCAGTTGTACAGCAAGCTGGTAAAGAAGCCGGCGACAAAGCCGTACGCGAAACTCCACACCAAGCCGATGACGATGCTGAGTTTTTGGCCGGGCGTGAAGCCGGGGAAAAGAGTTTTAAAAAAATTCAACCCTTCCGCGTTATTGCCGGCAATGGCGACGAGCATGGCGAGCAGCATGAACACCGCGGCGGCCGCGCCGAGCGCCAAACCGAAATCGAACGGATAAAATCGAAACGGCTGTGTTGGCGCAAACATTTCCTGCTGCGCATGGATTAGAGGCGGATCGTGGCCGGTGTTACCGCCAAGATGTGGCATGATGACCTCCAGTTGGTTTGATTTGGCTTGTCGTTAAATAAGTATCCCAGCGATTTTGATAGACTTCAAATACCGCCCAAAAATAAGGCAGAGCAAATCGATATTCTTTTCGCAGCTTTTCCATCGCATGTATTTTAGCCTGGTGCAAAGCCATGGCATAGTCTGGTGAATCGACAATGCTTTTGAAAAAATCACCGGTGATTCTCGCCGAAAGCCGATCATCATTCTGCCACAAGCTGGCGATGACGACCGGCACTTTCCCGAGAGCAAAAACCCGGACTAAATTTAGCGCGCCTTCGCCGGCAGCAATTTTGCCGCTCGCCGTCTCGCACGCATTCAAAACCACCAACCCCGTTTCCGAATAGTTGAGCTGCAAAAGCTCGCGGGCATAAACTTTGGCCTTCCGGATATGGCCGTTGGTTTCCTCGTGGCGATAGAGCTCAATATATGAATTCATCGGATGATGCTCATCGGCGACCGCATGCACTGAGAAGTAAACGATATTTGCGCTTTCGCGCAAGCGCTCCTGCAAGTTTTCATAGGTGGCCTCTTGCTCGATCAAAAAAGCTGGATTGGCAAAAAGTTTCGATAGCAGCTTTTTTTGCGAGCCCACGCTGGGAAGATCATCGGCAATCATTAAAAATTTTGTTCGTGCAAGCCGGCTCATCGAAATTTTTTCGTGGGCATTTTCCGCCAAAATAGCCAGGCTCGGCGCTTTCGCCCAAATATATTTTTCTTCAAAAAAGCGCTCATCAATCACTAAAGCGCCAAAAGGCAGGCGGTGCAACACGCCGTCAGGAATGATGAAAAGTCTTTTGCCCGGCGCGACAATATCGGCAATCGGCTCCCAAACCAGTTGAGAAAGCCGCCGGCCCATTTGGCGATTTTCAGCATAAACCGTTTTGAGATCGCTTGCCACTCGCGCGCGAAAAGCGTCGATGCCATCAGCGCCGAGGCTTCGCAAAAACCCATCGACGATTTGCCCGAGGTCTTTGGATGAAATCGCCGCTTGACGAGCGATCACTTTCTGTCGATCGATCAGCCAAATCACCAAGGTATCCGGAGTCAAACGATACTCAACGATCTGGACGTCATTGGGAATGCTGCTCTGAAGCGCTTGAACATTCGGTATGTACCCGCTTCCCATTTCAATCCGGCTTTTGGGCAAATCTTTAAAAGCGATTTTTCCCAAAGCCTCGCGCAATCCTCTGGCGCGCGCGCGTTCGGCGTATTGCAAAGCGAGTTTTTCTTTCTTGCGGGCCAGCGCCAGCAAAATCGCCTGATCGAAAAGTTCCTGAGTTGTGGCAAAATAACTTACTTGCAGGCTGTCCTGGCTTATGCCGGTGCGCAAATGTTCCACCTGTGTGATGGCCTGATCGATCAACTCTGTGGCGAGATCGAAATGGTGCAATCTTTTTTCAACTTCGGATAAGCCCAATAACGCCTGCGCGATCAGGCTTGGCTCGCCAATCTTGCGAGCCATTGCCAGAGCCGAAGTGAAAGAAGATTTCGCCAGATCGGGCTGATCCTTTTGCAGAATCAAAGCGCCCTGCCCGTATCCAAGCGTTGCCTCTATTTTAATCAATTGATTGTTGATTTCGCCGGCGATCTTTGCGGTGTTGTCAAAGGCGGCAAACAGATTGCCCTTTTTGAGTTGGGCGGTTCCCAAAATCAACCAGGTATTGGCGGCGTTGAGCTTGGCCTTTTCTTGAAAAAGCGCTAAAGCCTCCTGGCACATGGCAATGGCTTTATCGAAGCTGTCCATTTTGGCATAAATAAATCCCAAATTGCTCAATGACTCTGCCGCCTCATCCGGATTTTTTATCGCCTCCTTCAGTGATAAAGCCGCTCTTTCTAATTTTAAGGCGTTCTCATAATCGCCGATCAGCGTATTGAGAACCGCCAGACGATTCAAGGCGAGGGCTTCATTCACGCGATCGACGTCGTATTGCCGGAAAAATTTCAATGCCAGCTCATATTTCGTTCGGGCCCGATCATATTCGCCGCGAACCGCGTGTATCAATCCTTGCATCAGATGGGCAAGCCCGCTCCATTTTTTTTCGCTGTCGTTGTCGAGCACGCGTTGCAAAACGATTTCTGCCTGTTGATATTCTTCCCGATGATAATATATTCTCGCTTGATTCTGATAGCTGCGCACCAAAACCCCGCGATCGTGCAAGCGCTCGGCAATGTTAGTGGCTTTTGCTAAAAAGTCGAGGGCGAGAGCGTACTGATTAAGGTTTATATAAGCGCGGGCGATTAGGCAAAACGTCAGCGACGAACGCCATTGATAGCCGGCTCGTTCGGCTTCAGCAATAATTTTTTTCCCATCATCGATAACCTCTTGATCTTTCCCTCGCCGATCGAGAAAATACAGCAAGCGATAGCTCGCATCGATTGCAAGCTTCTCGTCGCTCGCCTGTCGCGCCAAATGAATCGTCTTTTCATATCGCTGAACGGCTTCTTCATATTTGCCGGCATAAAGCGAATCTTCCGCCTGCGCAAATAACAAAGCGGCTTGCGCGCGCATGCTCAGTTCTTTTTCATCAAGCTCGGTTATTCGATCAATCTGGCGCAGCAAAAAGGAATCATTCACAGCTTCAACAAGCGCCTCGCCGAGGTCGCGCGCCGTGTCAAATTTGGCGGCGGCAAGCGGCGCTTTGCCATCGCCATGAAACAATGTGGCCTGTTCCATGAGCCGCAAGCCAATCGATTGAAACGGCCCATAATGTTGGCGCACCCATTCGCGCCGACTGTCGGGCGGACCGTCGCGATGCAAACGCGTCCATTCCGCGAGCAGGCGCCGATCTTCGGCTTTCAGCATGTAGGCGTTTAAACTGTTCGGCGGCACGATTCTCGTGGCGACGCTTTTCTGCTCGTTGCATTGGCAGAGAAAAAGGCCGGCGCCGATCATCAGCACCGATCCGGTGAGAAGCCATTGGCTTCTTTTAAATAAACTCATTTTTAATATAACACTGTCATAGATGCTGTAAACAGGCCAACGGGCAAACCGGCAAACTGATCAACCTCACGGCATCATCGCAAAAAGACTCATGATGCCGATGAGCATAAATATCCCCAAGAAAATTGCAAATGGCTTGAGCTGGTTGCGATATGCACAATCCGCTTTGTACAGTTCGCGCGCCTGGCTGCGGGAAAACCAGCTTTTGTGCACCGCATGAAAATCCGGCATGCAATCCGACAACGTGCAATGCAGATCCTGGTCGATGCGCTCCAATTCTTTTTCAATAGTGTCGTCAGCGCCTCGCCGGCCGGGAGAAAGTTCCTGCGCCGGCCTTCCCAAATCGCCTTGCCGCACGAGGCGCAGAAGATGGCGTTTGATGACGAGCGTGTCGTATCTTTCAAGATCGTTTTGGCTTAATTGCGACTCGCGTTGGTCATTTCTCAAACCGTCATAAACGGCCAAGAGTTTGCGATAAAATTCAGGGTGTAGGGTGGTCATTGTTTTCTTTCCCATATTCTCTATTTTGTAAACTCTGCATCTAATGCCATCTTTACTGACATGGACCCATCGTATCACCGTGACCTAGGTGGCCTTTTAAAGCCTGGATTGGGATTACCAAAGTCTTTTGAGCTGGAGTACCAGGCTTATGGCAAATCGTCACCTTACTCGGAAGCGGCTGCCAGTCAGGGGCGAATTCGCTCGCTGCATTGTTGGACAGGTTGATCGGGCCGGTGCCGTCGGCATTCATTGCGTAAACTTCCGCATTGCCGTCCCGGTCGCTCACAAACGCGATCTTTGCTCCATCGGGTGACCAGGCAGGCTCTTCGTCAAACGCCGGGTTGTTGGTGCGGTTGATTTGTCCCGTGCCGTCGGCGTTCATCACGTAGATCTCAAAGTTGCCATCCCGGTTGCTGATAAACGTGATCATCGTGCCGTCGGGTGACCAGTTGGGAGAGGATTCGGCCGCCGGATTGTTGGTAAGGTTGGTTTGTCCGGTTCCGTTAGGCATCATCGCGTAGACTTCATAGTTGCCATCGCGGTTACTCGCGAACGCGATCTTCGTGCCGTCAGGCGACCAGACGGGATAATTATCCTCTGCCGCATTATTGGTGAGTCTCGTCTGCCCGCTGCCGTCAGCGTTCATTACGTAGACCTCGGGGTTGCCGTCACGATCACTCATAAACACAATCTTCGTGCCATCAGGCGACCAAGATGGAGGGTTGTCCTGCGCCAGGTCAGTCGTGAGCCGGGTCTGTCCGGACCCGTCGGCATTCATTACGTAGACCTCAAAGTTACCATCCCGATCACTCACGAATGCGATCTTGCTGCCATCGGGTGACCGGGCGGGAACGCCATCCGCTGCCGAGTTGTTGGTGAGGTTGGTCTGCCCACTGCCGTCAGCGTTCATTACGTAGACCTCTTGGTTGCCGTCCCGAAGGCTGCCAAACGCGATCTTGCCGTTTGCCCCCGGAAAGGCCGAAGTGGTGTTGCCGATCTGGTTCTCAAGCGTAGTCTCAACCGCAGTAGGAGATTTTTTCCCCATCTTTTCACAACCAAGAAAAGATAAAAGGGCAATCAAAGACAATGGGATTGCCCTGCTACGTACTTTGTTCTTTAACATGGTTTGTTTCTCCTTAGAAATGATCATTGATCCAGACTGATTACCCTCGCCGCGTTTTTGCCTCGAGGCGATCCTGCATGTATTTTTTGATGAGCATATCGAAATCGAAAATCTCATCGGAAAAATCCATCGTGCACGGCACGGATATGTTTTCTCTCGCCGGCACGAACGTTTTCCAGTTCGCCGGCGCATGGCGCGCCCGATCGGTGCGAATCGTGATCGTTTCCCCATTTGAGGTATATTGGACGAATCTTTCCGGCAGCGGCTGGCCCGGCAGCGGCTGCCAGTGATATTTGTTGATCGCTCGAATTTTCTGCAGAAGCTCGGGCAGATCATCGTAATATTCGTCAATAATCGCGCCGTTATTGATTGACGACATCGCATGAGCAAACTCATGAATCGGGGTTTTCAGGCGATTGTCCCACGCCGAATAAGCCACCATGCCGGGAATTTTGGCGTAGGGATCGTGCCGCAGTTCCAATTTCTCCTGGCCAAAATCCAACGTAAAACCGGCGCCGGGAGTTTTCTCGTCGTCAATCGTATAGCGCCCCGAAGAGCGGGTGTGCGTTTTGGAGGCGGTGACGACATAAACAAGGTCGATCAAGCTGCGGTTGTTGGCGTGATCGTAATAGTCGGGAAGATGCTGCTTGATAAAATTGAGCAAACGTTCCTCTTGCACGGCCTGGCCATCTTTCTCATAAACTCTTTGGATCGCCTCGATCACGACATCGTAGTCCGTCTCGCGGCACAGCGCATGTTCTTCGGGTGGTTCGACCGGCGGATGGTGATGCGTCTGAGAGCCGCGTCCATTTTCGGATTCGGCTAAACCGGGATTGAACAGCGTGAAAATCCGTATATGCTCCAGAATTTTTTCCTCGGCTGCCGGATCGTTAATCACCGGATCGGTGGCCAGGCCGGCGATGATGCAAGCCGTTTTGGCCTGAAAGAGCCTGGGAAAATCGAGAATTGGATCGCGTTTAAATTTGCCGCTCGCGGCGGATTCCAATACCGGGTTGGCAATAATCGCAATGGTGTATGGCTGCGCGCCTTTGCCCGCGCTGATTACAAACGGTTGCGGCGAGCCGGTAAAATTGCGGGGCAATTTTATTCCAAAAGGCTGTTCGCCTCGCCAGATATTATAAAGGAAGGCGACGAAGGTTCCAAATAAAAACCCGTGAAAGAAGCCATTGATGAGGCCGAGCCAAAGATCGATGGCATTAAAAGGCGGGGAATAGCCGGGATAAACGGCGGCAAGAAAAGTCAAAAAGCTATTGATCTCACGATTGTTTTCCGTGTCGTTGATTCCGATTGCCGTAAAAACAAACACGATCAGCGCCCCCATAATTCCCCACGACAACCCGAAATCAAGAATGGCGAGACAGGGGCGTTCGGCAGGATACCATAGCGAATGCTCGTCTAAAAGACGATACTGTTTGCTCATACCTCCCTCCGTTTGGCGACGACATTAGTTACGATCGATGTTCCTTATGAATTGAAAAGTCCTTTGGATTGATTTGCCAATTGAGTAGCCAATGTTGAATTTTTCTGGAGCGGATTCATATCGCTGCAGTACGAATTAGCGCCGTTAGCGCGGTGAAGCAATTTGATTAAGCGCATTTTGATGTAAACAGCTTTTAACGAGCCGAGTGCCGGCGTCAGCATTAAACAGAACTAAAGCCGCCCTTCTGGCTCGCCGGCTTTTTACATACTTAAATCACGCCAACGCCGCCGCGCTGCTTCCGCCCATTTGGATTGAGCATCGAGCTTGAGAAAATATTCCCACGCTAATTTCGCCTCTTCGCGGCGACTCAGAAGATGCAATAAATCGGCGCGATTGTAAGCCGCGATGGCGTAAGCCGGTTGAATTTGCAGCGCCTTTTCAAAATTCGCCAGCGCCGCAGCGGAATCCTCGCGTTGCGCCGACACCAGGCCGAGATTGTTCCAGGCCTCGAAGTCGCGCGGATTTTCTTGCAGCAATAATGTGAATAAACTATCCGCCGCGCTCAAATTGCCGGTGAAGAGCAAATACGTGGCAAAGCCGAGCCGGGCTTGACGATGGCTTTTGTTCCATTGCAGCGCCTGCTGAAATTCGATTTCCACCGTATCGGCGCCGGGCGTTTCCTCGGCGCTGTGCGTCTGCGAAAACAGGCTCTGGCGAAAATCTGCCGCCGGGCGCAAAGCTTCGTCGGTAATCGTCCAGGCGTTTTGCAATTTCATCATGGCGATATCGGCATGGCGGCCGGCTCGCCAATTTCGAAAAGGTTGATATCCGGCCAAAATAGTTATGAGAAGAATGCCGGCGACTAAGGCCAAATTCCGCGCGCGGCCGGCGGCTACCAATTCCGGAATATGCGGATAAATCCATTCGGCCAACCGTTCGAGCCGGCTCGCCGGTTTGTTTTTCGGCATCAACGCGAAAATTTTTTGTATTTGTTCGGAAATTTCGAACGGCGGCAGCGCTGCCAATATTTTCTTCTCTTCCTCACTGACCGGCTCAACGCAAATTTGAGCGATTTTGATGAGTTGCTGGCGACAACCGGCGCACGCCGCCAAATGCTTCTCGGCCCTGGTCATTTTGGAAGAAGGAAGCTCGTGATTGATATATTTGCCGATAGTTTCAGGCGAGAGACATGCCATTTCGGTGACGCGCGTGCCGGTTTTGGCCGGCGATATTTTTTTCAAGGTCTGTTCCGGTTGAACCAGCCGGGTGAGATTTTCCGAGCAAAACCCACAATCATCGAGATGCTCTTGCATGAGGGCTTTTTCTGCTGAGCTCAGCTTATCATAATGATAGGCGAGAAGTTTTTTTAACGGGAGATGTGCCATCTTAGTATTTTCCTTAAATATACCGGAGACTCATCCTTAATTTATTTCAGACGGTGCTCGCGAACTTCCCTGCACTATATAAGACAAGTAAAAGGCCGAAAAACTCACGCTTTTTTTTGAAAAATTTTATTTTCTTCAAAATATTTCCACGCCTTGCGCCGGAGACGGGAGAGCTGTTGTTCGATGGCGTGAGGCGAATCGGCTTCAAATCCGGGCATGCCGGCGATATCCCCCGGCGACAGGCCATCAAAAAAAGCCAGCTTGAAGATGAGTATCTTGCGTTCCTGTTTTTTGCCGCGGAAAATTTTTTCAAGGCAATCATCAATGGTTTGCCGCAAGATAAAATATTTTTCGTCGAATGCTAATTGATCCTGGAGGGTTTCGCCGTAACGAAGTCTTTTGGGTTCTTCAAGAGACACCTGCGGCGGCGGCTCTCGTTGCAAAAGGTTGAACGCGACGCTTGCAGCCACTCGACAAAGAAACGCTTTAGCCTCGTAGTCGGTTTTGCCGCGAAAAGATCGCAGCGGCCGGCGTTCATTTTCCAACAGCCGCAAATAAACTCCCTGCAGCACATCATGATAAATATGCACGTGATGGCCGTGCGGCGGAAAACCGATCGTGCGATAAATCGCCAATCGAATATCATTGCCATACCGCTGCAAAAGCTCCCGCCAGGCTGCCTCATCCGGAGGAAGCTCGGCGCAGCGCCGAAAAAGCTCATCGACGGCGAGAATCGCCAAAATCCAGAAGAAAAAAATAAATTGGTGATCAACGCTTGCGCAAGCCCCGACCAAAAAAAACGTCCCCATGATAACCATCAATTCCGCTTGATGACGCTTTGTCTCTTCTTCCAAACTACCCCACTTTTCACGCGCCGTGGGTTTTGCCATCGTCTCCGTCCGCTGATATCAGAATGAACCTCGCTCTGGAAATGATCATTTCAGCATAAGAAAGTAAACAAAACCTTTTTGAAAATCAAGCCGAAATTGGCTGACGGAGTCATGCCGCAGAGCGTGTTTGGAAAGTCACTGACCGGTCACTTTTACGCACAAAATTTTCTACAATTCAACCACTTTAAGTGACCGGTCAGTCTCATTTTTGTACTTTTCAAACACTCTCTCAGTGGAGAAGAATGCGTCAACGTCAATGTCAGATTAGGAAGAAACCTGTTGCGCTTAATCAAAAGTTGTTTTAATTTGAATTGGCAAGGCTTTTTGAAGTTTTATTAAAATTAGAGACAACGATTCATGGATGATGCGCTATCGCTGGTGGGAGAGATTTTGGGGTTGCTCTCTGTGCCGCTGCTGGTTTTATTGAACAGTTTTTTTGTCGCCGCCGAATTCGCTTTGGTGGCGGTGCGCCGAACCAAAGTCGAAGAAATGATCAAGAAAAAACGTGTTGGCGCCGAGGCGGTGAAACGCGCGGTTTTGCATCTCGACGGCGCCATCGCCGCCACCCAGCTCGGCATCACCCTCGCCAGTTTGTCGCTCGGTTGGCTCGGTGAGCCGGCAATTGCTCATCTGCTCGAACCACTATTGCATTTACTCCCGCTGGAATGGGTGAAAGTTGCCAGCCATTCTATTTCCGTGATCATTGGCTTCACCACCATTACATTTTTGCACGTCGTCATCGGCGAATTAGCGCCGAAAGCTCTCGCGCTGCAACGTCCGGACGAAATTTCATTGCTTGTCGCCTCCCCGCTGTTGATTTTTGCCAAAATCACCCGCCCGATCATTGTGGTCATGAACGGCGTCGGCAATTGGATCGTGCGTCTGCTCGGTTTCAAACCCGTTTCAGGACATCAAATGGTGCACTCGGTTGAAGAGCTTGGCTTGCTGGTGGAAGAAACACGCCAGGCCGGCGTGCTGCCGTCCGATCAAGCCGAATATTTGCGCAACGTTTTTCGTCTCTCGTCCAAATGCGTGTGCGACATCGTCGTGCCGCGCGAAAAAATTGCGGCGCTGGAAGTTCACGCCGCCGAAGAAAAAATTCTCGAAGCGGTTCGCGAAGGCGCGCACACCCGCATGCCGGTATACGATCGCGATTTTGACCGCATCGTCGGTATCGTCAATACCAAAGATCTATTCTATCTGTTCAGCTTGCGCGGCGTCGTCGTCCTGCATGATGCGCTTTACAAACCGCTGTATTTTCCTGCCAATATGTCGGTGGCGGTGGCCTTGCGCGAATTCAAGCGCCAGAAAAAGCAAATGGCCGTCGTCAAAGACCATTCCGGCCGCGTGTTGGGTATCGTCACGCTCGAAGATGTGATTGAGGAAATTGTCGGCGACATTGAGGATGAACACGATCAGCCGCGCAACGGACGGCCGGAACAGCAAAAAATGCAACCCCATCTTTCATAATCGTTGCTCGAAATGCAACAATTATGTTATTGTACAAATAGACTCCGTAGCCGGCGCGCGACAGCTAATAAATTTTAAGTGTTTTGAATTTAATGCCTTAACTTGCCGGTTTCAATTTCGTCGCTTAACGGCATAAAATTCGCTTCATTATTTCGCCGCCCGTTGGCAGGCTTGTGATTGCAAAGGCGTTCACAACATATAACGGCGGGAAAATCGCTTGCTTTTTTATTTTTTTGTTTTCATATTTTTTAATGTTTCGCAAAGCGATTGCCTCGACTTCGACGCTATGGATCAAGCAAGTGCCGCTGCTATTTTTTTCAAAAACTCCTGGCAGGCCAAATTGAAAGGCGCGTTCATGCTCTTTCGCGTGTTGGCGGTTTTAGTTTGGGCCTTCAATGCCGGACTGATCAGCAATGCCGCGGCCGTCGCCGACGGTTATCCTCTGCGTATTTCTGTATTCATCTTTGTCTTGTTGATCGCAGCGCTCGTGCAAGGTTATCCCGCTCACATCGTCAACGAAATTTATGATTGGCAAAGCGGCGCCGATCGCGCGACGCCGGCTGATTCCAATAGCAAACCGGTTGCCGGCGGCAGCAAAGTCATCGCCGCCGGCCTGCTCACCATTGCCGATTTGTGGCGATTGTTTTATTTGACCACCGGCGTCATTGCGGCGCTGGCGATTTTTATCGCGCGCTCTGGTTCATGGCAATTATTGTGGTTTTTTATTCCCGGTTTTTTCTTTTGCCTTTTCTATTCCATGCCGCCGTTCCGTTTTGCCTACCGCCCATTTTTAGGAGAATTTCTCGGCGGCTTTATTGGAATCATCTTGTTGGTTTCCGGCGGTTACTATGCCCAGAGCGCAACGCTGCCTTTCACCGCCATTGTGTTGTCGCTGAGTCTCGGCTTCATGTACGCGGCCATTATGATCTTTTTTCATTATATTGATTACAAAACCGATCGTCTTGCCAATCCCCCCAAACGCACGACCGTCGTCTATCTCGGTCTCGAAGGCAGCCGAATTTATGCCCAGGCTTGCGCCGGCGCCGGAACCCTTTTGATGTTGTATCTGGCTCTGGCGCATCACGCGCTTTATTTCATTTTGGTCTTGCAAGGTTTAATGATTTTATATTGCCATTGGCGCGTGCAGCCGGATAACGGCAAGAGCGTGGTCTACTGGGGAAAAATCATGACCTATTTTATTTTAATCGCCGGATTGGTTTTTGCCGTGATGATCGAGCCGCGTTTCGCCGGAATGATACCGGTTTATCTGCTCGGTTTTTGGGCGCACAAACGTTTTGGCAAATTGCGGCCGGCGTCGTATCCAGCCGCCTCAGTAGCTTGAACGACGGTGCGATCATAAGATAATTTCAACCAACAGGGAAGTTTGACGTGCGCATAGGAATCGACGCCAGCAGTTTACCCACAACCATGGCCGGAGCGGGGAAATATATGTGCGGCCTGATCCAGGGACTGGCCCGGATCGATCATCAGAATGAGTATTTGATCTTTGCCAGAGCCGGCACGCAAAATCTTTTTAACGCGATGGCGGATAATTTTCAGTTCATCCAATTGCCGAATTTTTCCCGCCCTTCGCGGTTGCTGTGGCAGCATTGGATCGCCGGATTCAACGGCCGTCATCGCCATATCGATATTTGGCACGGCCTGCATTATAGCCTGCCGAGTTTTCATGGTGCGATGCGAACGGTCTCCACATTTCACGATGTCGCGTTCTTTCTCCATCCGCAGCTTTATCCGCCGGTCAAACGTTTCTATTTTCAACGGGCGATTCGACGCGCCTGGCATCATGCCGATGCCGTCATTGCCGTATCGCAATCAACCGCCGATGACGCCTCCCGAATATTTAAAAACGGCAACGGCGGTGTCCGGCCTCAAATGCACGTGGTTCATTCCGGTGTTGATGCCGGATTTTTTTCAACCGTTTCACCCGAGCGCCTCGCCTCGGTGCGCGGCCGTTACGCTTTGGCCTGTCCCTATATTTTGTTCCTCGGCACTTTTGAAAAAAGAAAAAATCTGCCGCTGCTGATTTCCGCTTTTCGCCGCCTGCGCGAGCGCGGCCATCGCGAGTTGCTGTTGGTTTTGGCCGGCCTTCCTTGCAACGGCCAACCGGAAGTGGAAAAAATTTTAGCGCGGGAAAATTTAAACGGCGCCGTTCGCTGTCCGGGTTATATTCCCGAGGCCGACGTTGCGCCGCTTTATCAAAGCGCGCAAATGGTGGCGCTGCCTTCGGTGCACGAAGGCTTCGGATTTCCGCTGCTCGAGGCCATGGCGAGCGGTGTCCCGGTTTTAGCCGCCGATAATTCGGCGATGCGCGAGCTCACTCCCGATCCCTCTATGCTCTGCTCCGGCGAAGCGGAAGCGTGGGCGGCCAAAATGGAACGGATACTCTTCGACAACAGCTTGCGCCAAAAACTGATCGCGCGCGGCCGCCAACGCGCCCGGGAATTTTCCTGGAAAGAAACGGCGCAATCCACCCGGCAAATTTATGAATCCCTGCTCGCGCCATCGCCGATCATCGTAACGCTCGCCGGCATCCTGACGACACCGCGCAACGGCGCGGCTGATGAAGCGGAAAATTCCCTCGCGGCTCATGAAAAAAATGGCGCGGCCGTCGGCGACGCGGTTTTAAAAACATTGGCGTATGCCGACCTCTTCGATTACCCTTTGCGTTTCGAAGAAATTCATAACGGCCTGCTCGCTTGCGAGGCCTCATTGGATGAAGTAAAAACCGCATTGTCCGAGTGGGAGCGCCGCGGCCTCGTCGAACAACGCCACCGACTGTTCTTCCTTCGCGGGCGACATCGCCTCGTCGCGACACGCGAGCAGCGCCGGCAGCAAACCCGGCGGCTCTTGCAAAAACATCGTTGGCTGCTGCGGCTGATCATCAACTTTCCCTTCGTGCGCAGCGTCTCGCTTTCCGGCGCCGCCGTTTTTGAGAATTGCAAAAAGGCCGATGACCTCGATCTGTTCATTCTCGCCGCCCCGCGCCGTTTGTGGTCGGTTTATCTGGCGCTGGTGATTTTGCTCAAGCTGTTGGGAAAACGAAAGACGATTTGCCTCAACTGCCTGCTCGATC
>Ga0247727_10004917_pt1 | contig 27765 bp, 31 predicted proteins | sample WisWelCaveWW1625_FD_202498 | JGI IMG/M metagenome (GOLD analysis project Ga0247727, IMG submission 202498) | Biofilm microbial communities from Wishing Well Cave, Virginia, United States - WW16-25 | ecosystem: Environmental > Aquatic > Deep subsurface > Groundwater > Cave microbial mat | place...
CCTTGAAGATATCCGCGCCGGCATCGAATTAGTTATTTGTATCACTGAAGGTCTGCCAGTTTTAGATATGGTGGAAGTGATGAGCGTTGTCCGCGCGAGTAAAGTTCGGTTAATTGGCCCCAACTGTCCGGGGCTCATTTCCCCGGGAAAAAGTAAGGTCGGCATTATGCCCGGTCATATTCATAAGCCCGGCCCCGTAGGCGTGCTTTCGCGCAGCGGGACATTAACCTATGAAGTTGTTTGGAATTTAACGCTTAATAATTTGGGTCAATCCAGCTGTGTCGGTTTAGGCGGGGACCCGATTGTTGGCATGCGTTTCGTGGATTTGCTGGAATTATTTATGCAAGACGACGAAACCAAGGCTATTGTCATGGTTGGTGAAATCGGCGGCGAAGATGAGCAAAAGGCCGCTGAGTATATTAAAAAGTACGCCACCAAACCCATTGTCGGTTTTATCGCCGGGAAAACCGCGCCGCCTGGAAAACGCATGGGACACGCCGGCGCCATTATCTCCTCGGGCACAAGTACCGCCGCCGCCAAGGTGGAAGTTTTAAGGAATGTCGGTGTGATTGTCGTTGATTTTCCTGAAGACATTCCCAGAATCTTATCAGAAAAACTACGCTAATCCCTCCGGAAAAGATATATAATAACTTCTGTTTATAAAGGGGTTTTATGAAAAAGCTTAAAAATATTTATCTTTCCGCCATTCATCAGAACGCCGGCAAGACGACCATTGCCCTGGGTCTCTACCGGATTTTCCAAGAAAGAAAACTCAAGACCGCCTTTATGAAGCCCGTCGGCCAGCAGTACGTGGTGGTCAAAGATCAGCATATTGATAAAGATTCTTATCTTATGGGGGAGGTTTTTCATTGCTGGCAGAAATTCAAAGAAATGAGCCCGGTGACCGTGGGCCGCGGTTTTACGGAAAAATATATTTTTCATCCCAACAAAGAGGCGCTTCAAGATGAGATTAGAAAATCTTTCGATGGGTTAAGTAAAGGTAAGGATGCCATTATTGTAGAAGGGACGGGGCACGCGGGGGTGGGCTCGGTGATTGATTTCTCCAACGCCGATGTGGCCAGCATGCTGGGGTCCAAAGTCATCATTGTCAGCGAGGGCGGGATTGGCAAAAGCATTGATGAAATCATGCTCAATAAAGCCTTGTTTGATTTAAAAGGGGTGGAGATTTTAGGGGTCATCATCAATAAAGTTCTACCGGAGAAATATCAAAAGATAAAAAGAAATCTGAGCCAGGGTCTTAAGAACAAAGGGATTCGGCTCCTGGGTGTGGTGCCGGTGGATTCGATGTTGAGCCGCCCAACGATTGAACAGGTGATGACGCATTTGAACTTAAGCCTGTTGTGCGGAGAGAGAAACTTGGGTACCAGGGTCGAGAATACAATTGTCGCGGCCATGGAACCGTATAATATGATTACATACATTAAGGAAAGCACCCTGGTACTTACTTCTGGCGACCGTGTGGATAATATCCTGGTGGCTATCAGCTCGCATCTTTTAAGTCAAGGCAAAGAGTTTCATCTGGCCGGGATTATTCTAACCGGAGGTTTAATTCCGAATCCAAGAATTGTTGACCTGCTGAAAAAAAGCAAGATCCCCGTGCTTTTGTCGGATGACGACACTTTTACCGTGGCGACGAAAGTTAAATCCATGATTTGTAAAATCGAAAAGGCCGATAAAGATAAAATTAAAGAAGCGACCCGGCTGGTAAGAAAGAATGTGGATATCAATGCGATTCTGAAATATTTATAATAATGAATATTTTTCTAGTTGACGGCCTTAGAACCCCCATTGGCAGCCCGGGCAAAGGGCTCAAAGAATTTACGGCGGCGGAATTAGCCGCGGTAACGATCAAAGAGATTTTACGCCGCAATACAATCAAATCTGAATTAATAAGTGAGGTTATTCTTGGCAACACTGTTTCCGCTGGGACCGGTCAAAACTTCAGCCGTCAGGCGGTGGTGTTAGCTCAAATGCCGGTTTCTATTCCAGCGTTGACTATTAATAATGTTTGTGGATCAGGTTTGCAATCGGTTATATTAGCGGCTCAAGCGATAACCTGCGGTGATGCCCGGATGATTATCGCCGGTGGTGCCGAGAGCGCGACCCATAATCCTTTTATTGTTAGCAAAAAAAATCAGGATAAAATTGAACCGAAAGATTTTATTGACAGTTTGGTTCGCGATGGTCTTTGGTGTTCCATGGCGAACCAACACATGGGCGAATTGGCAGAACTGATTGCCAAAGAGTTTTTTGTTTCTCGCGAGGTCCAGGATCAATATTCCATCAATAGTCATCAGAAAGCCTGCCGGGCCCAGGTGGAATATAAGTTTTCGAAAGAAATCACGCCGGTTGAACTTAAAGGCGGCGCCGTCCTTATCAAAGATGATCGGCCGCGCAAGAATGTTGATTTAGAAATATTGCAACATCTGCCGCCAGCGTTTAAGAATCAAGGCGGAACGGTTACGGTCGGTAATTCTTCTGTCCCCTGCGATGGAGCGGGGGCGGTCCTGGTGGCCTCACCCGAGGATGTTAAAAAGTATAAGATAACACCCAGGGCGAGAATTCTGAGTTACTCAACCGTGGCTTTAGAGCCGCAGCGTGTTTTTACAGCCGCTATTCTGGCCGTCAAAGAATGTTTGAAGAGAGGTCAATTGTCTATAAGCGATATCGACCTTTTTGAAATCAGCGAGGCCTTTGCCGTCCAAGCCATCGTCACGCGGGAGCAGTTAAAGATTCCCGAAGAAAAGATGAATATTTTTGGCGGAGATATTGCCTTAGGCCATCCTTTGGGTGCGGCAGGGACACGGGTGCTGGTAACTTTAATGCACGCTTTGGCCGAACAAAAAATGAAGCGTGGCCTATCGGCGATATGTTTGGGCGGCGGCGGGGCGGTGGCCATGGCCATTGAAAAAGTTTAAGGTTAAAATAACAGGACGGTCATATGGACATAAGTTGGGACAAAACGACGGAAGAAAAATTTTGTCAAATGATCGATAAGATCCCCATTTTTCTTCGCGACATCGCTAAAGATAAAATATTTCAAAAGGCGGAGAGTATAGCCAGAAAAGAAAATCGTTCCCAGGTGATTGAAAAAGACATGGTCGATGCTTTTTTTGCCAAAACGCCATTTGGCTTTCACGGCCCGATGAAAACCGATATGACGGCACTGGGGATCGAATATACCCAATACGGTTATCAAAAGTAATATTTTATATCATTTAGGGTATAATAATATAAATTTTATGCTAAATAGGGTATAATTACTTAATTATTTATTTTATTTATACCCTATAGGTTGTATAATAATTATATGGAGATGAGCGAAAAAATAAAAGAATTGCGTAAGAATACAGGGTTAACGCAAATAGAATTCGCTAAAAGAGTAGGAGTGGGCATACGGTTTATAAGGGAATTAGAACAAGGAAAATCAACTGTTCGACTGGATAAGGTGAATCAGGTTTTGGAATTTTTGGGATATCATTTGGAGGTGAAGCGTAATGAACCAAAAGATATTAAAGAAAGCTGAAGTCTATTTTAAAGATGATTTGGCCGGATATTTATCAGAGACAACGGAAGGATATCTTTTTCAATATGACCGGGAATTTTTAAAGAAGAATATTCCACTCTCCGTTTCATTGCCACTAAGAGAAGAACCGTATCAAGCCGCAGAATTTTTCCCATTTTTTAAGGGCCTTTTACCAGAAGGATGGTATTTGGATATAGTTAGCGCGACGCAAAAAGTTGATCCTAGGGATTCCTTTGGGATTCTCGCTTCAACAGCAAGCGTTGGTACCATTGGGGCGGTGACCGTAAAAAAATATAATGAGTAAAATTTTTTATGAATATAAAGTCCTTGAAAAGAGCATTTGGCGTATCGCAATATCCAAATATTAATTTTGGTTTAAAAGAACTTCCTCAGCAGGCGAAAGATATGTCTGGGAAAGTTTCCATCTCTGGGGTACAGCCAAAGCTTTTAGTCAAATTTGATAAGAGAAAAAATCTTTTAGTGCGGGATGATGATGGAGAATATATATTAAAACCTCAAGTCTTGTATCCTGTTCCCTACCCCAATATTCCTGAGAATGAACAGTGCTCCATGGATATAGCCGCCGAAATAGGGATTGAAGTTCCGGCGCATTGTTTAATCCCACTTAAGGATGCAAGCCTTGCTTATGTGGTAAAACGATTTGACCGTAAAAATGGGGACAAAATTCATCAGGAAGATTTTTTTCAAGTTTTGGGGCCAAAGGATAAATATATTGGTTCTGTTGAGCAGATTGGCCGGAAACTAAAAGAAATTTCATCTGTTCCGGGACTGGACGTGCAACTTTTTTTTGAGCGGGTCGTTTTTTATTTTTTGATTGGCAATGGCGATGCCCATTTTAAAAATTATTCGATTGCGCGCTACGATGACGGGCAAATACGTTTAACGCCGGCTTATGATATTGTGTGCACAAAGTTAGTGCTTCCCGAAGATAGCGACTCAGCCCTGAAGATCAACGGCGCAGACGATAAATTAAAAAGAAAAGATTTCGACAGTTTGGCTGATTATTTTCATATCCCTTTAAAAGTACGTTACGATAAATTCGTGGGGAAATTTAAATTAATGGAGACCATGATTTCTTCTTCCATGTTGGATGAAGTTAAAAGAAAGGAATTTATTAAAATTGTCAACGAGCGTTATCAGCGTTTGGATTTGACGGGCTGATATCGGGAGCAATGCATGCAAATTGCGGCGGAGATTTCCGGCTGGGTTGGCATGGCCTTAATCGTGGCGGCGTATTTTTTAATTTCGTTTAAGAGAATTGAAGCGGCGAACCGCGGCTATCAGTTGATGAATTTGTTCGGCGCGATTGGTCTGGGGGTAAATGTTTTTTATCAGCAGTCCTGGCCGGCGCTGGCTTTGGAAATTATTTGGGGCGCCATCGCCCTTTTCGCGCTGTTTAAAAAATAGAGAACAGATGAAGCGATTCCTCCCACTGCTTATCTTTTTGCTTTTTATCTCTTCCGTTTATGCGGAAGGAAAACGGGAGCATTTGACATTATCGGAAGTCCAACGCGTCAGGGCTTTGAAAGAATTGCTTGGGGGCGTTGATTCCAAAACTTTGCAGCAGACGGTGGATGAGTTAGAGAAAGCAGATTACCCTCGGGTCAATCTGGACATGAAAGAAGCCATAACCAAGACCTACGCGGATATTGTTCGAGATAAAAATGTCATTGATCAGGAGGAACGCGTCTGGCTTTACAGTATGGTCACGCTTAACATGGCCTACCTTCAGCTGGGAGGAACGCAGGATAAGGCGGGCAGTACGGGGCCATTAAATCAGCTCATCCGTCGGAAATTAAGAGAATATCTGCCGCCGGAAATTTTTAACCGTCCGGGATTTAGTTTTGTCGTGGAATAAAATTCGATTGCTTACGAAAAATCAATGTGATATTATCCAACCTTGATTAAGGATTCCCATCGCCGATGAGCACAACTAAAAATACACGATTAAATATCAGCCAGACCGAAGAGCTAAAAATTTTAAGAACGATTACGGATATCACCAGCTCTGAGTTTGACCTGACCTGGATTTTAAAAGAGGTCGTGAAAATTGTTACCGAGATGACCAAGGCCGACTCGGTTTTTATTTATCTTTTTGATCAGAAGAAAGAGAATTTGGTCTTAATGGCCTCGAAGACCCCGCATATGAAAGAACTGGGGAAGATTACCCTACAGGCCGGTGAAGGGATAACAGGCTGGGTGGCGAAAGAAAGCCGTCCGGTCGCGATCCGAGAAAACGCGTATCAGGACCCGCGATTTAAAAATCTGGATGTCCTGCCGGAAGACCGGTACGAGGCTTTTCTTTCGGTCCCGGTTCTTTATAAAGGAAAAACCATCGGTGTTATCAATGTCCAGCATAAACGGCCGCACACGTACGCGTCGCGGACGACCGCCCTCATTCAAACCATCGGTAAATTAATTGGTGGTGTTATCGAAAACGCCCGGCTTTATGAAGACACCAAACAAAAGGCCTCCCAGTTTGACAGCCTCATGAAAGTCAGCCAGACCATCACTTCCGAAAAATATCTTGATGAAATCCTCAACCTAATTGTGGTCGTGACCGCGGAGATGCTTAATTCCAAAATATGTTCGGTGATGCTTTTAGATGAACGTGGTGAAGAGTTAGCGATCAAAGCGACTCAGAGCTTAAGCGAGGAATATAGAAAGAAACCAAACCTTAAAGTTAAGACGAGTTTAAGCGGAACGGTCATCCAGTCCCGGAAACCCGTTATTGTCGAGGATGTTCGCCAGGAAGCGCGTTACGCGTATCGTGATCTGGCGGTAAAGGAAAATTTGACTTCCATGCTGGCGGTCCCGATGATCGTTAAAGACAAAGCCATTGGGGTTATCAGTGTTTATACGAAAAATCCACATTCGTTTACCAACGAAGAAACTGAAGCCCTTCAGCTTGTGGCCAATCAAGCCGCCGTGGCGGTTGAGAATACAAAACTGATGGAAGAATCTTTGAAAGCGAAAGAGGCGCTGGAGACACGAAAGCTCGTTGAGCGCGCTAAAGGCATTTTGATGCGGATGAATACTCTTGGTGAAGAAGCGGCCTACAGGTTGATCCACAAAAAAAGCATGGACTCTTGTCGTTCGATGAAAGACATCGCGGAATCCATTATCTTGATGGACGAGTTTCGGAAGTGAGGCTTAAGCCTTGGAAGATCAGAAGGTCATTGAGGAATTGAAACTCCGCAATAAAGAATTGCTGGAGGCCAAGCGGGCTATTTTAAATGTCCTGGAAGATTTAGAAGGACAGAAAATACAGTTAGAAAAAGTTAATAAAGAACTCGATAGTTTCGTCCACATCATCAGTCATGACCTGCGCACGCCTTTGAGAGGCATTTCCTCTTTCATTACTTTCCTCGAGGAAGATTATAAGGATAAACTGGATAAGGAAGGCAAAGAGTTTGTTGATGAGATCCGTAACGGGGCCAATCGCCTTGGAGATCTCATCGATGATCTGTTGGCCCTCTCTCGCATTTCCAGAATCAAAAATCCTTATGAAACCGTCCCCATCCGGAATCTGATTGATTCAGCCGGGGAATCACTCAAACATGAATTCAAAGTGCATCACGTGAGTTTAACAATTCCGGATAATATGCCGGTGATTGTTTGCGACCGGGTGAAGATGGCGCAGGTTTTTTTAAATCTAATCAATAATGCCATTAAATTCTCCTCCAAAAATAATAAAGAGCATCCTAAAATAGAAATTGGTTTCACGAAGCGAAGCGACAGCGTTGAATTTTATGTTAAAGACAATGGCATCGGCATTGACCCGCAGTACCACGAACAAATCTTTGGTGTTTTTCGGCGGCTGCATACCGAAAGAGAGTTTGAGGGCACCGGTGTCGGTTTAAGCATTGTCAAAAGGGTCATTGACGATCACGGCGGGAAGATCTGGATTGAATCGCAGTTAGGCCAAGGGGCCTGCTTTCATTTTACTATTCCGGCAAATCTTCGCCCAAGTAATATTTTGTAAATGAATATTCTTTTAGCAGAAGACAGTGGGACCGACTTGAAAATCGTCTTGCGGGCCTTTGAGAAATCCTCTTGTCAGAATAATATTTTTACGGTCAGAGACGGTCAGGAGGTGGTTGATTTTATTTGGCATCAGGGCCAATACGCCGACAAGAAAAAATATCCCCGGCCCAACATTATTGTATTAGATCTCAATATGCCTAAACTCTCTGGGTTTGAGGTGCTGAAACGGCTTAAAAGCGATCTGCAATATAATTTTATTCCTGTGGTGATGCTGACCTCCTCACAACAGGAAGCGGATATTGTCAAAAGTTACAGCCTTGGGGCGTCCGGTTATATCCCAAAGCCGGCCAACTATGAGGATTATGTCAAAATGATCGAAGGGTTTAATTGCTATTGGCAGGTGGTCAATCAACTACCGTGAGTGAATTTCACCCCGGAGGTGTGCCGGCCGACTACGACCAGTTCACCTCGGGAGTGGACATAAGTAGGTGTCTATCATGCCCAAGAAAGTTTTGATAATTGATGATGATCCCACCAATGTCGCGCTGGTCCAATTCTTATTGAAGACCAATGAGTATGAGGCCATTGTCGCCCGCGACGGCGAAGAGGGCTTGGAAAAGGCAAAACAGGAAAAACCCGATCTCATTGTCCTGGACATACAAATGCCTAAAATGGATGGATACACGGTTTTGTTGGAATTAAAAAAGATTGAGGCGTTACGAATGACGCCGGTCATCATGTTGACGGCGAAGGAGACATTGCAGGACGTTTTTAAAATGGAAGGCGTCAGCGACTATATCGTCAAGCCGCTCGATACGGAGAGTTTCTTAATAAAAATACGCCAATTCTTAAAATAGTGAATCCCCCCTGGGGGCCAACCTACGCGGTTTACCGGCAGAAAACTCGTGCAAACCGCGTAGGTTGATAAGATTCGCGAAGGAGAACGACGTGAATGTGAGCAATGAAATAATTTTAAGGCGCCAGAGAGAAGTGATTGATCTTTTGCTTAAAGAAGGTTTGATCAGTCAGGAAATATTGAACAAAGCCCGGGAAGAGTCCAAGCGCACGGGTTTAACCATTGAGAAAGCTTTAGAAAAGCTCGGATTCATGATTTATGAGGATGTCGTTAAAATCCGCGCGAAATATCTTGGGCTGCCGTACATGGATTTAAGCGATTATAACATTGACGTCGAATTGATCAAATGGATCCCCGAGCCCATCGCCCGAAGACACGGGGCCGTCCCTTTGTTTAAGATCGGTAACAGCATCACGGTCGGCATGGTGGACCCGCAGAATATTATGGCCCTAGATCAGATCCGCCGTCTAAGCCAGATGGAGATGATTCAACCTGTTTTAGTTTCCGAGAAAGGGATTCAGAGAGTCCTTGATTCCTATTATGGCGTCAGCGGTTCGCTGGATGAAATCATCAAGTCCATCGACAAAGATAAAATAGCCGAGGCTCAGGGTAAACAGCTCATGGAAGTCGCCGAAGAGGCGCCGATTATTAAGTTAGTCAACATCATGATTACTCAGGCCGTTTACGAACGGGCCTCCGATATTCACGTTGAACCGGAAAGAGATATTGTCAGAGTCCGGACTCGCATTGATGGCTTAATGCACGAGGCTGCCGTGCTTCCGAAGAAGCTGCAAAACGCTATTATTTCTCGGATCAAGATTCTGGCGAAGATGGATATCGCGGAGAATAGAAAAGCCCAGGACGGTCGCATCCTGCTGAGGATAGAGAATAAAGATTTGGACATTCGCGTCTCAACGTTTCCCACGGTGCACGGAGAGAATGTGGTGATGAGGCTGTTGGATAAATCCGCGGTTTTGATGGGCCTAAAGGAAATGGGATTTTTTGAACGAGACCTGGAAGTTTTTTTAAAATTGATCCGCCGCTCCAATGGGATTATTCTGGTCACCGGGCCGACGGGCAGCGGCAAGACGTCCACCTTGTATTCTGCTTTGACAACGATAAGTTCCATGGAAAAAAATATTATTACTATCGAAGACCCGGTGGAATATGAATTGTTTTTGATCCGGCAGACACAAGTCAATTCGGCGGCTGGCATTACTTTTTCCAACGGCCTACGCAGTATTTTAAGACAGGACCCGGATATTATTATGGTTGGAGAAATCCGCGACAAAGAAACCGCGGATGTGGCCATCCAGGCCGCTTTAACCGGACATTTGGTTTTCTCAACGCTGCATACCAATGACGCGTCCTCGGCCTTGACGCGGTTAATGGACATGGGGGTTGAACCGTTTCTCATTTCCAGTTCCGTTGCCGGTATCCTGGCCCAGCGGCTGGTACGATTGATATGCGATAAATGCAAAGAAGTGTATGCGCCAGCGGGAAGTGTGGTTAAAGATTTACGTTTAGATAAGGGAACGGAGTATTATCATGGCAAAGGGTGCGGCAAGTGCAAAGAGACCGGGTGGATAGGCAGGACCGGGATCTTTGAATTGCTCGTCGTCAATGAGGAGATCCGTAAACTCGTGGACGCCAAGAGTTCGGCCGATGAGATTCGAAAAAGGGCCGTGGCCTCAGGCATGAAAACATTGCGTGAGGACGGCCTGGAGAAGGTGAGCCGGGGCATGACCACCCCCGAAGAAGTTTTACGGGTCACAACCGTGGAGTAAGTTAAGTGGCAACGTTTCAATATAAAGCTCGAGACAAATCAACAAAGTTGATTCAGGGCGTGATGGGCGCGGAATCGGAGAATGCCGTGGCCGTAAAATTAGAGCAGATGGGATATATTCCGATCGCGATTTTTCCGGCACGCGTTGAATTTCGATTTGACAGGATCTTTGACCGGTTCAGCAGTGTTGGATTTTGGGAATTGAATATATTTACCCGTCAGCTTTTTACCCTGCAAAAGGCGGGTCTGCCGCTTTTAAACAGCCTGAACGCGCTTAAACAACAGACAACGAATCGGCTTTTAAGAAATGTGATTGAACAGGTCAGCCGGGATATTGAAGGTGGTTCGGATTTTTCTTCCGCTTTGGGGCGGCATCCGCGGGTCTTTAACGCTCTTTATGTGAATATGATTAAATCCGGTGAGGTTTCTGGAAAGCTGCCGGCCATCTTGGAACGATTGGCCGTGTTAGGCGAACAGGATGAAGTGGTTCGCCTGCGTATCCAGGCGGCCATGCGCTATCCGGCGATCGTGGTGATCGCGATTGTGATCGGATTTCTGGTTTTAGTGACGCTGGTCATGCCGCGGTTTGCTCAGTTGTACAGTCAGTTTAATACCCTGCTGCCAATGCCGACCCAGATTCTTTTGGGCGTCAATTATACGGTGACAAAATTTTGGTGGCTGTTGCTTGCTGTTGTGGCGATCGTGATTGTTTTGTTCCGTCAATTCATAACGACCAAGCCCGGGCGGTTTTGGTGGAATAATGTGCAGCTTAAAGTCCCAGTCATTGGGCCGCTTTTATTGACATTGACCATGTCGCGGTTTTGTCGGATTACGGGAATGCTGATGCAAAGCGGTGTTCCTATTTTGCAAATTCTTGATTTGGTCGCTGAGAGCGTGGGCAATAAAGTCGTGGCCAAGGTGATTCAAAGTATTAAAAATAGTGTCAATGAAGGCAAAGGGATTTCCGGACCGATGAAGGCCAGCAACCTGTTTCCTCCCATTGTTACACAGATGGTGGCGGTCGGTGAAGAGACGGGAAAGGTGGACGAACTTTTACTGCATGTTTCGGATTATTACGATGTTCAGGCTGATCACACGATCAAGAATTTGGTGTCCTTGATTGAGCCATTGTTGATTTTTGTTTTAGGGCTGGCGGTTTTGTTTATGGCCTTAGGAATTTTCTTGCCGATGTGGAACATGATGCAGTTGTTTAAAAAATAGAAAATTTTTAAGAAAGTATTGGCATCGATTGAGCGAAGGTATATGATAAGGACAAAAATAATTTAAAAAGGGGGGGCGTAGGATGAATCAACAGAGAGGTTTTACTTTGATTGAGTTAATCATGATTATCGTTATTTTGGGGATTTTAGCGGCGGTCGCTATTCCTAGATATTTTGATTTATCCACTTCCGCGAACGCTTCTGCCGAACAGGGCGTTGTCGGTGGAGTTAGGGCCGGTATTTCCACCTACTTCGCGCAAAATAAAGCCTATCCGGCGACATTAGACGCCGCGGCCAACGGGGCTTGCACCACGACCAATGCCTGTTTCGGCACGGTCTTAGCTCAGGGCGGCATCACCTCGGGCTGGACACGGGTTAGCGCCACGCAATATACCGGACCGGCGGCCACCACCTACACCTATACTCCAGGAACGGGCAGTTTTCAATAATACTGAATAATTAGATTGGCCAGAAGAGTGAAAGATTGGCAAGCTAAAAATGGCATTGCCTTGATTGCCTCGGTTATGCTCATTGTCTTCGCCTCCATCGCGATTTTGAGCATAACCGTTTTTATTATTCAACGACTAAATCAAAATGTCGCCAAACAAAGAAGCGCCAGCGCCATTGATCTGGCCCACGCTGGGATTCAAAACGCTCTTTATTTTTATCGTTTCCGGGATTTAACGGGCAACGGTTATTTTACGCTGGGACAGACTAATATTGACGCGAATAATTATTTTGTTTTAAGTGATACTCCGGCTGAGCTTTTGATGGTTAATACCGCTGCCGCCGCTCTCAGCGCCAACGACCGAGATTTACTTAATTTAACAATTCAAAACGCCACCGATTCCCAAACTGTTACTATCAATCGGATGATCGTCACTTGGAATAATGCCCGTACCCTGCGGCGCATCCGAATCAATGGTTCTGTTGTTTGGTCGGGGACCCTGACCTCTCCCGCCAATGCCGATATCACGAATTTTACCTTAAATACCACGCCGACTATTTATCCAATCAATGAATTGCGATTCAGCGGCAGCATGGCCGGAGCAACCATCAGCGTTCAATTTGTGATGACGGACGGATCCATTCATAATTTGACTGTTTTTCCGGCATCGAATAGTAATGTTGTTACAGTGACTGCCACCGGCCGGACTGTGGGATCGAACATTTTCTGGACGATCAAGGCGGATTACAATGCTTTAACCTCAAGGGTGATTAATTATGTTGAACAGTGAAAATAACCTACGCGGTTTGCATGAGTTTTTTACTAGTAAACCGCGTAGGTTAATAACGCCCTCTCCATGCCACTCCCATCAGGGGAGGGGAATTAGAGGTTTCACCCTCATCGAATTGATCATGACCATCGTGGTGGTGAGCATTATCGCCATTCCCTTGACTTTGTTTTTAGGCCAGCACGTTGTGAGCGTTGTTCAATCCGAGGATTATACAATGACCGTGGATTTAGCTCGTCACGAAATGGAACGAGTCAAGAATTTGGCTTACGCGAATGTGGTCAGCGCGAGTTTTTCGAATTATCAAGGCTATAATTACGATGTTACCCGAACCGTGAGTTTTACCCAGGGCACCGCCTTAACGCCAGAGAGTCTTAAGTTTGTTCGCGTTGACGTTCGAAAATCCGGCAGCGCTACGATTTTATTTAGTTTAGTAACTTATCTTGCCCGGAATGTTATTTATGGAGTATAATCGCAACAAGGCTTTTACGTTTATTGAATTACTGATGGTGGTGGCCATTATCGCTGTCCTGGCGGCGTCGGGGGCGTTATTGATGAGGTACGTGGTTCAGAATTCGGTTTACATCCCAAACAAATTAAACATGGATATGCTGGCTTCCGACGCGCTGGATATCATGATTGAGGGCGACAGTCAGGCCAAGGGTTTGCGCACCAGCCGAAACATTACCAATATTCAAGATTATCAAGTTGCTTTTAACAATCAGAATAATCAAAGCGTTCGTTATCGTTTGGATACGGCCGCTAATAAATTGTACCGGTCAATTAACGGCGGGGCCGAAACGCTTTTCCCTTATTATGTTCCGATGGGCGTGACGATCACCGACAAAAACAATAAAGTGTTCACGTATTATGACGCGAATGAAGTGGTTACCAATAATCCGGCGAATGTCCGCTGGATAACGATGACCTTGATCGCCCAGACGGGCAGTGGTTCTTTTGCCAATTGGGAAGGTCAGAGCGAACAAACCTCCGCGGTGGCTGTAAAGAAATTTCAATGATGAAATCATTTTCGACATCTGTTCCCAAGGCTAAACGGTTTTTAACCGTTGATTTCAGTCAAGGCATGGCCGAGATTGTTTATGTCGAATCTCATTTGGGTCGTTTAAAACTTTTAGCCTATGATGTCCAAAGGATTGCGTCGGATGAACAGCAAAATCAAAAGGCGGAGATTGATTTTATAACGAAATTTTTAGAGGACCATTCCATCACGGATCACGATGTTGTGTTAAATATTTCCAATGTGGATTCGGTGATTATCAAGAATTTAACTCTACCGGTTTTGCCTGAAGAAGAAATCCGCGGGGCCATCAAGTGGCAGTTAAAGGAAGATATTGCTTTTGATTTGGACGCGGCGGCCGTGGACTGGCAAGTCACGCGAGAGTTTACCGATGCCGAGGGCGTCCAAAAGCGAGAGTATATTTTTGTCATCGTTAAAGGCGAGACCATTGGGCATTATCTGTCTGTGGCTGGTCAATGCCAGCTCAATCCGATCCGTATAACCAACGGCCCGTTTAGTTTTTCGCATCTGCTTAAACATGGGTCGGAAAATCCTCAAAGGCTGGCTGTTTTGGATATTGATTACAAAGAGTCAACATTGGCGATCTATACGGACAATAAATTAAATTTTGTCCGGCGGCTGCCGATATCTTGGGAGAAGATCACCTGTTCATTAACGGATATTTTGGCTTCGGAGAAAGGCAAGATTGAACTTTCCTCAGAGGAAGCTGAGGAGCTAAAAAATGCTTTCGGCATTCCTTTGGATGAAATCCAGTTCGCTCAAGATAATATCCGGGCCACGAATATCTTGTCTCTCTTGCGGCCGCTTTTGGAGGCGCTGGTTAGAGAATTGCGATTTTCATTTGATTATTTTGCTTCTAATTTTGACGCGCAACGCCCGGTATTATTGTATGTCACCGGCGGCGGCGCTAATCTAAAAAATTTGGATAGATATTTAGGCAATGAACTTAATCTGAAGGTTACCTATTTGTCTTTGCCTGCTTGCGTGGATTATCATGTCGCGGGACAGGAAAAATTAAGCCAGGAGAAACAGAATAAAATTGTCAACGCTATTAGCGCGGCGATGGCGGATTCTTCGGGGATCAATCTTTTGCCTCGAGAAGCAAGAACCCGCCAGGCTGATCTTATTCAGAAGACTTCTTTGCGCATGGTGACCGTGACGGCGGCGGCGATTCTTTTTTTGATGCTTTTGATTGTTGAATTCCAAATCTTTGATTACAGCAATAGATTAAAGACAGCCCAGATACACCTGCAGACCATCAGGCCGATACAGCTTTTATTAGAGAAGATCCAGTCAAAAGAAAAGCTGATGGAGAAGATTCAGCAAAATCGGATTCCCGGTGACGGTTTGTTAAGGGTCATTGCCCACGCTACGCCCGGCGAAGTAATCTTAGATGAAATGCAGTTTGAACAACCTAAGCATAGTCTGATATTAGAAGGAACGATCCTGGCGACAGAAGAAGATGCTCAAACACTGTTGACTGATTTTTTGGAACACTTGAATGTATCGGCCTATGTGGCTCAGGCCGGCTTAGTTTCTTCTCAATGGACTGGCGAAGCGGAGAAGTTTCAGATCAAATGCGTGCTCCCGGGGAAATAATGAAGACATGAAAAAATTAAACCCTTCACAGCAGAAAAATATTATTGCTACGGTCATCACTGTCGCGGTGTTGATCGCGGCCGGCGTGTTTATTTATCTGCCGGAGCACAATAAACTTGATCAGATTAAAGAACAACTGACCGCTGTTGAATATCAGATCCGGCAGGTGCAGGGCGCGGCCGATACAAACAAAGCGATTGAAGAAAAAATAAAGGCATTGCAGGCGCGGTATCAATTCGTGGAATCTAAATTTCCGTCCCGGGAATATGAGGCCTTGCGCTTGTTGTCTGATTTCGCGCGCAAGGTTAATATCGATATTCTTTCGATCCGCTCTGAGCCTAAAGCAATGCTGTTAGATGAGGATCAGCAGAAGATTGAGGCTGACGGAAAGGTCTGCCAGAAACTCCCGGTTTCCGTTGAGCTCAAATGCCGTTATCAGGATTTATTGATTTATATGGCCATGTTAAAGGAATCTTTGCCGTCCTATGTGATGGTCGAGGGTTTGAGAGTTCGCAAAGATGAAACCGGGGCATCCAAACTAAACATAACGCTGGATCTTATTTTATATTTATTGTCCGCATGAGAAAAAAAGATATTATTGAGCTGATCATCACGGGCGTTTTGATTGTTGTCTTGGGGCTGCTTGTTAGCCGCGAGCTTAAAGGCGGTAAGCAAATGGTATCTTTTCTCAGGACTCAGAAGTTAAAAGAAGCCAGCCCTTTAATAAGGGAAAAGGGAGAAGAAAAAAGATTGTATTTGGCCTTGGAAGAGGAAGCTGGAAAACTAAAATTAGAACGCGACCCTTTTTTCAAACAGCCGATTGTGCTTGCCGGAGATTCTTCTCACGGCCTGCGCTTAAGCGGTATTGTTTGGGACGAAACCAGACCCACGGCCATTATCAACGATGAGATTTTAGCCGTCGGCGATCAAATCGCCGGGTACAAAGTAGTGATCATTAATAAAAATAAGGTCATTGTGTCGAATGGGCAGCAGAATGTGGAGTTGAACATAAATATCGAGATCAAATAAAATATGGAAAAGCGCAAAAAGATTTTAGTCATCGATGATGACCCGACGATTACCAAATTATTGGCCTCGCGGTTAGACGCTAATTTTTATGATGTGATCACGGCCGCCGATGGGATAGAAGGTTTGGAGAAATTTCGTCGCCAGAAACCTGATCTGATTATCTTGGATATTTTAATGCCGCGCATGGATGGGCACGCGTTTGCCCTGGAGTTTAAGAAAATCGCGGATTTGAAGACGACACCGATCATTATTTTGACCGTGAAAGATGACATGCAAGAAATCTTCCGGATGGAAGGGATCAATGATTATATTGTTAAGCCGTTTTTAATGAATGATTTGCTCAGAAAGATCGAGAAGCATTTGAAGTCTCCGGTGAGGAAGATTTTAATCGTGGATGATGCCGCGGACTCCATTGAGCTGGTGGAAGAGCTGTTGCAGCTGCGCGGCTATAAGATCATCAAGGCCATTGACGGCTTTGAAGGTCTGGAATTAGCACAGAAAGAAAGGCCGGACTTGGTTCTTTTGGATGTGATGATGCCGAAGTTAGATGGCTATCACGTTTGCCGTATGATTAAATTCGATGATAAATACAAAGATATTTCTATTATTATCGTGACGGCCAAGGCACAGGATAAAGACAAGACGATCGGCAGTGAGGTCGGAGCCAGCGAGTACTTAACCAAACCGTTTAATTCCGATGAACTGCTTTCGAAGGTCAAAAAGTTGATTTGGGATTGAAAGGAAAGGATCAAGGAAATGAGTCAGACATCAGAAGTGAAGATTTTTAATCATGAAGAACCCAAGGTGGTCTTGGGGTACATGGGCGTTATTTTTCTTTTGGCCTTTGTAGGACATTTAATGGTTAAGGAGAATCCTCTCAAAACGACTGCTGCTCCGGTCATGAGCCAGCCAGCCGACGAAGTTATTCAAGAGGTTGATCAGGCGGCCCAGGAAGAAATAGTGACACCGCCAGAAGAAAAAATATCGCCCATTGAATATTCTGGACTGGCGGGGGCCATGAATCGTCCGGCCGACCAACAAGCCGGTTTGATAGAGACATGTCAGATGAAAGATTGGGGTGTACAATTTGCCTGTGATTTAAGTTTGGAAGTGATCGATAAAAATCAAGAAGTCATCCAGGTTGTCTTGTCAAAAGATCCGATGGTCACTCTTTCTTGGGAGCGTTTTAATAATAATGTGCGTTTCCTGGGTCAGCTGAACCGTTTCTTTTTTGAGAAGTTTGATTTTTATCAAGACGGGTTTAAAACCGAGTCGGTACAGTTCGCGGGCCATCAGGCCGTTTTGGTGAAAGGCTATGCCAAACAACAGCCGGATGTTCAAACAAGAGATTATTATTATCTTTATGGCGATAAATTATTCGGTGTATTTTTTAGGTTGTCTTCCATCGACAAATTGGGCGCAGGGGAGTTGGTTGTTAAGAAAGCCAAGGATAGTTTCTCTGGTCTTCCCTAAGCGCCATCGGCAGATAGAAAAAATAAGAACTTGACAACATTGTTAAGTGAATCTATACTTCGTTTAGTTTTGAAGGGCAATGATGTCCTCTTGAGCAATGACGCTTGAGGGGATTTTGTATTATTAGGAATTAAAGGCAACGAGGCCTTCTTTTAAAGTGTGGACGCTTTTAAGAGAAGGCATTTTTTGTTTTATCGCAGGTCGAAGCACGATTTCATATAAGCCTGCTGATGGCAGGCAGGGAGGAGCGAAAAATGAAGAAAAGTGATGAGGAGTTGGAATTGGCGTTCAGGCGGCTTGGTAGACTGGCTGCGTCTCTTCTTATTATGTCGTTCGCTTATGAAGTGGGATGGAGTCTATATACCTTAATGCATATTTAGTATTTGAAGAAACGGTAAAATATTTTTGATGGGTTTTAGAGGGCATTGATGTCCTTTTTTAAAGCGTTGAGGCTTTAAAAGAGGATTTTTTAATGAGTTCATGATTTATGGAGTGAAGGCGACATAAATCATAAGCACGAATTAATCCTGCGAAGCCAAACACATTCAGTATTTGGCGTAGCAGGGCAATAATAAGAGAGAAGACAAAATATGAAAAAAAAGATTGTCGTTATCGGTAATGGTATGGCCGGCGCCAGGGTGGTGGAAGAAATCCTTAAACGCGCGCCGGAAAAATTTTCCATCGTCATGTTCGGTGCCGAACCGTATGGAAATTACAATCGTATCCTTTTAAGCAACGTCCTTAATCAAACCCAGCAGCCCAGTGAGATTTTTATCAATCCGTTAACTTGGTATCATGAAAACAATATCCAATTGCACGCGGGTGTCAAAGCCGTCAAGATTGATTGCGCAAAGAAAAAAGTTTTTGGCCGCGGGCTTCCCCGCGAAATATCGGCCTACGCTAACAATGATGACTTTTCGGGCGGCGGAGACATCATTGAAGAGACTTATGATTATCTAATCCTCGCCACTGGTTCCCGCCCTTTTGTCCCGCCATTAAAAGGCTTTGGGCAAGCCGGGACCTTTCTTTTTCGGACCATAGATGATTGTGACCAAATCGCCGCGTACGCCAAAGATTGTCAAAAGGCGGTTGTTATTGGCGGGGGTCTCTTGGGGCTGGAGGCCGCGCGCGGGCTTTTAACGCACAATGTTGAAGTGACCGTCATCGAAGCGAACACACAATTGATGCCAGCCCAATTGGATGAAGAATCCGCTCAGATGTTAAAAGGTACCATGGAGGCGATGGGCATACGCGTTTTTGTGAATGCCAAAACTTCTGAAATTATCAGCGAAGGCGGACGAATCCAATCGCTGCTATTCTCCGACGGCAGCAGTATTGAAACGGACATGGTGGTTGTCAGCACAGGAATAAGGCCCATCACCGAATTAGCCGCTAAATCGGGATTGAACGTTCAAAAAGGAATTGTTTGTGATGATCAAATGAAAACTTCTGATGCCAATATTTTCGCGCTGGGAGAATGTATTGAACACCGGGGGAAACTTTATGGTCTCGTTGAACCGATTTGGGAACAGGCAAAAGTGTTGGCGGACATTATTACAGGAATTAATTCGCAAGCGGCGTATGTGGGTTCCAAGACCGGAACGAAACTGAAAGTCATGGGGGTCTCTTTGGCTTCTTTAGGAGAAAAGGAATCCAAAGATCCTGATGTAGAAGTGATCGTTTATCGCGACCCGCGCCGGGGAGTTTATAAGAAATTAATTGTCCGCGATGAGAAGGTCCATGGCGCGATTTTGTTGGGCGATACAGATTCGGCGGATTCTTTGATGCATATTTTCATGGCGGATAAAAAAGTCCCGAAGAATCGTTCTGAACTTCTTTTTGGGGAGGTGAGTGGCACCGCACTGATCTCGGCCGCCGACCTTCCGGACCATGCCCAAATTTGTAATTGTAACGGTGTCTGCAAAAAAGAAATCACGCAGGCGATTACGGATGGGCAATGTAAAACTGTGGCGGCCGTTGGGAATAAAACAAAAGCCGGCAAGGGCTGTGGTTCTTGTCGTGGTTTAATCGCGCAATTAATTGAATCTTGTTTGGGGCAGGTTTCTTATGACGCCAGCGAGCATTTTTATGTTCCCGGCGTGCCTTTGGAAAAATCGCAATTGGTCGCGGAAATCAGATCCCGAAATTTACGTTCAGTGAGTGCTGTTTTCGACGAGTTCGCCAACGGCAAAGAAGACGCTGATAGTAAAGCGGGGTTAGCGTCCCTTTTAAAAACAATTTGGCCTAAAGAATACAAAGATGAGCGCGATGCAAGGTTTATCAACGACCGCGTTCATGCCAACATTCAAAAAGACGGAACGTTTTCGGTGGTTCCGCGCATTTATGCCGGCGTCACTTCACCCGAAGAACTGATGAGGATCGCCCAGGCGGCGGTGAAATATAAAGTGAAAATGGTCAAGATTACCGGCGGCCAGCGCATTGATCTTTTGGGGGTGAAGAAAGAGGATTTACCAAACATTTGGAAAGATTTGGGGATGCCCAGCGGCCACGCGTACACGAAAGCCTTTCGGACGTGCAAGAGTTGTGTTGGAACGGATTTCTGCCGCTATGGTGTTGGCGATTCGATTGATTTGGCGACAAAAATCGAGCGGCGTTTTCAGGGGATCGAGTCGCCGCACAAAATGAAATTGGCAACGGCCGGTTGTCCACGCAATTGCTCGGAAGCTTACGTAAAAGATATCGGCGCGGTCGCCATCGAAGGCGGCAAGTGGGAGATTTATGTTGGCGGTGCCGCCGGAGGCACGGTACGTAAAGGAGATTTATTACATACGGTTGATACGCAGGAGGAAGTTTTGAAATTTATCGGGCGGTTTATTCAGTATTACCGTGAACATGCTAAATACCTTGAACGCACCTATGGATTTGTTGAGCGGATTGGGATCGGTGTTTTAAAAGGTATTCTCATCGATGACAGTTTAGGGATTTGTGCCCAGCTGGACCAAAGAATTCAGGAGGCCGTGGACGCTTTTAAAGACCCTTGGCTTGAGGCGGAGATTCCCGCCTATAGCGGACAATTCGATGGGCCAAGACTCGTGGAAGTTTTAAACGAGGCGGAAAATAATGGATAAGGAGGGAAGTCCAATGTCCCAAAAAATTTTGATGGTTAATCTGGGGTCGATAAATCAAATTCCCCTCGGTCAGGGACAATGTTTCATTGTCAATGGTTTGGAGATCGCTATTTTTCGTCCCCGCGGCGGCGGATTATGCGCTATGGAAAATCGCTGCCCGCATCGCGGCGGTCCGTTGGCCGAAGGGATTATTGGTATGGATAGAGTAATTTGCCCATTGCATGGCCACAAATTTGATTTGGCTTCGGGCCAGGGAGCGGAGAAGCATGAATGTGTGCGGACGTTTAAGGTTCGGGAAGAGAACGGCGAAACTATAATGGAATATTCGGTCTTTGAAAGGGGCGCATCATGATTTCCAATAAGGCAGTGCGGCTTTGTTTGTTTGATTTTAAGTCGGCTCCGATGAGGGCGTTTCATACAACATGGTTCGCTTTCTTTTTGTGCTTTTTTGGATGGTTTGGCATTGCCCCTTTAATGCCGCTGGTTCGCGCAGATCTCGGTCTTACGAAAATGCAGATTGGCAATACCATCATCGCTTCGGTAGCGATCACCATTGTTGTTCGTCTGATCATGGGATGGCTGTGCGATAAAATCGGTCCTCGCCGGGCATATTCGGGTTTGTTAATTTTAGGTTCTATTCCCGTTATGACCATTGGTTTAGCGCATGATTATCAAACATTTTTTTGGTTTCGTTTGGCAATTGGCGCTATCGGGGCTTCCTTTGTGATCACCCAATATCATACCTCCGTAATGTTCGCGCCCAACTGTGTCGGAACGGCAAACGCAGCGGCAGCCGGATGGGGCAATCTTGGAGGCGGGGTAACTCAGATGGTGATGCCTTTAATTTTAGCGGTATTTTTACATTTAGGCGTGAGTGAGGCGTTAGGGTGGCGTTTGAGCATGGTTATTCCGGGGATGGCTCTTTTGATTATGGGGATATTGTATTATCGCTTGACTAAAGATTATCCCGAAGGGAATTTAAGTGAATTAAAAGCCAGGGGCCTTGTTCCTCAAAAAATTAAGACCGCCGGAAGTTTTTTGGCGGCCATTAAAGACCATCGCGTCTGGGCCCTGTTTGTTATTTATGGCGCATGTTTTGGGATGGAGTTAACCATTGATAACATTGCTGCGCTTTATTTTACGGATATATTTCATTTGTCTGTTGGACAAGCTGGTTTTGTCGCCGGATTATTTGGTTTGATGAACATTTTTGCCCGGGCGTTGGGTGGAGTGATCTCAGATCGTTGCGCCATTAAAGCAGGATTAAGAGGACGAGTGATGTTTCTGGGAACGGTACTTCTTCTGGAAGGATTTGGTTTAATATTTTTCTCAAAGATGACTGTTTTGCCCTTGGCCATTATAGCGATGATGACGACAGGGCTTTTTGTAAAGATGGCTAATGGCGCCACCTATTCGGTTGTTCCCTTTGTCAATAAAAAAGCCTTGGGGGCAGTGGCTGGAATTGTCGGCGCCGGTGGTAATGTGGGGGCGGTCCTATTCGGATTCTTATTTAGAATGGAGGGTTTTAGTTATTCGATGGCTTTGTTTTATTTGGGGTGGGTTGTCATTGGCTGTTCCGTTTTTTCGCTCATGGTCAAGTTTTCGCCTGAGACGGAGAAAGAAGTTCAGATAGAGTTCGAGGCAGCCCGGGCAAGACAACTTCAGCCCCAGCTTACCTTTAAACCAATTTTATTAGATGAGGCTGGGACAGTCCTTGCTTCAACTAGTAAAAATGCTTAAAGGAAAGCAAGGGTAGCCGCAAACAGTCTAAAAGTAGGAATGGATGCCGTATGAAGGAATTGTTGGTAGAGGGGAACAGCGATCAGCAACAGGGTTTAATTTCTGCTGTAGAAAAATTTGCGTTGATGCAAGATATGCGTCAGTTGTCCCCCGTTGAACGCCGTTACCGCGAATTAATTCCCAAAACAACGCCGGGCCCGGGACAGCAATACGCCTTTGAGGTCAATCTCGATCAATGCACCGGCTGCAAGGCCTGTGTCGTGGCGTGCCATCATGAAAATGGATTAGAGGAAGACGAGACCTGGCGCTCGGTAGGGCTGTTATACGGCGGGAGCAGTCAATATCCGGTCATGCAGCATATCACCAGTGCCTGTCATCATTGTCTGGATCCGGCCTGCATGAATGGATGCCCGGTGAATGCTTATGAGAAAGACAAGCAAACGGGAATTGTCAAACATTTGGAAGATCAATGTATTGGCTGTCAGTATTGCACCTTTACCTGCGCGTATGATGTCCCCAAATACAGCAAAAAAAAAGGCATTGTTCATAAATGCGATATGTGCATCAGCCGGCTCAATGTTGGTGAGGCGCCAGCATGTGTACGTGCCTGCCCCAGCGAAGCGATTCGTATTACTTTAGTTGATACAGCCGTTGTCAGAGAAAATCCAGCGGATTATGTCCGGATTCCCGAGGCGCCGGATTCGCGGTATACCTTACCGACGACGAAGTATCTTAGGAAGAAGGCATTCCCAGAAAATACGACGTCTATTGATTTTTATTCGATCAGCCCGGAGCATTCTCATACGCCTCTGATCGTGATGCTGGTTTTAACCCAGTTTTCCGTTGGAATTTTTTGCGCCGGATTATTTTCAGGAAATCATCAGCATATTTTTATTGCTTTGGGTGTTGGTTTATTGGCTTTGGCCGCGAGCGTATTTCATTTGGGGCGGCCTTTATACGCCTTTCGGGCGGTCCTGGGATTAAAAAGATCCTGGTTGAGTCGGGAGATTGTGGCTTTTGGAGGATTCGCTTTATTATCAACCGCTTACGCCGTGGATTATGGGATAAATTCAACCGTCAATGATATCTTCGCCATGACGACTGCTATCTTAGGAATTTTTGGGGTTTTTTGTTCGGCGATGGTTTACAAGGTGACCAAACGCCCGTTTTGGGATAATCATGTAACCACCCTAAAATTCTTTTTGACGACGGGGATTCTGGGGACTTCCGGAATATTGCTGGTGACGATGATTACCGGGGCGGGGCAAACCGCACCCGTACTGTGCGGGATTATCATGATATTAACACTGATAAAATTAATGGTTGAGGCAACTATATTGCGTCACTCATTGGGACATGAACTCACCTCACTTAAAAAAACAGCCATTTTAATGATGGGACGATTTCGTCCGGTGACATCATGGCGTTTTGTTTGCGGGATCCTGGGAGGTATTGTTTTGCCCATATTTTTTTGGGCAGGAGTGATAAATGGATTCCTTCTGCCGCTTTTTATTTTTTTTTTATTATTAACTGGAGAATTTTTTGAACGGTACTTATTTTTTAGAACAGTGATCCCCTTGAAATCCCAGGAGCAAAAGTTTTCTAATGTATAAAAACCGATTAATTAAAAAGATAACCAACCTCGTCCATCAAAAGGATGGTCCGTTAACCCAAGAATTATCCTTGGAATTGTCTTCGCTTGGTCTGGGGAGATTGCCCAAACGTCTTTTGCCAGAGGAAACGGTGGATATGATCTGTGGGTACTGCTCAACGGGATGCAGTTTGAGTGTGCATATGAAGGAAAAAAATGCCGTCAATCTAACTCCAACGATTAAATATCCAGTGAATCTGGGATCCGCCTGTCCCAAAGGCTGGGAGGCTTTAACGCCGCTTCGCGCCGCCGATCGCGCGGTTACGCCTCATTTAAAAAATTCACATGGGAAATTAGAACCAGTTAATTGGGACACCGCGCTCAAAGCCTTTGTGGATAATTTTAAAAAGATTCAGGTGAAATATGGAAAAGAAAGCGTGGCATTTTTAAGCACGGGTCAAATCCCAACGGAAGAGATGGCCTTGCTGGGGACCTTGGCGAAATTTGGCATGGGTATGATTCATGGTGATGGAAATACCCGCCAGTGCATGGCCACTGCGGCGGTGGCGTATAAACAATCATTTGGATTTGACGCGCCGCCATTTGCGTATAAAGATTTTGAAGAAAGCGATGTGATTATTTTAGTCGGCGCCAATCTTTGTATTGCCCATCCAATTCTTTGGGAAAGGATCTGCCGCAATCAGCATCATCCCCAGATCATCGTCATTGATCCCAGAAAGACCGAAACCGCCATGGCGGCGACAAAACATTATGCCATTGCGCCTAAATCCGACTTAACATTATTCTATGGTCTGGCGCATATTCTTATTGAGGAGAATTGGATTGATCAGAAATATATTGAGCAACATACTAGTGGTTTTGCGGAATTTAGGAATCATGTTAAAAAATTTGACCCTCCCGCTGTCAGCGCGGTTACGGACTTGAGCGTAGATCAGCTGTACGAATTTGCCTTTACAATTTTTTCAAAAAAGCGTGTCTCCTTCTGGTGGACCATGGGAGTGAATCAGAGTTATGAGGGGGTGCGCGCGGCCCAAGCCTTGATTAACATAGCCTTAATGACCGGGAATATGGGCCGGCCGGGGACCGGGGCTAATTCCATCACCGGACAATGTAATGCCATGGGCTCGCGCCTATTTAGCAATACGACCAATCTTCTCGGTGGACATGATTTTTTAAATCCGGAACATCGCCAAAAGATAGCTGCTTTATTAAAGATTGATCCCGCGCTTATCCCTGAGCAAAATAGTTTGGCGTACGATGAAATTATCGAAATGATTTCGATGAATAAAATTAAAGGGCTATGGATCATTGCCACGAATCCGGCCCATTCCTGGATTAATCAACGGGAATGCCGCGCTATTCTCCGGCAGCTGGATTTTTTAGTTGTTCAGGATATGTATCATACGACTGAAACGGCGAAGATGGCGGATCTTATTCTTCCGGCGGCAGGCTGGGGAGAAAAGGATGGGACAGTGATTAATTCCGAACGGCGTATTGGTTTATTTAGGAAAGTTGTGGAGCCGCCGGGTGAAGCCTTGACTGATTTTGAAATTTTTAAACGGGTTGCCGATTATTGGGGATGCGCGGAGCTTTTAGAAGAGTGGACTTCTCCGGAAGCGGTCTTTGAAATTCTAAAGAGAATTTCAAAGGATATGCCGTACGATATTACCGGGATTAAAGATTATAAAATGATTGAGCAAAATGGCGGCATTCAATGGCCATTTTGGGAAAAACCAACCGCACTCCCGGTGTGCGGTGAGGAAAGATATTCTCACCGAACACCGGGAGTGCGGTTGGTGGACAAGTCAGAACGTCGTTTATTCGAAGATGGAAAATATTATCACCCAGACGGAAAAGCGAGGTTTATATTTGCAGATGTCTGTGTTCCTCCGGAACTGACGGATGACACATATCCGTTTATCCTTTTAACGGGCCGGGGGACAACATCTCAGTGGCACACCCAGACCAGGACCGGGAAGTCGCTTCTTTTAAAAAAAATGTACCCCCGAGAAATTTATGTGGAAATAAATCCCGAGGATGCCGGGAGGCTCAATATTCAACAAAATCAATGGGTCTATGTGGCGACGAAAAGGGGTATTGCCAAGAGCCGGGCGGTTATTGTCAGTACCGTAAAGCCGGGACAGATATTTATGCCGATGCATTATGAGGAGACCAATCAGTTGACCTTCGCCGCTTTTGATCCTTACTCCAGACAGCCATCGTATAAAATTTGCGCGGCAAAGGTGGCACACCACCCATATTATTAATACGAGAAATTCGTATCGGAATTTTTTTATGATTATGAGAAGCGCTGTTGCGCAACAAGAACCGAAAATTACTTCGATTAACATCTCCCCAGGTGGAATCCCCAAGCGGCCGATGGATTCTGTTGTGGTGACTCAATTCGGATTAGCAGGCGATGGCCATAACCATGAGAAACATAATAATCCAATTCAGGCAGTTTGTTTGCAGGATGTTGAATTACTGGAAGGGCTTTGCCGTGAAGGTTTTTCATTATCTTGCGGGACGATAGGAGAGAATTTAACCGTAAGTCATCTTGATGTTCAACATTTATCTGTGGGAACAATCCTTGAGTTTTCCGGCGGCGTGGTTTTAGAGTTAACAAAAGAACGAAAACCCTGTTATGTTTTGGATTCGATTGATCCTCGATTAAAAGAGGTCATCGTTGGCCGCTGCGGATTTTATGCAAAGGTGGTTCGTGAGGGGATATTAAAAACAGGAGAAAAAATTGATATTAGCCAACCTACGCGGTTTACTAGTGGAAACCTCGATCCAACCGCGTAGGTTTACTACCGTGGTATTTCGAAAAGGATGTTTTTGAATGTGGCCACATACCGGGGCGATTTTTTGCGGCGGACAAAGCCGTCGTATGGGAAGGCCAAAGGCCGGGATCATTTTACCCGATGGGCTGACGATGGTAGAACATGTTTATAAAGCTTTGAAGATAGTCTGTCGGCAGGTTGTGCTGGTCGGCCATGGCGACGGCGTCCCAGTGAAGCTCAATCATTTAATCCGAATTCCCGATCAATGGATCAATCAAGGCCCGCTGGGTGGATTGGAAGCCTTATTAAGTTCAGGGATAGATTCAGAGTATATTATTGCTCCCTGTGATTTGCCGCAGGCTGTCGGAGAATTATTTGGCCTTCTTATAGAAGACGATGCGGACGCAAAAGCCGTTTTAATGTCTCAAAAGTCAATCGAACCGATGATTGGGCGTTATTCAACGAAGATTCTCCCTTTGGTCCGGGAATCTCTTCAGCAAGGAAAGCTTTCCATGCGTGATTTGGTTTTCGCAGTTCAGCCAAAACTCATTGAGGTCCCTGAAGATTTATGCTTCGCTTTAAAAAATGTTAATACGGAAGACGACATGAAAGCACAAAAAAAAGGGAACGGTCAAGAGATCGTTACCCCTTTGAGTAGCGAGCTGAATTTTCCAAGATAGGAGTTTATCCAGATCAATGGGAGGAATCATGAGCAAACGTTTATCGAGATGAGGATTCTTTTCCCGAGC